>Ga0272442_10000946_pt1 | contig 44980 bp, 28 predicted proteins | sample SSMForm2O_FD_200262 | JGI IMG/M metagenome (GOLD analysis project Ga0272442, IMG submission 200262) | Marine sediment archaeal communities from Little Sippewissett salt marsh, Falmouth, MA, United States - SSM-Form-2O | ecosystem: Environmental > Aquatic > Marine > Wetlands > Sediment ...
GGTAGAAATTCACCTTATTTATCGATTTAAATGTGAACTTTACTTCACCGCAGAGAATACCTTTTTCTTCGTAAAGTTTTTTCTCTGTAACGGTAAGTCCGGGATTTTCATCCTCAAAAGTTGTACCCTCGACATAGTCCGAGACAAGAGTGCCGAAATCATCGAACGACACATCTTTCTCTTCATCTTCCTGCGAGATAATATTGATGAATTTAATGTAACCCGAGCCGGAACCGTCGGATTCTATCTTAAAGTAGTATTCCTTGTATTCGACAGTCAGGCAGCCATTAAATAGCAAAACAGCAACAAGCGCCAGTAACAGAGCGATAATAGTTTTTCTTTTCATTTTTCCTCCATCTCCGATAAGTTGTTTGAGTTCATTATAGAAATTAGCTTAAAACAAAAATATTGGCAAGCATTTTTATCGTGGTTTGACTTTTGTAAAGCATGGTTCGATAGCTTGTGAAAAATGCATGTTAGAATCTGTATGTCATACCGATATAGATATCCGTTATCTTGTATTCCTCAAAAACAGCATTATTGGATGATGTAATCGAGTTTCGGCTCCAGTTTGAATATATTGCCGAGCCCTCGAGAAGAAATTTCTTATCTATCAGGAATGCTATTCCGCCTGTGAAGAACTGCCGCTCCTTATCATTGGTAACATTCACATTCTCATAAGGCAAAGGTTCATAGCGATATCCTCCGCGCAGTCTGATAGGTAAAAATTCCACCGGTATCGTGAATTCAAGACCTGCGCCAAAAGCCAGAGTTTTGCGATAGGAATCATCGATTTGTGGATTTTTATCTACATATTCCGCGGGACCATGATAGCCGGTCTGACGCCAGTCGGTATATATTGCATCTGCAGCAATATTTACATAGGCGGTTTTTACTGCGATACCCGAGCCGAATCTGAACGGTGTTGTAATTGAAATATCGTCGATGAAATCATCGCCAATATCTGTCGTTTGGTCGCCGTTTGTATAGTTCACGGTTGTTTTCGTAACCCATTCTTGGTCGATTGCATAGATGGTCGGGAATTTAATTATCGCTCCCCATGTAAAATACTTATTTGGAGCAATCGCCAGCCCGAATCTTCCCGTAAAACCGGCATAATCCTTCGTGCTGTTGTCGGAGAATACGGAATCGCTGATAGCGGTGTCGCCAAAATCAAAGATACAAGCATCCCATGCATAATTTTCCGCACCCATCACTCCCTCGATTGTTCCACCGAAAGAAACATATTTTGATGCTTGCCCTCCTATCGCGAAGTATATAGCGCCAAGTCCACCGTCGATATTTTCATCGGCGGAAACTCGAATGCCATCATTTCTTTTTCCATCAAACATTGCAGACCTATCGAAAGTTTGATAGCGATAGTATCCTACCGCCATTGCCATACCTCCTCTTTTTACTTTTGCCGCGATAACACCGCTCAGGTTGTTAAGTTTTACAGCTGATATATCCGACTCGATAGACGACCCGGAATTGAATGATGTTGCGACATCGCCAAATCGTATCGAAAGACCCCCCGAAACCTCATTCTTATATACAAAGCTCAGTAGCGCCGGGTTGTAATATGCCGCCGACCAGTCCTGTGCGAGTGCAATATGCGCACCGCCCATGCCTGCGGCTCGCACTCCAACGGGAACATAGCCATCGAGCTCCGCTACCTCTTCGGTAACGCCAGCATTATAGGTTTGCCCAAAAGATAGGGCAATCAGAAAAATATTCACGATAATTATGAATCTCCGAAACATGTCAGCCTCCTTGATTATTCTCTTTCATTGTGCATAACACATTTAGCATTGTTTATTTTACACTTTTCAATTTGCACTTTGCAATTTGAAATGATATTACATTCCTCTTCTGTTATTCGAGTCGGAATCATCTTCATCGTTGTCGCTGCTGGAGCCGTTACCGGAACTTCCATTATTATCGTCATCTCCCCCAAAAATCGCATCGATAATGGTGAAAATGCAGCCTCCGATACAAGATTCTCCGCATGATTCGGAATCATGGTATGTATGGTCATCATAATCTCGCGATGAACCGGTTTCATCGATAGGGCTTTCATGAATCACATAATTGCTGTCAGAAATATTGGATTGAGATTCTTGTTTAATACTCTGTGACCAATAGTATTCGTTCCAGACGCTGCCCCATGATGTATCTTTGAAATATTGATGCTCATGGTTTTTTATCCATGTTCTTTTGGTTAGCCTTTTTGAAGCGAATTTTGTATAGCAACCTGTAAAAACCGGCAGCAAAATCATACATGAGATAATGATTATTCTTCTGGACACTTTTTTACCCCCATTCTTTTTTGTTTGCTATTGAGCAATATCTGTGCCAGTCGCTTTATATCCTTTAACTATAACGTTTTGGCGTAATCATGGAATTGGCAAAACAAAACGATTGCACAAAAAATATGCTATCAGATACATTTTTCGGTCAACAGCTAAATGTGGTTGCAGTTTTAGCTAATAATACATTAAATATTTTTCAATCCTTTCATAGAAGTTGTTAGTTAACCACCTGAAATTTAATGTCTTACCCCGTTTTTTCAACCATATTTTGTTTGTTAATCTATTAATAGAATTTATCGCCAACTTTTTTATAAAGAACCTTAAATGTCAATGTGAATTAAGGTATTACTTAGGGATTAGATATACTCTTTATTTTAGGGGTTTCATATACTTTGGTTCAATTATTTTCCGCAGGTTCGATATGAATAGAAATAAAAGCTCTATAATTGAATCGTTTTTTGAGGGCATTTTCCACATTTGTCGATATGTCGTGAGCCTTCACAATTGTAATCTCCTTTTTAACCTCGATATGCAGGTCTATCGCAACATTGCTTCCAATTTTCCTCGTTCTCAACTCATGTGGATTTATTACGCCATCTATGCTTGATGCAATTTGCGTAATCTCTCGTTCGGTTTTTTCGCATAGCGATGCCTCGAGCAGTTCGCCTATACTCGATTTTGCAATCGATACCGCCATGCTAATTATGAAAATGCTGACAAGAGCCGCTGCGATTGGGTCGAGAATAATCCATTTCCCGCCGATAATAATCGAACCCCCAATGCCGAGCATCACTCCGACCGATGACAAGGCATCCGTGCGATGATGCCAGGCATTTGCAATTACAACCTGACTGTCGATTCTCTTGCCAATTCTGATAGTGTGTCGGTAAATCCATTCCTTTGCGATTATCGACATAATTGCTGCAAAAACAGCAATCCATTCCGGTTTTGGGATTGGTTGACCTTGAAGTATATGAAAAACTTTATGAATGCCATCCCAGAGTATTTTTGCGCCGACCACAGCCAGAACAACTCCTATTAAAAGTGCACAGAGTGTCTCGATTTTGCCATGTCCGTAATCGTGTGATTTGTCGGGGGGTTTGCTAGAAATGCGAAGCCCGATGAGAACAAAAATATCGGTAACGGAATCCGATAGCGAATGAATTGCATCCGCCATTATAGCGCCACTTCTACCGAAAATCCCGGCTCCTAGCTTAACAACGACAAGAAGGATATTTACAATCAATCCCAGATATGTTGCCCGTGAAGCAATTGATACTCTTTCGGTGGTTTTGTCCATATTAGATTTTTAGAATGTTTGAAATCGGTTTTGGATATGCACGGCTTTCCATGCCGCTAATTCCATCATCGTAATTTATAAATTTCTATTCAGCATTTACAAGTGAATTTCACCATTCTCATATATCGGGACAATATCGTCAGCATCGATTTCCGCTGCATCATCGAGGTCATCCCATAAATCGAGTTCACTGCCAAGATAGCGAGCGTGCATCGATTCGCCGAATATCTTATCGGTGTCATAACCAAAATATCTGGACAGCAGATGTGATACCAGTGCGGCATCATCCCCGTGCATGGATTCCTTATGTTCGTCGATTATGTCGATTAGAATTCCAGCGCAATAGGCATCCTCGAGTGATAAAAAACCCTTTTGTCCCGAACATGCGATAAGCATTTTTCGGGGCTCGATATCCATGATTTTTTTTGCCGTAGCGTTCAGGTTCCGCAAACTTGTGAGAAGTAATTTTTCCGCAATCCGGCGAGCTTTCTTGACCATCACACTACCGTTGGTTGAAGCAAATATAAGGATTCTGCCCTCGACTTTTTCCGCTGTGTACTCAGAGGGTGAATTTCCAAGGTCGAAACCGGGGATTTTTATACCGTTTCGTTCACCGCAAAGCATCGAGCCATTGTGTTTTTGTGCAAGTTCTTTTGCCTCATCGATTGTAGCGGCGGGTATAATTTTTTGTGCGCCGGCATTTAGTGCAAATAAGAGTGTTGTGGTCGCTCTTAGAACATCGATAACAACTGCAACATCGAAAAAATTGTCTGGATATGAATCGATTTCACACGGCGCAAAAGCGACTCGCAAAAACATTCCATTTTCGGATTCATTAGGTTCCATATTCATTTTCTCAGCTTGACGGTGCCATTTTTCCAGAATGGTGGTTTTACAACGATAGCCGGAATATTGACATTTCTAATTTTAATTTCAAAAGTGGACCCGGATTTGGAAATTTCCGGTGGAACATAAGCAAGTCCGATACCGACATCGAGCATTGGCGAGAAAGTTCCGCTTGTTACAACACCGATTTCTATGCTATCCTTGAAAACTTTGTATCCATGCCGTGGAAAGCCTCGTTCCAGAAGTTCAAAACAAACAAGTTTCTTGGGTAGGCCTTTTGCCTTAGCATCGATAATAGCCTCACGACCTATGAAAGCGCCCTTTTCGAGTTTAACTATCCAGCCGAGTCCCGCCTCATAAGGATTGGAATTCTCATCCATGTCGTTGCCATATAGCGCATATTTCATTTCGAGTCTAAGGCTGTCGCGGCAACCGAGACCACATGGCGCAATGTTTGCCGATTTACCCGCTTCCATAACAGCATCCCATGTTTTCGATGCAACCGCTGCGGGCAAATATAATTCAAAGCCATCCTCGCCAGTGTATCCGGTGCGTGCGAGTATCATCTTCTGCCCCGCAACTTCAAGTTCAGCAAGGTGATAATATGCAATTTTGTCGAGGTCATAATTTACGAGCTTTTGCATAACGCTTTGCGCACGGGGTCCCTGAACCGCGAGAAGTCCGATATCGTCCGAGGCATTATGCAACTCGACTCCATCGCTGGGTTTGTGTGAATTTAGCCAATCCCAGTCTTTTTGTAGATTTGAGGCGTTTACAACGAGCAAGAATTTTTCCGGCAAGCGATAAATGAGAAGGTCGTCCACAATCCCGCCGTTCTCGTATAACATCGAGGAATACTGCGCTTGCCAATCACCGATTCGCGAGACATCGTTCGTGGTCATTCTCTGGATAAAATCGAGTGCGCCAGAACCGGATACATAGAATTCGCCCATGTGCGAGACATCAAAAACACCGATGCTGTTGCGGACAGACTTATGCTCGGGAACGATGCCTTTATAAAATATCGGCATCTTATAACCGGCAAAATCCACTAATTTTGCATGAAGAAGAATATGCTTGTCGTAAAATGGTGTGTTTTTAGCTTCGGACATTTAATACCTCCTAACGAAAATTGATTTTAATATAAGATACAATTGTTCCTATTTTTTGGCAACTCCTTTTGATGTTTTTTAAATAGATTGCCACAAGAAATCGGTAATCGGTAGGCACATCTCAACACTACCTGAACAAGGAGTACCAGGATTAGAAAGATAAACAGAATACCCCGCACAATAACAATTCTGAATCGCTGATGCCAATGATAAATCATGATACATCCGTCGCATTCTTCATCATGGTAAATCAGGTTCATTATACCTATCAGTGTTTCAGAACCCAATCTCACCAACACAGTTTTCTTGCTCGCTGTCCGTTCATGTAAGCGCGTTTAATTGAACGCCCCTATCGCACATACAAAATCCGTTGTCCCCCAATCTTCCTTCTGTGCTTTTACAAAATATATCCCCGATGCGCCCGTTTGAGCGGTCGACCCACCGGGTCATCCCTACTACATTCACCCGCAAATCGTATATCTACATTTGGGCAGGTTGCGAACCTTCCCCCTAATAGTTTGCAATACAATCCTCTGTAAGTATAGTATCATCAGCTTATCGGGAGCAGATACCTGTAATTAAGGAAAACTATACTCTAGTGCAATTGGATGCAGGATACTTAAGTGAATCGAATATTGATGCAGAAAAAAAAACAGTAGCCATACGGAAGCGTTAGGGATTGATACCCAAAACAAACATGTATTGCGGTGCGCACACCCCCACTCCGAGCGCTATCGCCAACGACAAAATGATATTGTTTTAAACGATATGCTTTTTTTCATTGTAGTATCGTAAAGATTCAAAAATTTAGAATCCCTACAATAAAGCATTCTTCTTATCTCTTGCAATTCCAACATCTTACATTTCCCGAATCCAATGCTTTGCAATAATTTCTCAGGAAATTGCCTTCATTTCTCTGGAAATCATCTCAATTTCCTAATGGATAATTGACTTTCCCTGTAAACCATTTCAATTTTCCTGGAAATTGCTCTGTTTCCCTTGGAAATTTATCCAAAATAATGGTTCTTTTTTGCACCTCTTACGGTTACCATTTATAAATCGACGAACATTTCCTATATGTTCATGGTTCAGTCGAGAGCGGGCGCGAAACCCGCCCTCGACATAGCAAAATCACCGAAGCACCTATTCCAGTACAATGATATTCTTCTTCGCGCAGATTTCCTTGAGTTGCTTGGGCCAAACCGTAACACTGACCTCGCCGAGATGTGCCGTGCGTAGAAGATACATGTAAGTCCGCGATTGCCCGATACCGCCGCCGATACTGAGTGGAATCTCGTCATTCAGGATTCCCTGATGATATGGCAAATCCAGAAAGTCGAGCTGGTCGGTGATTTCGAGCTGCTTCTTGAGTGTATCCTTAGTAACACGGATACCCATCGAGGTAAGCTCGTGTCGGCGTCGCGTTATCGGATTCCAGACAAGGATGTCCCCATTAAGTCCATGATAGTCTTTGCCATTATCCACAGTTGGTGTTACCCAATCGTCGTAGTCTGCGGCTCGCATTTCGTGCGGGTAGCCATCCTTGAGTACCCAGCCGATTCCGATGATAAATACTGCGGGATAATCCTGAATAATTTTTGTTTCACGCTGCTTTCGCGGAAGGTCTGGATATCTCTCGAGGATTTCCTCGGCGTGGATGAAAACAAGTTCCTCGGGGATAGGCGGGAATTTATCCGACCTGAGTTCGGGGAATAACTCCTTTGCATGTTCGCCTGCGCCGTAGATAACTTTCCAGATTTTCTTGACGACATCCTTAAGGAAATCGAGATTGCGCTGGTCTTTTGTCATCACTCGCTCCCAATCCCACTGGTCAACATACGAACTATGGTCGTGGTCGAGGAAATAATCCTTGCGTACAGCTTTCATATCCGTGCAAATACCCTCACCGGCTTTGCACTCGAATTGTTTCAGTGCGGGGCGTTTCCATTTTGTCGCCGCCTGCACGACCTGTGCGTTAAGCCGTTTTTCGAGACCCAGACCACATGGGAATTCGACTGGTGTCCGTGAACCGTCCCGGTCTAGTGCATCGTTCACACCGCTTTCTCGTTCTACTATCAATGGAACCTGCACCATCTGAAGATTCAATTCTTTGCAAAGATTAGTCTCGATGTAGTTTTTAACCTCGAATAAAGCTTTCATTCTTTTCAAAGGTGGGAGTACCGGTTTATAATCGTTCGGTAAGATTTTCTCCACTTCCTCGTATGTGCTGACACCCGGTCCCGCCAGGTCGGCTTCCTTACCTCTAATTTTGTTTGCCATTGTAACTACCTCCAATTAGGATTGATGTTTAATAATTGATTATCGGTTATTGTTTAACTTCCAGAATCACCGGGATTAACTGCATAGGGTAAAAAATTGCGAAGATTAATCCCATTTCTGATGATTATCTATCGATTCTTTTTCAAGAATCCTTACCATATATTGCGGCAATCACTAATCCTTGCCACAGACTGATAATCAGCGAGCCGAGAATCCAGTATATAACCACTCCGTGATTCATAACTGTAACTATTCCTAAATAGAAATTTCCAGGCAGTCCTCCGACCAGCCAAATGAATAATCCAAATGTGAGTCCTTTGACAATATCTTTGCCAGGTAGTCCTTTGTGAATTAGCGCATATACAAAAGCCAGAATAATAGCAAAAACCAGCCCCATAATACTCATCAACATGAATGGCATTTCCTCGGGGGCTTTCCAAATACTTGTCGGTTCTAACACATAAACCCAATTAAATAGCCATCCGCAGGTAAGCCATCCCCAGATTCCACCTAAAATTCCAACTACTACACCGGCAAGAATTACTTTCCCGATTTTCATCTTTTCTCACTATCCTAAATGTGTCATTTATAGTGAATGAAATATGAAAATCTTCTACAAAATGTCAAATACTATTTTGTTTTTAGTAAGCGTTTTTTATGGGTTAATCTCGACATTCAGCCCGACAAAAAATATCCTCCCTGAAAGCGGTGCCCAGATATATGCGGCATCGGTGATGTCGCGCTTGGGCTGTGTGTAGTCAAGCATATTATTTACTTTCAGGAACACTGTCGCATTGCCGGTAACCTTTCGCGCAATCCTGCCGCCCAATATGACATACGGGTCGGTTTTCTCGATACACATCTGTTCAATGTCTTCATCATGCACATGGTCTATGAACATACTGCCGGTGAAATCCGCATCGAGCGCAAATGACCATCGTCCGGGTGTGAAAGCCAGCTTTCCATTAGCCGTGAATGCCGGCGTTCGCGGAATATAATCGCTATCTTGCCAACCATCATCATCGCCTGGATAATTATCCTGTGTGAAGCGCGGTTTGTCGAATTTCGCCATAGTATATGTTCCACTCAAACCATATTCAAGAATACCATCGAGAATGAAACCTTTTGCGAACAATTCAATACCCTGAGTGCTCGCTTTCCCAACATTCGACCATTTGTAGTCGTATCCTTCTGGGATTTCATCGGCTTCAGCGGAGATGAACTCGATTTTGTTATCGATTTGAATTCTGAACAAGTTTGCGCCAAATTGGTGGAATCTTACATTATAATCTGCGCCTACCGATGTGCTCAATGCGCGCTCCGCCTCGAGGTCTGCATCCTTGTATATCCTTGGTGCGGATGCGCAGAGATGAAGGTCTTCGGAAAACAAATAGGGAACGCGGAAGCCGGTTCCAACAGCGCCTCTGAATGTTAGTTTCTCGTTTGCTGAATATCTAACCGCCACTCTTGGATTGAATGCTTTAGTATCATATTTGTCGCCTGTTAATTCATCTTCAGACCAGTGCATATCGTATCTTGTGCCGAGCACGAATTCCAATGTGCGGCAAAATGTGAACAGGTCGAGTTGAGCAAACACACCTAAATCATCCGCTTGTTTGTCGCTTTCATCATTATTGATGTTTTGTTCAAGTTCACTTCTTCGATATTGCGTGCCAACCATAAACTCCTGCTGACCGATTGGGTGCATATATGCGAGGTCGGCAAGATAGATATTTTCCGCTACGATAAACGGTTTTGGATGCCATTCTGCTTCAAATGCCGCCATACCGAGCGAATCGATGTATTGCTGACCCGGTTCTGTTAGGTTAAGTTCACCATCGAGCATTCCGGCATCGATTGCCTTGTCCCATGCGGCGCCGTTTGTAGCATTGCGATAGTGATTAGCATAATTAAGATTCAATTCTACACGATTACCGAAGGCAAAATTCTTATTCGCACCCAGACCGGCTTCGTATCGCCTTGTGCGGATGTGTTCCGAATCGATATCGAATGGGTCTTCCCATGTATTTAGATTTCCACCTTGCCGGAACTCATTGAGAAATCTGCCGGAAGCGTTAATTCTGCTGTCTTTACCCATCGGTTCATGGACTTGAACTTTCAGCGCGGCACCGAGATTATCCGTTTCGGTTCTATCGGTGAATCCATCGGCTCCAGAATCGTGATATGGCGCTGTTTCCGCACCTGTCTGGTCGATTGCATTACCCATATCTTTCTGTGCGGAATATGATGCGCTGATTTTTCCTCTACGCATCGTGCCACCGAAGTGAAAACTGTTCGTATTATGCTTTCCAATCGACATGCCGAAATTCATCTTTGGCACCGGTAACGGTTTGCGCAAAATAATATTGACCACGCCGCCCATAGCATCACTACCGTATAGCGCCGAACCCGCTCCCTTGACGATTTCTATCCGCTCGATACTTCCGGTCTGAATTTGCTGCAATCCATATACACTGGCGAGCCCTGAGAATGTTGACTGTCCGTCTATCAGGATTTGAGCATATCCTCCCTCGAGTCCTGACACACGGAGGAGCGAGAAATTGCAATTGGAACACTGCTGCTCGACCCTGATACCCGGTTCGCTTTGCAGCGCATCATACAGATGCACTGCGCCTTTCCGCTCGAGGTCTTTTGCGGTAATAACTTCAGTACGGATTGGCACATCTTTCAGGATTCTTTCGCTCCTAGTTGCGGTAACAGTAACGATATCTCCCATAAACGCTCTCGATTCGAGCTCGAACTCGAACTCGATTTCCTGTCCATGTTGTGTTATAATTACCATTCGAGTTGCATCCTCGTATCCTAAAACCGTGACGACCACATTCCAGTTTCCTATCGGAATACTTTGCAACTGAAATCGCCCATCGAGGTCTGTGGATGTGCCCATCACATCGGAGTTTTCGATAAACACATTTGCGGCGGGTATAGGCTCGCTATATTGCTTGTCAACAATCCGTCCTGTGATTGTGGCTGCCAGAACCATAATCGGCAAAAGCAAAAACACAGAGCTAATAATAAATAGCCCTCTCATTTTAAACCTCCCCATTGAATGTTCGTACCATCTCTTATTATTAGAGATACCTAACTTTTAGGCAAAAAAAAATTTTCTCCCTTTAATGTCAAGCTTTTCCTTGGATTAGTTAATTTTTTTCATGGCAGTATTCAGGATAGTCGTCCTTAAGGCAGAATATCTGTTTTAGAATTTAGTTCCAATGCCTTTCAATGTTATCCCAATTTCAATGTCAATTCTGCGACTCTTCTGCCCATTTTCTTTGCATTTTCAATTGTTACGGCATCTGGAGAATCGACACATGAAACACCATAATGCCCACCAGCATCGAGTGGGTCGCCGACAATTATCATGCCGTTTATCAGCATCGCTTGAAGTATCGAAATTATAGTTGTTTCTTTTCCTCCCGAGGCGCCAGCAGATGTTGCGAAAGCCGCTCCAATCTTGTTTTCCATTTTTGGTCGCACTTTTACGAACTTATCGAAAACCAGCTTTAACTCGGCAGCCATCGAACCGAAATAAACCGGTGAACCGGCTATTATTGCATGAGAATTAAGGAAATCTTCAGACACAACATCATCGGGTGTTTTGACGATACACTCGATTTCCTCAACGCCGCGAACGCCATCGGCAACAGCTTCCGCCAATTTTTTTGTGTTTCCCGTTCGAGAATAATACATGACAAGAACCTGCATAGTTAGACCTCCTGTCCGTTTTTCATTTTCTTTTAATTATCTCACAAAATACATCTTCATTTCGCCCTTTCCTTTTACTTCATGGGAAGGTCTCTCGGTAAAGTTGAATTTATCTTTCACAATACTGTGAGTTGCCTCTGAAATATTTATCTCCATCGGTTCGGAATTGCTTTCCATACGTGATGCCGTGTTAATTGTATCTCCGAAGACGTCGTAGATATATTTCTTGATTCCGACGATTCCACCAACGACCTTGCCGGAATGAATGCCGATACGGATTCTCCACTCTATCTCTGAACATTTATTGCGCTTGGCAAGATATTCTTTTATCTCCAGCGCAGCTTTGACAACATTCTCCGCATGATTTGGATTCTCGGTCGGCAGTCCGCAGACAGCGAGATAGGCATCCCCGATTGTCTTGATTCGCTCGCAACGGTGTTTCTCCATTATCATATCGAATGCGGTGAAAATATCGCTTAATTCATCTATGAGGAACTTCGGTTCGAGATTTGCAGATAATTTTGTGAAACCGACAATATCGGAGAAGAAAACTGTAGCATTATCGAATGATTCGGGCTCGGTCATACCATTCTCCTTGAGATCATTTGCCACGCGTACGGGTAGGATATTGAGCAATAACTTTTCGGACTTAGCTTTCTCCTCAGCTATGATTCTGTTTGCCTCGACAAGCTCGACATTTTTCAGACGATATATTTCCGCTTCTTTCTCTTTCTTCTCGGTCTCATATTTTGTTTGCATCTCGGCGATTTGCTTGCTTTTCTCTTCGTTGAAGATTGTGTCGTTTATTTCCTTAAACAATTTGTAGTATTCAAGCGCTTTACTATGGTCATTCATTTTCTCATAAGCCGCTGATAAACCCTCATAAGCCTCCTTTTCCCTGTCCGGTGCACCTATTTCTTTTGCAAGATTCAAACCTTCTGTTAAATACTGCAGGGCTTTTTGAATCTCATCGGTCCCGGTATAGAGCATTCCAATATTTATTTGACAGGAGGAAATGCCCCCTTTATCGCTTAATTCTTCCCTGATTTCCAGCGATTTGTGATAGTATTCCAGAGCCTTTGCATAATTACCCTGGTTAGCATAAACAACTCCGATATTAAGCAGGCAGATTGAAATCCCATTTTTGTTACCCAATTCTTTATCTATTTCCAATGACTTGTGATAGTATTCAAGCGCCTGTGGATAATCGCTCCGATTCCAATGAATAATTCCGATGTTTTTCAGGCAGTAAGAAATTCTCATCTTGTCGCCCAATTTTTCATCTATTTTCAATGATTTGTGATGGTATTCCAGCGCCTGTGGATAATCGCTCAGATAATCATAAACAAGTCCGATATTATTAAAATTGAAGCAAAGCCATTGCTTGTTCCCAATTTCATTGTTAATTAACATTGCTTGTTGAAATAATTCGAGTGCCTTTGGATAATTTCCCTGTGCCATGCGAACATTTCCAATATTGTGCAAACAACCGGCAATTCCCTTCTTATCACACAATTCTTCATATATTTCCAAAGATTTGGTGTGATACTCCAGAGCCTTTGGATAATCGCTCCAGTCATCATAAACAAGCCCGATGTTTTTCAGGCAGGTAGCAATCCCCTGCTTATCGCCCAGTTTCTCAGCTATTTTCAATGATTTCCGGAAAAATTTCAGCGCCTTCTCATAATTGCCCTGACTATTATAAACACTTCCTATATTGAGCAGGCAGATAGAAATTCCATTCTTGCTACCCAATTCTTCATCTATTTTCAATGATTTGCGATAGTATTCCAGCGCTTGCTGATAATCGCTATGATTACGATTAACAGCTCCGATTTTTTTTAGGCATTTTGAAATTCCATTTTTATAATCTATCCTTTCACCAAGTTCCAGTCCTTCTGCTGCATATTTCATTGCTTTTTCAGGTTCTGAGTTTAGTAATAAATCGGAAAGCTCATTTAGAATATCCACCTTTTCGGTATCTTTTACGGCTGTTTCGAGCTGTTCGAGGAGTTCGGTAATTTTGGGTTTTGGAGACGTTTCATTCATTTTGTTCTCCTATCTTCCTCGTTCATATGCTTTGGATTAATAGCTTACCCAGCTACTTCACAGCAGTTTTTCCCTTTCATTTTTGCTGAATATAGCGCTTCATCGGCTTCTTTTATCGATGCGGTTATATTTTTGTCTCCACGATATTCGCTTAATCCAAAAGAAACGGTTATAGAATGGTTTTTACCGTTATGATTGTGCGAATAAACTTCAATATTATACCTAACTTTTTCAATTACTTCAAGCCCACCATTCAAATCGGTTTCCGGCAAAAGCATAAGGAATTCTTCACCACCCCACCTTCCGACATGGTCTTGCGCTCTCGTTGTAGTTTTCAGGATATTTGCAACCGCTACAAGAACAGAATCGCCACAATCGTGTCCGTGTTCATCGTTAAAAAGCTTAAAACTATCTATATCGGCTATGGATAATACGAATGGTTTTTTATTTCGAGAAAACCGATTGATTTCATCTCTAATCTTATCCCATAATCCCTGACGATTCAATAGCTTTGTTAATGAATCAGTTACAGAAGCTTGTCTCCATATTTCGATTTCCTGTTCTTTTTTTTCAAGCTCCAATCTTGATTCGAGTTGAGCTATTTTTTTTGTTTGTTCTTGTCCAAAAAGTCTATCGTTTGTCTCCTTAAATAATTTATAGTATTCAAGAGCTTTGGCATGGTCATTCATTTTTTCGTATGTTTCGGATAAGCCCATATAAGCTGCCATTTCTCTATTTGGTGCACCTATTTTTTGGGCAAGGTTCAATCCCTTTATTAGGTATTCTATGGACTTTTGCATTTCTCCAAGTTCCATATATAATTTCCCAATATTATTATAAGAATTTACAATTCCCTCTCTATCGCTCACTTCTTCCTTGATTTTCAATGATTTATGATAGTATTCCAATGCCTTTAGATAATCGCCCTGTTTCTTATAAATAATTCCGATGTTATTCAGATAGTAAGCAATTCCCTTCTTGTCGTCCAACTCTTCCCTGATTTCCAATGATTTATGATAGCATTCAAGTGCCTTCGGATAATCGCCCTGATTTCGATAGACAATTCCGATACTGTTTAAGTTGAAACAAATCCATTGCTTGTTCCCGATTTCTTCGTTGATTTCCAGGGCTTGTTGATAGCACTTAAGCGCTTGTGAATAAATGCCTTGTGCACTATGAATACGACCGATACTGTGTAAGCAACCGGCAATTCCTTTCTTGTAGCCCAGTTCTTCATCTATTTTTAAAGATTGGTGATAGTATTTCAACGCCCGGGGATAATCGCCCTGGAAATAATAAGAAATTCCGATGTCCATTAGGCAGTCAGCAATTCCCTTCTCATCGCTTAATTCCTCTCTAATTTCCAAAGATTTGTGGTAATATTCCAAAGCCTGTGGATAATCCCCCCTGTCATTATAGATGATTCCGATGTTATTCAGACTGTCGGCAATTCCATTTTTGAAACCAATTGCCTCGCTAAGTTCCAGTGCTTCCGCTGCATATTTCATTGCTTTTTCAGGTTCTGAGTTTAGTAATAAATCGGAAAGCTTGTTTAGAATATCCACTTTTTTAGCGTCTTCTTCGGCAGTTTCAAGTTGCTTCTGGAGTTCATCGATTTTGGATTTTGGAGATGTTCCATTCATTTTTTGCTTTTTATCGGTTAATGGATTTTAGCTTCTATCAGCTAAAGCAGACATCAATGAACTTTTGGGTTCTCATTCATTGCCGTTCGCTTCAGCGAACGGGGTAAATCATTCCTTTTATTCTTTTTTTGCGTTTCTGTTTCTTTTTAATCGAATGAACTTAGCCAATCTTCCAACACATCAATTTCAGTTTTCCCCGTTTTCAATATTTTATCATCCGTGAGATTCAATACACCGATAATATAACTCGCGTTCCAGCTATTAATGGCAAGGTTTATCTCTTTAAGACCATTCAGCGGTAGCTTATCCTCGAATATTTTCTTAACCTCTTTATCGGTCAATGTGAGCATGAAAACTTCATTGTTGAATGGGAACACTTTCCAAAGGTCGCGATAGACGATTTCTCCTGAATCCAATCCCGATTCGATTTCTACATAAGCTATATCCGCATCTGTGAACGCAACGAATAGGCTTTCGGTTACGGATTGCATAGCATCCGTCTTATATTGTTTTGGGAGTTTTCCAACAATCCTGTCCAGATTGTCTTCAGGACGAGGTTTTTTGAAATCTGTCTTGAAGATTTCCCTGCCGACAAGCTTTATGTAAGCATACTCGCTGTGTCGCATTTCCCGCCTGTCGTGGGAAGCATCGTAATACTGAACCACCAATGCAAGCGGTTTTTCAAGCACATGCACTTGAATATACCCATTGGGGCAGTAGCTCGATGCGTAAGTAATCGAGCCTGTGTTGATAATCAAAGGTCCGTCGGTTTCGTAATCATCGAGAACCATGCGCTCGAAAAAGTGCGTCGTTGCCGATAGCACAAGGTCGCATTTGTCCATTACAATTTTTTGTCTCTCGTCTGAAAGAATATTTACCCAAAAACCTTTGCGTGAGTGCGCTGCAGCGATGATAATATCTTTCTTTCCTTTCTTAATGCTTTCGAGTGTCTCGATGAGGTATTTTCTGGAATCCTCATTGAATGCGATTTCCGGGTCTTTCGGGCTGTCGGAAAAGTGAAGCTGAATCAGATGAATTGTGAATTCTCTGAAATGGATTTTTGCATAATATTCGCAGCTATTTTCTCTTATTTCGACATCCTCTTTCGATCTCAAATCGGTTACATCGAGGAAAGGGGCGCCTGCTCCCCAATCAGCTTGGCTTTTGCCATAATATTCGTTCTCACCATCGGCGATATTCGGATAGAAATTTTCACGCCACCATTTGTGGTCTTCGATGAATGGTAGGAAAGAATTGTCCCAGCCCTTTTTTACATGGTCGCCGAGACCGATTACGAATTTATCGCCGCTTTCAGCAATCCAATTGACCATGTTCGCAAATTCCTCGCGGCTTTTAGACGATTCACCTTTGTTGTCGCTCATGATTGCAAAGCTGAAAACCGAAGCGCTGTCCAGTTCCTCAATCGTGTTGACCCCGACAACTTTGCCATCCTTGAAAATAGATGTTTCTCCGAAAGCAACAGTTGAAAGAGCGAGAATGATAAGAAATATTGAGATACTGATTCTCTTTTTCATTTTTCTCCTTTTAACGCGAAACATAAGGCTTCTGCAAAATAATGTTTTTTTAATACGAGAGAATAAAAAAGCCCGTTCACAAGTGCCGGGCTTTCTATTAATACTCATCGTAATTGCGTGAATCAAAGAGGTTTGTCTGCAAGCGCCTCTTTGGAATTGCACTTGCATACTCTTGCCATTTCATTTGTAAAACGCCAGTTGCCTTTGTCGGTTTTATAAGGACGAATTACCATAATGGATTGAATAACCTCACCGCATACGGGGCATTTTTCACCTCGCGGACCGGTGCCTTTTGCGATTTTGTCGGCGAATGTTCTTTGTTTGCGTGCCATATTGAAAATCCTCCTGATATTCAAAAGTTCTATTAAACAACCAATTTGTTCGGTGTTTCAAGAAAGTCAAGATATTTTTATATGTGCATCTTATATTAATCGGTATGGATAATACTTATATTAGTGTCTCCCAGCTTTCAGCATCTGTATCTTTCGATATTCGTTTCACCAATCCACGAAGGACTTTTCCGGGACCGATTTCGTAAAATTCTGCAAAATCATCACGAATCATGTTCGTTATTATATCCATCCATCGGACAGGATGAGTTAGTTGCAGCACAAGATTTTTGTGAATTTCATTCGGGTCATCAACTCTATCTCCGGTAACATTTGCGTAAAATGCGACTTTCGGTGGACGGAAATCGATTTTCGATAGGACATTTTTCATCTCTCGCTGGGCATCCGCCATGAGTGGCGAATGAAATGCACCCGACACGGGCAGTGGAATTACTTTGCGGACACCTCGTTCCTTGAAAATCTCACCGGATTTCTCGACCAATACTCTATCGCCGCTGACGATGAATTGCCCGGGAGCATTATAATTCGCAACTTCGATATCACCCTCGCTTTTCAATTCATCGACGACATTCTGGACGATTTCGAGTTCGGCGCCGACCGGAGCGAGCATAGCGCCATCACGAGCCGCCGCCATAAGTTTTCCACGCTCGGTAACAGCGGCAAGACCGTCATCGAATGAGAACACTCGCCCGGCAACGAGAGCAGAATATTCACCGAGCGAATGCCCGGCAACACCATCGAAATCAATTGCATTCCCGATTACCGTCAGCACAGCAAACGAATGCACGAAAATGCAAGGCTGCGTATATTGAGTCTGCGCGAGAGTTTTCTTGTCGGATTCAAAAGAGATTTCTGCGACATTGAAACCGGTGATCCTTTTGGCATTGTTATAAATCTCCCGAACTTCGGGATGTTTTTCGTAAAGTTCTTTGCCCATTCCGGGAAATTGCGAACCCTGCCCGGGAAATAGATATACTATTTTATTCATTTAAGCTCCCTTGTTGATTTTCAATAAACTTATAATCCAGTGTTTTTAAAGCAAGAATTTTGAATAGATTTCTCGATTGCTGAAAATCTATTGATTCTTGTGGAAAAATTATCTACATTCATATTAAATGCAATGTATAAACAAGGGGGAACTCATGCTCACAAATTTTGTGGATATTCTGGAAAAAGCAAAATCCTCGCGTAAGCGGAATCTCGCGGTCGCCGATGCCGCCGGTGATTCGGTTATCGAGGCGCTTACCGAAGCCGAAAAGATGGGAATTATCAAGCCGTATCTCGTCGGAATTCCTAAAAAAATCGAACCATTGGTCGAGAAATACAGACTCGACGATTACGAAATAATCGAGGCGCACACACCTGAGGAAATCGCCGAAAAAACAATCGAACTCGGTCGCTCCGGGCAGTGCGATATGCTAATGAAGGGAAAGCTATCCACGCCGGTTCTACTCAAAGCCGTGCTGGATAAGGAAAAGGGCTTACGCACCGGGAATTTGTTCTCGCATGTCGCTGTAATGGAAGTCGCAAAGTATCCGAAACTAATCCTGATGACGGATGGTGGGATGAATATCCGTCCCGATTTCGAGCAGAAGAGGCAGATTATCGCCAATGCTGAAATCGTTGCGAAAAAGCTCGGTTGCGAAAAGCCCAAAGCTGTCGGGCTTGCCGCTATCGAGAAAGTCAATCCCGATATGCCCGAGACAACCGATGCCGTAAAACTCACCGGGCTATCGAAGCAAAAGAAACTCGGCGATGTAATTTTCGAGGGACCGCTCGCAATGGATGTCGTGCTATCGAAATCCGCTGCTCAGGCAAAGGGAATCGAGACCAAAATGGCGGAGAACACCGATATATTCCTCGTGCCGGATGTCGCTAGCGGGAATATTTTCGCAAAGGCGCTAATATATCTCGCAGATGCCAAAATCGGCGGAATCGTGATGGGCGCAAAGCTGCCGTTCGTCCTCCTATCGCGCTCAGATACAGCAGAAATCAAGCTTTACTCGATTGCATTGGGATGCGTGGTTAGCTAAAGAAGCGAGACAGTATCGTTTGGGGATTGGCGGTTGGCGGTGGTCGCTCATTTCGGCAGGTTCAATGACCGGATACGCTGTCGATTTGTAATTCATAATTCACAAATCACAAATTGGTTCGTAATCGGTAATCGGTTCATAGTAATGGACAACGGACCACCGATAGCGGACATCTTTATCGTGTTATCATGCGTAAGCAATCGATTACCGATTAACTGGAGTGAAACACTTCCTTTTTTTCTCCTTGCTTTATTGCATTCTTGAGATTTTCATATATATTACATTAAAAAGAAATTTTGAATATTCGGGAGGTTAAATGGCAAATCAGCGAACGATTGCGAAAGAAGTGGAACTCGACGGTATCGGTCTTCACACCGGCAAACCATGCCGCATCCGTTTCAAACCGGCGCCCGATGACAACTGGTATAAATTCGTCCGCACCGACCTCGATGGCTGTCCTGTTGTCGAGGCTCTTGTCGATTATGCGAAGGATGAACTCATTCGCGGTACAGTACTCGAAAAGGACGGTGTCGAGGTTAGTACTGTGGAACATGTTCTCAGCGCGCTGTATGGACTCGAGATAGACAATTGCATAATCGAACTCGATAGTCCCGAACCGCCTGTGCTCGATGGCAGCGCGAGACCTTTCGCCGCTCTTCTTAGCGATGCTGGATTTGCCGAACAGGAAACCCCGCGTGAATATCTCATTAACGATGAGGTTATACAATTTTCGCAACCGGAGCGAAAAACCGATATTCATATTATCCCATTCAACGGCTTTCGTATCACGCTGATGGTCGATTATGCGAATCCCGCTCTGGGAACGCAATATACCACGCTCGAATCGCTCGAGACTGAATTTGCCGGTGAGTTTGCGGCGGCGAGAACGTTCTGCTTCCTGTCCGAAATTGAGCAACTGCATAAGCAGGAGCTTATCAAGGGCGGGAATCTCGATAATGCGATTGTGATTGTCGATAAGGAATTCACCGCCGATGATGAGAAATTCATGCGAGACAATTTCGTTCTCGATACCGAGCGTGAGATATTCGTTGGGGAGAGTGGTATATTGAATGATATCGCACTTCGGTTTTATAACGAGCCTGTGCGTCACAAGGTTATCGATGTTCTCGGTGATTTTGCTCTACTCGGTGCATTCACCAAAGGACACATTATCGGCGCTCGTTCGGGACATGCGGCGAATGTAGAACTGGTGAAACTTCTGCGCAAAAAGCTCGAAAAGCAGCGACTAAAAGCTAAGTTCGGAGCAAAGGGTTCATACCTCGATATTGCCGCAATACAGCAGATTTTACCGCATCGCTATCCGTTCCTACTGGTCGATAGAGTGGTCGATTTCGAGGAGGGCAAGTTCGTTGCTGCGATAAAAAATGTTACATTCAACGAGCATTTCTTTATGGGACATTTTCCCGGACATCCTGTGATGCCGGGAGTTCTTCTTATCGAGGCGCTTGCGCAGACCGGCGGATTCCTGATGCTCCGTTCCGTGCCGGACCCCGAAAATACCATAACTTATTTCGTCGGGGTAGATAAGATTAGGTTTAAAAAACCGGTTGTGCCCGGCGACCAGCTCATTCTGCGAGTCGATATGATGTATTTCAAGCGGAAAATATGCAGATTCAAAGGGATTGCGACCGTAAATGGTGAAATTGTCTGCGAAGGCGAATTTATTGCGACTTTTGTGCCAAAGAATGGATAGCGATTTCCCGAAAATAATATCTAATTGAAAACTTATGAACCGGAATGATAAATGAATGAGATGCAAAAGAAATCTGTCTGGGTCTGGACACATTCATCGGAGCTTGCCGGCGAGCTTTCGCGCAGGATATATGAACTTGGCTACCCGCTTTCTGATTCTTTAGCCGCAGATATTGCAGTAATAGGTCCATCGATAGGCGCAGAAGAAATCAGAGCGAAAAAAGGCAGGTTAAAAGGCAAGAGGTTTATCCTTCTGGTCGATGAAACCGAAAATGAATTGCTCGGAAAAACAAGCTCTCTATTCAATGTTGTGTCAACTGCGGAACTTTCTCATCTCGCTGATATTTTACGAATCATGACGCAGCAGTCTGGTTTCGTTGAAGATGAACTTACCGATATGCCGCAACGAGTTATAGATATTCTTGGTATGGTTGAAGCTGTTAATCCCGAAAAACTATGGCAGCGGCTATTCGCTATTCTGCAAACACTTCCTCTAGGTATTATTATTATCGACGAAAATGTTGGAATACTTGTGGCAAATGAGAAAACGCATCAAATTCTTCATACTACCGATGAAATAGTTGGCATGAGCTTCGAGGATTTTTGCGCGGAATATGGATTTTCGGCTCAAGGAATTCACGAAACACTCGAATCGCTGCACGATAGCGCTCGACCTCCGGCTTTTTCTCATAATTTTCTCGATGCTCGAGTAACGAAAATATTTCTTGCAGCAATCCCGAATAGTGATGAATACTTACTTCTCCTCGATGATGTTACAGAAACCCGAAGAGAAAGCGAATGGCTTCAAACACTTCTCGGCGCAATCGGCGACGGTGTGCTTGTTATCGACCGAAGCAGGAGGATTATCTGGTCTAATCATATAATGAAAGAATGGTTCGGCGAAAAACTCGAACAGGAAAGGCGCTATTGTTTTAGTCTATGGGGTTCCGGGAAAGATATTTGCCCTCATTGCCAGCTTGACCGCGTTTTCGATGGATGTGAGATATTTCATTACACCGAAAGGCTTGTTAATGAAGCCGGTGAGGAAAAATATTTCGATGTAACCGCCGCGCCGATTCGTTCTGCCGGCGATTCGGTATATCAAGTCGTGCTGCTTGCGAGAGATGCAACCGAGCGGGAGATGATGATACACGAACTTATCAGCACTCGCCGAAGTCTCGAAAGTGTAAATCTGCAAATACAGCGCCAATATACAACACTTCGCACAATTATCGAGATTTCAGACACACTACAACGCGCATCACGGCTGGATAAGATTCTGCATATCATTCTTACAGCGGTTACGGCAAGAGAAGGACTCGGATTTAACAGAGCTTTCCTGCTTCTGGTGAATAATACCGAAGGCATACTCGAGGGTAAGTATGCGATTGGTCCGTCGAGCCCAGAAGAAGCGGGAAGAATATGGGCGGAGCTATCCGATGGTCCAACATCGCTTGCAGAAACTCTTCATGCATATCAGGAAGCTACTCAAAAAGAGGATACTCTCGTGAATAACCTCATTCAAAGTTATAATATTCCGCTCGATACAGGGCATTTTCTTGAAGAAGTTCTTATGAAAGGCGAAATGATTCTTGTCTCGCCAGGGAATAAGGAGCTTTGGGAGAAAGCTTCCGATGTCAGGGAACATCTCGGCTCGGATGAATTCGGTGTTATTCCGCTTCTTTCAATGACAAGACCTGTGGGTATTCTTATTGTAGATAATATGATAACCCGTCGTCCGATAATTCCCGAGGACCTCGAGTTGCTTCGCTCGATTATAAACCATGCCAGTCTTGCAATAGAAAGGTCTGCATTGACTGAAGAACTTCAGGGAAGTTATGAGAAGATAGAATCCGCTTATGCATCGCTTCGTGAAAACCAGGATAAACTTGTAAAAGCAGAAAAGCTTTCGACAATCGGTGAGATGGCGGCGCAGGTAGCGCATGAGATAAGAAATCCGCTCGTCTCGATAGGAGGATTTGCTCAAAGTCTGATTACAGATAAAATTTCAGAACCACAAACCAAAGCTTTAAAAATAATTCTCGAGGAAACAGACAGGCTCGAGAAAATTGTCAACGATGTTCTCGGATTTGCAAGTCTATCCGAACCGAAAATGGAGATAAACGATATAAACCGGGCAATTTACGATGCGCTATTGCTATTTGAACCCGAGTTCGAAGAGAATAAGACAGATGCATCAGTTGTGGGCGGCGATGGTATTCCGCATTTTATGTTCGACCATAACCAGATTAGGCAGGTTTTAATCAATCTTATAAGGAATTCACTAAATGTTATCGGTGAAAATGGCAAGATAACCGTTCGAGTTAAGCACGATGGCAAATATTGCTGGCTCGAATTCACTGATAACGGTCCCGGTATCCCGAAAGAACTGGGGGATAAGATTTTTCAGCCCTTTTTTACAACCGAAACGAAAGGCTCGGGGCTTGGACTATCGATTTCAGCGAGAATTGTGAAATCGCATAATGGAACAATATGGTACAAGAATAATCCAGATGGCGGTGTTACATTTTTTATTAGGCTACCGCTTCATAATGTCCCGAATTAGGAGTTCAGAGTTGAGAATTAGAGGTACAATTGAAAGATTCTGCGGTGTTAAATAAAAGTATTTACCACATGTTGTAAGAATCCTATTGAAGATATAAAGACTATTCTGCGAGTTGGAGAGCTTGTTTTGCGTTGTTTAAATCTTTTTTCTCTGCGGAATAAACCTTTTTTTAAAGCAACAACGATAAAAAGAGGGTGGATGAAACAAAATGAAAGATGAAAGAACAAGAGAGCAGCTTTTAAAAGAACTGGAAAAACTTCGAATCCGGATTAAAGAACTCGAAGATACGGAAATAGCGCTGCAAATATGCAGTAAAAGAACCCAGGCGGTTTTTAATGCCGTTCCCGATTTAATGTTCCAAATCGATAAAGATGGGGTTTTTAAAAACTATAAAACTGCAAAAGAAGAACTATATATTCCTCCGGAAGAATTTATGAGAAAAAGCATTCATGATATTTTTCCCAAAGAGCTTGCAAAGGAAACGATGCATTTTGTAGAAAGGACTATCGAAAGCGGCGATATGCAAATATTTGAATATCAGCTTCAGTTCGAAGAAAACTTGCATTATTACGAAGCTCGAATGGTTATAAGCGGCGAAAACGAAGTTCTCGCAATCATACGGGATATAACAGAGCACAAATGCACCGAAGGTGCGCTTCAGGAAAACGAAGAGAAGTATCGTGCAATCTTTGAGCGGGCGGCAGATTCAATTGTTCTCATCGATGCAGAAACAGGTGGATTTGCAGAATTTAATGATAAAGCGCATAAAAGTTTGGGTTATACAAGAGAGGAATTTAAAGAACTTAAGATACCAGACTTTGGAGTTATTGAATCTTTGGAAGAATTCATGAAACATATCGCGAAAATTATCGAACAGGGAACAGATATATTTGAATCGAAACATCGGACAAAAAGTGGTAAGATAAGAACCATAATGGTCAGTGCCAGCGCTGTTTCTATCGGAGGTAAAAAATTTATCCAAAGTATATGGCGGGATATAACCGAACATAAACGCGCTGAGAATGCGCTCCGGGAAAGCGAAGAGAAGTATCGAAATATGGTCGAGCGAGCAAATGACGGCATAACGATTATCCAGGATACCATTATTAGATACGCTAATCCGCGACTTGCCGAGATTGTAGGGCATACGGTGGAGGAACTTATCGGAACGCCGTTCATGGATTATATTCATCCCGATGAATTGCCGAAAGTTGTCGATAGATATAAGCGCCGAATGGCTGGTGAAGCTGTTACGAGTATTTATGAAACCGCACTTGTGCATAAAAAAGGTCATAGAATCGAAACTGAATTCAATGCGGGACTGATTTCTTATGATGGAGGAACCGCCGATTTCGTTTTTATCCGTGATATAACCAAGCGGAAGAATGCGGAAAAGGCATTGCGGGAGAGTGAAGAGCGCTATCGACTCCTGTTCGATATAGCGCCGATTGGAATAACTCTTCACGATGGCGAGAAATTCCTTATCACAAATAAAAAAGGCACGGAAATACTCGGTTTCGGGAATCCCGCTCAAATAGTGGGCTTACCGGTAAGGGATATTGTAACACCCGAGAGCGTGGAAATCGTGGATAAACGAATTAATGCTATGTTTGCCCAAGAACCGCAGGAACCTATTCAAATGGTTATACTCAAGCAGAATGATGAAAGGATAATTGTCGATATAGTAAGTGCACCGATTAAATATGGAGGGAGAGATGTTATTCTTTCCGCTCTACGGGATGTTACCGAGCGGGTTCGTGCACAGGAGGAGAAAAAAGCGCTCGAAGAAAAACTACTTCAGGCTCAAAAACTCGAAGCTATCGGTAGGCTTGCAGGCGGTATTGCACATGAATTTAATAATCTTCTCAACGGTATAATAGGATATTCGGAGTTAATAAAGGAAAATCTTTCCGTTTCCGACCCGGCGTTCAGATATACCGAGCTTATTTTTAAAGCCGGTATCGATGCTTCCCGTTTGACACGGCAAATTTTAAGTTTTGCCCGTCGTTCGCCAATCGAAAAGCACCCATTTTCTGTCGATGATGCTGTAACCGAGGTCGTTGAAATACTCGATAAAACCGCTCCAAGAAATATTATGTTCGAGACCGACTTTTCGGGAGAAGCTCCTTTCGCAATAGGGGATATGGCGCAAATTGAGCAGGTTATTATGAATCTTTGTGTTAATGCTATCGATGCTATGCCCGAAGGCGGCGAGCTTAATCTTGCCACCGATTTGGTTATCGCCGATTTTAACGGCTATCCAGAACTTCGAGCAGGAAAATATGCCAGGCTTATTATCACAGATACCGGCACTGGAATGGATGATGAGCTAATACAGCGAATATTCGACCCATTTTTTACGACAAAGGGACCGACCAAAGGCACCGGACTCGGTCTTTCTATCGCATTTTCAATTATTCATGAGCATGATGGACATATCGGTGTCGAGAGTATTCCCGGAATTGGTTCAACTTTCGAGATTCTACTCCCATATTCAGTTGAAAGGACTGAAACGGGAACCGTTTATGCTATGCCCGAAGCCAGTGCAGGGCAGGAAACAATTCTTATTGCCGATGATGAGGTGGTTGTGCTTAATCTGCTTATCGACCTGTTGCAAAGCAGAGGCTATAGTGTTTTTCCCACCGTTAATGGCGAGGAAGCTGTGGAGTTATTTAAAACGAAACAGGATGAAATAGACCTTGTGCTTCTCGATGTTGTCATGCCGAAGATGGATGGTGTTACCGCGCTGACAAGGATTCTGGAAATCGCGCCGGATACAAAGATTCTTATGCTTTCCGGTTATACGCAGATAGACACAATCGAGTCGTGTCTTGCTGCGGGTGCGCAGGGATTCATTAGAAAGCCGTTCAGGATAGGGGAACTATCCGAAAAAATATGGGATGTTCTTAATTCGTAGATTAAAATCAAAAATTAGATATCAAAACGACAAATCAAATGCAAAATCATTTTCTTTCTCCTAATAGCTTAGAATCGATAAGAATATTTTGATTTTTGATATGTCATTTTACATTTTAAACTTTGATATTTAATATTTATTATGCTTTAATGAAAAATGATAACAAAACAGTCCTTGCAGTTCCCGATGATATTGTTCCTTGCAGAATAGATATCTATCTTGTTCAAGAGGGTATTGGTCTTTCTCGCAATCAGATACAGAAATTAATACGGAACAGCAGCATTCGTGTTGTCGACAAAGGCACAAAACCGAATTTTATCTTGCGGGGCGGCGAGACAATCGAAATTGAAATCCCTGTAGATGAGCCTTTTAAACTTTTGCCCGAAGATATCCCAATCGATATTATCTATGAAGATGAACATCTTCTTGTGCTTGATAAACCTACCGGTATGGTAACTCATCCGGCTCGAGGAAACTGGACCGGAACACTTATTAATGCTGCGCTTTTTCATACACAAAAGCTCTCACCGATTGGGGGAGATTTCCGTCCCGGTGTCGTTCATAGACTCGATAAAAATACATCGGGATTAATTATCATTGCAAAACGGGCTGAGGTTCATCTCAAGCTTGCCGCTATGTTCGCAGAAAGAGAAATTCACAGACAATATATTGCCATCATTTGGGGACATCTCGATGACAATCATGTTGTAGTCGAAGGAAGCATTGGTAATCATCCGAAAGACCATCGCAGAAGAGCTGTGATTACCCATGGCAAGTCGGCTAAAACGGAATTCACTGTGATTGCAGGTTTCGATTTCCTTCAGCTTATCCGGGCGAAACTTCACACCGGAAGAACGCATCAGATTCGTGTTCATCTCGACCATATCGGTCATCCCGTATTCGGCGACCCCGAATACGGTGGGCGAGGACAACGAATAAACGGAATCTCTCCGCAACATCGTAAAAAAGCCAAAGAACTATTGAAATTAACATCGAGTCAGTTGCTTCATGCAAAAGAACTCTATTTTAAACATCCCGCAACCAGTGAGATGATGGAGTTTGATTCGCCCATTCCCGAAGATTTTGCAAAAACTCTCAACGCTCTCGGTTTTCCGGGGGGTTGACGACCGGCAGTTTTCCCTCTCATCCATCCATTCGGGACAAGTTCTACCGACAGGGACGGATGAGTTCGGCGCAGCTTAACGGGGTGAGGGAGTTTATTCTGAATCCAATTGTGTTTTATTTGCCTGCAATAATCACATTATTTATTTTGACATGCGGACTGCCCTCGGCGGTAGGTACCCTTTGTCCACCTTTGCCGCAGTATCCACCGGATTTGTCCCATACGAAATCATCGCCGATTTTATCGATATTTGCGAGTGTTTCAAACAAGTTTCCTTGAAGGACAACATCCCTCACGAGTTCAGCAACCTTGCCATCGCGAATCATATAACCATGTCCAGCCGAGAATGAGAAGTTCTCGAGCTGAGTCTGTCCGCCATAAGCATCGATTGCATAAACACCTTCTTCAATCCCATCGAAAATATTCTTTGCTGGATGAGGTCCAGCTTCGATAGCGGTATTTGTCATCCGAACTATGGGTGGATAGCGGAAATCCTGAATTCGAGCGTTACCGGTAGGCTTTTCCGAAAGCTTTCCTGCGGTCTGCCTCGAGTGCAATCTACCCACAAGAACGCCCTTTTCGATAAGATATGTTCGCTGTGCCGGCACGCCCTCGTCATCATAGCTTATTGTGCCACGAATTTCCGGCATAACTCGACCGTCATCAAAAACATTGAGGAATTCCGGTCCAAATTTACGCCCGAGTTTCATCATCTCCTGCGCCTGTGGATTCTCTTCGATATGGTCAGCTTCGGATAGGTGCCCGAAAGCCTCATGAATAAAAACACCAGCTAGATTGGTATCGAGCACAACAGGGTAAACTCCACCATTAACCGATTTAGCATCGAGTAGTTGAGCGGCTTTTCGCGCTGTTTCCTCGACTATGTCCTGCTTGTTTGTAAGGTCGGTGAAAGAATTCCGACTGGCATAACTTCTGTGCGAACTTTGAACAATATCGGCGGCTCTTGCCCTAAAACTCGTTCTAAGTACACAATCCGCCGTCTCGGTAACTATCCTTGCACCTTCGGTGGTCAGAAGATATTCTCTATTATGCAAATCGGAATAGCGCAACACTCGTTGAATTATTCTGTCATCGACTGCTGCGCCGATTTCATCGTATTCTTTAAGCATATCGAATTTATCCTGAAGCGAATGCTCTCTGAAATCATCATCGACATCCTGGATAACTTCGGCTACAACAGGCTCGACCTCGACAAGTTCGATAGGCTCTTCGGGAACGACAGCCCGCGATGAATCGATTGCATCTATCAATGAGCGCTCGATATCGTCGAGACTATTGAAAACAGCGAATCCCCATCCATAACCCGGCATGAGAATCCTTATCGAGCCCCCGACCATATCCACAGGGTTCACTGTAACCGGAACGCTATTGCGAAGCTCCATCGTGAAAGATTTCGAGAACGCATATCTGATTTCTCCGTAGCCATCGATTCTTGATAGCAGCATAGTCAATCTGTCAACTACATTCATTATTTACCTCCAATATAGATATCTTGTATGTCCCGCAGTATTCATACCTTTTGAATCATTGCGTGCTAAGAAAAGAGCTTTTTAGATTATTCTTTTCTAGCTTTTCATTCTATTTTTCGATTGGCAGTATCGTTTATTATTTTCCATTTGTCAATACTCAATTTTAACTTATGGCAAAACTGATATGCTGCCGAGTTCGAGCATTCTTATTTTATTTTGCAACAAATTTATACAGTTGTGGTTTAGCCTTGATTTCTTACACACAAGAAGTGTAGGCATGAAACCTACCTCTACAAGTCGCACATTTATCTGGATGCCGATGAATCGATCACATCGTGAAAATATTTCGTAACAGCGAGAACGGAAGACGGAAATTCCCTATGAAAAAAATGGGAGATGAATTGCTGATAACGGATAACCGATAACTATCCCTTATTCCGTATGTTGTTTTCCTTTAAGATGAATAAGAATTCCTAATGAATCGGTGTGGAAATATTCGGGTGTGCGCAGCATGAACCACAATAAGTCCCGGGAAGTGGGTAGAAGATTGTAACCACCCTCGCCGTATTTTATCGTATCGGCATAAACTATAGAATCAGGATACACCGAATTATTATCGGAATCGAATGATGCGCTATCTGGCTGTGGAAGTGAGTTAGTGAATTGCGCCCATGTCCAGAAACACCCGTAGCAATTGGAATTAGCGGGAGTGAAGATTGTTGAATCCCATGTTGTAATTGATAATCCGATATCGAGCGCCTGATTGCCGATATTCACAACCGCTATCGAGTCATCAACTGTAGAAAGCACATATTCCCCGCGGGAATTTATCTCATATTCAATAAACGCACTATCACCACCGTTTATATTGAAAGAAAGTACAATAGGTTCCACATATTCCGCAAGAAGCATTAAATCATCGATATATATCCCGGATTCATAGTTATTGCTATTGCTGCCAAAATTGATTGCTATTTTAATAATCTCACCAGTCCATGGTGTAAGGTCGAATTGGACGGGATGCCAGAAATTGCCGGCATCATTGTCCGCCCAGGCTGGCACGGCTTGAACAGGATAAGGAGGGCCATTAGTTCCACGGGGATATTCAAATATTTGATTGAGAAACAGTGTATCCTCATCGATAATAATTCTTGCAACCGCACCATCGCGGCACCACATTCGACTGGACTTTGCCTCCATTTCATACCATAACCACAATCGGAGATGCGGATGTTCAAATTGTGTCAGGTCGAGTTCATCGAAAACAAGCATAGAGCCATTATTATTAGGATAATCGCCATCGAGAACGGTTGCCCATAGGTTATCGCCGGAATGTGCCGCACCGGAACCCGATGTCGGTTCACCATATTCCCAGCATCCGTCGTCGGTGGCATGATTATCTGTTTCAAAATCCCAGATGACAATTGCTGTATCATTCACATAAGGTCCTTCGATTTCACCCGTTTGCGGGAATCGAACCGTTCCCTCAGGGACAGCGAATTCATAATGATGTGAATAGTTTCCTGCCGGTAGACATATTTTCTCATCATAAAATGCCCCATCTGATGGGTCGCCATCGGATGTGCTTAAATCGAGTATAGAATCACCCATGAAAACCTTTGCGGAAGAAGGATATGCGCCATCATCCCGCTGGTAATATATCGAGAAAACAATGGAATCCGATTCAAGCGCAACACCCGGATTGCACCGCGGTCCCCACAGGTCGGCAATACGAGCCGGACCGGCATAAATGTCATCGAGCCACCAGCCATTCATTTGTACACCATTATCGGCGACAAATCTAAATCTGACCTTAAAGGAATCGCCTGCACCAAGACTGCCAAATGTATATGCCCATCGCTCCCACCCATTGCTCGTGCCATCGAAATCTGCCATCGAGTACCAATTGGATGCAGTGCCAATGTCTATATGGCAATCGTCATAGTTTTCTTCTGTATTATACCTATGATGGACAACAATTCTACAATCGTCCTCGGATAAGAGTATCCATTGCGATGTAAGTGTATCCACCCAGTTTGCTCCGTAAAGTGGATATTCTTCATATCCTACATACCAGGCGTGAGTCGGCGATGATGCATCCCATGTTGATATATACCAATGCGATGTAGCTGCCCATGCGCCGGTACCATACTCGACATTGTCCCAGAAACCGCCTTCCCCCGTGATTGTGGCTTTCGCAGTATCGAGGGGATTCCCATCGTTGGAACTGTGCGCCATCAGTTGTACTTCGATTTCCGACGGTGTCGCAGCAGCATCATTAATATCGATGAAGAAAAATGTTGTTTCCACATCACCTTGAGCTATATCACCAAGCCAGAAAGAATCCTCGCCAAATAATGCTGCATCGCCGGAAACAAGAGAATCTTCAATCCAGACATCGAGTACTGTGCTGAAACCGGTGTTCTCAACGATGATACGAAGTGAAAGTGTTTCCCCAGGTTCAAAATTGCCATCGCCATCCGACGAATCAAAAAATGCCCATGCGCTTATTTCTAACAGTGGATTGCTTTCAATGGAAGCAATAGCTGTATCTACCGGACTACCCCCATTTGTGCTGTATGCTTTCAATTGCACTTCGATTTCTGATGGTGTTACAGCTATATCGTCAATATCGATGAAGAAAAATGTCGTTTCGGCATCACCCTGAGCTATATCACCAAGCCAGAAAGAATCATCGCCGAATAGTGCGGCATCGCCTGAAATAATGGAATCCTCTATCCACGCATTGAAAACCGTGCTGAGTCCGATGTTTTCCACAACGACCATAAGTGCAAGTGTTTCACCGGGTTCATAATGTCCGTCTGCATCGGAAGAATCATGAAATGCCCATACCGAAATATCAAGTTCGGCATCGCTTTCGATAGGAGCGCTTGCGGTATCGAAAGGATTGCCGTTATTGGAGCTGTATCCTCGCAATTGAATATCGATTTGCGATGGTGTTGTGGCGGCATCATCGATATCGATATAGAAAAATGTGGTTTCCACAAAACCTTGAGTAATATCGCCAATCCAGATGGAATCAGGGTCGAGTAATACCGCTTCACCCGAAATCAATGATTCTTCTATCCATGTATCGAGAACAGTGGTAAAGCCTATGTTTTCCACGACGACCATAAGTGCAAGCGTTTCCCCCGGTTCAAAATATCCGTCGCTATCTGACGAGTCGAAGAATGCCCATGTATTGAATATTATTTCCGGATTGCTTTCAACATCTGCAATTGCCGTTTCCACAGGATTGCCATCATTTGTGCTGTGTGCATGAATCCAGATTTCTATTTGTGATGGTGCGGTCGCTTCATCATTTATTTCTATCATGAAATAAAATGTGTCAACCTCACCGTCTTCAAAATCACCGAGCCAGAAAGAGTCCGGGTCGAGTAGAGTTGCATCACCGGAGAGCAGGAAATCTCCTATCCAAGCATCATGCACCGCAGTGAAACCCGTGTTTTGGATGATAACCTCGAGTGCGAGAGTTTCTCCCGGTTCAAAGTAACCGTCGGCATCGGATGAATCAAAGAACGCCCATGAGCTTATCTCTATTACGGCATTGCTTTCGATATCGGCAATTGCTGTATCTATCGGATTGCCATCGTTTGTGCTGTGTCCAAGAATCCAGATTTCTATTTGGGATGGCGCCACAGCGGCATCATCTATTTCTATCATGAAGTAAAATGTGTCAACCTCACCGTCTTCAAAATCACCGAGCCAGAAAGAGTCCGGGGCGAGTAAGGTTGCGTCGCCGGAAACAAGTAACTCCTCAATCCATGCATCATGCACCGCAGTGAAACCCGTGTTTTGAATAATAACTTCGAGTGTGAGAGATTCCCCGGGTTCAAAGTGTCCGTCGGTATCCGATGAGTCATAGAATGCCCATGATAGTATCTCCAATACAGCGTTACTCTCAATCTGCGCGGTGGCGGTATCTATCGGATTACCATCGTTTGTGCTGTGTGCCTGTATTTTGACTTCGATTTCCGATGGCGCCGAAGCATCGTCATTTATTTTTACCCAAAAGTATGAAGTGTCGATAACGCCGGGATTCATATCGCCAATCCATAATGAATCGGGAGCGAGAAGGCTTGCTTCACCTAAAAGTAAAATTTCTTCGATCCATGCCGAGCGTATGGTATCGTTGCCGGCGCTCTGCACGATTATCTCCAGAGCGAGTGTTTCACCCGGTTCAAAATATCCATCGGCATCGGATGAATCAAAAAACGCCCATGAAGATATTTCAAGAATCGCTTCAAATTCTTCGATATTAGCTGTCGCAGTGGCTGTTGGATTTCCGTCATTCGAGCTATACGCAAGAATATTTATGCGAATCTGCGAAGGTGTTGAAGCGGCATTATCGATTTTCACCGGGAAATAAACCGTGCAAGCTTCACCCGGTGACATATCGCCAATCCAGAATGAATCGGGTTCGAGCAAACTGCAATCGCCGGAAAGTAGTTCATCTTTCAGCCAGACACCAAGACAGATGTCGGTCCCGGTATTCTTAACGATAACCTCGAGCGAGAGAGTTTCTCCGGGTTCAAAAATACCATTGCCATCGGATGAATCATAGAAAGCCCAGGATATTATCTCAACTCTGGGAACATCATTATTGATTCGGTATATCCGCAATGCGGAATCGGTGAGAACATATAAAAACCTGCCGTATGCAAATACATCGAGTGCATCGAAATCGGTGTCGATATGAAGGATTTCGGACATGTTTGTCGGGTCGGAAATATCGATTACACGGACATACATCGAATCGTTAGCGACAAATGCAAGTTCTCCGCTGACAGATACAGCGGAAATCGTGGCGCCATCAACAATTTCGAAAACATCGGCAGTATCGGGACCGGGCCATGACGGCGGGTCAACATCGATAGAAAACAACACGCCTGTGGTTGTCGCATTTCGGACACCATCGGCAGCGAACATATATCCGGTTGTATAATCTCCATCAACATCCTTACCATATCCGGGAAGATTCTGCGACCCTATCTGAGGTATGCTAACAGGATTGGTAACTTTAAGTATCCTCAACATTGAACCGCCAAAGATATTGGCTTCCGTAGAAAATAGCATCGTATCCTGCAAGCATAATCCTTGCACATTATAACTCGGATTAAATCCTCCTATACGAGTGGGATTCTCGGGGTCGGCGATGTTTATACTGCTAATGCTATCTGTTGCAGCGACATATATAAGAGTATCGGAACCCACAACCTCGAATCCACCTCCCGGAATATCCGTGCTGCCCAGAAGCACAAGAGTATCGTTATCCTTGAAATGAAATGTGTGAAGTTTAGAATCGGATGTCGATAGACAGACGACAGTATCGATTATTTCTAGACCCATACCATACGGGCCGTCGGGGATTTGGGTTTCGGCAATAACAGTGGGATTGGCGGAATCGGAGACATCTATGCCGACTATTTTTGTCTCGCTTCCGCCGTATCGGCATGGGATGAAAGCATAATCGCCCGAAACCTCCACTTTTGAGCCATTTCTTATCCCGGTCAATTCGCTAACCAAAGTAATTAATCCCGGGGGATTGATAAGCGCTCCATAGATATCCGAATTTGAACCGTTTCGCCAGTCTGTCCAGACGCAAAAGTATTTGTTCTCCGCTGAATTGTATGCCAGTTTCGGCTCCAGTTGACTGTTTGCCGAGTCGCAAATTGCAAAATCACTCCCAAGAGGATTACCGGTTTCACCGAGAAATCTCCCGTATATATCCGTATTAAATACCGGTCTCGAGTCTTTCCATACGACGATAAATCCATATCCGTGGTATCCGATATCGGGTTCCGCCTGCCCTTCATTCTCTGTGCAAATAGCTGCTCCGGAGATTGCAGTCGTGCTCAAATGGTCGAGAACACCCGCATAGATGTCGGCATTAGTGGTAACATCGTAATGCTGCCATGCAATTGCGAATTTGGCTTCATCTTCGACAGCGCTTTCAATACCGCACACCGCTGGAGCGGAAGCGAGCGTGTCATCCACAAGAAGAAAAGCCGAACCGATGGGCGTTCCCGAAGTATCGAAATAACCGCCATAAATTCCTTTGCCATCGATAGTTGAATCCTCCCAGACAACAAGGAATTCAAATCCATCGAAAGCCACATCAGGCCTTAATGAGGATGTATCGGAAAGCGTCTGCACAGCGCCCACAGCGCTACCTGTGCCGTCCAGAACAAGATATTTTGTCTCATAGTTTGAGCCATTCAAAGCCATCCAGGTATAGAGGTAATTGGTTCCGGAAAAAGCGAGTTCGGGGGATGAAAGAGTGCTGGTAATACCATCGATAAACCATTCGGAACCGGCTGTACCGGTGCAATTTGAATTTCTGCCATAAAGTTGGTTACCGGTTCGAAGGTCATACCAGAGAGTTGTGAATTCATCATCGATAGAGTTGTATATAACAGCCGGGTCTGTCTGGTTGCTTGCAGCAGCAATGCAAATTATTAGGTTTGAGCCGTCGGTGCCATCGGGATAAACTGTTTTTCCATATATATTTGCATTGCTAACACCCGCACGATAATCCTCCCAGGCTATTGTAAAACAATCATCGCTTGCAGTAACCTGTGGAGCCTCTTGATTACCAGCAGTTTCGGGAGTAACTTCGATTTCTTCGATTTCTTGAGTATGAAGAAATGCAAATAGAACCGTTAGTATTGTTACGACCAACAAACAATTTTTCTTCATTTATTCTCCTAGCACCCGAATGGGTAAAATATCATTTCTTTTAGTTTTTCAGGTTCCCAATATATTTAAGACTCGTTAATCTTTTTTATTGCATTTCAAATTACAATATGATATTAGATATCTTTTCCAATATCTTTATATTATACAAGAATTTTTTGAAATATCAATCCTTAAACTAATTATTTATATAATAGTGCGAAAAAGTTGATTAATAATTTATACTATTCAATTTAAATAATAATAAATCAAAGTCCAAAGTCAAAACGACAAAAGGAGATGCAAGAATTTGAATTGTAGGATATAAAAAATGAAAGGATTTATTTTAATTATCGAATGAGGAGTGTTTAAAAAATATGGACACCGATATTAAAATCAAAATTCGTAATGCTACAACCGGAGATGATATCGAATTTATCGCAAAGCGCTTTGAGGAAACGATTTCATTGTGGGAGGATTATGAAGTAACGGAAGAATCGGTTGCGAAGCGAATCGAGATTGTCGAGAAATGGCTTACGGAAAACAATGTGCATGTTACTGTTGCGGTTACTGAGGATGACGAAATAATCGGCTTCAATTCGCTGTGGGTTTTCGATGGCTATAGCGGCGAGAAACTCGGTAAAATATGTATCTTGTATGTTCTTCCCGAGCACCGTGGACAGGGAATTGCCGGGCAGTTAAAAATCGAGGGGGAGAAATGGATGCGTTCGATGGGAGCAATCGCTATTATCACGGAAATCGATGCAAAGAATATGCGAATGCTCGAAATCGCCCAAAAGGTGGGTTTTGAAATCAAAAGTTTTGTATTGCAGAAAAAATTGTAATTATAGATAGCCGTCTGGAGAAACGGTAAAATTGAATATGGAGGTAGTCGATGATAAAGAACATCAGAAAAGAGCTTAAAGCAAATATCGAGCCGGAATACAAAGTGGGATTGCAGAGATTTTTTAAGGAAAGAATCACAGTTTATGGTGTCAGAACACCAATAGTGCGCAAAATCGCGGCTAGACATTTTAAAAGCATTAAAGATAAGCCTAAAAGTGAGATATTCGATATTTGCGAAATTTTACTGGAATCCGGTTTCGGCGAGGAAATAACTATTGCTTTCGACTGGGCTTATAGATTCAGAAAAGCTTATGAACCGGCGGATTTCAAGCTATTCGAGTCATGGCTGAGAAAATATATTACGAATTGGGGTTCATGCGATGGCTTTTGTTGTCGGGCTTTTGGTGAATTCCTTTTTCAATATCCTCGGTTTTTAAAAAATGTGAAAACATGGACGAAGTCCGACAACAGATGGTTCCGCCGAGCGGCGGCGGTGATTATGATTTATCCTAATAAAAGAGATAAATACATCGAGGATTCATTTGAAATCGCCGACAGGCTATTTTACGACAGCGACGATATGGTTCAAAAGGGCTATGGCTGGATGCTCAAAGAAATTAGCAATCTGTATCCGCAAAAAGTTTTTAACTATGTCATGGCAAACAAGAAAGACATGCCAAGAACTGCGTTGCGATATGCAATTGAGAAACTTACCCCGAAAATGAAAAAAGAAGCGATGAAAAAGTGAACTATTTTTCCAAATACATTGTTTGTATATTCTTTGTATTTGCCATTAATGCACCGCTATTCTGCCGTTCGAATGCTTACATCTGGCTCGAGCAATACGATTCTGCACAAACTATTGTCAATCGCATTCCTCTCCCCGATAGATATAAAAGACTAAAAGTCGATACCGGTTCATTTGAGGATTGGTTGAGAAATCTTCCGCTTAAAGAGCATAATTCTCCGGTTTTCCTATACAATGATGAGAAGAAATCCAATCAAAGTGCCCATTTTAGAGTTGTCGATATTGATATTGGTGAAAACGACCTACAGCAATGTGCCGATGCCATAATTCGATTGAGAGCCGAATATTTCTGGTCGAACGGGGAATATGATGATATTCATTTCAATTTCACAAACGGCGATAATGCGGAATACCGGAAATGGATAGATGGAAACAGACCGATAGTCGATGGCGATAAAGTCAAATGGAAAAAGACTGCGGCTGTGGATTCGAGTTATTACGGCTTCAAAGATTATCTAACAAAAGTCTTTATGTTCGCCGGTTCATATTCGTTAAGTCGTGAACTCGAACCGGTGCCAAATATCGATGAAATCAGAATCGGCGATATATTCATCGAGGGCGGATTCCCCGGTCATGCAGTGATTGTGGTCGATATGGCAATCGATACAGTATTAGGAGACAAAGTTTTTCTTCTTGCGCAAAGTTTTATGCCAGCCCAGGATGTCCATATCCTGAAAAATCCTATGGATTCTGAACTTAGCCCGTGGTATGACATTGAATTTGGCGATACACTTTACACTCCCGAATGGATTTTTAATAAAAGGGATTTGAAAAGGTTTTAATGCATTAGGAAGGAGCATAAGGAATAGACATTTTTTTTATTGAGATGTAATAAATTTGTATTCCCGCTTTCGAGGGAATGAAAACTGTGCTAGACGAACCATCAATCACACAAATCAATAATGGATTTCATAAGTCACATATTGATAGGCAGAGCATTAGCTGTTTCACCAAAAAATAGCAAGCGAGATATTATTTGGATTACGCTATTTGCTTTTCTTGCAGACATCCCGCAAATTCCGCTTCATTTCTGGCTAGGATACATGAAAAATCGCCCGTTCTGGTTTCCATACACCATCGATTGGATGGGTTTTAGGGCATTGCATCCATATCTATCGATGTTTTGGGAAATCCCCCACAGCACTCTATTTTTAATTTTAATTATTCTACCGATAGTATTGGTTTTCAAACTACCAAAGATGGCGCTTATCGCTTATTTTTCGCATATTTTTATCGATGTTTTCACTCACACAGGTGAATGGTCGATGAAACCGTTTTATCCAATTAACTACACGATAGGGGGATTTACCGATGCCTGGGCATGGTCGATATACGGTTTAATTGTATCCTGGATTGTTTTGATAGCCTTCATTCTTATTGCATCGATGTTATCCAGAAAGCGAAAATCGAAAAAATGATAACCAGAGCATTTTGTTTTATATCGATTCCTGATGAGATATCACACAATTTTATTTTCTCGATTCCCAATTCTCTAATCATTAAAACAGGGAGCTTGCGCTCCCTGTTTTAAGCTAATTCGTGAAGTCCTACCTGTTCACTTGAGTAAAATCAATTTTTGCTCACTTCGTGAATCGGAGGTATTTAGCACGGCGAAATAGGTTCCGCTTGTTTGTTCCTCAGCATTCCAGTGCAATGAGTAGTTTCCGGCAGGGACAACATCTTTAATGAGCGTTGTAACATGTCTTCCGGAAATATCGAATATCGAAAGCTCTATTTCTGAACGCTCGGCAACTCCGAATGATATCGCTGTCGTTGCGTTGAAAGGATTAGGGAAAGCATCGAAAATTGCGCTTGCTGCCGGTGTAGAAGGAGTTTTCTTAGCGAAAGCCCGGTCCGAAATGAGTTTATAGACATAAATTCCTGCAAGTGCATCGACACCGTATATATATCCATCTTCCGTGTAAATATGTGTCCAGTAACCGCTTTTCGAAAGCTCGTCAATCAGACGAATGTTAGGAAGGTCTGAAATATCGAAAACCTTGCAAGCGCCCTCGCCATCGGATAGATACAGAAAATCCCCCTCGATAGCAATATCGGTGCCCCAGACAGAAGGATATGTATTAACAAGCTGCGGAAGTTTTGGGTCTCCAATATCGATGACAACAATACCATTAGGTCCATCGGCGGCAATAAGATATTTGTCGATAATCAAAATGCCATTTCCTCCGTCGGAGCTTGTGTTTATCGATCCCGTGAATTCAGGTGCGCCATCCCCAAGATGCCATATCTGGTATCCTCCATAATAGTCCGAAGCATAAAGATAACCGTTCGAGATTATGATGTCGCAATATTGGATAGAGCCATCTTTAATATGATAGAGATTATCGAGGTTTACAGCATCGAGAATATAGATTCCCTGACTTCCAAGACTGATTCCCCAGTATTTTTCATCGAAAGCAAGTTCGCCCATGGACTCGAGTTTTTCGACCTTAGCCACCGGATACTCGGCAATCCAGTTGCCATCGATATCGTATTTTTCGATGAAAATATTGAAGCTGAAATCATCGCGAGCGCCAAGAACATAAAGAACGCCATTGTGATATTTCACATCCCATACCGATGAGAGCTTATCGGTGCAAAATCTTTCACCGATAATCGGAGTTTCCTTCGATGTCATATCGATAGGTATTATTCCCGAAATCCCTGCAGCAACAAAGAATTTATCGTCAATAATGCAGCCCCGTTGCGGAACATCGGATGTCTCTATCCTGCCGACCTCGACTGGATTCTCGACTCGTGTAATATCGAATACAGAAATCCCACGGTGATTATTTGCAAGATAGATAACATCTTCCAGCAGAGTGCAGTCGATAGTTGGCAGGTCGGAAAGACTCCATATCATCACCGGATTTTTTCTATCTTCAACAAGCCGGTAGGTTGCGAAATTCGACATGCCGCCTGCAAATATTATATCATCCTGGATACGAACCACACGCGGGGATTCAAACGGGAAACTGAAGAGATGCGGTCCAAATAAATTCTTCTCATCCGGCTTAGGTTCATCTAGTCTGCCGTAAAGAATTCTGTTTTTATATGCCTTAATCGTAGTGTAGATACCTTTTTGAGTTCCATAAAGATAAAACACATCGGGCTGCGGGACATGAAAAGCGCCGAAACCCAATTTACCGGCTGCGACAAAGAGTTTGTTATTGTGATAATCGATTTTCATCGGAGCGCCGTTTAAACTGCAATAGCCGACAAGTAAAGGATTTTCCGGGTCATCGATATCCACACTGGCAATGAAATCCGCACCGCCAATATACATTATTCCATTATCGAGGTCCATTGTCGTGAATTTTTTGAGACGCTCATCGGTTTCGGATGAAATGCAACTCAGAAGCTCCGGTGTGTATGGATCGCTGATGTCGAAGAGTTCGAGACCTTCCTTTTCCCAGAGTGAATACAGGATACTTCCGTGAACGATAAGCGCTTTTATTCTGCTTGAATGACCCTCGACAGTTCCCATCAGTTGAGGATAATCTCTCTGGTAGATGTTGTAAATATTGAGTATACCACCGACACCGGCATATACAACATTGCCGTTTGTGGAAATCGCCTCGACAGGATTCAGGTCAACGCGTGAAAACCTTTCTAACCAATACTGTTCACCAAAAGCCACTAAAAAAATGGTAATTAGCAAAAGGGCAAAAATTACCTTTTTCATATCGAACCTCCTTTAAGATATTTCTCTCATTTATAAAGATATGAAAATAATTTTCAATTTCAATACAAATTTTTTTGTCACAGAGGATACGTAGAAATTCAATTAATGATTGATAGTTTTACGGTTCCCCCCATCCCTCGAAAAGCTTTGGGAAAAAAAACAGGGATAACCGTCTACAAGTCTTCAGCTGCTGACGACTGACGATTTTATTCTGAATTCTTCAATATTTACGGGTGGAAAACAGTAAAGCATCCATCTGTCGTGTAGCCGGAATCGACCGAAATAGTAACCGTAGCCCCGTCCGACCAGATATATCCGAATATCTCGACAAATACAGAATCGCAATCCGGTGGGTCGAGGCACATAGATGATACATTGGGACTGGAACCGGCAACTGTGTATGGCGGGGTTACGCCGTCATTTACGGTGAAATAAATTCGGTCTAAATCGATTGTCGTGGAATCCGTCCAAAGAATAATTTGCATCACCTGGTCGATACATGTAACATAAGAACTACACGGCACCGGGCAAATCCATTCCGCCTCGATTTCCTCACAATCGCATGGTATTTGTATGATACTCACCCAGACCGAATCGACAAGCGGTGAAAGGTCGATAGCTGCGCCGACTCTACTCATATCTATCCAATACTGTACCCATACCGTGTCGATTGGTGTGTGAATAGAACCCACGAGCCATCCATGCGGTGCCACATGAAATGGGTCGGGTGCCGGCGCCGACCATATCGCAGCCTGGCAATCGGCAAGCGATGAGCCAAACCGTCCCGAGATATTCATTCCATATTCGGGTATCTGGCAGCCCTCCCAGTAAATCGAACATCGCACACAGGTATCGTTCGGTAGTGGAATAGCAAGTATTGCAGAATAAAGAGAACCCGCAGTTTCGAATGAAAACATTTGGTTTTCAAAAATAAGCACAGCATCATCATGGGTTACAATTGCATCGATATCGGCATCGCCGGAGCATTCACCCCGGTCGAGGTTATATGGATAAACCCAATGCGACCATCCGGTCAAGTCATCGATCTCAAAAAGCGTAAAATCGGTGTATCCCGGTCCTGTACGGCGAAAATATGCGATACTATCAAAATCACCGACAACATCCTGCATACCGTCATTATCCATATCGAACATAATTGCTCCATCCATGTATGAAGCATTCGGGTCGATTATGATTTCATGATAAGTGAATATATCACCCGGGTCGCTTTCGACAATATAGAAGAAACCATTCGCCGGTCTATAAGCTGCAACGACAAGGTCTTCTTCACTATCACCGTCAAAATCGTTATTCCATAGACCATCATGTCCGCCGGTGGGATTGCCGAGGAAATCCGGTGCACAATCGATACGGTTATGGAAAACCGCTGTAAATGTCCTTGCGGGATTTTGAACTTTTACAATTAGTGAATCTTCATCCCAATCGCCGAAAGCGTCGTATGCAACTCTTTCATACGCTACATCCAGGAATCCATCAGCCGGGTCGGGATCGAAAAATACGGCTCTCCAGAACTGCCCTTCATTAGCTCCCCAACTGCTGACAAGTGTATTTCCCCCCGGAGCCGGACCCGACCAATCGAAATAATCAGGTGCGGCGCCATTATTCCAATATATTGTGCAGTATGTATAATAATCGATGAATAAAACGCCATCCTCCTCGACCTCTGTAACCATCACATCGAGCCAGCCATCGCCATCGGCATCGCCAACATCATAATACCACGCGCGATAGACATCGTAAACAGTCGGATAAATAGTATGTTGTGCCCATCCACCACCGGAACCGTTGTTCTCGAACCAGTATAGCCCTGTATTGGTACCGGCAACAACATCGATATCGCCATCATTGTCGATATCGGCGGGATATGCACCGCCAACAAGGTCGGTAGTGCTGTATGTATGTATTGTATGCCGCGTATATGCCCATCCTGTCGGAGGTCCTTCATACCATACGATATAAGCTGTGCCTGCATCCCCGGCATCATTAAGGTTCGCAACAATATCCGGAATTTCGTCACCATCGATAAGGGCGGGACGCACACACCAGTTAAATGTGCCGATTTCAGCGGAATTGTCGATTGTGTGCTGAATCCATGCAGTATAGATATAACTTGCCGGGTCGGCGAGCAGCATAAGAGGCGCCGTTGCATCGTTTATTCCGCCACCGGAAAAATATCTGAAACCCCAGCTATCCACGGTGTCGATTAGTCCCGCTCCCGAATGCCAGTCGCTCTGACCGCGAGTTACGGGCCATTGGGCAAAAGCGAATCCAATGAATCCAAATAATAATAATACGCTAAATTTTCGCATAGCTATCTCCCGTGTATATTTTCTCTATGAACTCTTTTGTCAGTCGCCAGTCGTCAGTCGTCCGTTGTCAGTCGCACCGCACCCTGAAAACATTTCAACGCAGAGAACGCGTAGAGACAGGTTTCAAACCTGTCTCTACAATCACAAATCACAATTCACAATCACCCCGCTCCATGCGCCGGAATCGTCCTCGTGCCACGAGCGAATCCGGAAATCGTACTCGCCGGGGTCAGGCGGACGGTCTGCGGTCGAGGTCGCCGCGCCTTTGTAAAGCTGCGTCCAGTCGCCGGATGCGCCGGTCAAGCGGAAATCAACCTCGTAAGAATCCACGCCCTCGACGGCATCCCAATTGAATAGCCCGGCGACATCGTCATAAACGAAATTCTTCGGATGCGGCGGCTTATTTTCCGTCCAGACCTCGGATGATGGGACGAAACCGAGCAGGCGCAGATTCGAATTATCGTGCCCCCAAATGAGTTTTGATAATGTGAAAAGCACGGACAGTTGCGCGCTGTCGGTTGCGAAAGTGTCGAACTTCAGTTTGTATGCGTCGGAAGATTCATCGGTTTCCTTCTCGGTCGTGTAACCGAGTTGCTTCAGCGTCGTTTCGTGTGCGAGAAGCTGGTCCATTATTGCATCGCTAACGACCGGTTCGAGCGAATTCGCGACCATGTGATCGTGTCGCTCCTTCCATGCACTGATGGCAATGACGAGACCTTTGCCCGTTCGAGGCGATTTGCCTTCAAAACCATAAGTGTGAAGCATATCGTTGGGCTTTTCGACTTGCCAAATCAGCGCTGTCAAATAATCCCGCGCCATAACATAATAATCGTATGCTTCGGAAACCGCTTTGTGAAGGTCTTCATAAGCCATATCCATTTCGCCGTCCTGAACTACCGCTTGTGCAACCGCAGTCTCCCATGTTTCTCCAGCGTCTTGCGCCCATGAAAGCAAATCGCCGGCAATACTTAACTCGGCGGCATAGGTGTCTATGTTCTCGCTAATTAGAAGTAAGCGTTCCAGACGGTTTTCATCGTTGTCATCAGAAAATGCGTTGTTAATTAACATGTTTTCTCTCCTTTTTCTTGTGGTTATTATTCGAAATCTTGTGGTGTTCATCATAAACGGAGTGGTGTTGGTCTAAAAGCCGGTGGTGTTCATGTGAGACCGAGCCTCCGCTTGAGGTGAGCACCGCTCCTTATATATAATGTACCGCTCCTGTCAAGATTAGCACCGCTCCGCTCGAGGTGAATACCGCTCGGAGTGAGGCAAGCATCGCTCCATTCTATGTGAACACTGCTCCGACTTATGTGTGCACCACTCAACTTGTGGTATGCACCGCACGGAATGAAGCAAGCACTACTCCGATTGAAGCAAGCACCGCTCCGATTGCCGATTTTACTCCCTTTTTTTAGGTTCTTGTTCGCAATAATTCATTGTTTTATATAAATGTAGGGGCACGGCGCGCCGTGCCCTTACAACAAATCGATGTTGATGAGGGCGAACGCCGTTCGCCCTTACAATAATTTGGTTATTTTTCGTTTATCTCAAATAAATTATTCGTTTCGTTTCAGTCAAGCCATCTTTTGTTGTCGCACGGATTAAGTATATTCCCGAAGA
>Ga0272442_10000947_pt1 | contig 44948 bp, 38 predicted proteins | sample SSMForm2O_FD_200262 | JGI IMG/M metagenome (GOLD analysis project Ga0272442, IMG submission 200262) | Marine sediment archaeal communities from Little Sippewissett salt marsh, Falmouth, MA, United States - SSM-Form-2O | ecosystem: Environmental > Aquatic > Marine > Wetlands > Sediment ...
TAGTGGGTACTCCAGGCTCATAACCTTCTTCTGGTACTAATAAGCTGATCGGACCGTGGAATACGGATTGATTATCTGAGGAAACACTTTCAAGCCAGTACCAGTAAGTATTATTTTCTTGGGTTGGTGTTTCATCGATGAATGTGTAATTTGTGGGTGTGGTAGAAGTTCCTGCTCCTTCGATCATCTCACTATTGATCTGGAGTTGATCGCCAAGTTCGGTTTCTGAACGGTAGACGTTCCAACCCAGGTTATTAAGTTCGCTCAAAGTTGTCCAGTGTAATTCCGGAGTACCATCTGAGTATAAAGCCGTGAAAGCAGAGAGTTCAAGGGGAAGTGCCTCTTCTCCTGTAATCACGAATGCAAAATCCACAGCTTCATTATAAGGCGGATTTAGATTATACAAAGATCCTGGAAGAGGTAACCAGCCATCAGGGGGAGTCCACAGATATACTGCGGTATCTAGATAAGGATAAGGAACGGCAGTTTGTGAAGTTTTCCAACCAACAAATTGATAAGGAGAATTTACTGTCAATTTTATACTCAGATCTAACCAATATACTTCATTGATATACTGATAAAAAGCTTGAGGAATGAAATTGATATTTACTTGATAGAAGAAATTATGATCGGGGTATTCGGATTCTCCGATCCAGGGATCAGCCCAACCCTGTGTACCATCGATGGGTCCTACAACGGTTACTTGGCCGGGAATTTCCTGGGGATAAAAATCCATAGACCATAGAAGATCATCAGGTTTACTCCAACCTTGTGCGGGATCTAGTGTATCGGAATGGATACTGACATGAATAAATTCGATATATGTCAAGATATCAAAGGCTGGGGTAGGTTCTAACTGACCTTGAAAAGAGATCCAGAAATGAATGTCGCTTACCGGTCCGGATTCGGTACAGGTCCAGTCATCAGCGAGAATATTGGGAACATCCGGATCATAAGTAAAGTCAATATCATATCCCGATGGATCTGGCAACTGAGGAAAATGCATTTTGTGACCATCACCTTCCTCCCAGTCAGCCCAGATAAAACTCGTGAAAACTAAAACAACAAACAAAAGAATTAATTTTTTCATTAAAACCTCCAATTTTTTTTGTCTTTTGTTCTATTTGCTAAAATCTTAATAGAAAACTTCTACTATAATATATAATCAATCATCCCCAAAATTAGTTTTAGCTGTCAACTAATTTTTTTTATTTTTTCCTTTTAAAAATGGCTGAGAATAAAATAGAATTTGTGTTTTTTAGCGATAATTTTTTTAATCAGCCTAATTATTCCAATATTTCTTGACCCTTTGTAAGATGATTAATTCTTTGATGATAGATAGTGACAAGGATAAATGCTTATGAGAAAGTTAAATTATGAAAATGAAATAAGTACAATAGAAACATTCATTTCCCAACAATTGAAATTAGCTGGTTTTAAAAATATCGTTATAGGTTTGTCTGGAGGGATAGACTCAGCAGTAACAGCAGCTTTGGCAGTAAAAACAATTGGTAGAGAAAATGTATTTGGTGTTATGATGCCCTACAGTACTTCAATAGCTTCCAGTCTGGAAGATGCCGAATATCTGGCTAAAAAACTTGGAATAACTTACAGGATCATTGAGATTACACCTATGGTAGATAAATATTTCCAATTGTATGAACCGGAAGCTGGGATAATGAGAAAAGCAAATAGAATGGCAAGAGAAAGGATGTGTGTGTTATATGATCTATCGGCAAAACTTAGTGCTTTGGTTGCTGGAACTAGTAACAGATCAGAATTGCTGGTTGGATACTGCACTCAATATGGTGACAGTGCCTGTGCTTTTGAACCTATCGGACATCTCTACAAAAGCGAGGTGAGGGAAGTAGCAAAAATACTCTCCGTTCCAGATAAGATCATTGCTAAAAATCCCACAGCCGATCTCTGGCAGGGACAGACAGATGAAACAGAACTTGGTATTTCCTATGAACTTCTTGATGAGATACTATATTATTTAATTGATGCTGGAAAAAGCAAAAATGAATTGTTTAAAATGGGTTATGCCGAGAGTGATGTTAAAAAAGTACATCACTTATATAAAAAGTCAGAATTCAAAAGAAAAATGCCCCCGTGTCCTAAAATAATTACTTAAATAACAAGATTTGATATTTTAATTGATATAATAAGTTTTAGAGGGAGAAAAAATGAAAAGATTCATAAAATTTCTAATCAAATTTATCATAATTCTACTGATAGTTATTTTTATTGTAGTTGGTTTATTAATCCTTTTTCGCAATCAGATAGCTGAATATATAATCGAAAAGGGAGGTTCTGCGGTTGCAGGTGCAAAGGTTGAGGTTGAGGGTGTTTTCTTGAAGCCTTTTAAATTACATTTCAGCTGGGATAAATTACAAGTAACCAACCGGAACGACACCTGGAAAAATCTATTTGAAACCGGGGAAACAGAATTTTCATTAGCCTTCAAACCTCTTTTGGCTAAAAAAATACTGGTTGAAAAGATGCAGCTCGACGATCTCCAATTTGGCACAATGAGGAAAACCGATGGTAAATTACCGGTTAAACCACGACGAGAAAAAAAACCTTCTAAGTTAATGCTGGCTATTAAGGAGAACCTGAGAAGAGAAAAAGAGAAGATCCCTGTATTTAATCCCAAATTTCTCAAAACCAAGATTGATGTCGATACTCTCCTGCAAGTTCTTGATTTTCAAACACCTGCTAAGGCTGATTCCATCAAAGAACTTGCTCAGGAGAGATATGCTTACTGGGATGAATTGATCAAGGATAAGCAATATGAAACCGATGTTGAAATAATAAAATCGGAGATAAAGAAAATAAAACCTCAGGAGATAGAAAATCTTGCTGATCTGCAGAGCAATTTCACTGCTGCAAGTAATGCCTATAACACGACAATTGAACTATATAATGATTTCAATGAAGTTAAGGAAAATTTGTCAAAAGATCTGCAAATGCTTTCACAGCTTAAAGAGGATATTCCTCAATGGATAGAATCTGATTACCGCAACGCTATGAATCTGGCAAAACTACCTGATGTAACAGTTCAGAATATAGCTTTGATGCTCTTTGGTGATAAAATAGCTGATGGAATTGTAAAACTTATGGAATATATCGAACAAAGCAGGGATATATCTAAACCACAGACAGAGGTTCCACCCGAAAAAGAGAAAATGCCTCATCTGCCTTCATTCTGGATCAAGGAGATTATACTTTCAGCTTCTACTCAGGAACAACTCCGTCTGGAAGGATTGATCACCGATATATCAACTGATCAAAATAAAACTGGAAAACCAATCAGGATCAATTTAAGCGGAAATCAACCCGATCTGGGCAAAATAAACCTAAGTGTTCTTGTGGATCATAGAACCGCTGCCTTCAAAGAAACAATCAACCTGTTGGTAGATGAAATTCCTGTTCGTGATTTCCAGTTGGCAAATTTTGATCTTTTACCGACAAAATTGAATCAGGGACAGGCAATGCTGAAATCAAATGTTAATCTGTCAGATGATATAATATATGGTGAGATCCGTTTTGAGATCAGCAATATACAGTTTGATTACAATTCTCTTCCTGAAATGGATGCAAACCTGATTCGCATATCGCGATCGATCACAGATGCCATAGAACAGATCGATCTGGAAGCAGAAATAACTCAGAAACCTGAATATTTCAAATTCAAACTAAATAGTAATCTTGATAATATTATTTCTCAGGAGCTTAGTAATGTAGTATCAAACGAGATTGCTAGAGCTAAGGCAGAACTTGAACAAAGAGTCCACCTGGAACTTGATAAATACAAAACTGAAATAAACGATTTGATCGATGTTAAAAATGGTGAATTGAGTCAAGAATTTGATTCCATTGATAACAAGATTGAGGAACAGAAAACTGTTATCGAATTAAAACAGAAAGAGATAGAAAGCAGGATCGAAGCGGAAAAAAACAAGTTACAGCAACAGGCAGAAGATAAACTCAATGAAGAAGCAGAAAAATTACTGGAAAAGCTTAATTTTTAGAATCAGGGGGAAATTTTATTGAATATATTCAAAGTAAAAAGATGTGGGATATGTAAAGAGCGAAGAGGAACGCGGTTCTGTTTGAGAAAGGGCAAAGATATTTGCTGGTGGGATTGTAATCGTTTAAGGGTGGATCTTAAATGTCCCGAAAGTTGCAGTTATGCGCTTCGTAAAACAGATAATCCAAGTCATAGTGGTATGTTTCATTATCAGACAAAATCCGATTCCCAAATGGAATTCAAGGATTTATTGATCTGTGAGATGGACAAGTGGATGCATACACCACAAAGAATCTTTAAAGATCAGATCCCACTGGAGATGGTTAAAACATCAGAAGGGAAACAACAAATCGAATCTCTGTTCCAGGGAATAAAGTTACCTAGTTTTATTCCTCTTGATTATCTTGCTGTTAGACTTAAACTGGAAAATCTCAAATTGCCTTCCCCAGAAGTTAGTTATGAAGAAATTGCTGGTCAGTATCTTGATCAGATAATCGCTCAGAATTGGAAAGGAATGCTGGAATTTCATCACAATCAATCTCATTATCAGGATGGAAAATATGCCGATAACTTTATTTTTCGTACTAGTAAGAGTAAATTGATCAAGAGAATAAAACATTATGATTTGATTTCATCAGCTCTTTCAGAAGATAAAAAAAGAGCCTTGGTCTATTTTGATATAAATTATGGTAAAGATCTTACTGTGGTTCTAAAAAAGGATAATACTTGGCAGATTCAGGCTAGGATTTTTGGAAAACCGGAACTGGTCAACGGTGAAAATGAAGCCATTCAACAGGTAGCTCTGCTGCTTTCAAAGAATTATATCTCGAAGGTACTTCCCTTGCTGAAAAAATTTATAAATATCTATTTTGATAGCTCTGACATGTATTATTATTATGGTCTTTATTATACCTTTGTTAAAAATAGGATTGAAGCTGAGAAATATTTTCTTTCTGCTGTTGAACTTGATCCTGATTTTAATGAGGCTAAGTATAATTATGCCTATATCCTGCATGGGAAAAAGCAACTGTCTGAGGCAAAACAACTTTATAAGGAGATCCTTGTTAATAATCCTAAAGATATCAAGAGTCTTAATAATCTCGGTTCGATCTATCTAGAACAGGGCAATACTGAGATAGCAAGGAGAAATTTTTCTCAATGCCTTAAAATAGATCCAGAATTTGAGTTGGCTAAGAAGAATTTGGAAAGAATTGGCGACAATTAATGAATTATAATAATCTTAAACAGTTGGATAATAACCTCTGGGAATTACCAATTAGGGGAAAGATGAAGGTTCCCGGGCGGATATATGCTAATAAGAAATTGCTCCAGCAAATTTATCGAGATAATGCTCTGGAACAGGTTTGTAACGTAGCTTGCTTGCCGGGAATTAGAAAATACTCATTAGCAATGCCTGATATACATTGGGGATATGGTTTTCCTATCGGGGGAGTTGCTGCTATGGATAGGGAATCAGGAGTGATATCTCCCGGGGGAGTGGGTTACGATATTAATTGTGGAGTAAGATTTATCAGGACCAAATTGGGTATTGAAGATGTGAAAGGAAAACTTGATCAAATGGTAAATGCGATTTTCCGAGAAGTACCTACAGGGGTTGGATCTAGAAATGCCATTGATAAATTAAGTTACAAAGAAATGAAAAAAATCCTTACCGGAGGAGCGAAATGGGCAATTGAAAAAGGTTATGGTATTGAAAGCGACCTTGCTGCGATAGAAGAGGGAGGACAACTCTCTCAAGCTGATCCGGAAAAAGTCAGTTCAAAAGCAATGCAAAGAGGTTCCAATCAACCCGGCACCTTGGGTTCCGGTAATCACTTTATAGAGATAGGAATAATAAAAGATGTACTTGATAGGAAAGTAGCAAGATCATTTAAACTAAAAAAAGATCAAATAATTATAATGATCCATACCGGTTCCAGAGGACTTGGACATCAGATCTGTGATGACTATGTTCACAAGATGTTAATGGAAATCGATAAATTGGGTTTTGATTTGCCCGACAGACAGCTTGCCTGTGCCAAGATAAATTCGAAACTGGGTGAAGATTATTACAAGGCAATGGCTTGTGCTGCAAATTATGCCTGGGCTAATCGTCAGATTATTATGAGCAGAGTAGAAAAAGAGATCTCTACTTTTTTGAGGGTAGATTATGCCGACCTGGGATTTGAATTGATCTATGATGTCTGTCATAACATTGCCAAATTTGAACAACACATGATTAACGGTGAGAAAGAGGAACTTTGTGTGCATAGAAAAGGAGCTACCCGTGCTTTCGGACCATCCAGAACGGAGTTGGCTTCCAAATTCAGAGAAACTGGACAACCTGTTATCATACCCGGGGATATGGGAACAGAAAGTTATCTCTGTGTGGGAACAGATAAAGCTATGATAGAGACATTTGGCAGTTCATGCCATGGAGCTGGAAGAACAATGAGCAGACATCAAGCTCTTAGATCGACAAATATCGGGAAAGTATTCAATGAGTTAAAGACCAAGCATATTTATTTCCGTGCTGCAAAAAATAAAACACTTGTTGAAGAAATGAGTGATGCTTACAAGAATGTAAGTGAAGTTGTCAATACAATGCATGATTCGGGAATTGTTAAGAAAGTGGTACGAACAAAACCGCTGGGAGTTGTTAAGGGTTGAAGAAGTGGAATCCTTTGAACCACACTTCTGATTATGCCTTCCGGGTCTACGGGCGAACAGTCAAAGACCTGTTTATTAACTCAGTTTTTGCTCTTGTTGAGTCTATCTTTGGAAATTTTAAGATCTCAGACGATCAATCAACTTCAATCAATAAAGCCGTTAACATAGAATCTCTGGATCAGGAAACTTTAATTATCGATTGGTTACGGAACATCTTGGAATTGATTTTGTTCGATAATCTGATCCCCATAAATATTGTGCAATTGGAGATTTATTCCCAAAACCTTAGTGCTCAGTTAAAATTAACAAAAATTCCGGTTGATACTTCCTATAATATAGATATCAAAGCGATCACATATCATGATGTTAAGATCGTACTAACGGAAGGGCTTTATCAGGTAGATATTGTCTGCGATATTTGACTTATCATAAATCTGATTTTTTATTTTATAAAAAAATTGTTTTAAATATTGTAAGTAGAAAATATATTCTAGGTTTGTTGTGTTGCTTCTTAGATAACAGAGAAAAAAGTAGCTTATCTATCTTGATCTTATTCATAACTCGATCCAGAATGCTAATAAAACATACTTCCTGGAGATATTTATAACCTATTCTGTTAATCTCGAAAAAAAAGCGAAAGAATAAAATATAACAATCAAATTAACATATATAAAAAAAATAAGAGAACTAAGATGTTCAGAGACAATTCAGGCTATATTTCTTGACATACAGGTAGGTAGATAGTTTTAGGAATCAGAATCTTATAATATCAATACAGGAGATTGATTTGGAAAAAATACTCGTTACCAGTGCATTACCCTATGCGAATGGACCTTTACATATAGGTCAGATAGCTGGGGCTTATCTTCCGGCAGATATCTATGTTCGCTTTCAGAGATTAATCGGGAATGACGTTATATTTATCTGCGGTACAGATGAATTTGGGGCTCCTATTTCAATAAAGGCAGAAGCCGAATCCAAAAAACCCCGGGAGATCGTTGATTATTACCATGATAGTATCACGAAAAGTTTTCAGGGATTAGAAATAGATTTCGATAATTTTTCAGGCACAGCTAGAGAAGGACATATCAAATTATCCCAGAAGTTTTTCTCCACCTTATTACGGAAAGGGTTTATAAGCAAAAAAACTACTGAACAATGGTATGATCCGAAATACAAAAGATTTCTTGCGGATCGTTACGTAGAGGGGAGATGTCCTTATTGTGATTCCGAGGGAGCCCGAGGAGACCAATGTGACAGTTGTGGTAAGTTGATAGATGCTATAACTCTTAAAGATCCTAAAAGCAAGATATCCGGGGTAACACCTGAGATTAGAGAAACAACTCATTGGTATTTGAATTTACCCAGTTTTGAAGTTAAATTACGCAAATGGCTCAAATCCAAAACTTACTGGAAAGACAATGTAAGAAATTTTATCCTCAAATGGTTGGATGAAGGATTGATAGAAAGAGCTATTACCAGAGATACTGATTGGGGTGTACCCGTACCTCTAGAAAATACAGAAGGCAAGGTGCTTTACGTTTGGTTTGATGCACCAATTGGATATATATCCTCAACTATAGAATGGGCTAAAAGACAAGGGGAACCTGAACTTTGGAAAAAATACTGGTTAGATCCGGAAACTAAATTGATCCATTTTCTAGGCAAGGATAATATACCTTTTCATACTATAATCTGGCCAGCAATGCTTTCAGAACAGGATGAAGGTTATGTCTTACCTTATGATGTGCCTGCTAACGAGTATCTAAATTTAGAAGGAAGGAAGATGTCAACCAGTCGCAACTGGACTCTCTGGGTTAATGATTATCTAAAATTTTTTGACGGAGAACTATTAAGATACGTAATAGCAACCAATGCCCCGGAAACAAAGGATAGTGACTTCAGTTGGAGTGATTTTCAAAATAGAGTGAACAATGAACTAAATAATATTCTGGGAAATCTGGCAAACAGGACTTTTCTTTTTGCCACCAGATATTTTAATGGCAGAATTGAGAAACCGGTTTATCTTTCTGAATTATCTGAAAAAACTATAAAAGCTGCTAATGAAGTGCTAACAAAAGTACATAACTGCTATAGTAATTATCAGGTTAGGAAAAGTACAAAACTCATCATGGATATTGCCAGAATTGGAAACAGATATTTTGATGAATCTAAACCCTGGGTAGAAATAAAGGAAAACAGTGAAAAAGCAAGTGAAACTCTCTATGTATGTGCTGAACTATTGAGACTGATATCTATAATCGCCTTGCCTATAATTCCGCAAAGTATGAAAAAACTCCGTAACATGATGAATCTTACTCCTGAAATAACCTGGAGTAATATTGATAAACCTGTTAAGAAATTTGAATTGGGTAAAATAGAGCCTTTATTCAGTAAAATAACTGCTGAGCAGATACGGGAACAGGAAGAAAGGTTGCGTCAACAAGCCGATTTGAATGGAAAAATAGAGCATGAGCATAAAGAAGAAATTAGTTTTGGAGATTTCGAGAAATTGGAATTAAGACTGGTTAAGATTATCAATGCCACTAAAGTTAAAAAATCTAACAAGCTTATGCAACTAGAAATCGATCTCGGCGGAGAAAAAAGACAGGTAGTAGCTGGGATAGCAAAAGTGTATAAAGCTAAAGATCTTATTGGGAAGAAGGTGGCTATGGTCATGAATCTCAAAAATAGAAAGATCATGGGAATAGAGTCTCAAGCGATGATCCTGGCAGCCAAAAACAAAGAAGACATGGCACTTTTGATTCCTGATAAGGATCTTCCTCAAGGCAGCGAAATTTCCTGAAATATCTTCTCAAATTTTCCAATTAACAGATAAACTTGACATTCAAATGAATTAGCGATTATATTTTTTATTAGGTCTAAGAAAATGTTAAAAAAAGAACTAAAGTTAATCGATGTTTTCAGTATAGCTTCAGGAGCAATGATCAGTTCAGGGCTTTTTATACTACCTGGATTAGCATATTACAAATCAGGACCCGCCATTGTTATTGCTTATTTTCTAGCGGGGATTCTGGTGATACCATCATTGCTCAGTAAAGCTGAATTAGCAACTGCCATGCCCAAAGCAGGCGGTGTTTATTTTTTTGTTGATCGAAGCCTTGGTTCTGGATTTGGTACGATTGCTGGTATCTCAGCTTGGTTCTCTCTTGCATTCAAGGGTGCTTTTGCCCTTTTGGGAATAGGTGCCTTTGGTGTCCTGTTATTCCCCGAGATCTCGCTCTGGCAGATCAAGATCATCGCTGTATTTTTCTGTCTTTTCTTTACAATAATAAATCTTTTAGGTGTGAAACAAGCTGGTAAATTTCAGGTAATAATGGTTCTGATTATGCTTGCAATTATGGGTTTTTTCATTGTTAAAGGATTACCGCAAGTTAAGAACGTACATTTCAATCGTTTCATGAAAGGTGATATCCGAACTTTATTCACAACAGCGGGATTGATTTTTATTTCTTACGGGGGACTAACAAAGATTGCAAGTGTAGCTGAGGAAATTGAAAATCCAACCCGTAACATACCAAAAGGAATGATACTAGCTTTCGTAGTTGTGACTATTATTTATGTGACTGCAGTTTTCATTACGGTAGGAGTTTTAGGAGAAAATCTGCTCCGTTCCGCTCCCCTGAAATATTCTCTAACACCTTTATCGGATGCAGCCGGAATTATTTCGGGAAACATTGGTAAGATCCTATTGTCAATTGCTGCTATTCTAGCATTCATTTCAACTGCGAATGCTGGAATTTTGACGGCATCACGCAGCCCCATGGCAATGAGTCGTGATGGATTATTACCTAAATTTCTGAGTAGAGTTAGTGAAAAATATCAGACTCCCTATCCTGCTATTATCATTACTAGTCTTTTTATGATTATAGTAATCCTCTTTCTTGATTTGGAAATGCTAGTTAAAACAGCATCTACCATGATGATTCTTTTATTCGGGTTTGTAAATGTTTCTGTGATAATCATGCGGGAAAGCGGTATTCAGAACTATAAGCCTAAATTCAAATCTCCGTTTTACCCCTGGATCCAAGTATTTTCAATTTTTACTTATGCATTCATTATCATTGAGATGGGTGCTATACCTTTGACGATATCGGCTGTATTTGTAATTATCGGGCTTGTGTGGTACTGGTTCTATGGTAGGATCAGAACTAACCAGGAATCAGCTTTAGTAAGTATTGTCAGACGGATAAAGGCTTCTGAATTGAGAACGCCATCACTGGAATCGGAACTAAAGGAAATAATCAGGGAGCGGGATGATATTCAGCAGGACAGATTTGATAATATTATAGAAAAATGTCCAATTGTGGATGTGGCAAAAAAGATAAATCGGGAAAAGTTATTTGACCTAGTTGCAGAAGAACTATGCAGTACTGTCGGCAAAAGTTGTGACTATATCGCAGAGCGACTTAGAAAGCGGGAAAAAGAAAGTTCGACAGTGTTGACTGATAATATCGCAATACCTCATATAATTATAGAAGGTGAGAACTTATTCAACATTATGATTGTCAGAAGCAGGGAAGGGATATTTTTCAGCGAGGATGCTCCTGCTATTCAGATAGTGTTTGTTATAGCAGGAAGTAAAGATGAAAGGACTTTTCATCTTAAAACTCTGGCTGCAATCGCTCAAATAGTCCAGAATCCTAATTTCGAAAAGAGATGGCTTAATGCCAAATCGATCGAACAACTGCGTGATCTGGTTCTTTTAAGCGATAGAAAAAGAGCATTATGATTTATACATATAAAAAAAGTTTTACTGATACCGAAACAACCTATGAGTTATGTGAAGAAAAGATGACCATAAAAAATCCTGATTATCTCATGACTATAGCTTATGATCAAATAAAATGTGTTAGACTTCGTTACAATTATTCCCGTTCCAAAAATAATGAATTCTTCTGCCGGATAATCCTTAGGGAAGGTAAATCAATCGAATTTTCCAATAAATATTACTCTGGTTTTGCCAAGTTCTATGATCAGAGCGAAGAGTTCAATAAATTTGTTAAAAGACTACACCAGAATTTGGTTACTTATAAAAAAAATATAGTTTTTATAGGTGGAATCACAAATAGGGGATATTTTACGAAATTTGCATTGATCTTTCTAATTATAATTGGGCTAACAATTCTGCTTTACTCATTAATAGGTACCTTTGGAATTATTTTACCTCTAATATTCCTAGGGCGAGTGTTCTACTATTTTCATCGCAATAAACCAATTATATACGAACCGGGAAAAGTTCCCGAGAGATTATTACCAAGTTATGAATAAGAAAAAAGTTTATCTTGAGACCTACGGATGCCAGATGAATGTTTCGGACAGTGAACTGGTGATGAAAATTCTTGAAGACAACGGTTTCAAGATCGTTGATCATATAGATAGGGCAGATGTTATAATCTTTAATACCTGTACTGTTCGACAACATGCTGAAGACAGAGCTCTTGGCCGAATAACCAACGAAATGTCACGAAAAAAGGATAACAAAGATTTAAAAATAGGTATTATTGGTTGTGTTGCTCAGAGATTGGGTAAAAATCTCCTTCAAAATAAAGGAATTGATTTTATTGTTGGAACAGACCAGTATCTTAATTTACCGGAAATAATCACTGGTGTAATCGAAAATTCTAGATCTCTTTGCAATACCAGGATCAATAATAATGAGATCTATGCTGGATTATATCCTGCCCATCAAGGTGAATTCTCCGCTTATGTTACAATTATGAGAGGTTGTAATAACTTTTGTTCCTATTGTATTGTGCCTTATACCAGAGGAAGTGAAAGAAGCAGAAGAGCGGAGGATATTTTCCGGGAATTGCGTAGAGCAGGGGAGAGGGGTTTCAAAGATATCACTTTATTAGGCCAGAATGTTAACTCATATAATTATAAAAAACTTGATTTTCCCTTACTTTTAAAGGAAACTAACAAAATTGATTCTATCAACAGGATTCGCTTTGTTACTTCTCATCCTAAAGATCTTTCTGATCGATTGATAGACATTATGGCTAAATCAGAAAAAGTATGTGAACATATCCATTTACCTATGCAGTCAGGTGACAATGAAATCCTTAGGGTTATGAATCGAGGTTATACTGCCGAACATTATTTAGGATTAGTAAAAAAATTAAGAAAAGCAATGCCAGAAATAGCGATTACCACGGATATTATTGCTGGATTCCCTGGAGAAACCGAACAACAGTTTTTAAATACCTATAAAATGATGAAAGAAATTGAATTCGACTATGCTTTTACCTTTAAATTTTCACCTCGAAACGGAACCAAGGCTTCTGAATTCGACAATCAGGTACCGGAAATACTTCGCTTGGATAGACTTCAGAAGCTTATCAAACTTCAACAACAGATTACCCACAAAAAATATCAACAACAGATAGGAAAGATCAAAGAGATCTACGTTGAAAAGGTCTCAAAAAAAAATATTCATGAAATCTCGGGAAAAAGCAGGGATTTCAAGATCACAGTTTTTCCGGGAAGTGAGGACCTTATTGGTAAATTCGTAAGGGTTAAAATAACTGATGCTGTGGGTTGGACACTGAAAGGAAAATTGTTGGATCATTATCCAGGATAAAACAGATTAATAATGTTCGAGCATATAATTGAATGGTTTCATCATGATACAGCTTTAGTGAGAAGTTCAAATCCTTTGCTTGTTCTAGCCGTTCTTCTTATAACCGGTTATATATGTGCAAAGGTTGCCAATAAATTTAAGATACCTCTGGTTACGGTTCAGATCCTTGGTGGATTGATCCTTGGACATCATGTTCTAAATATATTTCTTGATAAGGCTTATGACAGTTTTGTCCCGATCACGAATTTTGCTCTTGGTTTTATCGGATTAACAATTGGCAGCCACCTTGATTTCCGCAAATTGCATAATGCGGGTAAGAGAATATTTCTGATTAGTTTTCTGGATCTTATCTTTACGTTTAGTATAGTTTATATTTGTTTGATTCTTTTTACCAAATTAGATCAGAATATGATTTTGTTAATAGCAGTGATCGCAATTACTACTGCTCCGGGTTCAACCCTGCATATTGTAAAAGAGAAAAGAGCCAAAGGAATTTTTACAAAAACTTTATTAGCTGTTGTTGCTCTGAATAATGTTCTTACGATACTGCTATTTTATGTTGCCTACTTTTATCTTTTTGATAAATTGAATTCTGAGAGTGTTCATGTCTGGCAGACTATTTTCAATCCTTTTCTTCTTTTCCTAGAATCAATAATTATCGGGGGTGCAGTTGGTTTCGGGGTTATCTATTTTACAGAAAAACGAAAAACTAAGACATCTTTTTTAACGATCGTTGTTCTTGCTGTGGTTTTAACAGTAGGAAGTTCAGAGTTCATGAACCTTTCCAGTATTCTTTCCTGTCTAATTCTGGGAATTGTAATTGCTAATTTCTCTAAATATAGAAATTTATTATTCGGTTCTTTTAAAGAGATCGAAGCTGAGGTGTTCAGCTTGTTTTTTGTCCTAGCTGGAGCACATCTTGATCTGAATGCTTTAGCAGCAGCAGGATTAACAGGATTGCTGCTGATTGTTGTGCGAATAATAGGAAAGACTATAGGACCTACTTTAGGTGCATTTCTGGCTGGTTCTACCTCACTGATAAAAAAATGGATCGGTATTTCTTTATATCCAATTGCCGGAGTGGCTATAGGGTTGATGATGATGATTAGAAATACGGAATTATTATCAAATTATGCAACCCCAATAACCAGCATTATCCTAACTGCAGTTATTGTGAACGAATTAATTGGTCCTTTTTTTACCGGAAGAGCCTTGCGAAAAAGTGGGGAAGAAGATAAGAACAGATTAAGATTGATGGATTTCATTCAGGAAGAATTCATCAGGATCGATATCGATAGGGACAATAAATGGGAAGCTTTGGAAGAATTAGCAGGATTTCTTTATCGCACTCACAAATGCCATGAAATCACCCTTGCGGAACTTAAATCATCTTTGCTAAAAAGAGAAAAGGAACTATCAACGGGAATTGGAAATAACCTTGCGATTCCTCATGCTATAATTGAAGGTGGACCGAATATCATTGGTGTGATTGGAATTTCCCGAAAGGGTATTGAATTTGATTCATTTGATAATAAACCTGTACACATAATATTCATGATAGCTACACCAAGAGCTAATTATGAGAGCCAGCATTTGCAGGTACTTTCCAATATAGCCAAGATATTTGGACATCATCCTCATATCAAAGACCAGATTATAAAAGCTAAATCACCAGAAGAAATATATGGTATTCTGCAAGCTGAAGAAGTTGAAGAGCTTAACCCGTTTTTCGAAAATTAGATAGTTAATAAGAATTTGCTATCTTATCCCGAATGTGTTGGTAGATCTGTTCGAAAATATCGTTTAGATCTTCGTTTATGTTAACACCCTTTTCTTTGAATTTTTCGCTGAGGTCTTCAGAATAGAGAGTGCTACTATCCGGACTTATAAAGTAGAAACTAAATTCAAAGTCTTTTATTTGTAACTGATTTTTAAAAGGATCATCAGTTTCGTAAGGAATGCGGATGGTTATATTGAACTTATATTTTTTTTCCTTATAAAATTCATTGTAACGAATAGATCCCTGATCGCATTCAAAGAAGTGATTCATTTTATTAATAAACCATTCGATGATAAGAGGTATCTGCTTGTCAAACTCGGTTCTGGCTTTCTCTTTTCTGGTAAGCAGTTCTTTTAATTCATCATATTTATTCAAATCCGTTGTCTGTTCCATTTTCTTCATGGTCTTACCAAAATATATCTTTTTGGATTATTTTCAATTAACTGAACAATCGGGTAGATCCAGTAACTTATTAGTTGATGTTTGTTTTGGATCTGTGATGAGATGTTTTCTCCCGGATTCATTTTCCACTACAATATCAATTTCTTTTTCATCTATCTCTACGTAATAGGTGTGAATATTGTTTTCGATATCATATATAACATCTTTTTTAAGCTTCGGTGACCATATTTCCATATGATTGCAAACAGCTATAATATCTCTGTTTTTATCAGCCTGTTTTTTGATTACTCTCCGTTTTGCCACTGAATCCCCCTTTTAATGGTTTTAATCTATGTAAATATACGTTTGTTTCAGTTTCCTTATCAGCATTGAGGTAATAGAAAGAAGATCCAAAGCATCCTTTTCTTGGATCTTCCAGTTAATAACCGGTTTATTCTCGGTAGGTTCTCGGAATTGTCCTACGAGACCTGTTATAAGACTCTTTAAGGCAGCATGTTCTCTAAAATCTCTGCTATTCTGAAGTTTATTGATAGCAAGCAGAGGTTTCTGGTTTTTCGAAAATCTGAAAGCAGAATCGATCAATTGAATCCCTTTTTCTTTCAGACCTGTTTTCTCTCTGATGATATCTAAAATGATTCTTGAGGATTCAAAAACAAGAAGGAAATAATTTTCTGCAATGAGATCCGGTTTACACAAGTCAATGATCTCCGGACATATATTTCTTGTCTCTAGGATTTGTTTGAAAACAAGGGTTTTATTTTTAGCTTCTTCAATATATTTTCTTGGTTTTATAAGTTTTAGTTTTCCACTGTTGGTAAGTTGCAAACCTGCAAAAATCAGTTTTTCATTAAGATTTTCCTGTCGCCATTTGAACAAGGCAAGTCTTAGTTTATATCTTGCGGGTTTCATGATTTTATGGATAAAAGCAATAATATTGTTACTATAACATGTGTTTTTTTGAATATCTGCGAAAGCGTTGTAAATTCTGATCCATTTGGGTGCATCCGGCATTATATCGGGTATCTCAGATTCTTCTAAAAAATCTTTTATTTCGTTCTCTGTAAGACCTCGATTTAAATCACCCAGTATCCTTGCTATTCCTTCCAATGTTTCGACACTTATTTCAGGGAATTTTTTCATCTAAAATTATCGCTGATCAAGATGAACTAATTAAAATCACTGGTAGGTAGTATTGCCTCACCTGTTTCTACAGCATGCTGGTCAATTCTATTGATCATATCTTTAATACCCATTATTCCACTCAATATATAGAAAATATGGTTGTGGTCCATTAAGATAAGAGGTGTTTTATGTCCAGAAGCTTCTTGTATGGCCAGATTACTGAAACCGGAGATAGAAACGATCAAACCTTTACTTAGTTGATTTCGCTTAGTTTTATTCATTATAACTTTTCGGTAAAATTTATCTATATCAACAACCGAGGTTCGGCCCAAACTGAATATGAGAAAGATCAGATATTCGTTATTATTTAAAAATATCTTACCTTCTGCCTCAATTCCAGATTTTACATAAGGTCTGATATTATCAACTTCAAAAAAATCAAGTAAATCAAAAAACCATTCCTGAAACAGGTAACGGGAATTTTCTTTATCCATTTTCTGACTCAGTTCGACCAAGCGAATATTAAATTCCTGAAGAGTTTTAAGTGTAGTCTGATTTTGGGGGAATTGTTCTTCAGAACTTTTTGTTTCCTTTTTGCTATTCTGGTAATTACGAATTTCTTCTTCCTGTTGCCAGTGATATTCCTTTAATTTTTGGACGGCTTTATGAGCTTCTTCAATCCTTTTATCGGAATCGATCAGAAACTCAAGATCAGGAAATTGTTTCTGGTACATAAGGAATTTAGCAACTTTTAATAAGGCTTCACGTCCTCTATCATTCTTAAGGAGTTCAGGAAAAAGTCTTTCAATAAATTCTGCATTTGTTTCGTAATCTTTCCAAGAATCTAAAAGTCTATCCGGCACATTACAACTGCGGAGAAAAGATCTTACAGATTGTTCTCTACGGAAGGATTTCAGAATAACTTCATAAATTATGTTTACATATCCAGGAGTTAACCTTGATTTAATATCATCCATATCACAGACATCTCTTCTTTTTCTTTTCTTTTAAATCCTTAAAATCTTTTATCGTTATAATATTGCAAGAAAAAAATTATAATTAGGTGTTTTGTGATGGATTACAAAAATTTTTTACTGATAGGGAAGAGGTAATAAACAAAAACTTGAGCCTTTATCGAATTGTAGTTGTTTTCATTAATATTAATTGAATATTAGCTAAATTGCATAGATATATCAAGTTAACTAACGGTTTTATATACAGTTACAAACTTTAATAATGCTTTTTATCTGTTTTCTTTAACCTTAATATAATATGACTCTATTTAAATGAAATTCTATAATTTATTTTTTTTTATTATCTTAATATATTTTATAGATATAATTAAAATAAAGTTTTTAAATCTATCTTTGAGCTTAACATTTTTAAATTGGTATTTCTGAACAAAGTTAAATGTAAGAAAAAAAAATAATTTTAAAGCAATTTTGCAATAAGCATTAATAAAATATTAAGTGGGTGTTATAATATTTCATATTAATTATTTAAAAATGTAAGGATAAAAGTAAAATCAGTTAATGATATTACTATCCTTTGTTCAAGATCGTTCTTTAGGATCGATTTTTGGGCTTTGATAATCAAAAAGCTTTATAGAAGTTATTTTAAAGGGACAATGTTCTTAAAAGTTAATTTAAATAATAATATATAATTAATCAGAAGGAAAATAAAAGATCTATTAAGATTGTAAATAGTTTTGAGCATTTTAGTGTTTGATATAAAATAAATAGTTAAAGATTTTTAAATAGAGAAAAATTAGAATCTATTGACAGGAGAGAGAGGGTAAGATTACTAACATTATTGTTTTATAAGATAATTATAACCTATGATAATATATATTATGTAAACTTTGATATATGGGCTTAAGGCTCTATTGCAGAAAAAGTTAGGTCTTTTTATATGGAGGTTTGTCTTGAAAAGTATGACAGGTTTTGGAAACGCGTCATTGGATAATGAATTAATGAAACTAGCAGTAGAAATTAAAACTGTTAATGGAAGATTTTTGGAAATAAAACAAATTATACCAAATGAATTAAGTACAATCGAATTCGAAATTGAAAAAGAGATAAAAAAGGTAATAAAAAGAGGAAGAGTTGAGATAAAAATACGGTATGAAGATAAAAGAGAACAAAATATAATAATAAATATAAATAAGTTTAAAGCATATATAAAAGTTTATGAGCAGGCAAAAGAATTAATAAAAAGTAAAGAAGAAATATATCTTCCCTATTTATTAAAAGAAAAAGATATAATGTATTTGGAAGAGAATAAAATAGAAGAATTAAAAAATTATATAGTTGAAACAATAAAAAAAGCTTTAAATAAACAGCAAGAAATGGCTATAAAAGAAGGGATTGCAATGTATAAATTCCTTAAAGATTCATTTCAAAAGTGCATTAAAGCAATAAATATAATCAAGAAATATGTGCCAGAACATAGAAAAGAATTAGAAAAGAAGCTTATAAGTAATGTAAATGATATTTTAAATGCGAAATTGAATGATGAAAACATGAAAAGATTGATGATGGAAGTTGCGTTTTACGTTGATAAATATGATATAAATGAAGAGATAATACGTTTAGAAGAACATTATAATAGATTTGAGAAAAAGCTAGATGAAAAAGAAGTTGTGATTGGAAAAACCCTGAATTTCATCTTGCAGGAGATGCACCGCGAGATCAATACGATTAGTTCAAAATTTATTTATAGTAAAGCTTTTGAACATATACTTGAGATTAAAGAAGAAATAGAGAAATGCCGTGAAATAGTACAAAACATAGAATAGATATCTGTCTACAATACATCAAATAAGAGGAAAGTATATGATACATAAAAATAAAAACGAACCAATTTTGAAATGGACTTCTCACCCACTTATTGATTTTCCCAGGAGTTCTATATTACTCATTATATTCATTATAATAATTGGAATAGGATTATGGAAAATAGCAGTAATTTTCTGGGATATGCCACTGTTCTATTATCTGGGTATGACAATTTTCATATTTAGTTTAACATCATATTTTATACCAACTACGTACAAGTTTTTTGAAGAAAAGATCGAAGTAATATATTGGTTTATAAAAATAGAGAAAAAATACAGTGGTTATAACTGTTTTTATACAGATAAGAAAGGGATTATGCTAAGCCCTTTCAAAATACCCAGAAGGCTGGATCCATTTAGGGGTTTATCTATAAGATTCTCAAAAACCCAAGTTGAGAAAGAAAAAATAATAAAACTGCTGGAAGAAAAAGTAGGGAAAAAATACTGATGTATGATAAAAAAATAGCTGAAAAAGTTGAGAAATTACTTAATAAAAATATAGGTAAAACATTTAAAATAAAAGAAATACAAAAATCACTTAAAATAAGGAAACACAAACATAAAGATTTGATCCATACCCTATATGCTATGGAAAAAGAAAGAAAGATTAAGTTGAAAAACAAAAAATATATGGCTTTAAGGTTAGAAAATACAGAACTCATTATTGGGATTTTTGATGCCAGATCGCTGGCAAAGAATAAATCATATGCTTTTGTTATTACCGATAAAGAAGATATTTTTATTCCCAGTGAAGATGCATTAAATGCTTATCACGGAGACAAGGTTGAAGTTAGAATAAGATATGGTAGGAATAATAGAAAAAGAGGGGAAATAACAAATGTCTTACAAAGACAAAGAGAAGAATTTGTTGGAAATGTAGAAGAATATAAGGGTAAACTATATCTAGTACCCGACAACACTAGAATTCACACTAACTTTATTGTAAATAAAAGTGATTCTAAAACGATTGGTAAGAAAGTTATCATAAAAATAACAAACTGGGGAAATAAAGAATTATATTCTTTACCAACTGGTGAAGTAATAGATATCCTGGGAGATGCTGGAAATCCGGACATTGAAATACTTGCTGTTATAAAAAATTTTGAATTGCCTTTGGAATTTCCAGAAGATGTAATTAAAGAATTGAAAGATATATCTAATGTAATTAATAAAGAAGATATAGATAAACGTATAGATTTAAGACATTTAGGTAGTTTTACAATAGATCCAATCTCAGCAAAGGATTTTGATGATGCTATTTCATTGGTAAAAACTGAAAGTAATTATGTTATTTACGTTCATATTGCTGATGTAGCGCATTATGTAAACAAGGGTACAGCGTTATTTAATGAAGCAATTAAACGAGGTAATAGCTATTATTTCCCGAAAAAGGTAATTCCCATGTTACCTGAAAAAATCTCCAACAAAATATGTAGCTTAAGACCTTATGAAGATAAATTGACTTTAACTGTAGAGACTGTTTTGGATTTTAATTTCAAAATTTTAAGTCAGAGACATTACGAGAGTATTATAAATTCAAGAGCCAGACTAAATTATGGTGAAGTTGATCAATTGTTCGATAATAAATCGCATAACATACCTGATGAAATAGTTATACAGCTTAATTTAATGAGAAAGATCAATAAATACATGCAAAAAGGCAGGATTAAAAGAGGATATCTTCAATTGAGTTTACCAGAGACAGAGTTTATATTCAATGATGATGGCTATATAGTTGATCTTAAAAGAACATCGGAAACAGAATCACACCAACTGATTGAGAATTTTATGCTTTTAGCCAATGAACATATCGCTGAGATTCTCAGTTCGGGATACACTGTTTACAGAATTCATGAATTTCCAGCAGATGAGAAAATCTCCGTATTGCAGGAGATTCTACAGTATTATGGACTAGATATTGATTTGGAAATCGGTATTCAGAAAGCATTGCAACAGGTTATATCCGAAATGCCGAATGAAGATTATCACCGAGTTTTTGATAAAATGATACTGAGAAGCCTTAAAAAGGCTAAATACTCAGAGAAAAATTATGGTCATTTCGGTTTAGCTATCCAGAATTACACACATTTTACTTCACCGATCCGCAGGTTATGTGATCTGGTGGTGCATACTCAATTAAAAGATTTGATTCATAAACGTGAAAGTCCGTTCTCAGAAACCGATCTGGCCGGATTTGCAAAAATAGCTACCGATAGAGAAAATGTTGCTGATGAAAGTGAAAGAGAAATGGAAATCAAGAATAAGATCGGTTTTATGAAGAAAAAAATAGGCAATGAATATGATGGAATAATCGTTGCTGTGAGATCCTCTTCCCTACTCGTCGAGCTTAATAAATATCCTGTTACCGGAATAATCGAGCTCAGTTCATTGAAAGATGATTATTATCAGTATTTTGAAAGACATCAGCGCCTAGTCGGAAAAAGACACGGAAAGATCTACAAGCTTACGGATCAGGTAAAGATACTTATCTCTAGAGTAAGTGACGATATCTACCTTCAACTAGTCTAAATCTCTTCGATCTTAGCGAATTATTTATATATCTTGACTCATCTTAAAGCTTTAAAAAGAGATGTTCCAAAATTTTCAGGATAAGATATGATTTTCTTATATAATTTGATAAGCTTATTTTTGTCTCTGTTGATAATACCCTATATCTGGATTAGATTTCGAGGAATAGAACGCAAACAGAGATTAGGTAAATTGAAATTCAGTTTTGATAAGTGTATTTGGATTCATGCTTCCTCTGTGGGAGAAGTTAATGCTGTTAAACCATTGATTAATGAATTATTAAGAAGATATCCAAGCCATCATTTTGTGATTTCCACCATGACCAGGACCGGTCATAAACTAGCCTCTGGGATCAGTGCTAAATTGATCGCTTTCTTTGTACCTGTTGACCTTCCTCTTCCCTTAAAAAGAGTCTTTAATTGTTTAAATCCTGAGTTAATAATACTGGTTGAAACAGAACTGTGGCCAGGTATGCTTGGAAAAGCAAGAAAAGCAGGAATCGATGTTGTTCTTGTAAATGGCAGATTGTCTGATAAATCCTACCCTTGTTACAGGAAATTGAAGATTTTCTGGAAACCATTCTGGAAAGCGGTTTCTGCAATAAATGCCCAATCGGAAAAAGATGCCGAAAGATTTAGATCACTAGGGTTTAAACATATTGAGAATACAGATAATTTAAAATTCAATTTACAATTACCTAAATTTGAGTCAAAAAAGCTAAGGAATGAATTTGGGTATACAGACGAAGATTTTATTCTTGTTTGGGGAAGTAGTCGTCCTGGAGAAGAAAAGTTGCTTAGAGAGGTGATTTTGAGCCTCAGAAATGTAATTGTTAAGTTAAAGGTTATTTTAGCCCCAAGACACATTACACGGATAAACGAGATAAGGGAGATTTTCTCAGACTTGGAACACAGTATTTTTTCCGATTCGAAGTCTGGTGAAAAGATTTTGATAATTGATGAGATGGGTGTTTTACCGATGTTTTATGCCATAGCAAATTTAGCCATAGTTGGAGGTAGTTTTTATAATTTTGGAGGGCATAATCCCCTTGAACCTGCTTATTACGGAATACCTACAATTATAGGAAAATATCATCATTCCTGCCGTAAATCAGTTCAGATCTTAGAATCAGCTGAAGCGATACTCATCTCGGATAGAAAAAGGATCCAAGATGATATTCTGAGGCTCTATCATGATGATAAAAGCAGGATTGAAATGGGAAAAAAAGCAGCCAAAACAATTAGAGATAATGTTCATAGCCTGGAAAAAAACCTGAAGAATCTGGAAAAGTTCTTGAATTAAAAAACGGTTCACATTATTATTTTCCAGTGGAGGCTGATATGAAAGAAGCAAAATATTATACAAAGTTGGAAAAAGATAATAAAGTTAGATGTTCGCTCTGTCCCCACAATTGCCAAATAGATGAGGGTGAAGCAGGTATTTGCAGAACGAGGAGAAATCTAGCAGGGATTTTATATAACGAAAATTATTCTCAAACAGTAACTATATCACTGGATCCGATTGAAAAAAAACCTCTTTATCATTTTTACCCAGGTCAAAACATCATGTCGGTTGGGCCAAATTCCTGTAATTTTAAATGTGATTTTTGTCAAAATTACACCATTAGCCAGATGGAATTACCAACCCAGGAACTAACTCCAGAAATGCTTCTTGAAGTTACCAGAAAACATAACTGCGGTATGGTAGCGTACACTTATACTGAACCAATTACTTGGTTCGAGTATGTGATAGATTCTGCTAAGCTTCTCCATAAAAACGGTATTAAAACAGTTTTTGTAACTAATGGTTTTATTAACAAGGAACCGTTGAAGGAATTAATTCCGGTAATAGATGCCATGAATATTGACTTAAAATCAATGGATGATGATTTTTACCGGAGATTATGCAAAGGTAGGCTTCAACCGGTACTGGAAACGATCGAAACTGTATCTGGAAACTGTGAACTGGAAATTACAAATTTATTGATAACAGGAGAGAATGATACGGAATCAATGATCAAGAAATTGGTTGATTTTCTGGCTGAAATCGACCCAAATATTCCCTTACATTTTTCTAAATACTACCCGCAATATAAAATGACAAACCCGCCTACTCCCGATTCAACTCTCTACAAAGCCAAGAGAATAGCGGACAAGAAGTTAAACTATGTTTACTTGGGCAATATTATCGCAGATAGAGACACTTATTGTCCTGAATGTGGAAAAAGGATCGTGGAAAGAGGATTCAATACCAGGATAGAAATTGTGAATGGAAAATGTCCGGATTGTCAGAAAGAGATCTATGGTGAATTTTAACAAAACTACGCTCAGTAAGAAATTATCAATCTGGGACATTTTTCTGATCTTTATTCTCTTAGTCATTGCCCTGATTTTTTTTCTAATATTTAATAAAATCGAAGATCAGAGGGTTGTTAAGGTCTTTTATCACAATAAATTAATAAAGAAACTCGATTTAAATAATGATCAAATATTTAAGATAGATGAAGGAATAAAACTTGAGATCAAAAATGGAAGGGTGAGAATGCTGGAATCCACCTGCAAACGGCAATATTGTGTTGAACAGGGTTGGTCTGATCTTTATCCTGTTATTTGCGTTCCCAATCAGATCCTGATCTCGATTGAAAAAAATAGTGAATCCGGTATTTTGATTACGAAATGATTTATATACTCGAATCCGATTTGGTCAACTGAATTATTATACTTTTTCTGCTAGAATGAGCAGGTTATGAGAATCCTGGTTAGGTAATCCCTCCCGGAAAGATCCCCAAATTTCAACGATCTTAAAACCACAAGCAGGTAAAAGTAACTCCATATAGTCCCGGGAACACTCTTTGAGTGATAGCTGGTTGATTATTTCTTTTTTATCCCCCGAACTACTCTCGATAAGATATCGATCTTTCCAGTGTTTGATCTGATTAAGACGATCTGTTTTGAAGGAAGTAAACATACTGATTTTTTCTTTGTGTTGCTGATTATATTCCGTATAGAGATGGGTAAAAGGCAAAGAATCCGGTCCTTCGCAGATACATGTCCCGATATCTAAACCCAGTTTACCATCTATATGTAAATGTCTATGGATATTCTTTAAACAAGTCATCTGATCTTCAAGGGTTAAAAGTTGCTGAAAAGATGAATAGCTAATAAAGCAGAATCGGAAAGGATCAGCAAATTTAAAACTTTGCATCAGTTGTTTGGATATTTTTAAATTTGGTAAATGGAAAGTTCTTTTCTTAAGTTTTGCAAGCATTGAAGCTGAACTGTCCAAGGCAGTGATATCATAGCCCTCTTCAGCAATAGGAATTGTAATTCTTCCTGCTCCGCAGGCTAGTTCCAATACAGGATCACCATATTTTTTTGTCTGCTTTAACCAGAATTTTACATCTTCTTTTTGTCGGGAACAGATAAGATCAAATTCCCATTCATAGTAATCAGCGATTTTATCCCAGTAATTAATTGATCTTTTATTTGGCAATTATTCACTCTATTGAATAAGTTTTAAATATTTTACAGTTGAGTCTGTGATTTAAATATATTCTCTAATCCTGTTCTCCACTAGATTTTTTATTTCCTGTAGTCTTTCTTCGGTCTCAGCTTCGAATCTTAAAACCAGTTTTGGAGTTGTATTTGAGGCTCGACACAATCCCCAACCGTCAGGAAAAGTTATTCTCATCCCATCAATATCATTAATTTGGTAACCTTCTGCTCTGAATGATTGTAATACCTTATCAACCAGATTGAATTTCTCTTCATCAGTGGTTTCGATGTGGAGTTCCGGCGTATTGTACATTATGGGTTGATCTTCCAGAAGTTGACTAACCCTTTTTGTTGTTCTGGAGATGATTTCTACAAAACGACAAGCTACGTAAATAGCGTCATCAAAGCCCAGATATCGATCTTTCAAAAAAACATGACCGCTCATTTCTCCGCTTACCTTAATTCCTTCTTCCTGCATCCTACTTTTTATATTAGCATGACCAGTTTTATACATTATGGGAATTCCGCCCTGTTTTTTAATATCATCAAACAGGTTTTTCGAGCATTTTACATCTGCTATTATTTTTTCCCCTGGATTATCTTTTAAAAAATCACGGACGATTATGTTAAGTATTTGATCTCCATACAACATTTTGCCATTTTCATCAATGACCCCGATTCTGTCTGCATCGCCATCAAGGCCGATACCAACTTCTGCTCCAGTAATTTTTACTTTCGAGATTAGATCTGTCATATTTTTTTCTATTGTAGGATCAGGATGATGATTGGGAAATCTGCCGTCTGGTTTGCAGAACAATTCCCAAACTTCACAACCCAGATTTCTTAAAATCTTGGGAAGGTAAGGACCTCCAGCTCCATTACCGGCATCAATGGCAACCTTTACCGGACGTTCAAGTGTGATATTCTCAGTAATATATTCTATATACATTTTATCAATTCGGTTGTTACTGTAAATCTGTCCCTGTCCTTTTTCAAAATCCTGTCTCAGAATAGTTTTAAGTAAATCTTGGATTTCTTCTCCATAAACACTTTTAAGGCCGTAGTTGAGTTTAATTCCGTTATATTCAGCCGGGTTATGACTGGCTGTGATCATAACTCCCCCATCGGTTTTAAGTTTCCAGATGGAAAAGTATAGAACCGGAGTTGCTACTGTTCCAATATCTATTACATCTATTCCGGAATCGATCAAACCTTTAATAAATCTTTCCTTGAACCTGGGAGTGCTTAAACGAGCATCTCCGCCAATTGCACAATTATTGGCTTTTTTCCTTTTCAGAAAGGTTCCATAAGCTCTGGCAATATAATAAACCGTATCATTGTTAAGATCTTTATCTACGATCCCCCTGATATCGTATTGCCTGAATATAGTTGGATTAACCATATTGACTCCTGTTTAAATATTCCTTCAGAATCGGGATCATTTTACGAAAAGCACGACCTCGGTGACTGATCATTTCTTTTTCTGCGATATTCATTTCACCAAAGGTGCGTCCTGTTTCATCGGCTCTAAATATAGAGTCATATCCAAAACCTTCAGATCCGACTTCTTCCTTAGTTATTATCCCCTTTACAACACCTACTGTTATAGCTATTATACCATCAGTTCCAGCCAAGGCAACGACGGTACGGAATTCAGCTTTTCTGTTTATTTTTCCCTTCATGTATGTAAGTAGTTTAATTCTGTTGTCCCTGTAGGTGCAGTGTGCACCTGCAAATCTTGCTGCTTGAGCTCCAGGTTTACCCTTAAGGGTAGAAACAAAAAGTCCTGTGTCATCAGCTATTGTAGTTAATCCAGTAGCTCTTGAAGTTTCTAAGGCTTTTTTCTTGGCATTTGCTTCTATTGATTTTAGATCTTCCTTTACATCAGGAAAGTTAAATTCTTCCATAGTAACAAGATCAAAATCTTCCTGTTTAAAGATCTTCTTGATTTCTTTTATCTTGTCCTGGTTCTTAGTAGCAAGCAGTAATTTTATTGACTTCTTTTTCTTACCCATCTTTTGATTTTATTCAATACATTTTTGTTCAAGAATTGTTCAGAGGTGGAAGTTATTTTCTGTAGAAGATTTAATATATCCTCTTCCCCACTCCAGTTTTCAATCAGAATCTTTTTATCGATTTCGTTAAGGATCATATTTAAACCATAAACTGCCAGAACAAGATCGTCTATATAGCCCAAAACGGGAATAAAATCTGGTATGAAATCAATTGGTAGAACGATATAGGCAATGATGGCACCAATGAAAATCTTTTGATTACTGTTTATTCTTTTATCTACAGCTAATCTGGTTAAAAGGATGAAGAAATCGGGAAGAGTGAATAAATATTCGGCAAGCTTACCACCGGTTTGCCCGGTTCGATTTTTCATAAATCCTACGATCCGTTCTCTTAAAATCTCATAAAATTTGAACTTCCGGTTGGATCTAAATTCTGTGTATATGATTTTTTCCTTTATCTCTTTTTTTTCTTTCTGATCGATCTTTTGAGTTGTAACTTCTTCTACTTTTGTTTTATTTTCCATTGATAACCTCCGGAATCACCGATGAATTTAATTTCTCAAACTTTCTAGAACGTCAGAAAGTTTGTTCAATTTTGTTTTTACCTCATCAAATTTAGATTTTTCTTTTTCAATTACAGCAACCGGTGCTTTATTTAAGAATTTTTCATTCTTTAATTTAGAGTCAATCTTTTTAAATTCCAGTTCAAGATTGTGCTTCTGTTTTTCGAATTTATTGATTTCGGCATCAAGCTCAACTACTCCCTTTAAGGGTAAATATATTTCTATATTCTGGACAACAGCAGCAATACTTGATTCCGGTCTAATCAATTCTTTTCCAATTTTCAGATTTCCAACTTTAGCAAGTTTGCTAAAATAACTCAGATAATCTTTAAAAAGTTGAATTTGAACTTCAGATTCAACTCCCAGATGAACAGAGATCTCTTTTCCAAGAGGAATATTAACTTGTTTTCTCAAATGTCTTATAGCAATGATAGTTTCCTGGATCAGTGCCATTTCAGAATCGATTTTTCTATCAATATGCTTAAGTACTGGTTGAGGAAATTCTGCTATGACAACAGCTTTTTCTCGGAGAGGAAAAACCTGTTTAATATTCTGCCAGATCTCTTCAGCGATAAAGGGCATTACAGGTTGTAACAAACGCATCGATGTTTGTAGAATATCGAGTAGAATGTATTTCACCGTTAATTGCCCTGAGCGATCATTCTGATTATAGATTCTTTCTTTAGTAAGTTCCAGATACCAGCTGCAAAATTCCTTCCAGATAAAATCCATAAGAATATTGGCTGCATCATTAAGTCTCAGATTATCATAAAAATCCCTGATTTTCTGGATAACCTGATTAAGTCTGCTATAGATCCATTTATCGGCAAGTTCCAGTTTAAGTTCGTTAATTTCAGGCAGACTAGGGATATTCTCTGCATTAGACATGATAAATCGATATGCGTTCCAAATCTTGTTAGCGAAATTCCTTCCGGTTTCCAATATAGCGTTTGAGTAGTAACTGTCCTGTCCTTTTGGAGTAGCGAAAATAATGCTGAATCTAAGGGCATCGGCACCGAAATTGTTAATAATATCCAGTGGATCTGGAGAGTTACCCAGTGATTTACTCATCTTTCTACCGATCTCATCGCGAACCATACCATGTAGAAGTACCGTATCGAATGGAATTTTATTCTGGAATTCCAAAGTAGCCATGATCATTCTAGCAACCCAGAGATATATTATGTCAGGAGCTGTAACCAGAAGGTTTGTAGGCAGGAAATATTTCAGATCTTCAGTTTCCTGGGGCCAACCCAGAGTAGAAAATGGCCAGAGCCAACTTGAGAACCAGGTGTCCAGGACGTCTTCATCCTGGATTATGTTAGTTCCTCCACATTTTTTACATTTTGGGGGCATTGCTTTTGCAACCATAACCTCATTGCAATCTTGGCAATAATAAACCGGGATCCTGTGACCCCACCAGATCTGTCTGGATATGCACCAATCCCGGATGTTTTCCATCCAGTGCAGGTAAACTTTCAACCAACGCTGAGGATAGAACTTTATCTCACCATCTTTAACAACTTGAATTGCCCTTTTGGCAAGTGGTTTCATGCTAACAAACCATTGATCGGACAGATAAGGTTCGATATCGGTTTGGCAACGATAGCATTGTCCTACTGAGTGTTGATGGGATTTGATTTCTCCCAATAACCCCAATTTTTCAAGCTCTGTAATGATTTTTTCACGGGCTTTAAACCTATCAAGTCCGATGAAAATATTACCGGCATTTTCATTCATCTTGCCATGTTCATCGATGACGATTATTTGTTTCAGATTATGCCTAAGACCAATTTCATAATCGTTGGGGTCATGAGCAGGAGTGATTTTAACGCAACCACTACCAAATTCTTTATCAACATATTCGTCCGCAATAATGGGGATTTTTCGATTCAGGAAAGGTAAAACAGCCATTTTTCCGATCAAATCTGAATATCGATCATCATCTGGATGAACAGCTACCGCGGTATCTCCCAGCATTGTTTCTGGTCTGGTAGTAGCTACGGTTAGAAATCCTGTACCGTCTGCAAGAGGATAGCGAATATCCCACAACTTACCCTCACTTTCTGCATATTCGACCTCATCGTTTGATAAAGCTGTAACACAGCGAGGGCACCAATTGATTATCCTTTTTCCCTTGTAGATAAGTCCTTTTTCATAGAGTCTTATGAAAACTTCTTTAACAGCATCGGAAAGACCTTCATCCATAGTAAATCTTTGTCTAGACCAATCGCAGGAAGCACCCAGCTGTTTTAACTGCTCTATGATTCGACCACCTTTTTCTTCTTTCCATTCCCAGATCTTTTTGATCAATTCTTCTCGTCCAATATCATGTCTGGTTTTACCTTCTTTGGCCAACTCTTTTTCTACCATGTTCTGAGTAGCAATCCCAGCGTGATCAACTCCCGGTAACCAGAGAGTTGGTACTCCGGTCATTCTTTTGAAACGGATCATTACATCCTGGATGGTATTATTGAGAACATGACCCATATGCAGGATATTTGTTACATTGGGAGGTGGGATCAAAACGGTGTAAGGTTTTATATTTTTATCAATTCTGGGACTGAAAAACTGATTATCGATCCAGTATTTATACCACTTTTTCTCTAATTTTTGAGGTTCGTAGTTCTTATTTATATTCATCTCTATTTTCCCTTTTGTGAGTTTTTAGTCTTTTTAAATGATTTTTTTTACCTGTTCGATAAAATAATCATGAGATTTGAAAGCAAGAGTTGGTAATTGAGAAAAAGGCACATAACGTGCTTCGGCAGCATCATCTCCTGCCTGAAGCTTGCCTCCGTTGGTTTTCATTAGAAAACCGAAAGAAATCACTTTTTCGTAGAGAGGAGAAAAATCGGAATAGTAGCCGATGAACTTTGTAACTTCACCTGTTAGACCTGTTTCTTCCTGCATTTCTGTAACAGCTGTTTCTTCAGGATCCTGATCGATCTCGATGTAACCGCTGGGTAGTGCCCACTGACCGAGTTTGGGTTCATTTTTTCTCTTTATGATCACCACTTCCTTTTTTTCATTCAGAATAACACAAGCTGAAGCTGGAATAGGATTTTTATAGTATGTTTGCCCGCAGGAAGGGCAAAAAGCTCTTAATTTATTCTCTTTATCTTTTTTCAGGATCAGTCTATTCCCACAACTGGAGCAATATTTAACCTGGCTGTAGCTCTCTTCGTCCAAAACCATTAACTATTAACCTCAAACAGGATTTTTTTTATCTCTTTATCAGTCTCGAGATAAACACATTTTTCTTGAAGGTCAAAATCACTGATGGAATTGATTATGTCAACGCTTATAAAACTTGCAACTCTCTTACCGGAGAGATTATTATAAATCTCAATCCTGTTAGCAGTTGTAATTAATATCAAGGAATCCTCAAGTCTCCCATATTCACTGAGGGAGATCTGATCGAGATTAATCCGACCACTGGAAGATGGTGGAAATAGTATGTCTTTCTTTCTCCAGAAAATTTTACTAGAATTTCTATCCATATTAATATATTCGCCATTTTCGAGCAGGAGTAATAGGCGATTTGCATCGAGTAACCGTGCAGTACGAATGGGAAAGGAAAAAGTTTTTTGCTTGATCTGAACTCCATTTTTGTCTAATATTATAAGTTTATCTTTTTGTAATATATATATCTGTTTATGGTCAAATAGAGGTGGGCAAATAAGTTCATGATTTATTTCAAATTCCCAGGAGGGTTTGAGATTTATTTCCTGGGTTGTGAAAAACTTAAGGTCATAATCCTGTTTGAGTACATCGCTAATTATCTGCTGAGATTCCTGCTGGATTTCATTCAATCTTTTCATCAATTCGTTTCTGACAAACTGATTGTTACGATATTTCTGGATAAGTTGCTGTTCTGTTAACCAGTTTTTCCCGAAGAAAACATAAACTACAGAGAGAATGATCAGACTAAAAAGGATCAGGGCTATGATTCGGTTATGCATAGCAATTATTCTACTTGATAATTAATATGAATCAAGTCCACCATTTGATGAAACTTCGCCAGAAAACCTTGGATAGGGTTTTAAAATCCATAAGCATATTTGTATAGGAAGCATTGGCAAGAGGGCAATAGCATTCTTTGTTTTTTATGGATTTCCTTTCCAGGTTCGCCTGGGGTGAAAACCAGATTTTTTTAAAATCATAATTCACATCTCTAAGATTACCTAGAGGTTTGGCTTTGATACAACAAGACCAGACATCCCCATCGGGCGCTATATGAGCCGAACCAATCCCGGAATAACATGGAATTACTTGAGTCTTATCACGCAGGATTTTCTTAACATTATTATAATATTCGATCCTGAAAGCTTGGGTTATCTTATTCATTCCTTTGAACTTACGGTTCTTAATACGATGAATGAGGTAATCAATAGCTGTACTGTATTCAATCAGCCCAGGGGTTATATTCGCTGTCATTGTATCAAGTTCAACCCTTTGTTCAGCAATTTCTGTTATATAGGAATCGGGTTTAAGACTCATTAAAGTATTTGCGATCTTGGCGAATTCTTTCACATTGAATTTGGAAATAACAGTATGGATCCCGATTGAGAGGTTGGGAATTTTTAATTTTCTGAGTTCATTAAAAGTGATGATAGCTTTTTTATAATTTCCGGGAACCTGTCTGATCTCATCATGTTTTTTCCCGATAGCATCGATGGAAAGATTGATGATGATATGGGTTTTAGGACAGGTATGGCAGATCTTTTTTACATTATTAACTATCTCATCACTTAAAATACCATTGGTTGGAATGTTGATTATCCTCGGTCGACATTTAAGATAAATTTGATGACAAATATCTGCAATATCTTTTCTAAGAAAAGGTTCTCCACCACTTAGGGTTATCCAATAAGGTGATTTCCCAATTTTTTTAAATATTTTTTTATATTCCTCAAGGGTTAAATTAACTGCTTTTTTGTTATAAATATTACAAGTCTTACATCGTGAATTACAGCTATAGAGCAAACTAAATGTATAGTTAATAGGAAGAATAGCTGGGAATCCCAGATTATGATACATTTTGTAAAGAAATATTTTGGGTATCAATTCGATCATATTAATTCTCGCTTTTATTTCCGTTGTGTTCAAGTTTTTTTGTTGATGCAGCTATTTCCCATTTAAAAGGATTTCGTTTTCTTATCTTGAGATCGTACCAACCTAATAAGCGACTGTAAATTTCAATCAGCATAGTAAAAAGAAGTTTGGGAAATTGCCGAAAATTACTTTTTAGTTCTGCTATGGTCAAATTTAGTAAGATGTTTCCTTTTTGGGAACTGACTTCGTAGTTTTGTACCTGTTGTAACCAGATATGGCCAGCAGCAATACGCCGACGTTGTTTAATAAAATCAGATAAGTTCTCCGGTCCTTTATTGTACACAATTGCCTGGGGAATATATTTTAGCTGGAGATTTTTTTCCTGGATGATTGCTTCAATACTTGCTTCGTCGACTGCACTTTTTTCAGGTATCTTCTCAAATAATTTTCGAAAAGCAACCATTTCACCAAGTTTTGGTCTGATCAATGCCATCCTGTGGTGAAGTCTCCACAGAAGATTAACACTGTAACCTATCAGAGTTATTGGATCGTTTTCAGGTACTGGTCTTCCCCCGGTCATTCCTATCTCAGGATTAAGAAAAGGAGAAATCAGTTTTTCCACCGTTTCAGCTGCAGGGATAGTATCACCGCTTTCGATTACCAGTAGTTCCGTTGTAGCTGCCTTGATGAACTTATTAATAGCTGCAGATTTTCCACGTCTTTCAGTTTCAGTGATCAATTTTATCTGTTGATATTGGTCTTGATACTTCCTTACGATATCATCCGTACCATCGGTGGAAGCACTTGATACAACAATGATTTCTTTGAGCGAGACTTCTTGCAGTTTCTGATCCAAAAGAGCTTGGATCAATTTTCCAATATTGGAAGCTTCATTATGTACAATTATCCCAATACTACATTCCAATCTAGGATTCATTTTTATTCTCCGCTACTGAGTTCAGTACTCCATTGATAAATTTTCCAGAGCTTTCAGAACTGAATCTTTTAGCAATTTCAATTGCCTCATTAATAATAATAGCGCTAGCTGTTTCAGTATAGTTCAATTCAAAAATAGCAAGACGCAGAATAGTTCTATCTAAAGTAGCTAAGCGTTGCAGAGGCCAATTGGTGGAATGTTGATCGATTTTTTGATCTATTTCCTTGATGTTCTCACAAATATTTTTAACCAGAAAGAGGGAAAATTCATATATTTTACTTTCTTTGTCAATAGTGCTATCTTGGGCAATTTCATTGAGTTTATCTATAATCATTTGTGGATTTTCCAGATGAGCTGCCAGTTCTTGGTCAGCAAATTCCAGAGCGTATAATGTTTGCATCGCGATTTCCCTGGCTTTTCTTCTTATACCCACTCCTTTTCTCCTCTAAATAACTAAATGAATCGAAACAAGAAAAATACTGCTTCTCATCAATGCAAGCTATTTTTAGTTAACTATAAATCTGGAGGTATTTTATATTGACAATTAAAGCCTGGGAAAAAGAGTTTAGCTTATTTTGGGTCAATAGCTGATTCAGAAATTCTCGGGAGAAGATATGAAGAAAATCTTTGTTTTGGATACGAATGTTCTGATTCACAATCCACAATCTATGTTTTCATTTGGTGATAATCATGTGATAATACCTATTGTAGTAATAGAGGAAGTAGATAATTTTAAAAAGGGGTTGGACGAAAAAGGAAGAAATGCCCGTCAAATCGGGAGATATCTTGATAAGTTAAGGGAGGATGGAAGCTTGCAAAAAGGTGTTGAAACAGAGCATGGGGGTATCATCCAAGTGGTTATCAGCAGACAAGTCTCTGAAACTGCAAACCATGTTCTGATTACCGACACCAATGATAATCTAATCATAGGTACAGCACTTTACATTAAAAAAGAACATCCGGAAAAAAAAGTTATCCTGGTTTCTAAGGATGCTAATGTCAGGATCAAGGCAGATGCTGTTGGTTTGGAAGCTGAGAATTTTGATACCGACAGGGTAAATTTCAGTGAACTTTATACAGGCTTTACATCCCTGAAAATAAATAAAAAGATCAAAGATAAACTGAAAGCGGATGAATACCTGGAAAACATATTCACCAAGAATGTAAATGGGGATTTTTTCCCAAATCAGTTTTTAAGATTATGCAATAAGGTTGATGACGAAATTGCAGAAGCAATTGTACGCTATTCACCTGAAAACAATTATTTTTATCCCCTATCTTATTACAAAGGTCAGGAAATATTTGGGATCAAAGCCAGGAATGATGAGCAATTCATGGCTTTTGAGTTGCTTCTGGATCCAAGCGTTAAACTGGTCAGTCTGATCGGAAAAGCAGGTACTGGAAAAACTTTACTAGCTTTGGCAGCAGGATTGAACCAGGTAGTTGAAGAAGATAATTTTACCCGAATGGTGGTTTCCCGACCAATATCACCACTTGGTAAGGATCTTGGTTTTCTGCCGGGCACGAAAGCGGAAAAACTAAATCCATGGATGCAACCAATTTATGATAATATGGAAATACTCCTTTTTAACAGAAATGAAAGAACTGATAATGATAATGGAAAAATCTTTGGTAAGAAACAACCACAGTTGGACGATTATCTTGATTTTGGATTTATCGAACTAGAACCTCTTACCTACATCCGGGGAAGGAGTCTACCCGATCAATTTATTATAGTTGATGAAGCACAAAATTTAACTCCTCATGAAATGAAGACGATAATTACCCGAGCTGGAGAAGGAACAAAAATTGTATTGACAGGAGATCCTTATCAGATAGATATTCCATATCTAGATTCGGAAAGTAATGGGCTAAGTGTTGCTGTCGAAAAATTAAAGAACGAACGTATTGTGGGCCATATCACCCTAACTAAAGGTGAACGTTCTACTCTGGCTAATATTGCTGCTAAATTCTTTTAATATTTCTAAAAAAGGATCAAAACTTTGGAACGTAGCTGGACAGAGATCAACCTTTCCAATTTTGAACACAATTTCTTGGAGTTAAAAAAATTCCTTAGAGGTGGTATCAGCATTATGCAAATTGTAAAAGCTGATGCTTACGGTCATGGAGCATTTCAGATCTCCAGAAAAGCAATATCCTGTGGAGCTATCTCTCTGGGAGTAGCTAATACCGATGAAGGTGTACTGTTAAGGTATCAAGGAATAGAAGTTCCTATTTTGATATTATCTCCTTCGCTTGAACATGAGATAGATAAGATTATCGAATATGATCTTACACCTTCCATTTCTTATCTGGATTTTGCCTATATATTAAATGACTTCTGTCGTAAAAAAGATCTAATTAGAAAAGTTCATGTAAATATAGACAGTGGGATGGGCAGAAGTGGCTTTAATATTGATAAGGCATTGATAGCTTACAATCAGATAAAAGCTTTATCTAATCTGGAACTAGAGGGGATCTTCTCTCACTATTCTGCTAGTGAGGAAGATATAAAATATACCAGACAACAGAGAAAAGCATTCGGTGAGTTTCTGGAAAAACTAGAAGAATTACCACGTTTTGTTCATATTGCTAACAGTAGCGCTGTGATTACAGCTGAAGATGATTTTTCCAATCTGGTTCGAACCGGTTTGTTAACTTATGGTATCTATTCTGATTCCTCTATCGGGCAGATGGTTGATCTAAAACCTGTGATGAGTTTTAAAACAAGGATCAGCCTAATAAAAACAGCAGAACCAGGTCAATCAATTGGATACAATAGAACTTATGTAACTTCAACCAGGATTAAATATGCTATCCTACCGGTAGGTTACGCTGACGGTTATGATTTTCTGCTTTCAAATAAAGGCTGGGTATTGGTAGGTGATAAACTGTGCCCGGTAATTGGCAAAATCAGCATGGATATGATCGCTGTAGATGTATCAGCGCTGGATCACGTCAAAGTTAATGATGAAGTGATCTTACTAGGGGAAGGAAATGATAAACTCAGAGCTGAGATTATTACTAACCTTTATGGAGGATCTTGCTATGAAATTCTGTGTCAGGTAGGTCGGAGAGCTGTAAGGTACTATAGGGAGAACGGAGATACAATAGACTCTTCCCCACTTCTTCGTCGTGATTTCGTATCCTTTGACTATTCCGACGAAAAGCTGAACACTATAATCGAGGCTGCTATAGAACAAAGATTGCAGAGCAAGCAAATTGCCAGTTTGATCTATAAGGATTTCTTGGAAAGACTGTTTGATGAAAAAGACAGACAAATCAGCTATCGTAAGGGTTTCGTTCATAATTTGAGTTTCAGTGAACCTGAGAATAAAGAATTCAAAAGTTATTATCAGGTTAATACAAGCCTTGTTTTTTCCAAGGAATTGCAAAACGATTATTTCTATGTAGTTTGTGCTAAAAATGAGGAATTACTGGAGAAATACTTTCTCAGAAAAGATGTTGAATATCGGTGGTTACTTAATGAGAATTTTGATCTGGGACGGGATTTCTTTGATGTAACCGAAATCAAGATCAATGATATTGATCTACATACTGAGATCAAGATCAAGGAAGGATGCCTGGAGATCCGTTGTTACCATCCCCAACTTGTAGAACTGGTTTGCCAGGAAGTTAAATTTTCAATCTCCACCCGAACCTATTATCCCCGAGAGTTGCATCAAGTAGCGGTTTATCTTATTGAAATGACCCGGGGAGTTGAGATAGAGTTTAACTATCCAGATCTGATTAAGAACGTGGAAGTTGTTTCGATCTTTTCAGGTAGAAATAGATATCCTGAAATCAAGAAGGATAATGGTCAAATTAAGCTGTCTATTCCTTCTGATAAATGGATCTTACCTAATAGCGGTGTGGTTTTCGTTTATTGATCTTCTATCTCTTTAAAAATAATAACAAAACTTTATTTTAATTTGATATTATATCTTAGCCAATAATTTGTTATACTATCATTTGAGCTGACCTTTTCAGGATCGAAACTGAACTCCTTGATAACCAAATTATTACTAACAAGTAATGAAATTTCAGCAATATTAATTTGTTTCCATCAGCTCGGAGTTGAAACAAGAATATAATTAGCTCTGTCTGAAAGGAGTTTCTGAGTTTATATGATGAACCAGGTCATGGTATTTTTAGCTGCAATTTCGATTTTGTGGTCGAAGATCAGCAAGAAGAGTGAGTTAGAATTCCCTCATATTTTTTCAACATAAAAATGGTGCTGAAGAGGGGACTCGAACCCCTACAGGCATACGCCCACTAGACCCTGAACCTAGCGTGTCTACCAATTCCACCACTTCAGCACATCAGAACGAAAAAGGAATCAGCTTTAATCAACGTCAAGAAAATTATCCAATTTATTAAGCAGCAGAAAGACTTCAATTTATAATTGACAAATTTAGATTATTAGGAAAGTATCCCAAAAAATTCTAAAGTCGAGGAAATAATGTCTTATCTGGTTTTAGCAAGAAAATATCGTCCCCAAGCTTTTGATCAGGTTTCTTCCCAGGATCACATTACCAACATCCTGGCAAATACGATCAAACTAAATCGCATCGCCCATGCTTATCTATTCACTGGTCCCCGGGGGGTAGGTAAAACGTCTATGGCTCGGATTTTTGCCAAAAGTTTGAATTGTCTTACTAGTGGTCCCACGACCACACCCTGTAACGAATGTCAGAACTGTGTGGAGATCACCAAAGGTATCTCGACTGATGTTATCGAGATTGATGGTGCTTCCAACACTGGTGTCGAAGATATCAGGGAATTGCAGAAAGAACTGATGTATTCAACTGCAAATTCCCGTTATAAGATCTATATAATTGATGAAGTGCACATGTTATCGAAGAATGCCTTCAATGCACTATTGAAAACCCTGGAGGAACCACCGGAAAATGTTCTTTTCATATTTGCTACAACCGAACCTCATAAAGTACTGGCGACGATAATATCCCGTTGTCAACGCTTTGATTTTAAACGTATACCGATCTCGGATATTGTTGCGAGACTAAAATTTATCTGTGAGCAAGAAGAGATCAAGACCGAGGAAGAAGCTTTGTTCCTTATCGCTAAGAAAGCAGATGGAAGTATGAGGGATGCACTCTCCCTGATGGATCAACTTCTTGCTTTTGGAAAAGATAAGCTAACCCATCAAGATGTTCTCGATATATTCGGGATTGTACCTTCTGAAAGATACCACCGAATACTGGAAAACATCCTCAATAAGGAATCTGCTGCGGTGATAAACCTTTTACATGAAACTATAGACAAAGGAAATGACCTGCAAGAATTTATCAATGGTTTGATGGATTATATCAGAGATCTTCTGCTAATCAAACTCAATATACCAAAGCCGGAAATTTCAAAACAGCAAATTAGCGAGATGAAGAAACTTTCAGATGATTTCAGTGAAAACGAACTCCTATTTCTGATAACATTGCTGATTAAAACCAAAGCAGATATTAAGAACAGCGGTAACCCAGTAATGCTGGCTGAAATGTCTTTTGTGAAATTAGCAAAATTAACAGAGATCAGAACTTTGGATGAGATTCTTGCTGATCTTAAAGATCAAGGTAATAGACCTTTTATTAAAGTGCATAGAAAAATAGAGAATAAAAACATGGATCAAAAAGAACCTGAATTGTTTTCTCTAAGCAAGGAAAATAACCAGGGAATTAAAATTGAAACTGAACTCGAAAAACCTGATATTAAGGAATTGAACCTGGATATAATAACAAAGTACCATAATATTTTAGCTGAGAAAATAAAAAGAGAAAGTCCGTTTTTGGTAACTTATTTCAGAGGTTGTAAACCCCTAAGGGTTGTGAATAATCTCATTAAATATCAGATTGGTTCAGAACTTGCCCATAAAATGCTTAGGGAGAATCCGGAACCGATCAAAAAAATAATCAGCAAGTATTTTAATTTGAAGGCAAGGGTTGAGTTTGTACTCGTGAAAAATAAAAAAGAACAGAAGATCTCAAATCCAAGCCTAAATGAAATTAAAAAAGAATCTCCAGATCTGGCAGATTTCATCGAGACTACCGATTCAGTTATCAGTTGATGTTAACTGCTTGCTATATTCTATCATTTTATTATTTTGGATTATTGCTGATTTTTATTTCAGGTATTTTTTTTACAGGAAAAAGTTCCAAACTCCATCCCCGTGGTATTTCTGTTATAATTGCAGCTAGAAATGAAGAGAAATATTTACCACACTTACTGGAAAATCTCCTTGAACAAAACTACCCGGATGAATTGTATGAGATTATCATAATCAATGACAGGTCAACAGATAATACATCTGATATAATTAATTACTACGAAAGGAATTATACCCAGATCAGAGGGTTCAGTATCAATGAAGAAAAAAGTGATCTGAAAGCCAAAAAAGGAGCATTGGACTGTGGGATAAGAAATTCCAGCTTCGAATTGCTTGCCTTTACTGATGCTGATTGTCTGCCTTCTCTTAACTGGTTGCAGGAGATCAACAATCACTTCCAAAAGGGCGTAGATTTTATTGCCGGATATTCACCCCTGATCATAGATCAGTGGTTTTTAGCTTTATTAAAGAACCTGGAGCGAGCATCGATTTTTGCTGTAAATGCAGGTAGTTTTGGCTGGAACTGGGGATTTACCTGTACAGCCAGAAATATGGCTTATCGAAAGGAAATATTTCTGAAAGCCGGTGGATTTGAAGGCATTGGTCACCTTAGGTCAGGTGATGATGATTTGTTGCTCCAGAAACTAATGAAATTCATCAGAAAACTCAATTTTATGTTTTCTCAAAATTCAATTGTGAAAAGTTATGACAAACAGACAGCAAAGGAGCAGTTTGATCTGGAAAACCGCAGAGCTTCGAAATGGAGGTATTATCCTGTTGTTATTAAGTTGATGTCTATGTTGGTTTTTTTCTACTTTCTGAGTCTGACTGGAACGTTTTTATTCTCAATATTGGGTTTGATTAATTGGGTAGATTTTTTAATTTTAATTGGTTTTAAAATCTTAATAGAATTTTGTCTGTTATTAATTTTCAATTTGAAAGTTAAAAAACTTCATTTGCTGAGTGTTTTCCCTCTTGCAGAAATCATTTATATTCCCTATTTTGTTTTCTTTGCTCTGAAAGGGACATTCGGGAAGTACAGCTGGAAGAATTGATTAATTATTCCAATAATTTAAAAAATGAATTGAATAATTAGTAAAGAATATTCAATATAATAAAATACAAATAACAGGATATAAAATTGAAACGGGATTTGGAATTTGAAAAGATCAAGAAAAACCAAACTGTTCAGCTTCAGAAATTCAAGCAGCAGGGGATTGAAAACCATCGGTTATGGAATATAGGTGAAAAATCCTGTCAATACTTATGGGAGAATATCCGAAAATTAAAGCCAGAACATATACTGGAAATAGGAACTTCTAATGGATACTCAACCTTCTGGATTTCCCTGGCTGCTTCCGAGTATGGGGGTTTGGTGGAAACGATAGAGGTAAATAGGAATAGATACGAATTAGCTCGCTTAAATCTTTCCTCCAGAGAGAATGTTGTTTTCCATTTTGGTCTGGCAGAAGAAATCATTCCTAATCTAACTAACAGTTATGATTTCGTATTTATTGATGCTAATAAAACCTCTTATTTAAACTATCTACAGCTTATGTTATCTAAACTGGTCCTTGGTTGTCAGATCATCGCCGATAATGTTATATCTCATGGTCAAAGTGTTAATGAATATCTTGACTTTGTGCGGAATAATCCCTATTTCGTATCCGAGACCTTGGCGATCGAAGCAGGTCTTGAGAGAACTATTTACAGAAGAGGAATACAGAGGTAATTATGCCCAATCCAGTAATCATAGGAATATCAGGAGGAACGGGATCTGGCAAAACAACTATCACGGAAGCAATAGAGAAAGAAATCGGTGATGAAATCACGCTTATTCCTCAGGATGCCTATTATAAATCTTTTTCACACCTCAGTCTGGAAGAGCGGCATAAGATTAATTTCGACCATCCTGATTCTTTTGATACCGAACTTCTTATTAAACATATGAAACTACTCAAAGACATGATTCCTGTTTATATGCCATGTTTTGATTATACAATCCACCTGAGGACAACTAAGACCATCCTGAAAAAACCTACGAAGATCATTATACTGGAAGGTATTCTGATCTTCGAGAATAAAAAACTCCGTGACCTTATGGATATAAAAATATTTGTCGATACCGACGCTGATATTAGAATATTAAGGAGAATATCACGAGATATGAAAGAAAGGGGTCGGAGTCTCGATTCGATCATACATCAATATCAGGATTCAGTAAGACCTATGCACATCAAATTTGTAGAGCCTTCTAAAAGATTCGCTGATGTAATCATCCCGGAAGGTGGATATAATAAAGTTGGGATAGATATGATAGTAGCTAAGATAAAGAGTATTTTAGAAATAAAAACCAGGAGGGATAAACAATGAGAAGAATGATTATAATTAGTCTAACACTATTGATTTCAATGATATATGCAGATCAGGTAACCATTTATAATGATAATTTTGCCTTGATCAGAACAAACCTTGAAATCAAGCTTGAGAAAGGCATTCAAGATTATTATCATCAGGATATACCATCTACCATCGAACCTGTCTCTGTAATCATAAAACCTCTTTCCGGAAAATTGAATATATTTTCTCAGAATTATGAATATGATCTGGCCAATACTGGAAAGATCTTGGAAAAATATATCGGGAAAAAAGTCTCGATAATGACCAATACCGATAATAAATTCAGCGGTATACTACAATTCAACGATTACGATATGATTGGTTTGATCGATGAAAATACCAGCGAGTTAAACCTGGTAAAAGCATCTGAAATACGGAATATCAACCTGGAAAAATTACCAGACAATTTCTATTTAAAACCAACTTTACATTGGGAATTAAATACAAATAAAAAGGATACCTATCCCCTTGAATTTTCTTATATTTGCCATGGGATGCAGTGGTATGTAACTTATAATGGGGTCTGGAATGATGAAGAAGATGAGTTAGAAATAAATTCCTGGGTTACTATCTCAAATAAAACTGGCAAAGCATATGAAGATTCAAAATTAAAACTTGTTGCTGGAGAGGTAGCAAAGATTTCAAGAGATGATTATAAAAAAGGTAGATTAGAAACTGCTATTTCAATTCAGGGGGACAGAGTATTCGAGCCTGAATTTGAAGAAAAATCTTTCCATGATTTTCACCTGTATACCTTAAGTGAAAATGTTACAATAAACAATAATCAGACCAAACAGCTTAGATTGTTTCCCACCACCAAGATTTCTGCTGGATCCAAGTATGAATATATAACCAACACGGATAAGATTTTGAGTAAGATCGAATTTAAAAACAGTGAGAAAAACAATCTGGGAATGCCATTACCCAGAGGAATCTTCAAACTTTACAAACTGGATGAAGCTGATGATAATCTTGAATTCATAGGAGAAGATAACATCGATCATACTGCCAAGAACGAAGAGGTCAGTCTAACAACCGGATTTGCTTTTGATCTTATCGGAGAAACTGTCCTTGTTGACCAGAGAAGAGAAGGGAAAAATACCCATGAGCGGGATTATAAAGTAATTCTGAAGAATATGAGTTCTAAGAACAAGGTGATCAATGTAATTCATAATCTACATGGTTTCTGGATGATCAAGAATAATAACTTGGATTATGAAGAGAAGGGTAATAATCAAATAGAATTTGAAAAAGAGCTAAAAGCTGGACAAATTTTCGAAATAATTTGGACAGACAGAATAGAATATTAATTCTTTTTATTGTTGCATAACAGGAGTTTTTTATGAATATAACGAACTTCAAAAAAATGTTGGAATCACTTCTGATTGATAAGAATCTTGAAGAAAATCTCAGTAGGATTGTTCGTAACATGGAGCAAGAGTATTCATTTTGCAGTATCGGAATCTATCTAAAAAATCTCAAGACTGGCACCTATCGCATTAAGATTGCCAGGAATATAAGCCACAACTTTGAAAAAAATATTCTTTTCACGGAAAAAGATCCTTTATTAAAAGAGTTAGAAGCACTCAAACCTATTAATTTGACTAATAATATAAGTTACAAGTTCGAACATGATTACAGTAATTTGATTATAATACCACTGCACAATAACAGAGTACTAATGGGTTTTCTTTTTCTAGACCGGAAAGAGGGTAAATTCTCTAATACGGATATTCATAAAATGACTATTCATGCCTCTGTTATCAGTTTGATAGTAAGTTTGGTGAATCAAAGGCTCAGTATAGAACAACTTACTGATCTTGATGATCTCACCAAGTTATTCAACTGTAAAGCATTTCATGAACGAGCAGATAAATTGTTATCCCATAGCAAACGTTATCAGAGGGATATAACAGTAGTGATCATGAAGCTGGATAATTATGAGAATATTGTGCGTACCATCGGCAAGGAAAATACCGATGATCTTATCAGTGAGATCTCCTTCATCTTTGAACACAATCTCCGGGAAACCGATCTTATTGGAAGGCTTTACAGGGATACATTTGGAATAGCAATGCCGGAAACTCACGAGAATATCTCTCTGATAGCTGTTTACAGATTGAATGAAAAGATCAACGCTTTACCTTTGATGAATAATTTCAAGATCGGTTGGGGAATATTAGAATTCAATAATGAAATTAGCGACATTGAAGATTTTATCAATAAATCGGTAGAAGCTGCCTTTGAATCTACCCGTAAGGTAGAAGATAATATATCAATATATCGGTTTTGATCAAATAACCAGCTGCTTCATAGTATAGACAGCTTCTTCAAGTCCTGTGAATACAGCTCTGGCTATGATACTGTGACCAATGTTGTATTCATCG
>Ga0272442_10000948_pt1 | contig 44921 bp, 46 predicted proteins | sample SSMForm2O_FD_200262 | JGI IMG/M metagenome (GOLD analysis project Ga0272442, IMG submission 200262) | Marine sediment archaeal communities from Little Sippewissett salt marsh, Falmouth, MA, United States - SSM-Form-2O | ecosystem: Environmental > Aquatic > Marine > Wetlands > Sediment ...
TGCAAACAGTACAATCCTCTACGCGAACTACCTTTGCCAAGTCATCTACCAACTCAAATACATCTGCTGGGCAATCATCGATACATACGCCGCAACCTACACATAGATCTTCGTCAACTATTACGTTTACCATAATATCACCATGTAAAAGGAAACCTGTTTATTTATAAATTTTTGGTAATAAAAAAAAAGATAACGAAGAAATTATAGGCAGTTTACAATCTCATCCTTAGAGATTAAACCGACAATATTTTCTTCAAAGTTTAGGACGGGCATAGAAGAGAAATTTCCCTTTATCATCTTCTTTTTCACATCCTCAAGCTTGTCTTCCAACGATGCATAGATTGGTTTTGATGTCATAATCCCCTCAACTATGAAATCTCTTAATCTATTTTCCATATACCTTCCAGGAGTCTTCTCCCTAAACTCATTGAGGCCAAACACAATATCCTGTATTGTCACTATACCTATGAGTTCCCCGTCCCAAACGGGGAGTGCATGTAGGTTGTTGTCCAATAACAATCTCCTGGCATGGATTACCCGGTCCTCTGGACCCACTATTTGGAAGTTTGTGCTCATGTTATCCGATACGTATCCATTGAACTCATAGTTCTTCATGATGTCTGTTTTTGTGATGATACCTATTTCATTTCCAAGTACAGGTATTCCAGAGAATTTATTTTCTTTGAAGGCCATAAGAGCAGCAACAATCTTTTCAGATTCACCCAAATAGAATGGTTCGGAAGTCATACAAGACGAAACGTGAAAAGATGAGGTCCTAAAGTTCTGGCTCCTATAAGATCCAATCTTTTCAAGGATATCCCTTTCAGTGATGATACCAACAAGGTCTCCGTCCTCTGTAACCGGCAATCTGGCAATGTTGTTCTTTTCCATCTCTTCTACAGCATAGGAAAGTCTTCTATCCTTGTCAATTACGGTCGCTTTGTTTGCTATCTCCTTCAACAGCCTCTTCATATTCATATCTCCTCTTTCATCAAATTCATTAATATGTCTCTTTCTGTTACTACGCCCACAAGTTTATCGTCTTCGATGACCGGCAATAAACCAATGCCTGATATTCTCATGCATTCAATGGCCTTGCCAACATCGTCCATAGGTCCGATAGTCTGGAAATCCATGGACATGATTTCATTGATCCTAACGTTCAATGCCTCATCTACTTTCTCTGTCCTCATCCTATCGAACATCCTTGATGTCCCAAAATAGCGGATGATGTCAAACGTTGACACTATACCGATCAATTCATCATCTGAGATAACCGGTATTCTTCTTAGATAGTTCTTGATCATCAATCTACAGGTGTCTCCGATGCTAAAACCTGGGGTCATGGTCACTATGTCGCGATTCATGATCTCTTCGACAGATACTCCAGACCAGATGCCAGCAAGATTGTATACAAAGTCTTCCTCCTCAACAATGCCAACAACGGCATTGTGTTTGTTGAGGATAGGAAATCCTCCTACATTCTTCTCATACATGATCCTTAAGGCCTTCCCCACCGAGTCGTTGTCTTTTATATGGATAACTTCATGTGTCATAATCTCCTTTACAGACTCGTTGATGGCTGAAAGAAAGTTGCCCTTGTGTTTGTTCTTGATCAGATTGTATTTTTCGCCACCGCCAAGAAAATCAATGATATCTCTTGTTATAACGATACCTTGGATTTTGTTATTTCCAGGCTGAACTATGGGCAATCTCCTAGTGTCGTATTCCACCATCGTCTCAGCCACTCCTTTTATCGGCATGGTCGGTGGAACGCAAATTACGTTCTTTCTAGCTATTTTCATTATTTCCCTTTCTTTTTCTGCCATTCTAGATCCAAATTCAATGGGTCCCCTGTCCAATTTGCCATAGATATATTCTCTCATCAATTACCCCCTATCAAGAGTTTTAATACGTCCATCTTCCCAACAATTCCTTCCAGCTGGTATGCTTCATTGACTATGGGTATCCTGGATATGTCGTTTTTTATCATCTTTTCAACGAATGTTGTCACCGTGTCCTTTGAACTTAGGACTATTGGAGTTCTGTTCATCACCTTTTCCACCTTTGGAGGATTGTTGTTGCCCTCCAAGCCCTTTCTGACGTTGCCAGAGTTCAATAGGTCTTTCTTGGAAACGTATCCTATGAGCTTATTGTATCTGTTATTCCTGGATGCGGTCTCTTTGACTACCGGCACTCCAGAAAATTGAATTTCTTCCATGATGTTCCACAATTTGATAATAGAATCCTCAGACTTGATGAAAATAGGGTATTTTCTCATTACCCTTCCAAGGTCCTTCTTTGCAGCAATTTCATTTTCCAGCAGTAAAATGGCAATTATGTCGGACATTCCGACATAACCTATTGGTTTTTTATCTTTAAATACCGGAATAATGTAGGTATTGTATTTTATCATCTTCTCTGCCACGTGTTCAACGACATCGTCTGGTGTGGTCTGATATTGAGGTTGCTTTGCAATATCTATTGCAGTCTGGGTTGATTTATCCCCAGTGATCTGTAAAGCAGCCGTCCTATCTATCATACCCCTAAAAATACCATTTTTTTCTACGAACAATAACTTTTCTTTTCTGAGCATTTGTCTTGGTTTTGTTGCAAATACGTTGCCGTCAATAAAATTAGTTGGTTTGACTATCCCAGCTATTTTCATATATTGCTCCCCCTTATAAATGATAGTTCATTCTTCAAGTAATTGGTCCTTACAGCTATCGCATACGTATTTTCCTTCAACCATATTTAGGCTGGGAAAATAACTTCCACAGAATTCACAAAATCCTCCTTCGGAAGCGATTTGTTCATTCTCTGTTTCAAATAAATCTGGTGCTACAGCAAGAATGTCAAATGATGTGATGACCCCCACGACTTTCTCATTGTCAATAACTATCAATCTTTTTATCTTAGATTCAGATATTGTTTCCCATGCTAATCTAACATCATGATTTTTTTCTATCGTGGAAACGGGTGTGGTCATAATATCCTTTAATGTTACCTTATCTGGTTTAAGGCCCGCTGAAAGCACTTTTGATAAAACATCTCTTTCAGTTACAATGCCCTCTGGATAATTCTTATTGCATATCAGGACATAATCACTGTTTTTTTCTTGCATTCTTTTAACTGCTGTTAATAGTGAATCATCTGGCCCCATTATGAGAATATCATTGTTCATTATATCCTCGATAAGAATTTTGGACACATATTCACCTCAAGAATAGATTGAATTTTATGTATTTATATTTTCCCCTAATATAAGAAAAATGTAATTTTATATATGTATTATAATCGGGTTCAGATAATTCCTTCAATAATATAAATATTCATATCAATATAATATTATAATATCTTATAATGTATTAATATAACTAATTTAAGGAAAAAGACACCAGCATTAGATATGTCTCTTTTCAAAAAAGCATTATCTGCCCCATCCAAATGTGATATAGGCAACAATTGAAAAAATCAGACATTCATTGATCAAAGCCAGGAATTGAAATAAATTAATTCTTGGGTTTACTAGTGCAAGAGCAATGGAACATAGAATAAATAAGTTTTAAAAAACTGTTCCTGTGGGGATAGAATGCGGTCAATACCCCAAATAATCTATATGCTTATAACTTCTTTATTGTGAAAATCAATTGTCATAGATTGCACTTCTTACAATATTTTTCAATGGGGCATTTTGAACATTCAGGTTTTTTCTTACATACATTTTGGCAGTGTATAACTATGGCAGAATGTAGGTCTTTGTAAGGCATAGGATTTTGGCCGTATGTACCAATAAAATGCTTTTGTACGTCTTTGTCTCTTAATCCGTTAAATATGCCAATTCTGGAAAAAATCCTTTTGGCATAGGTATCGGAAATGAATAATGGATAATTTCCGGCATAGAGTAGTATCGTCTCTGCGGTCTCCAAGCCTATTCCTTTTATAGAGAGTAACATTTCTTTGGCTTCATCCATGCCTTGCTCTAAAAATGCTTTTTCGTCCCCATCAAAGCTTTCCATGATGATATGTGATAGATCCTTCAATCTTTTTGATTTCAATCTAAAGAATCCTGTTGCTCTGATATCTTTTTCTATAGAATCGATTGGTGCTTCATTAATTGATGCAGGGTCTGTTAATGAACTGTTTTTAAGATTACTTAAAGCCTTTTCCACATTAGCCCATTTTGTTCTTTGCACCAAAATTGCACCAATAATAATTTCAAAATTAGTCTCATGGGGCCACCAATTTTCAATCTGATAATTTTTGGTAAGAGTTGCGATAACATGGGCTATGTTTTCCATAGGTGAATCTTGTCAGTGCGTTTATTTAAGGTTTCCAAGTTCAAGTTTGATGATTTTTTTGAGTTCGTCCAGAGGGGCCTCATATCCCCAGTTATGTTCAATACCGTTGATGAATGTGCCTCTGGGAATTTGGTATTTTGTTAGTACATATTTTATGTCTGATAGATGTTCATTAAGGATTACATCTTTGCCAAATTCTTTGCATGCCTTTTTTACCCTATTGGCCTCTATGATGCTGGTCTCACAAAACGTGTTCCAAAATAGATCTACAACAATCTTGTCATCTATCTTGTTGTATTTATATGTTGGATTTAAGATCTTTGGTATGGAAAAAGATTCATCAAATATTTTTCCAACGATCACTTCAGTGCTTCTTTTTACAAGTGGTTGATATCCTTTCTTTATGAAGTATTGGGCGGGCATATACCAATAATTGTGAAAATATGTTGTGCTAACGATTCCCGATGCCCCTTTTTCTGATGCATACATCTCTGCAGATTCCAATAATTTGCTCCCTATGCCAAGGTTATGTGAATCTTCAACTATGTATATGCAGGGTATTACATAGGAATCAATTCCTATGGGCCCCCATGGTGAAATTTCAATTGGCATAAGGTGGATAAAACCTTTAGGCACGCCTTCAACGTGTGCAACCAGGACCTTAACACCGTCTTTGCGTCTTTTTTTTAACCAAAATACACGCATTTTTGAGCTTTTGTCTATTTCCAAGGATTCATTAACATGGCTACAAGTACCTACAAAATATTCGTTATCATCATCAAGGTCATGTATATCTATGGAAGACATGATATCAGGATGTATTATGTGATTCAAAATATATCAATTTTATGTCAACATCGCCATTTCAATCGAAATATGTGGTATTTCATATAATTATCTGAAAAAAATAAGGAAAAAATTAGTATAGATATATGGGCGCACTTATAATGAAAATATTTAAGTTAGCACAAATCAATAGTTAACGGAGTAATATGGTCCAAGCTTATATTCTTCTCACCATAGCCATTGGAAAAATGAATTCAGTTATAGGTTGCCTGAATTCCCTTGATTTCATCGAGATGGTAAATTCTGTTACAGGACCATGTGATATCATCATAAAAATCAAGGCCAAGGATTATCATGAGCTCAAAGAATCGTTGTATCAATTACAATCTATCGATGGCATCATGGAGAGCTCTACCTCTTTGGTTGTAGAATTATAGGGAACAGTATTCATAGGTATCAACAAGATTTCCATCATTGTTGTATAATGATGCTTTGTCCATGTCATTGTTCCATATTGGCCTTGAAGAATTCCAGTAATAAATTTCGACACCATTTCCCGATCCACTAGAGAGGATTAGCTCTTCTTGGGCACCTATTGTAATTTCATCAAATATGTATTTCTTTCCGGATAGGTCGCATATGTACCATTCATCAAGCCATATATTCTCATATGTGTTGTTCTTGAGAATTAGATATTCATCTTCTATATTGCTATTATCGTTTCCATAAGCATCATAATGGATATATTCAATATATAATCTGTTTTCCAACAACGAAAATTCACCGGCCCAGAGGCCCATCCTTTGTTCAATTGCCTCATTTTCCAAAAGAATAAGTTCAGATTTCAGATTGCAATCGTATTTTCTATATGCTCTTGCATATCCTTTCTTTACGAGCTCTTTGCTAATATTGGTCCCATCTTTGGATATATAGTATAAATACCTGCCATATTTGTCTAAATCCCCGCTTTGTTCATCATATATTAAACTAACTCTTTTTTCCAATATGGTATTTTCTAGGTAGTGTTTAGCATCCATTCCAATCTCATTTAAGACAAATAGGTCTATATCTGGCCATTTTTCCCTAGTATTCTCACCGTATATCTCTGGCGTGTCGATCCCAATCAACCGAACCCTTATCACGGATCCATCTTCTATCCTCACATCAACTGTATCACCGTCTATGATTTTTGTGACCGTGGCAAGATCATTTTGTTCTTCTGATATGCATCCAGATAGTGAGATCGCCATCATCACCATTGCAAGAAAGATTAATTTAAACTTCATAATCACAATCATTTTGGAAACTATGGTATAATTAATATTTCTATTAATTATTTCTATAATTATAACTAAAAAAAACCAATAATATACCGAAAGTTTTTTATATCGAAATAGATTCACTTTTTATTAACTTAACTTTTATTTATTATGAGAGGTTCTTTATATGGCCAGAAGCGACAAAGATAAAAAAATCAAGGCCCTGGAAAAGGAAATTAAAGATAAAGACACAATACTCAATGATCTTTCATCCGAGATAGAGAGTAAGGATAAGACCATTAGTGAATATCTTGAATCAATGAAATTGATGCAGGCCGATTTTGAAAACTATAAGAAAAGGGTAGAGCGGGAAAGAGAAAAGGTATACTCTTATGCAAAAGAAGACATTTTAGTAAAGCTTTTGGAATTGAAGGATAATTTCGAGAGGGCGTTTTCTTTGGAGAAAAATGCTGAATCAATTGATGATTTTTACAAGGGATTTGAGATGATATACAATCAACTTTCCAAGATACTTGTAGATGAAGACGTTAAGGAGATAGATTGTATCAATATGATGTTCGACCCGTATTATCATGAGGCTCTTATGATGGATGAAAAAGGCAATGGGGATACCGACATCGTATGTCAGGAATTTCAGAAAGGTTATATTTTGAAGGATAAGGTTATCAGACATTCAAAAGTTAAGGTAATTAAAGGAAAACTCGAACAGGACGGTGAGTAAGAATGGGTAAGATTTTGGGAATTGACCTAGGTACCACAAATTCGTGTATGGCCATAGTAGAAGGCGGTAAAGCTACCGTTATCACCAACGCAGAGGGAGAAAGGACAACCCCATCTGTAGTTGCTTTCAAGGGTAATGAGAGGCTTGTAGGCTCCATGGCCAAAAGACAGGCAGTGACTAATCCGGATAAGACCATAAGATCAATCAAGAGATTGATAGGTACTGACAAGAAAATTAATATCGACGGCAAGGATTACACACCTCAAGAGATATCTTCGATGATACTCAAAAAGATGAAGAACGATGCTGAGAGCTATATCGGAGAATCCATAACGGATGCTGTCATAACAGTTCCAGCGTACTTCAACGATGCACAAAGGCAGGCCACCAAGGATGCAGGGACCATTGCTGGTCTGAACGTTTTGAGGATTATCAATGAGCCAACCGCATCATCACTGGCATATGGGTTAGACAAGGAGAATGAGCAGATGATACTGGTCTACGACCTGGGTGGAGGCACATTTGATGTTTCAATCCTGGAGATCGGAGATGGCGTATTTGAAGTGAAGTCAACATCTGGCGACACAAAGCTAGGCGGTGACGATTGGAACAAGAAGATCATAGATTGGGTAATTGAAGAGTTCAAAAAGGAATCGGGAATTGACCTCTCAAAGGACAATGTCGCCCTCCAAAGGGTAACAGATGCAGCAGAAAAGGCGAAGATCGAGCTTTCATCACTTATGCAGGCATCGATCAGCTTGCCCTTCATAGCCATGGGCAGCGACGGGCAGCCAAAGAATCTGGATATGACACTTTCCAGGTCTAAGCTTGAGAATCTCACTGAGGATCTATTGGAAAGGACCATTGGCCCAATGAGAAGGGCCATGAAGGATGCCAATATTGAGCCTGAGAAGATTGACAAGATACTTTTGGTCGGGGGACAGACCAGGGCCCCTTCGGTAAAGAACATTATACAAAAATACTTTGCAAAGGAACCTTACAAGAACATAAATCCAGATGAGTGTGTGGCAATGGGCGCCGCGATACAGGGCGGTGTGCTTGCAGGTGATGTAAAGGATGTTTTGCTTCTTGATGTTACGCCACTTTCCCTTGGTATAGAGACATTGGGCGGGGTGTTCACAAAGCTCATCGAGAGAAACACCACCATCCCAACGAAGAAATCTCAGATTTTCTCAACTGCGGCTGATAACCAGCCTTCCGTGGAGATACATGTGCTACAGGGTGAGAGGCAGATGTCAAAGGACAACTTCTCTCTTGGAAGCTTCCAATTGGTCGGCATACCGCCAGCACCAAGGGGCGTGCCACAGATCGAGGTCGCATTCAATATCGATGCCAATGGAATACTGAATGTCAATGCAAAGGATCTGGGTACAGGGAAAGAACAAGCCATTACGATAAAGTCTTCCACTTCTCTTGAGGATCAACAGATCGACCAGATGATGCAGGATGCAGAGAAATATGCAGAGGAGGACAACAAGAGGAAGGAGCTTGTTGAGGCAAGGAACAACGCCGACACCCTCATATACTCGACAGAGAAGACCATTAAGGACCTTGGCGACAAGATTGACGACACTAAGAAGGAGAACATCAATTCCAAGGTAGAGGCCCTCAAGGCGGTTTTGGACAGTGAAGATGTCGAAGCACTGAAGAAAGCAAGCGAAGACCTGACTAACGCACTATACGAGATTTCATCCGAGATCTATCAACAGGCGCAACAGCAGCAAGGAGACGCTGAGCAGCAGGGTCCCCAGGAGGGGGGCGATGATAATGTTGTTGATGCAGACTATACCGTGATGGATGACGATGAAGACTCCTCCTAGACCTTTAGGGTGAGCAATTGTCAAAAAAGGACTACTATGAATCACTTGGCGTATCTAGGGACGCGTCCGATGACGAGATAAAGAAAAATTACAGGAAACTTGCCAGAAAGTACCATCCTGACCTTAATCAGGACAATAAGGAAGAGGCCGAGGAGAAGTTCAAGGAGATATCCGAGGCCTACGAGGTCCTGATGGACAAGGACAAGAGGGCAAGATACGACCAGTATGGTCATGAGGGCGTGTTCAATCAGGGGGCTGGTGGATTCCAGTGGTCCGATTTTACCCATTATCAGGACATTAACGACATATTCGGTGACCTCGGAGGATCTATCTTTGACATGTTCTTTGGCGGTGGCGGAAACAGGAGGCGCTCCGCATCGAACAGGGGAGCGGATCTTCGCTATGACATTACCGTTGAGCTAAAGGACGCATTCAAGGGCATTGAGAAGGTCATATCACTCGACAAGAAAATGAGTTGCCCCGAGTGCAAAGGTTCGGGCGCAAAGAAAGGCACATCCCCAAAGACCTGCTCCAAATGCAACGGGTCAGGGCAGGTACAGACCGTAAGGTCAACGCCCTTCGGGAGATTCGCAACTGTCACCACCTGTGACCTATGCAGGGGCAAGGGCGTAACTGTTGATGACCCGTGCCCTAAGTGCAGGGGCGGCGGAATAGTGAGCGGAAACAAGAAGCTTAAGGTCAAGATACCCGCTGGCATTGATGATGGATCTCACATAAGGATAACCTCAGAGGGAAACCCGAGCACGACAAGGGGGCCGCCAGGCGACCTTTATGTGGTAGTGCATGTTAGAACGGACCCCAGATTCTATCGTGAGGACACAGAACTCCTATATGAGATGCCGATCTCATACCCCCAGGCAGCCCTTGGCGATGAGGTGACGGTGGAGACCATAGATGGCAAGGTAAAGATGAAGATACCCCCAGGCACCCAACATGGGAAGGTTTTCAGGCTTAGGGGCAAGGGAATGCCCAGCATAAGGTCCGGCAGGCGCGGTGATCAGCACGTGAAGGTGTCGATTGAGGTCCCAAGGTCGCTTTCCAAGGAGCAGACACAATTGATCGAAAAGCTAGGGAAGTCCTTCGGGCATGTGCCAAAGAAACAAAAGAAGGGTTTTTTTGATGGCCTAAGAAAGGATTAGGCCACCCCTTTTCTTCACAGGGTCTGAAGCTATCTATTGATATTGGCCTCTGATATTGAATTTAGGGGCACCCACCAAAATAATCTTCTCTCGCCATTTAGCTAATTGCAGTGTTCTTTTAAAATTATGCTAAAAGCAAGATTGCACATAAGATATCAGTTCCCTCTTAGAACCAAAAGTCATAGCGCCGTTATCAATGAGCTCATCGTAAAGCTTGGATCCCTTGCCGTTTGTGAAGTCCTTGTCCTTGATCTTGCGTTTCTCATAGATCATTACGGGTATTTTATGTTTGATGGCATATATCGCTGCTTCAAGATTCTTGAGATTGCCACTGCCTATGGAGAAGTCGCTCAACACAACGAAGTCAGCTTCCTTTACAAGTTTTAGATTTTCTATATGATTGCTATCGCTGATAGGGGAAAAAGGGGCTTCCAGCACAATATCCTCGATATTAAGATAGCTCGCTGTCTCATGGTCGGTGTCCAGCATGTTCAACACCCCCACGCTAATATGGAATCTGTTCTTTTTCAATCGATTTAGCAAGGGTGAACCGCTTCCCCCTCCGCAAATAACATGGGCCTTTGGCCGTGAGTTTGAACTGATCTTTTCTGCCTTGTCAAGTGGAACGACATATATCGAGTCAGTGATCGGATTGTTCTTTACCACCACATCAACGCCATAAACGTCCCTTATGTTCTTTTCAGTCAGCACGTCTGCAGGTTCACCTTCCGCATGCACCTTGCCATTGCTTAGCAAGAGTATCTTATCAAAGTACTTTGCAGCCATATTTAGGTCATGGAATGCCGCGATAACAAGCATATTCTCCTCTTTGACCAATGATCTTACTGTTGTCAGTATCTCCAGCTGATGATTTATGTCAAGGCTTGATGTGGGCTCATCCAGCAGCAGAATGTGGGGTTCTTGGGCAAGTGCCCGTGCGATTATGACCCTCTGCTTCTCACCTCCGCTCAGGTTGTAGAACATTGAGTCCCTCATCTGCCAGGTATCTGTCCTTTTCATCGCCCTTTCAACAACTTCAAAATCCATAGCGCTCTCTGAACCGAATCTTGAAATATACGGCGTCCTTCCCATCATCACTATCTCGTGTGCCGTGAATGAGAATGTAGTATCAAATGATTGGGGGATTACGGCCATCTCCTTCGCTAGCTCCTTTTGAGGGATGTTGTCTATGCACACATCGCCAATCTTTATAACACCGCACTCTGGGCACAGTATCTTGCTCAAAAGCTTCAGGAGTGTCGTCTTACCTGAGCCGTTGGGCCCCAGGAGCGCAAGCATCTCCCCGTGGTGGGAGGTGAAACCTATCTTTTTTAGTATCTCCTTTTCGCTATATCCGAATTTCAGGTCGTCTATGCTCAATGCCATTGGGATCACCTAGATACTGATTTTTTCCTCTTTATGAGGAGGTATGTGAAGAACGGGCCTCCAAAAAAAGCTGTTAGTATTCCAACAGGGATCTCTGTTGGTGAAAGGACAACCCGTGCTGCCGCATCTGTCAACACCAAGAATATTGCTCCAAATAGTGCTGATGTTGGTATAAGTATTCTGTGGTCTGGACCAACTACTATCCTCATTATGTGCGGTATTACCAAACCTACAAATCCTATCAGTCCGCTGACTGATACTGCAAATGCAGTTATGAGCGATGAGGATGCAAGAAGGATCTTCTTTACCCTGTTGACGTCCACTCCAAGATTCTGGGCGGTCTCATCCCCCATCAATAGCAGATTAAGCTCTCTTGAGTAGAATATTATTACCAATATTCCCCCTATGATGAAAATCGCAATGTTCTTTACATCAGCCCACGATGATGTCCAGAGGCCACCCATCATCCAATATACCATCTGGTGCAGCTTGTCGCCGGCTATGTACATCATGAAGGACGTAATGGCAGACAGGAATGCGCCAATGGCTATTCCTGATAGCAACAGGGTCTCGACATGGATTTTCCTTCCAATTTTAGATATGTTATAAACAAAGAATGTAACTGTTATCGAGCCAAAGAAAGCAAAGAAGGATATTGGAGAAAGTCCTAATATGCTGAAGCTCAACCCTAATAATATTGCCAGATTGGCCCCAAATGCAGCGCCGGTGGAGACACCTATTATGTAAGGGTCGGCCATGGGATTTTTGAAAATAGCCTGATATGTTGCACCGGCTACCGCCAGGGCCGATCCTATCAGCATTGCCAAGATGACCCTAGGCAATCTGATATTGAAGAATATCAATTCGCTGCTGTCTTTCCAATCTACTGCAATCCTATCGCCGACAAATGGCAACTTATGCAGCAGCATTTTGATTATCTGCATATTGGAGATGTTTGCGGAACCTGTAACAGATGATAAGATCAGGCTAAAGAGCAGGATGAGGATTAGGATTATGATTATTGTTGACCATTTTTTGTATTTGTTCTGTATATTTTTTTCCAAAATCTCTTCACCTTACAAATTATGAAAAATAATTGGGATCAGCCATCTAGTGGCTGAACATTATATATTTCTTTCACTGATTACCGGGCATGAAGGTATAAACCTCTTCAATCGCGTCAACTATCCTGGGTCCTGGCCTCAGCATGATGTCTGCATTTGACATCTCGTATACAAAACCATTTTGGACAGCACTTATTGTGGAGAAGTTTGGATCTGCCATTAGGTCCTCTTTTGATACTCCGCTTGACCCATGAGGGCTGAGGATAATTACGTCCGGGTCATTGTCTATCAACCACTCAAGATCGAACATGGGCCAAGATGTGCCAGTTTCACCAGCCAGGTTTACCCCACCTGCCGTTGTGATTATCTCGTCAATGAATGTTCCTGGCCCTGCTGACATCAATGGGTCGTTCCATAGGACGTAAAATACCTTTATGTTGTCATCTAGGTCTGCAGCCATTGAAGTGACTGTGTCAATCCTGGATTCAAGGTCGTTTACCAGAGCGCTAGCCTCATCTTCCCTTCCGGTAATCTGGCCGACAACCTCAATATCGTCCATGAGGATGTCCAGTGTTGATGCTTTGAAAAGGATTACTGGAATTCCAACATCCGTAAGCTGCTGTGCAAATTCCTCGTGGCCAGCCTCCCCAAATACAACATCGGGCTCCAGCTCTATGACCCTCTCTATGTCGACTGTGTCATATCCTCCAATCTTCTCCTTTTCCAAGGCGGCTTCTGGATAGTTGCAGTATTCGGTAATACCGACTATCTCTTCATCCAAACCTAGCGCAAATAGGATCTCTGTATTGGCAGGAGATATGGACACTATCTTTTCTGCCACCCCCATGACATTGACCTCCCTTCCAGTGTCGTCAATGATCGTGAACTCCTCTTCCCCATCTGTGATGCATGCTGACGCACTCACTATGATGAGCAAGATCGTGGCAATTGATACTATCAATTTTTTATTCATAATTATCACTAGGATGGATTATCCATACAGCAATAAAAGTTTTATGGTGTTTTCTTACTTTCGTGATGACAAGAAAGCTCTTGCCAGGTCAAGGTCCCCTTCTGTGTTGATGTTGATGAAATGGGGATCATAATCCTCTATGAGATTGTATTGGGGGATCTCTTCAGACCCAATGCTAATGCCGTTAATTATGTTTATCCCTGCAGGAACGACCATTTCACCTTCCAAGTCGAAGGAATGGCTGCCATGAAGCGTCTGCTTCTCAGCCCTTATGAATACTGAGAGTGAATCGCACTTCTCCTTTGAGAAAATGCCTATGACCTTGTCCATATATGAAGATTCCATCAAAGGCATATCAGAGGATATGACCAATATGGGGAAATAAAGCTTTCTGTAAATTATGGCCTCCACCATGTCCTGGTGATAACCTGCCCCGCTGGTCTCTATCAAATTTACATGGGGATAATGCTCGCTTAGGAATCTTTTTGTCTTTGGCGTGTTTTTTGAAATGGCAACAAATATATCTTTCATATCTTTAACTTTGGACGTGGATTCTATCACATGCCCTATCAACCTTATGCCATCCAAATCTATCAGGGGTTTTTCTATCTCACCCTTCATCCTAGTAGCTTTTCCCCCTGCCATGATCAATGCTTTCGTCTTAACACCGTCCGTTCTTGATGCCAATTAACAAACCCAGGTCTAATGCCAATATCGGTTCTTCAAGCATGGCGACCTTGAATAAATCATCATCGATCAGACATTTGTACTCTTTTGCGGAAGGGCGACCACCCAGATTTTCAGCGATGCTCTTTCCAATATATCCCATACATGAAAGAAATGCCCTTTCACTGGCGTTGCCATTGTTCTGGAATTCGTCCAGCGCCCTTAGTCCAGATATGTAAAGATAGCGTATAGTTTCATCATCTTTCCGGAGCTGGTCAATGTTTATTTTAGATAAAATCGGAAATATCTCTTTTACTCGTTCTATGTTTTTTTCCATGTCTGTCTTTCTTTCCGACAATCTCTTTTTTATTGGTCTATCAAAATATAGGGAATTGTTTTCCATCAGGCTCTCAAGCACGCACTCGAAAACAAGACGGCCTATGGTGCGCCCAATATCTGTGCCCGATGAAGTGTATCTAATACATTCACCTTTTCCCAATGATGCTATTGCAACACAGTCTGTTGTGGTTCCCGTGGCCTGTTTCCCTCCGTTGACGCTCCTTATGTCAAGCAACGCGAAGACAAGTGACTTTGCCTCAGTGGTTGTGATAATTGCATTTGCCATTGCCTCATCGGTGAGCTCATTTTCAGTTATCACCAATATGTTTATGGTGCCATTTTTCCATATCTCAACCTTCTCGCCAGGCGTGGCGGCGTTAGACACCCCAGCAGTCGCTATCACGGCGACACCCCCGCTTTGCCTGAAAGATGCCTTGTTGACATCTGCGGCAGTCATCATCCCCACGATGCCTTCTATACCAAGAATTTTTTCATAATATGTTATCTCATCTTCGGGAGAATCATTGTAGTATAAGCTCCTTACGGTCATATTCAAGATATATCTGGATTTTTTCAGGCCGCCGTTCTTTATTGCAGAGCTCAATATCTTCATGTTTTCTGAAGAGCTTACCAGAAACATCGATTCATAAAACTCCAGCTTTATTCCGCCTTTATGAAAATCCATGGTCCTTTTAGGTTTCACAATATCACCTCAAATCAATGTAATTGGCAGCATTGACGACATAATGATCAATGTTGCAATAACGATCGTCATAATGGTTGACAGCACATATAGGCTTATTCCCTTTTCTATATGGCCAAAATTGGGTTCTTCATATTCTTCCCCTATAATGTAATGCCCTCGTTTTTCAAGCCTTACACCCAATAATCCAGAATAGATTGACATGGTCTGTCCAGCATTTGGGCTTTGAGTTATTTTTCCGTATCTCCTGTAAGTTCTCCATCCCCGTTTCACATCAAGTCTCATGAGCAATCCGGCGAGCAAGATAACCAAGATGGATGTCCTAGAGGGGATGTAATTCAGCATATCGTCCAGTTTTGCTGATAGAAATCCAAAATCGACATATCTATCGTTCCTGTAACCTATTCTAGAATCTGCGGTGTTGACTGCCCTATATAGCTGGCAGCCGTAAATTCCGAAAAATGAAAAATAGAACATTGGTGAAAAGATGCCGTCCACAAAGGATTCAGATACGCACTCCAAGTCAGCTGACAGTATTTCTTTGTAATCAAGATCCCCAGTGTCCCTTGAAACGATGTATGATGCCCTCTTTCTTGCCCCTTCAAGGTCTCTTTCCTTTACCAGATTGTTCACTGCCCTGGCCTCATGGACCATATGCGACATGGAAAAAGACGTTTTTAATAAATATAACATTAATAAAAACATCATTGATTCAACAATCAGGTTCTCAGAAAAGAGATTCCCAATCACTCTTAGAAAGACCAGGGGCACAACAACTGCAAATACCAGTGATAGCAATAGAAGCAGCCCATATGCTCTTGATCTCCATTTGGAGGTCCCCCCGGTGAAGTGCGCATCAAACATCGATATTATCCTGCCATATGCCATGACAGGGTGTGTAAGGAGGGGCCTTTCCCCAAATAGGACGTCATAGAGAATTGCAAGTGCGGGCAATGACAAGACGATAAGGTAATCCATGCAATCACTCATAAAGGGCCATAAAACTTTCAACAAGCCTTTCGTTCTCCGCCCTGTCCCTGACCGCTATTCTTATGCACGAGTCATCGCAACCTCTGAATGAGTCGCATTTTCTTATTAGGATCCCTCTGTCCCTCATGTCCTTAGCAATTTTAGAGGACGTATTTCCATCCATATGCAAGAAAAGGTAGTTTGTATTTGATGGGCCAATATGGATTCCGTCGATATTGGATAATCCCCTAATAAGAAATTCCCTTTCGATCTCAAGTTTCCTTACGCTTGAGCTCATGAAGTTCCTGAACTTGGAGATCTCCTCAGCAATCCCTTTGGCCAGATTGTTTACGCTCCACGGCATCTGGGCTTTCTTGATGTAAGATATGGTGTCCTCATGGGCTACGCCATAGCCCAGCCTAATGCCGGGTATCCCCAATATCTTGGTTAATGAGCGTCCCACAACTATGTTTCTATGGTCCTGCACATCACCAATAATGGATTCTTCTGGCGCAAAATCAATGAACGCCTCATCAACGAATAGCATTACTCCCTTGTCTTCAAGCATTTGGGCGACTTCTATCATCGTGTCCCTTCTTATCAGGCGGCCGGTAGGATTGTTCGGATTACAGATGAAGAATGTTCCAAAATCTTTCCCTAAATTATCGCAAATGGCATTCACCGTGTCATTCTCAAATTTATCGCTCCGTTGAATGAACTTCATATTTGCACCGTTTATACGGCTGAATCGCTCATACTCGCAGAAAGTGGGTATGGCAACTGCTGCGTTCCCCCTTGTGAACACTTCGCAAAACAGTTTTATGAGCTCTATGGTGCCATTTGAAAGTATTACATTGCTTTCCCTTACGCCATTCCCCACATATGATGCCAGGGCGTTTCTTGCCTTCGCATAAGATGAATCCGGGTAACCGACATAGAAGTCCTTGCTGGCAACCAACCTCTTGGCAATTTTCAGAACGTTCGGGTCTGGCGCATATGGATTAACGTTGGCGGAGAAATCCAGGAATTCCCCATTGTCGGCATCTTTTCTGCCCCCATGCTTGCATATTGGGTCTCCAAACCTTTCTTCAAGCCAATCGAAGTTCATCATATCCCCCTATCAATTATATTTTCCAAAACCCCAAAATCAACTTCTTGTCCCATATTTTCCAGGAACAGGTCTAGATTTTTCAACCACACGTCCCTAATGTCATCTCCTAGTGGGTTTGGATTTATGGGTCCCCCCAATGATAGGCTGTCCTCCTCAGGGAATCTGTAGTTGCGGTATGACACGGTTCCAAGGCAAGGGGCCCCAATCTCGCTCTCGATCCTTTCGATACCTGGGGACAATATCGATGGGTCTCCCCGGAACTTGTTTATCATAAATCCCTTTACCAAGTCCCTATGTTTTCTTTCAAGCAGTTTGTATGTTCCATATAGGCCAGCAAAAACACCTCCGGTGTCGATGTCACCAATAATTATCACTGGTGCCTCAAACATCTCTGCCGTTGCCATGTTGGCAACATCGCTAAGATTTATCTCGGCAGGTGTTCCAGATCCCTCTATGATTATCACGTCACTAGTTTTTTCCAGGAACTCATATGAATCATAAACTATTGACATTAGCCTTTTCCTGTCATTGTCATTACGGCTGCAGAATCCTTTTGAGGGTTTCCCGTTTACTATCAACTGCGTTGCGCTGTTACCGGTTGCCTTTAGCAGCAATGGATTCATCTGATGGCAAGGTTCCCTTCCACATGCCCAGGATTGGAATGCCTGGGATACCCCAATTTCACTGCCATCTTCAGTAATGAAGGAATTAAGTGATATGTTCAAGGATTTGAATGGGGACACATTGTACCCCTTGTTCGATAGGTGCCTGCACAACGATGCCGTAATAAGTGATTTTCCAGAACCCGACAAAGTTGATTGGAACATCAGGTTTTTCCTCATTCAGGCACCCCCATTATGTCCATTATCCATTCAATGTCGAGGGATTCTTTGACAGCTTTTGCAAGCTTGTCCAGATTTTCATCAATTATGCCATCAACTTCATTTTCACATGCCGGGGCCTTGCATTCAGACATTTGCTTTCCTATAAGCGACATAAGAAGCTCCCTGGCGGGTGGCAGGTCGAAGAATCCATGGATATATGTCCCAAAGACCTTCATTTCTGGATCATAGGAACCTTCATCCCTATTCCTATCATCGACCCTGACCCTGTTGAGTGGCGGGTCTATCTTGTTCTCTGTAACCCCCATATGTATCTCATATCCCCGTATCCTTCTTTTCAGGGGATCTGTCTGAAGATGTCCCTCGACCTGAGTGGTTATCTTTTTGTATTTGTCGAAGCTTGTGCATCCATTGAGCAGCCCCAATCCTTCTATTATCTTTGTTTCGGATTCTATGGAGTTTATGTCAATTATCTGTTTTCCCAGCATCTGATATCCACCGCATATGCCAAATATGGGGGTTTTTCCGTGTAGGTCCTTTATAGCCGCCTCGAAACCAGTTTCCCGTATCCAGATTAGGTCCTCTATGGTGCTCTTTGTGCCCGGTATGATCAGTATGTCTGCGTTTTTTGCATCCCTTGGTTCGGTGATGTACTTTACGCTTACGTTTTCAATAAGTCCCAGGGCATCAAAATCTGTAAAATTAGAGATTCTTGGTAATCTCACTATTCCAACGGTGTATAATCCTTTTTTTTCATCATTGCTTATGTCCATGGAATCTTCCGATGGCAGATCAACATCCATGTGTGGAATTGTCCCCAGCACTGGCAGCTTCAGCATTTCCTCAATTTTTTCTATGCCCATCTTCAACGAACCTGGGTCACCCCTAAAATTATTGATTATGGTCCCCTTGAACATTTTTTGCTGTGCCTGTTCCAATATGGCAATGGTCCCATAGAGGTATGCAAATGCTCCGCCCCTCTCAATGTTTACAACGAGGATGCAAGGCGCACCAGCGATTTCTGCAGCCTTTAGATTTGCTATCTCAATGTCGCTTATGTTAATTTCTGCGGGGCTTCCAGCACCCTCCATAATAATGATGTCATTTGTTTTTTTTAGAAATCCTATCGAGTCCTCGAGTATCTCTTTGCCACGGCTTGGAATGAATATGTTATAGTATGTGTCGACATCCATGTCACGGTAAGGAACGCCGTATAAAATCACTTGGGACACATCGTCCCTAATCGGTTTCAAAAGTATTGGATTCATATGGCTCCTTGGTTCTCTTCTTGCAGCCCTAGCCTGAAGGTCCTGTATCCTGGCTATTTCCTCACCATGCTTTGTGACGAAGGAGTTAAGGGACATGTTCTGTGACTTGTAAGGCGACACAGTATAACCCATATCTGAGAATATCCTGCATAGGGCGGCCACCATTAGGGATTTCCCCGCGCCAGACGTTGCTCCTAGGACCATCAAAGGCTTGGCCCGCTTGAAGTGATTTCTTGATATCTCATCCTTTATCCTGAGCCTCTGTTCAATCGACATCTTTTCCCAGTCACAATGCTCAAATCTTTTAAAACACTCTTTTGATACGTCGTTCCGATGTATCCAGTAACAATCTAGGCAGCTCCATATCTTTTTTCCTTGCTTATTTGTGATAAATTTGCCTAGCTCCTCGTCCTCGCATGGGTAAAAAGGGCAATAACAATGCGTACAGTTCTGCCCATAGAAATGACACGGATAATAGCTGCACTCAAGATTGCTTTCAATAACGCCCCTCTTGAACTGTTTTTGAACCTTGTCCTTAATAGCTTTCAAACGAAACACCAGATCACATGGATAATATATCCAACCATCATCCCAATATTAGTTTTTTGATTGATATGGTATTTTTTTGTTTATATTATCTTCAAATCAGTGGATTTGCACCCATGACAAAGATTATATATTTGTCTTGAGTTTTATCGATATGAGTCTCCATGATGCCAGGGAGGACCTTAGGGACCTTCTCAATCGAGATTATAAGAAAAAGACAGCACTAGACTTTGTATGTAATCATTACAGCATTTCAAAAGAAGATAGGAACATATTGGCCAGGACATCCTATTCGGACAGTGTGAGCAAAGAGACCAAGCAAAAGGAGTTAAAATCTGTTTCTTTGACAGATAATGTGCTATTGTTAGATACTTACAATGTTATAATCACATTGGAAAGTGTTTTTTTCGATGACCCACTGGTGTGCGATGATGGGATAATCAGGGATGGCAAGGGGATTTTTGGAAAATATGAAATTAGTGACAATACTACGATTATTCTTGAAAAGATCAAGGAGTACATTGAAAAGGCCAGACCCTCAAGAGCGATATTCTTCATAGACCGCCAAGTGTCCAAGAGCGGGGAGTTGGCATCAATGATAAGGGATCAGGAATGGAACGTTGATATAGAGACAAGGCTTAGCGACTCAACGGACCATGATATCAAACGTGAGAAGGGGATCGTCGCCACGGCAGACTATGGCATAATAAAGTATGTTGATCATTTTGTAGACATACCAAAATACTTCCTGTTCTCTTGGTAGATCGTGGCATTGGAATTTGTAGAATCTCCCGAAAGTTATTAATATTTTTATACTGCCCTTTTTACAGTGATATGATGATTGATATTGTACTTAAAAAGGAGATCGAGTTCAAGGAACCAATAGTCATTGAGGGATTCCCTGGTGTGGGTTTGGTGGGCCACATAGCAGCAACATATCTTGTCAGTGCTCTTGATGTCCCCGAGTTGGGATATATCAGGACCGATCTGCTTCCACAAATCTCCATGGTAATGAATGGGAAGGTCATACCACCTATCAGAATTTATGGCAATGAGGAATTAATAATATTCATATCTGACCTGGCTTTTCCAGATGACAAGACCTACGATATGGCAGACAAGCTGGGCGAGTTCATGAAGAACAACAATGTCAGAACATCTGTTTCATTGGCAGGCATAGGCATCAATACTCCGTCTGGAAAGGTCTATGGCGTTGGTTCAAATGATGAGATGCTGAAAAAACTGCAGGAACTGGGTATAGAACCTTTGAACATGGGCAGTATATCTGGTGGCAGTGGCGCCTTGTTACTTGAGTGTTACCGGCAAGGCATATCCTCAGTGGCCCTCTTGGCAGAGACCCAGGGCAACAGACCAGACCCAAGGGCCGCCTCATACATGCTTGATTATATCTCAAAGTTGATCAACAAAAAGATAGACACAAATCCTTTGATAAAGGAGGCCGAGCAGATCGAATCGACCCTATCGAATCTCAGCAAAGATGTTGTTCAAAATGCAAGGCCGAAGAGCGATGTTCAGGACACGATGTATATTTGAGGTGATGTTATGTATGTTTTGACTTGTATCACGCCGAGAGTCTTCAGGGAACTTATCTCAGAAGGCATTAAGACAATGGTCCTAAAGAGCGCCCATAACATTAACACATTGATAAAGGCCAGCCCCAATGAATCCATATTCATCACCTGCAGGGCGGAAGATGACATAACCAGGGAAACAGAGGGAATCATAGCAGAGATCGAGAACATATCCATATTCAACAGCAGGCAGTCAATGGAGAACGATGAGTATGAAACGACTAGCGTCAGGGTCCAATTCAAGCTAATGAATGTTGCCAAGGTGAAGGATATAACACGCAACGAGGATAAGAGGCTCAATGTTGATATAGACAGGGTCACTTATTACAGGATAAGTTAAGCGCATTAGGCAGGCTATTTATATTGGGGATGGTCATGTCCCCCCAGTTTTCCTTAATGATGATGCTTGTGTATTCTGCCCGTTTTGCGGCCATGGCGTCATCGATGGTGTCACCTATGTAGTAATGCTTTTTAGCAGGCAACTTTTCTTTCATCTTCAGCAATGGTTCGGGGTTAGGCTTTTCATGCACGACATCGTCAAGTGCTATAATGTTTTTCTTATCGAAGTATTTTGACAATATGGTTTTGTCCAAGATGTACTCGGCCTCCAGCCTGAGCCTGGATGTCACAATCCCCTTTGGGATGTCCTTTATCTTCTCTAGGACGGACTCGCTTATCAACAATCTCTCATTTTCAATCAATCCCTTCTTGAATTTTAGTGGCGGGTTTTCACCATATGACCGTATGTAAAGGTCCTTGCCAAGGTATATGGATTGGAATATTTTTTGTATATTTTTCCACTTCTCGTTCCTTATTACGGCGGGTTCCCTGCCTTCAAGCATCTCCAAGATATAGTATGTGCCATCCCAGTCGTTGTTGAGATTTGAAATGCCCTTAATATCTTCCATTATCGCTCTTATTCTATCAGGGTCCGTGCCCTCCCTGATATGGAGTATGGTCTGGACTATGGCCTCTTTGTAACTTTCCCTAACGTCTACAAGGGTCCCATCTATGTCAAACACAAGGGCTATGTCCATTATATCACTGTATTGAATTCTGATGTCCAATCATCCAATATTTCCCCAAGGGCTTTCAGGAATGTCTCGTTGTGCTCCTTTTTCCCAACGCTTACCCTCAGGCAGTTCTCTATGCCCCTTTGTCTTGAGACATTGGATATGATTATTCCACGGCCAACCAGTTTATTGTATACCTCATTGGCATCCACTTGTTCTGGAAATTTCACTAAGATGAAGTTGGTGAAAGACGGGTATGGATGTAGCCCCAAAGCTATCAATCCTTCATTGATGTTTTCTCTCATCTGGGTGGTCTCCTCAACAAGATTCCACATCTCCTCTTCATGGTCAAGGGCGTCATATGCGAGCTTGACTGCCATATTGGACATATGGAACGGAATGTGTGAAAGCTCCAGGTAATCGCTGGTCCTCTTGTTTGCCACAGTGTAACCCACCCTGGCTCCGGGGATTGACCATACCTTTGAGAATGTCCTGAGCACAACAAGATTCTCATAGCTCTCAATTAGGTCAATGGCAGTTAGGTCAGTGTACTCGGCGTATGCCTCGTCCACGACGATCACTTTTCCCTTTCCTAGGCCCTCCTCGATAAGATCAAGGCTCATGAGATTGCCAGTGGGGTTGTTTGGATTTGACAAAAATACCATCTTTGCCTTGCTTTTATCAAAGAGCTCCCAATCAGGCTCAAACTTCTCATTGAGCTGGAATTTGATCATTTCCCTTCCATTAACTGAAGAAATCATATAATATTGGCCATAAGTTGGCTCATATATGGCGCAAGCATCCCCAGGCTCCAGGAAGCATCTGCAACATATGTCTATTCCGTGATTTGCACCTGCAGTTATCACAAAGTTCTCTCTTTCAATTCCGTGCACAGACGCCAACTTGTCCTTGAGCTCGTAATAGAAGGGGCCTATGTATTTAGAGGAGTACTTGTTCCCGATTATCCCCCTAATTGGTTCATTTTGTGAAAGATTAATAAGGTCATTGCTTACACAGGGAAGGTTGAATCTGAGCGATTCGATATCCTTTCTTACTAGCTTTTCTATCATACAGATTGAAAAATATTTATTATTTTTATAATTTATTGTAAAAATTATGAATTTATTACTAATATTATATGTTAAAATAAATAAATTGATTGATTTTAGTATGATAATAGTGGCAAAAATATAGATACCTTTATAAATTGCATGTAAAGAATCCTATTATGAATTACGTGTGTGGATCAAATGGGGCACTCCCTTAGAGAAGCTTATGCTAATTCTGACACGTTAAAGGGAGTGTTAATCAATGGCAGGAAAGTTTTGGAAAGACGATATTAGGGTTCTGGTAGCATTTGATATGGATAAGACCCTCATCGACTGTGAAATACTTGACGAGGTTGCCAAGGAGCACGGTTGCTTCGATGAGGTTGCCAGGATCACAGAAGAGGGAATGACCGGAAAACTGACTTTTGCAGATTCTATACTTAGGAGATTGGAGCTGTTGAAAGGTATTCACGTCAATAACTTTGACAAGGTGTTCAAAGAGCAACCCTTGGCTGAGGGTGCTGAGCTACTTGTCAAGAACCTGAGGGATGAGGGTGCCAAGACCGCCATCATCTCTGGCGGCGTTGACATAGTGGCCCACAGGCTTGCCAGGAATCTTGGAATAGACTATGTTGCATCCAACAAGTTCGAGATTAATAATGGAATGTTGACTGGCAAGTATGAGCTCAGGGTGGATGGCAATAAGGACTATTGGCTGAATAGGTTCAAGGAAGACTCCGGCGCAAACGTTGTAGTTGCCGTAGGGGATGGAGCTAACGACATCCCGATGATAAAGCAGGCAGACTTTGGCGTTGCCTACAGGGCAAAAGAGTGCCTCAGGGGCATTGCAGATGTCAATGTCGAGAACATATATGACATATACGGCCTATTGAATGACCTATTCGACAGCTCGCAGAGAACCTGTGTTAATACAAGCATTGAACTGATATCCGAATAATATCTCTAATATTAATTTTTTTATTTTTTTTAATCTATAAATAGAATTTGCATATATTTGCTAATTGTTATTGATTTATGGAATAAATATCAAAATATTATTTATTTAATATTAAAATATGATAGTATTAATATGCAATTTAGTAAAAAATAAATTATATTTAATATTACTTCAAAAAAACACAAAAAAATATTTCTATTTGGTTTTTTTTGTTATTTTTTAATAGTTAATATTTATTTTCATATGTACTAATTTATCTACAAAAAAACAATTAAATAATTGTCAATGATATCATAATTGCATTAAAGATTTAAATATATTATTTATTTTTTTGCAACGTTTTTTTATTTATCAATAAGTTTTATATATATAAATTGTAAGTTGATTTTACCTAGGGGTAATGTAATGACATCTAAAGACGAATTGTTGGAACAGTTGTCCAATGCCGTCATTGAGGGAGATGAGGACCTATGCGCCGAACTCGCCCAAAAGGCATTGGATGCAGGAATAGATCCCTACGAGGCAATTATGCAGGGATGTAACAAAGGAATGGAGATTGTAAGCAATAAATACGAATGCAAGGAAATGTTCGTGCCGGAAATTCTTCTATCGGCAGATGCAATGTACGCTGCTTTAGATCTACTTAGACCTCACTTGAAAGTCGATGCAGATGCCAAGGCCACAGGAAAGGTCGTCATAGGCGTTGCGGAGGGGGACATACACGACATAGGAAAGAATCTGGTTTTGATGATGCTTGACGTTGCAGGATATGAGATCATCGATGTTGGCAGGGATGTGCCTGTCGATAAATTCGTCGATGCAGCAGCTGAGGCAGACGCCGATATTGTGGCAATGTCTGCTTTGATGACCACGAGCATGGTCAGGATGGAGCCTGTGATCCAAGGCCTTAAGGAAAAGAATCTCAAGGCAAAGGTCATTATTGGTGGCGCTCCGATTAGCAAGCAATATGCAGACAAGATTGGCGCAGACGGCTATGGAAAGGACGCTGTAGAGGCTGTCAGGGTCGTTAATGATATGGTAGGGTGAAAATATGGGAAAAATGACATCAGCTGAGAGGATGCATGCTTTAATGATGGGCGAGAAGCCTGACAGGATGCCTGTTAATCCATTTGCAATGGGTTATTGCATGCAGATAGTTGGATTACCGCTTGGTGATTTTTATTCAGATGGCAAGAAGAGTTTTTACGGACAGTTCATGAGCATGAGACTTCATGGATATGACGTCACTCCGATGTACGGTTACGCTTCTGCCGGGCCATGGGAGTTTGGAGGAGAGATTGGTTTCCCATACGGACCAGGTCACAGTGCCCCATATGTAAAAGAACATCCTGTAAAATCCATTGAGGACGTTGAGAATCTGGAAGTCCCCGAGTTCAAGGATGGAAAGCTTCCAGGGGCATACCAGATTGCGGATGATTTATTCCAAATATGCGCAAAGTACAAAATGCCAATAACATTCCAGTCTGGCAGTACATTCACTGCTGCATCGGTCGTTGCTGACACGAATCTTTTTCTTAAGTGGGTATTGAAGGAACCCAAGATACTCCATATGCTATTGGACAAGGTAAGCGACATGTACGTGAATGCCATTGAGTTCTTTGCAGAGAAGTATGGTGCTGAGAACGTTATGCCATTCGATGGCGGACCAGTCGAGGCAAACACGATTCTATCACCAAAGAAGTTCGAGGAGTTCGCATACCCATACATGGAGAAGCTCCATAAGAAGATCAAGGATGAGGGCATTCGTGTAGTATTGATGCACCCATGTGCTGACCAAAATCTGAATATCCCATACTATATCAAGGTGAGGGAGAAGTTCAACTGGCAGGGCAAGTACATCTGGTTGTTCGGGCCTGAGACGCCAGTGCAGGACCAGATAGATGCCTTCGGTGCACATGACATTGTATGTGGAAATGTTGATCCGCCTTCATTCCAGACAGAGTCATACGAGAAATGCGTGGAGCTGTGCAAGCAGAACATAGAAGAGGGAAGGGATTCCCCAAGCGGATTCATTCTCGCTCCAGGTTGCGAGTTCCCACCAGGGGCCTCGCCAGACAAGCTCATGGCCATGATGGATGCCGCAGAACAATTCGGAAGATATGATTGAAAGGATATTCCTTTCTTTTTTATCTATTTTTTGCAAAATAATGCTTAGATTCAAATTATTCTTATTTTAGAGGGAGATGCATGACACCCAAAGAAAGACTATTGAATGCCATAAATGGAAAAGATGTGGACAAGATACCTGTTGTCTCCGTAACTCAGACCGGTACCAAGGACCTGATGGATATTTCAGGTGTGCATTGGCCCGATGCCCATAAGGACCCTGAACTGATGGCCAAGCTATCCTTGGAGGCCTACAGGTCAATTGGATTTGAGGCCGTCAGGGTTCCCTATTGCCTTACAGTGCTTCTAGAGGCCTTAGGATGCGAAATAATGGAAGGCGAGATGACGCGACAACCTTCAATAAAGTCTCATCCATACAACTCCAGGCAACCCATGGAACCCAAACCTATACCAGATGAATTATTGAGCATGGGAAGGTTGCCGGTAGTGCTTGACGCCATAGGCAAGATAAGGGAGGAGGTTGGGGGATCAATCCCGATCATAGCTGGTGCGGAGGGACCCGTGACCGTCGCAAGCGACCTTTTGGAAGTGACCACCTTCATGAAGTGGAGCATAAAGAAAAGGGATGTGGTAAAGCAGTACTTGGAGTATTCAAACAAGGCGGTAATAGAATATGCCAACGCCATGTTTGCCGCAGGGGCTGACATTTTTTCCCTGCTAGACCCAGTGGCTTCTCCGGAACTTATGAATCCAAGGGACTTCAAGGAGATTATTCTTCCAATGTATCAGGAAATGAGCAAGAAGCTGGATGGAGATGTCGTTCTGCACATATGTGGGGATGTTGAGTTTATTCTGCCTCATCTGGCCGAATGTGGATTTTCCGCGGTCAGCATCGAGGAGAAGACCGACCTGACAAAGGCCAAGGAGATATTTGACGGCAAGGTCAGGGTAGTTGGAAATGTATCGACATCGAACACATTGTTTAACGGCACGCCCGAAGAGGCATACTCCGAATCAATGGATGCCCTGAACAAGGGCACTGATGTGCTTGCGCCCGGATGCGGATTGGCGCCGATGACCCCCATTGAGAATTGCAAGGCAATGGTCAAGGCAAGGAATGACTTTTACAAATAGCTTTTTTATTTATATTTTTTTTACTATTTCATTGTTTTGTGCGCTTTTTTTTGTTCATTATTCCTACTCCATATATTTAGTTCCATAAAGTTTATATGAATTTATTCTCTGTTTTTCATGATTATCATGAAGAAGATAGCAATTATTGGTGGAACTGGCAGCCAGGGCCTAGGCATTGGGATGCGTTTTGTTCAGGCAGGTCTGCCCATCATCATTGGATCTAGGGATGATACAAAGGCTAGGATCGCTGTTGACAAGGTAAAGGAGGCATTCCCAAATGCCGAGGTCGAAGGTTACGACAACTTTACTGCTGCAGAAAAAGGCGAGATTCTACTGCTGTCTGTTCCATACAAGTTCTTATCCGACACAGTCAAATCCATTAAGGGTGCTCTGACCGAGGATAAGATATTGGTCAGCCTATGCGTGCCATTGGCAAATGCTGTTGGGGGAAAGCCAACGCAGGTGGTACGGCCTTGGGAAGGATCTGCAGCTGAGCAAATGCAGGCCATGGTGCCAAAGACATCAGTGGTCGGCGCGTTCCAGAACATATGCTCCGCAAGGCTTATGGACCTTGAGAACACCGTTGAGGACGATGTCCTGGTCACAAGCAACAACAAAGAGGCGAGAAAAGAGGTCATGGAACTGGCAAATAAAGTCGATGGGCTCAGGGGCCTCAATGGCGGGATGCTGTGCAACTGCAGGATCGTCGAGTCAATGACGGCGCTGATAATTGGAATGAACATCAGGTACAAGCTTCCGAAGGGAATGGGAATCAGATTCACATACCTTTATGATGTTTGATATTGCATTCCTCTTTTACCTTTTTTGCTTCCTTGAAGGCGATGCCAATATTTCTATTGCCGCCTATGCTTTTTCCCTCAATATAGGATTCCAGCTCATTGTCGGCCATGGCTTCCCTGATATTTTCAGTTTCTTTCAAAAAAACATTGAGATTGTGCATGGACAGAAGCATCTCCGACTCGCTGTTGGACCCTATGAAATCCTTTAAGCCGTACTCTTGGCAAATGGCACATTCGCATTCAGGAAGACTTCCCACTTCCTTGAGCTTCTTTATCCTATTGAGCTTGTCAGGGTGGATGAACTCCTTGAAAGCTGCCGCAACGATATAAGTCCATGAATCAAATGTGTCCACCCCCAGATATGCCAGCGCATACATTGCCGGGAAACCGGTGATGCCGAATGCGTGAATGGGCTTTTTTGTATAGCATCTTACAGCATGGATGATATTGCTCAAATGGGCGTATTGTGATTTCCTCGGAACGAGCGACCCCACACCGTAACCTCCAAAACCGTCATCAAGCTTTCCAATGTAGTCAGTTATCTCGCCAGGGTTGGTGCCGTGTATCGCCCCGTAGAGCATCATGCCGCTGTTATTTTTCAGCATCGTGTTTGCGGATTCAATGCTCCTGCCCAACCTGGTCGTCTTTTCCTGCTCCCCCAGGTCGGGAGTTATTGGGTAATCAAAAGTGACCGCAACATCGCATCTGCTCTTTTTTTGATATTCCAGGACCTCTAGGGGTTCAAGTTCGATACCTTTCTTCATGTACTGGAATCCTCCACTGTCTATCCAGACGGGCTTGTTTGTTCCAAGCACCTCATGGATGCCCTTTGAGAACACATCATCCTTCCTCCTGTAGGGAAGTATGTGATATAGCGATAGAAGTGTTGCCTGCGCAAGGTCCCATGGGGCGGTCATTTCGCCGTCGATCCAGTGGTCCCAGATGCCGTATGAAGTTGCCACGACAGGTATTAGCGCGGGAGTCTTTATCTTGCCATGGGGTGTTTTTATGGTTCCTACACTGTAACTTGGATAGTCCATCGCCACACCTAGATGGGTATTAATTTTCCGCTCTTGTCTCGCTTCATACTTCCAAAGGATTCTCCAAGCTGCCATGAGTCGAACACTGGTCCGTCCTTGCATACCAAAAGTCCGTCTATCTCGCAGGAACCGCACAATCCAATGCCACATTTCATGTATCTCTCTAAAGAGAGCTGAAGAGGGAATGAATTCCCAATATGATCCTTCATCGCCACCAGCATTCTTTCGGGGCCGCAACAGTATCCCATGTCAAAGTCTAGGCCTACTGCTTTGAATAGACATGTCACAAGCCCTTTCTCACCACAGCTTCCGTCCTCGGTGGCTATGTACACATCCCCGTATTTCTTGAACTCATTGTCAAATATGATATCGTTGAGCGCCCTGTAGCCCAGCAATGTAGTTATCTTGATATGTTTTTCGCTGCATCTTTGAGCAAGGAATCTTAGCGGTGCGGCCCCAAATCCGCCGCCCATGAGCAGGATTGATCTGCCACTTACGTCAAATCCCCTGCCAAGTGGTCCATCTGCTGAGATCTTATCTCCGACCCCCAGATTGGACAGTGATTCCGTGAACGGCCCTACGTTCTTAACCGTGATGCCGTTGTCATATGAGAATGACATTGGTTTCTGCCCCTTGCCTGCCAACCAGAACATCCCGAATTGGCCAGGCTCGGCATTGAATGATTTGTCAAAGAACAAGGTGGTAACACATTCATTCTCCTTTTTTACTTCCACCACTTCGAGGTCGATCATAGTTTCACCAGGATCTCAAGATTATCGGGCTTTATCTCGTTTTCCAACGCCTTTATTCCCCTTGTCCCGATGGAGACCACTGTGAACATTCCCGCAATCTCTGCATTCATCTTCTTCGCAAGCCTCAGTAAGGCCCTTTGCGTCTCGCCGCTCCTGACGACATCATCGACTATGAGGAGCCTGTCCCCCTTCTTGATCGATCTTTTTGGAAGATACAAAGACATCAACTTTCCCATTGACGATGGGATGTAAGTCTCCTCAATATAATCAAGCCTGCCTACCTCTTTTTCCTTCCTGGTAAAGATCATATCAACTTCGAAGGCCTTTGCTATATGGCATGCTATGGGTATGCCGTCTGTCTCTGACGTCAGTATCTTGTTGACATTGTTGAATCGTTCAAGTGCCTTTACAGAAATTCTGTTTAGTAATTGTGTGTCATAGAGTATGCTTGAATTGTCAAAGTACCCATATTCATCAAAAACTATCCTTTTTTTGATCTCGTCTGAAAGATTGAAGTATTTCTCGTAGAACGCTATGAAATCCTTTGCTCGATCCTCATTTGGAAGTACCCTGCCCATTATATATCTGTTAAGGACAGTAGTGGGAAGATCTAACTTTTCAGAAAGCTCGCTGTACGTATACCATCTTTTCAACAGCTTTAGAACTTGAATGGCTTCCATCCTATATTTCATGCTTTCAAGCATATTCATAAACATGTATGTGATTAATAAAGTTTTTAAAGTTTTCTCTTTTACAATAAACGTGGTTATATGGGATCCGTTTTAGTAGTTGACTTTGGTAGTCAGTACACACACTTGATAGCCCGGAGAATACGACAGTTGAACGTCTATTCCAAGGTGGTCGAAGGTACTAAGGCATCCGAGGAAGACCTGGATGTCGATGCGGTAATACTGTCTGGAGGACCATCCAGCGTATACGATGATAATGCGCCCAGGAACGATGAATTTCTGGACATGCTCTTAGAGCGGAACATCCCCACCCTTGGCATATGTTATGGGATGCACTTGCTTGCACACCACATGGGTGGAAAGATAAGCAGGGGAAACAAGGAGTATGGGATATCATCGATAAATGTCAGTGATGATGCCCTCTTTGAGGGTCTGGACAAACGGCAGAAGGTATGGATGAGCCATGGGGACTCACTGGAAGGGGTGCCTGAGAACTTTTCAATAATCGCATCATCGCAAAGAGCTCCTGCGGCCCTGAAACATGATGATAAGAACATATACGCGCTCCAGTTTCACCCTGAGGTAAACCACACAGAGAACGGTCTTGTGATCCTTGAGAACTTCATAAAGATGTTCGATGTTGAGAGGGATTGGAACATGGATGATTTCATAGTCACTTCTACTGCTGACATTAAGTCGGCCATTGGCGATGAGAAGGCCATAATGGCTCTTTCAGGCGGTGTGGACTCCTCCATTTGCGCTAAACTTACTGCAAATGCCATCGGAAGGAATCTTTATGCCGTTTTTGTGGACCATGGCCTGCTTAGGAAGGGCGAGAGGCAGTTTGTCAAGGACAAGTTCGGGGGTATCCTAAATTTGAAGATAATTGATGCCAAGGACAGATTCTTCGAGAAGCTCAAGGGTGTTGTCGATCCCGAGGAGAAGAGAATGATAATTGGAAATGAGTTCATCAAGGTCTTCGAGGAGGAAGCAAGAGAGATTGGGGCAAAGTACCTCGTACAGGGGACCATTTACCCGGATGTAATTGAAAGCGGGTCCACCAAGAATGCGGAAGTGATAAAGTCCCATCACAATGTGGGCGGATTGCCCGAGACCCTGGACTTTGATGGATTGGTCGAACCCCTGAGAGAGCTTTACAAGGATGAGGTGAGGTTGATGGGAAAGAAGCTTGGCATGCCTGATGAGCTTGTGATGCAGCACCCTTTCCCGGGACCGGGGCTTGCAGTGAGGATCACCGGGGCTGTGAACGATGAGAACATTGACATTGTCAGGGAGGCATCTTCCATTCTGGACGAGGTATTGAAGGAAGAGGGCATCTATGGTGACATCTGGCAGTCTTTCGCCGTGCTGTTCGACGACAGGGTCGTAGGGGTCGTGGGCGATCAGAGGAAGTATGGCAGATTCATTGGGCTAAGGGTCGTGCAGTCCATTGACGCCATGACAGCAAACTTTGTCAAGCTTCCATGGGACGTCCTGGAAAGGATCAGTACCAGGATCACAAACGAGATAGAGGATGTGGTGGCGGTCTCATACTTTGTATCACACAAACCACCGCAGACGATAGAGCCTTGCTAAGGGCATCATTTCGCATATCCTATCAGCCTGTCGTGCTCCACCTTTATGCAGCGATTCATTATGGTCACCAAGCCAGCCTTTTCAGACAGATTGAAAGCTTGCTTGTTGACCACCCCCATTTGCATCCAAACGCTTTTTGACCCTGTTCTTACGGCGTCCTTGATTATTGGCACAACAAATTCAGGATTTCGGAATATGTTCACAATGTCTGCATTTGCTCCAATGTCGAGAAGGGATGGAAGGCATTTGATCCCCATCATTCTTTTGTGATATGGGTTTACAGGTATTACCTCGTAATCATTATCGATCAAGTATCGCATGATGTCATACGATGGTTTTGACGGATCGTCCGATGCGCCAATCAATGCAATGGTATTTGCGTCAATCAGCAATCTTTTGACATCCGCATCGCCAAGATTGTCCATAGGGCCAAAATAGCATCTCTCATCCATATGATCACTTGGGTGTAATTTACATCTCTTCAGATATTGTCTTTCCGATCTCACTGCCAATCTGCATGGCTTTGATGTTAATGTCTAAAAAACGCTTGTCTATGGTCTGGGCAATCGATTTTTCCAGTGATGGCATCTTCACGACGTCGGTGATGCTTGCAACTGCGCTCAGCATGATGATGTTTGCAACAATCTTTGATCCCAGGGATATTGCCTCCTGTGTAGCGGATATGCTTATGCAGCCTTCCCTTGAAGGCCTGACGAATATGGGGTCTATGAAAGTGAGGGAATCACGCTTGACATCCCTCCTATATTTATCATATGCGGGCTGTGAAAGCGATACAAAGATGTCGGCCATCTGAACATAGGGGTAATAAATGTTGTCATCGGATATGATGACCTCAGTCTTGGAGGCTCCGCCCCTGGCCTCAGGACCGTAGGACTGGGTCTGAGTGGCGATCTTGTTGTCGTAGATAGTTGCTGCCATCCCCAGAAGGTATCCTGACATGATGATGCCTTGACCTCCGCTGCCGGCAATCCTTATTTCCTTGATCATCCCCCCACCTCCCTTACCAGGGCCTTCCACTGCTCGGTCCATTCTTCCTTGACGATGTTCTGGAATTCCCCAATGGTTATCTTATCTGGATTCTCAGAAGCCTTCTTTAAGTTTACAGTGTTCTCCTTGTACCAGTTGTACATGGATTCATAATCCTTTAACTTGTTCCTTCTCCAGAACGATGTTGGGCATGGTGACAGAACCTCGATGAATGAGAATCCTTTGACCTGCATTCCCTTCTTGATGGATTTTAGTAATTGCAGCGGGTGCGCAATGGTCCATCTGGTGACATATGGGGCTCCTGCGCCCTTTGCCAGCATTGCAAGATCGAACGGATGCTCGAACGAGTCGTATGGTGTTGTGGTTGTATGGCTGTAATGTGGCGTTGTCGGCGATGCCTGACCACCTGTCATCCCATAATTATAGTTGTTGATGGCAATTACGGTCAGGTCAATATTTCTTCTTATGCCATGTATGAAGTGATTGCCGCCTATTCCCGCACAGTCCCCGTCACCTGTGAATACCACAACGTCAAGGTCCGGGTCTGCCGTTTTGATGCCCGTGGCAAAGGCAATGGCCCTGCCATGGGTGGTGTGAAGGCCGTCTGCCTTGATGTATGAGCTTAATCTTGAAGAGCAACCGATTCCGGATACAAAAACCATCTTGTCTATGTTTTTCTGAAGCTCCTCTATTGCCCTTAAAGTTGTGTTCAGGACTATTCCATTTCCGCAACCAGCGCACATGATGGTCGGCATGATACCTTTCCTGATATATTTCTCATATATTTCATTGTTGGATATCATTTGATCAGCTCTATAATCTCCTTTGGCGTAGGTACCCTTCCCCCAAGCGATCTGAACAGCACGACATCACATCTGCCTTCGGCAGCTTCCCTGACACTATGGTATATCTGCCCCATGTTCATCTCGACAACTATGATCTTCTCCACTTGCCTAGATATCTCGGCTATGAATTCGTAATTGAATGGCCATAGTGTCAAGAGATTTATGAATGCCACATTCTTTTCAAGCTTTTGAGCAATCTTCGCTGCCGCCAACGAAGGCCTGGCCGAGATGCCGTAAGATATGACCGCTATATCCGCATATTCAACATATCTTGATTTTACATAGTAAATGTCGTCTATGTTCTCAGTGATCTTCTCACTCAGCCTTTCTACAAGCTCTGAATGCGCCTTGTAGTCGTTGGTTACGGGGGCACCGTTCTCATCATGGGTAAGTCCTGTGATGAACGTTCTGTATCCTGAACCAAATGGTGCGAATTCTGGTATTTTGGTCGCATGCATGAATCCTGTTCTGAAAGGCTTGTAATACCCATATGATATGTCTACCATGTCCCTGTTCGCAATCAGGATGTCTTCAGGTATTTGGATCTTCTCCCTCATGTGACCAATGGACTCATCCATCAAAATGGTCACGGGAACACGATATTTCTCCGTTAGATTGAAAGCCCTTATGGTCAGCTCCAGTGTCTGCTGCACAGTTGCCGGGCACAAGACTATGTTCTGGTAATCCCCATGGGCCCCATACCTTGATTGCATCACATCTCCCTGTGATGACCTTGTGGGCTGTCCAGTGGAAGGGCCTCCCCTTTGCACGTTAACGATGACACAAGGAGTTTCAGTCATTATGGCATAGCCAATGTTTTCCTGCATAAGTGAAAATCCAGGGCCAGACGTTGCAGTCATGGACTTTTTCCCAGTCCATGAGGCCCCTATTATGGCCCCCATCGAGGCTATCTCATCCTCCATCTGAATAAAGGTTCCACCAAGCTTTGGAAGTTTGCTTGCCATCTCCTCTGCAATTTCTGTGGCGGGCGTGATCGGATAACCAGCAAAGAAACGGCATCCGGCTATCAAGGCGCCATATACGCATGCCTTGTCGCCTTGTATGAACTGTTCTTTTGGGCCTAAGATGTCATAAACTTCCATTATTCTTCCTCCACGCTAATGGCAAAGTCGGGGCAGGATAATTCACAAAGATGACAGTTTTTGCATTTTTCATCGTTTGTTTCAGGTATCTCAATTCCCCTAGAATTCATCTTTTTGGTTTTTTTGAGAGCATCGGTGGGGCAAACGATAATACAATACCCACAACCTTTGCAATATTTCTCATTAATCTTGATCATAGGCATTTTATTCCCGTTTATCCTTTTGAATATAAGTTAATATATCTTTTGACAATAACGTCGGAACAAAAAAATTATTGCCACAAATATTTTTTAAATGCCAGTTTAATTTACGAGCGCATCATGATATTTGTTCAATATATCATTAACCATAACTCTAATGGTGTCCGTTAACCCCTTGAAGGTACCTTTTTTAGCACCCAGCATTCTCTCAAGCATGCTAAACATCGTGATAATTGTTTCAACATATTTTCTCTGGTCGCTTTGCAGCATTTTCACATCATACGCATATGCAGAACCTACAAAGAAGATTTTCAAAGCAGTTTCTGGATGCTCGATGTCGAATACTTTTTCTTCTATTCCCTGATTGACGATCTTGGTTAGCTGGGGAACAAAGATCTCTATTCCAAAGTTGATAAGCTTGTTTAAGAAAAGAGGATCATCCATTTTCACTACATAGGCCAATATGCCCATTTTTTTCTCTTTCATAATGATCCCTTTCATGAAAACATTTTCGATCTTTTCTACTGAATTCATATTGGGATCATCAACGATAGGCTTGAGGTTCCTGTTTATATCGATCCAATACCTTTTGACCATCGAATTGAGGACATCTTCCTTTGATTTGAAGTAATAATAGAACAGTCCGTGGGCCACACCAACCTTATTTATTATATCCTTGATTGATGTGTTTTCGTAACCTTTTTCTATGAAAAGGGTTTCGGCCGCATCTAATATCTCATTTTTCCTTACATCAGGTTTTTTTACTGTTCTTGCCATTATTACACCAACTGACTGATTATCAATCTATAAATTTGTATTTAAACTTATCTTTTATGGGGATTGTATTAGCATATATTTTATAATGTAATAAAAAAATTTTAATTGGAATATAATGTTTTTTTCCTAATTTATGATTATTAAAAAGCTTTTTAATCCCTCTCACGTTCCATATCATATGATTACGATTCTTCGAATAGGGCATAGGCCTCAAAGAGACAAGAGGATAACTACCCATGTGGCGCTTGTTGCTAGGGCATTTGGGGCTGATAACATAATTATCAATGAAGAAGACGCCAAGATCAAAGAGACAATAAGCTCTGTGGTGGAATCATGGGGTGGAGACTTCAGAGTGTCTTTCGAAGGATGGAGATCATTTCTAAAATCTTATAAAGGCACTGTTGTGCACCTAACGATGTATGGTCTTCCTTTTGAGGATAAGATAGACGAGATCAGGGATATCGATGGCGATATGTGCGTCATTGTCGGTGCTGAAAAGGTCCCGCCAGACGTATATAAAATGTCAAGCTATAACTTATCTGTTGGGAATCAACCACATTCCGAAGTGTCCGCGTTGGCACTTTACCTAGATAGGTATTTCAAAGGAAATGAATTCAATAATAAGTATCCAAATGCCAATCTATCCATTGAACCTTGTGATAGGGGGAAGATTGTAAAGGGAAAAAGGCATAAGATCGATTGAAATACAGTTATAATATTTATTTATATGTTAATAATATATTATTTACATATATTTTTTACTTTGATTGTTAATGTATATATACTATTTTGATGTATTTTTCCATAACATTATTAAATATTAAAAACAGTTTTTTAGAAATTCCTAAAGGAGGATAAAATGAAGAAAATTGCGTGCATATTTATAGTAGCTATTTTGGTTCTTTCCCTGCTACCAGGTTTCATTTCTTCTCAAGAAAAGGAGATAGTCCCTCTTGAAGAGCAATCTGACCGTGTAGCTATTGATGGAACGGATTTGTTTTGGGATTACCAACATACAATATCAAAGCTATATCCTGGGCTTACTGGAGACGCATTGGCCTCTGCCCTTAACCCCTATAAGGTGGACTCAGCTCCGCCTGATGTAATAGGGGACACTGAGGACTTCTGGATTCAGTGGGGCCCCGATGCAGACCATGTCGACCAATGGAAAGAGGTGGCATCGACCTGCCGCGGGGTGGGTACTTACTGTAGCGTCTTTGTTGAGGATGTCGAATGGACGAATGGACATATAGACCAAACAGTGGTGGATCAGATCATTGCAACATTTGATGGAACCATTTACCCTATAGAATCTGCCAACTTCAGGGCCTTGCCAGATTACAAGGGACAGGACAAGGTTACCATATTCCTCTCAGATATTCAGGATGGTTGGGGAACTGGAGATCCGGTACAGACTTTATACATTGCAGGATACTTCCACTCACTGAACTATACAGATGATTTACATTCAAACGACAGGCATCTGGTCAACATTGACACGTACCCTGGAATTTATTATGGTGGGACTGCAGACCCAAGCCATGCATTGGGAACAGTAGCTCATGAATACCAGCACCTCTTGCACTTCTGGTCGGACCCTGATGAGACAACATGGCTCAACGAGGGACAGTCTGACTATGCAGAGTTCTTGACCTTAGGTATACTTGAGGATAGCCATCTTGCCTATTTCTATATATTCCACAGCGCAAACTTGGAGTCATGGGGATCAGGCGATGCTTCAGTATTGGAGAGCTACGGCGCATCACTCTCGTTCATGATGTACCTGTATGAGAACTTTGGTGGTGATGCCTTGATGAGCGCAATCCATAATGATCCACTCAATGGGCGTTCATCAATAGACAACCAGCTTACAGCCACAACATTTGCGGATGTTTATAAGGATTGGACACTGGCAAATTTATTAGATGATCCATCTCTTATAGGCCCGAATTCTGGGGCTGCACTTGGTTTCACAAGCTATGATGTGGGATCTTCAGATACTTGGTTGTATACAGTGACAAACTATATATGGGGACCTGGATTGAATTGGGATTGGGGGCCATACCCATACAGTGATCCCTTATTTGGCGATGTCGACACATATCCATCACCAGACTTTGGGCATTGGGCTGACACTCAACAGCAACTAGATGCCAATTATTTCATATACGAGGCTAACGGAAGCCCATCGATATTCAACTTTGACTTCATGGGCAATGGACCATATTCAGCCGATTATCAGATAGCAGTGCCATCTGTTGGAGACCTCGAGTGGTATTCAAACGGCGGCAATGGCTGGTATGATGGCAATGAGCATACGTTGGACTACACATTTGACTTCTCTGCGTGCGCAAGCCCTCAGCTTGTGTTCGACACTTGGGTGGACATTGAGGAAGGATGGGACTTTGGGTACGTCATGGTATCCACTGATGGGGGTGCTACCTGGGCATATCTGGATGATGTTGGCGCTTACATGAGCGACTACAGGCATCCTGAAGCATATGTGGGCGTTGGCTGTGCATATGCCTTCACAGGCGAGGCTCAAGGCTGGCTCTATGATGCAACATTCGACCTTTCAGCATATGGCAATACGGCAGATGTTAAAGTAAGGTTCAGTTATGTGACAGATGACGCATATGCCCCATTTGGCTGGATAGTGGACAACATCAGGGTCTCTAATGGCGTTGTAATACTGGATGGATCAGATGCTAGCGATGCCACTTGGACATCGAATGGATGGACACATACTGACACGATTCACCCGCTTGACTGGGATGTTTACCTAGTTGGATATCCATACGGGGGCGTTCCGGACCAGGGTGATATATACAGTGTTAACTTAAATGCCACATCAGGCGATGGATCGTTATCAATTCCAGGCCTAGGCTCATACTACAGCCACTTTGTAGTTGTTCCTTCAATGGTGACATCGGAGAACATACCTGGTAACTTCCAATATTGGCATAATGCATGGACAACGTCTGTAAGCGCGCCTGCGGCAGTATCCACATTTGCCTTGTTCAATAATGCCCTTATGAACGTGAATGAGGTTCTGGACAAGACGTTGTATCTGTTTTCTGAGGCAGAGAGCAATGGTCATGACGTTACTGAAGTCGAAACTTTGCTAGAATCAGTAAACGAGGATATATCGAAGGCCAACACTGGTGTCAATTGGGTGTTCAGATCGGGCAAGATCCTGCATGCAATAGAAACCTTGAACGAAATAATGGAAATTTTGACCAATTAGGTCAATTTTCTTCTTTTTTTATTAATTTGATGTTTGTATTGATTATTACCTTAGCTTTAATCGAGTGTGATATATAGCATCCCCTTTCTGCTATCTCCATTGCACGCTTTGCCTTATGGGCCTCTTTTTCATTTTTTACAGAAATATATACATTGAGTATTATGTCTGAGAATATGATATCATCCCCAACTTTTTTCAATATGCCCCTTGCACATGAGTCGAAGGATATGAACTTTAGCCTTGCCCTGGAAGCCATGTTGAAAAAGAATGAGGATAGGCATGTCTGCAAGGAAGCAAGAAATAGGTCTTCAGGTGTTATCTCGTGGCAGTGCCCCATGTACTCCGGAGGGACTGAATATGATATTTTCTTTTTTTTGCTGTCTTCGAAGGATATGACTCCCATTTTCTTTTCTTTCCATTTTGCATATACTTCACATGTGTATTCCTTTTCCATGGAAATTAGTATAATTTAGCGATTAAAAACATTCTCATTATATTATAATTAGAAAGTTATTTATATTGGTGTATTACATAGATATTATTTGTGTTCTATATATTTGAAATATTTTTTTGGTGATTTATTGAATGATATTGATACATTGATTTTTGAATTCTTAGAGAATCTTTTGGGCGAAGGTGGAGTTGAGATAGCATCTATCATTGGCATGAAGGAATCGACTGCTGAAGAACTGGCTGAAGAGACGACTATGAAGATAAACGATGTTAGAAAGGTCCTATACAAGCTATACGACCACAGGCTGGCATCATACAGGAGAATCAGGGACAAAAACACTGGTTGGTACATCTATTACTGGAAACTTGATGTAGAAAAGGCACCAGAGATAATTGGAGAGATTGAGGACAATTACCTTTCAAGGCTTGAAGAGCGACTAGAGCATGAGACTTCCAGCATGTACTTCCTTTGTAAGAATAACTGTATGAGATATTCCTTTGAAGAGGCCCAGGAACTGATGTTCAAATGTCCGCACTGCGAGGAATCACTGGAATATTTTGATAATACAAAAATAATTACTCGCTTGGAAGATGAGATATCCAATATCAAGGATAAAAAAACCCAGATTGCCTGATTTCAGGCAATTTAACATATTTTTTTTAGTACTTTCCATATTTATGGGAATTAAGCTTTTAAATGACCATACTAAGCAATACTTGTGAAAATTACTTTGAAAGGTACTGTAACCCGTGAACAAATATCATCTCAACTAGACTTGGATGTATCATTTGAGACAACATACAGGACTGGATTCACCATAGTTGAGTATGCGGGCGAGGATCACGAGATATTTTGCAATTATCTCAAGAACAATTTTGAGCTAGGCTATCTTATGTCAGAGCTTAATTCCGATATTTACCCTGGGAGGCTTGTGGATGTTGGAAAATATGGGTTTGGCATATTTTGTGATATCAATTCCCAAAAGGAAGCGCTTATAAGCCTTAACTCTTTAAGGGAGACATTTGGTAAAAAGCTTCCAACGAGAGAATATATCTACAAGAAGGGCCTTGTCAATGGCCTATGCGTAAATGTAAGGATTACCCGGATTGAGCGTGGCACTGACCAGATATGGGCTGAAATCGACAAGGAATGGGCCGATAAATACCTAAAAAGGGGCTATGTAACGATATCAAGGGCAGACAGAAGGGAACTTGAATCAATAATAAAAAATTCATCATTTAGAAATTCATTGGGGCTGATACCCCTATGTAAAGATTCCTTTGCCATATCCTGCAAGGAGGGCATAGACCCCCCAGGCATAGTGAACTTCATTGGGAGCAGGCTTAAGGATGCCCGATTGGGCATAGTCGGTGAGATCTGATGTACAAGAGCATACCTCTCCTTAAGACCGATGAGATAATCAACAAGGCCTTCTCGAGGTCTTCCAAAATCGTTCTGAAAAGAAGGGGCCCAAGAAGACTGTTGATAAAGAACAGGGAAATGGAGATGGTATCACGGTCTGCCGAGATCATAATATCCTCATTGCAAAAGATACTGCAACGCCACCCAGACATAAAAAAACTTGATGATTTTACTAAAGAGATGATATATGTCGTAACCGATGTTGAGGAGCTAAACGAGGAGCTAAACGAGATTAGAAGGACTATATTCTCCATTATCAAGGTCAAGAACAACACCCTGAAGAAGATGGAAAAGGTAAAAGAGAAAGAGAAATACGTGAAATACAGAAAGGACGCATATGGAAAATATAGCTCACTATTGAGAAATCTTGACAAGATATCAAAAAGCCTCAATGACAAGAGGGAGAATCTAAAGGAGATACCCCCAATAAGCTCAGATGATTATACGGTCGTTATAGCTGGATACCCAAATGTCGGCAAGTCCACGATACTATCCAAACTCACCACATCAAAGCCCAAGATAGCGCCATATCCATTTACCACGACAGGAATAAACATAGGCAACTTCGACTTCAAATACCAGAGGATCTTTGTCATAGACACGCCCGGAATACTTGACAGGCCCCTGACAAAAAGGAATCAGATAGAGCTCAAGGCCATTTCCGCAATAGGTTTTCTTGCCAATATCCTGATATTCGTCATTGATGTATCTTCATCTAAAAAATACAGCCTGGAAGAGCAGATGTCGCTATATGGGGATCTTGAGAACAAATTCTCGCTTCCAACTCTGCTAATTCAAAACAAGATAGATGACAGTCCCCCATTGGAAGAAGCTGACCTGAGGATCTCTGCCAAGGACGGCATTGGCATCGAAGAGCTCAAGCTATCTCTCAATAAGGTGATACTGGAAGATGGAGAGTTTGCAAGGATCAGGCAGTTGGAGATAGATGACGATCCAGATCAGTAGATATTCATTTATTCAGACTGATTTTCAAAGGTCGGCCTTATGAGGATATCCATAATAGATTGTTATACAGATGAACCGTCTGGATTGGGCGTAATGCCATACGTGGGCACATATCCACGATACATTTTTGGTGCATTGTTGAAACTCGGGATAGAACCGTTTTACTTGACGATTGATGACATCAGGTCTGCCAATAGGGCCTTTGACATAGAAAATGACATCAAGACTAATATCAGATTGAGAAATACAACGCCCAATAATCCCCGGGTCGGGGAAATATTAACTTCTTCAGACATCATCATAGTGATCGCAGGAGTTCACACCCCTGGCAAGTACCTTTCCGCATATCCTGGCACAACGGTCGAAGTGAAAAAGCTGTTGCTGGACTTTCATGTAGAAACGAAGTTCCTGATATTGACAGGGCCATCCGCAACCATAGGTTCTGGGCTATATGGTGGAAGAAAGGCAAGAAGTGTCGAAAAGGACAGTGATTTTTTTGATCTGACAATCCCCGAACTGGAGTATTGCTTGGAGGGCTTGCTCGAAAGCAACTTCCAAGAGGTCCGGGAAGTTGAGGACAAATATGAAATGTTAAGGGAGATAGCCCCACATGGCGCAAGAATCGCTCCACAGCTTCCGCATGATCTTGGTTTCCATATCATAGAATTGGAGACCATGAGCGGATGCGCAAAGAAGATACCATGCTCATTTTGCATGGAGGGGCTCAATGAGGGCGGAGTTAGGAGCAGGCCTCCTGAGGACATCATCGATGAGGTAAGGGCGCTGAACTCCCAAGGTTTCGAGAATTTCAGATTGGGCAAACAGACCTGCATATACTCATATGGCAATAGGGAAAAATTGGAAAGACTGCTCTCTGGAGTTTCACAGTATTCAAAGATATTGCATATAGACAATGCAAACCCGTTATATGTCGATGAGGGAAAGACAAGGGCATTGGTGAAATACTGCTCACCTGGCAATGTTGCCAGCATGGGCGTTGAAAGCTTTGATGGTAACGTCATACTAGAAAACGACCTGATGACCAGTCCGGAGCTGGTCTATGAGGCTGTAAAGACCATAAACGACATCGGGGGCCGCAGGGGGCTTAACGGGATGCCCGCCATGCTTCCCGGAATAAATCTACTGTTCGGCCTCAAGGGGGAGCGGAAGAGCTCTCATGAGGAGAACATGCACTGGCTGAGAAAGATTTACGATGATGGGCTGATGCTCAGAAGGATAAACATAAGGGAAGTGGTCTTGTTCCATGGAACAAAGCTCTCTGAATCAGTAGGCAATAAGTTCCTCAGGAAAAACAGAAGATACTATTGGAGGTGGAGAGACGACATTCGCAAAAATATCGACAATCCAATGTTGGAGCGAATATTGCCATTGGGAACTGTTGTTAAAGGATTGAGGACTGAGATCTACGATGGCAATACCACCTTTGCCAGGCAAATAGGATCATACCCCCTTGTTGTAGGGATCAAGGGCAGGATTGGCCTAGACAGGTCCGTCGATGCAAGTGTCATCGGCCATATGTTGCGCAGCATTGTGGGTGAGGAGGTAGGTCCCCCTCATTCGATGTTAAATGATTCCCCCCATATCCTCTTGTAGAATGAAACGACCTTTTGCACCATCTTTTTGTCCTTTACAAGGAATCCGGCCTCATAATGGTCGTAGAAGCTGTCCCTGGTGAGGTCCGCTGACGATATGAGGGCATACCTCGCATCTGATATGACCATTCTGGCGTGAAGGTCCTTGTTCTCCCTGAACTCGGCGCCATGATTCGTGAGGGCTTTGTAGGCTTCCTTGTTGGAAGGTCTTGTGAGGTGCCTGAACATCACTTGGACCTTTACATTCCTTCTCATTGCCTCAATTATCTCATTGGTCAGTGCAGTGTCTATGTATCCCGCTATCCTGAGCTCCTTATGGGTGGACCGTATCATCTGTATGATGTAGTTCTTAATGATCTCATCCCTGGGGGTTGTGATTATCAATTCTACATTGTCAACGCTAAAAGACGGTTCTATGGGTTCAAAACCCGTCCTGGCAGCCTCAAGCGTGTATGTCGTCAGGGGCTCGGCAACGACGGTATTTCCCCCCAGCTCCATTGCCAGGCTGTTCATCTTCTCTGGATCGCCATGATTCAGAAATATGTTCTTGGGTCTTTTCTTGAGCCTGGACACATAATTCAAAAGGCCATCATGGTCCGCATGAGCGGAAAAGTTA
>Ga0272442_10000949_pt1 | contig 44904 bp, 44 predicted proteins | sample SSMForm2O_FD_200262 | JGI IMG/M metagenome (GOLD analysis project Ga0272442, IMG submission 200262) | Marine sediment archaeal communities from Little Sippewissett salt marsh, Falmouth, MA, United States - SSM-Form-2O | ecosystem: Environmental > Aquatic > Marine > Wetlands > Sediment ...
CGACGCGTAGCTCGAATTCAGTTCCTCCCAGGTACGCGTCTCCAACGGGATCCCGGCGATATCGAGTGCAGTTTGCCACTCGTCGGCCCGTTGCTGTGCCTGATCGAGATTCTCTAGGCCGACCAAGATACGCTCGACACCATCCGTTTTGAGGAGGCGTTGCACAAACGCGACGGAGAACAGTCCCAGCTGCTCCTCCACGGACTCAAGACTGTACGTGAGAAGCCCAATGACTTCTACTGTGGCGGCGTTGAAGTTCCCGGAAACTGTTCCAGTTGCGATGTTTACCCGGTCACCGATCCCTACATCAAGTGCGGCAGCGAGGGATTGCCCGAGGACCACCTCGCGATCTGCTTCTGTGCCCAGATCCTCTCCCGTTGTAACCAGGCAGGTGTAATCCTGGATGCAATTACACGGAATCACGCCGCGTCCAACCACTAGGCGGCTTCCGGTCTCATCGCCAACCAGCCCGGCAAACGAGAGCTGCCACGCCACCCCAAGGACGCCGTCTGAGTCGCCGACAATGGATGCAACGTTGTCTCGCACGTCGGGATCGATCAGGTAGTCGTACCCGTCGCCGGCGTTCTCGAACAAACGGGGATCGGCGATCTGCACGGCCCCGGTCTCACAGGCAAGCGAGAGACGCGTCGTACGGAGCGCTTCGCTTATAAATCCGAGCACGAAGAGGAACAGCGCGGTACCGATTAGAACCACCGCCAGGCTGAACGCCGTTCGGCGGCGGTTTCGGAACACATTACGTATGGCGAGGCGTACGATCATGCAGACCTCCTAATCAATACGTAGCGCGTCCACGATGCGAAGTCGCGCGGCTTGGATGGACGGAAAAACAGATGAGGCAAGCGTCGCTGCTACGCCGAGAGCAAACGGGATTGCGGCAATAGACGCACCAATCTGCGCCCGCAAGACTGACGGCTCTACTGTTCCGGGCGGGAGCCATTCGATTCGCAGGGCATTGAATCCCAGGCTGAGCGCAACGCCGGTGGCGATGCCGATACCGCTACCGATGAGCGCAAGCCACGCCGATTCCGTGAGGAACAGGCGGAACACCTCCCCTTGTGATGTGCCGAGTGCGCGCAAGGTGCCGATCTCTCGGGTCCGCTCGAGGAACGCCAATGTGAGCACCTGCAAAATGATGAAGAAGACGAGAACCGACACGGCCAACGTGAGAACTCCGAACAGCAGGTTGAAGTACGAGGACAGTTGTTGGTAGATCGGAGATAGCTCCTCCCATGTCCGTGCGGTATACGCAAGCCCGGCGCCCGCGAGCGCCTGCGAGATGCGAGCACGCGCGGAATCGGTGTCGTCAATCGTGTCAAGTGATACGGCAATACGGTCGATGCCTTGTGTGTTAAGCAGGATCTGTCCGAAGGCAAGCGGCATGATTACGCTCTGCAGTTCCACCTGTTCGCTGGCGAAGGCGTAGATCCCAACTACCTGTATTGGGCTCGCATTGTACGCCCCCTCTACAGTCGTAAGCGTGAGCGTTAGCACACTGCCGACCGCAAGGGACAGCCGGTCGGCGAGTGAGCGACCGATCAACACAGCGGCAACGTCCGACTCGACGAGCCCCCGGCCGTCTACGACGAGATCGCTGTAGTTCAGGATTGTGTTCTCCGGAACGAGAGCGGTCACGCGAACCGGCTGCGTCCGTTCGCCGGACGCGGCGAGTCCGGGAAACTGAAGCTGCGGCGTGCTGCCTACATACGCGGGATCGGCTCCTGCAATGCTCTGTACTGCGCTTGCCTGATCCGGCGCAAGGAGATACTCGTAGCTTTCTGCATCGTCGTTCCACAGGAGGTCGCTTGCGATTTGAAGGTTGCTGTACTCGTCGACAGCGCTCGCACGGATCTGTTCTCGAGAGCTTTCCAGAAACGCGAGAACGAAAAACGACAACGCGGTGCCCAGAGCGATGATCGCCAGCGACAGGAGCGTGCGCCGCCGGCTGCGCCACAGGCTACGAAGCGGCAGCATCCACCACATCGGGTGTCTCCTCGAGGATTCCGTCGCGGATGGCGATCTGACGCTTGGCGTACGCAGCAACCGCAGGATCGTGGGTGACGATAATGAACACTACGCAGTGCTCCTGGTTGAGCGTCCGCATCAGCTGCATCACGACGCCGCCGGTTTCGGAGTCGAGATTGGCGGTCGGCTCGTCGGCGAGAACCATCTTGGGACGTGTGATGAGAGCGCGAGCGATGGCGACGCGCTGCCGCTGTCCACCGGACAGCTCGTTCGGGCGACGGGCCATCAGATCCTCGATCCCAACCTCTGCCAGCAGGCTGCGAACCCGCTCCCTCCGATCTGCCTTGCGGATCCGCTGGAGGATCAAGGGGTACTCGACGTTCTCCAACGCGCTGAGTACCGGAATGAGATTGAACGATTGGAAGACGAGCCCGATTTTTTCCTTCCGTAGCGTAGCGAGCTGTCCTTCGCTCAGTCGGGATGTCGGGCGACCCTCGATCCGTACTTCGCCCTCTGTTGGGCGATCGATGACCGAGATCAAGTTGAGGAACGTCGTCTTCCCGCTCCCCGAGGGCCCGTTGATTACGACGAAGTCCCCCTGATGCGCCGAAAACGTCACATCGCGAAGCGCAGGCACAGCCTGGTTCCCCGTCCGATACACCTTGGTCACGTTCAGGGTGTCGAGAAACGGCGACCCGGCCAAGTGGCAGAACTGGCTCTGATTCTCCATCAACCCTCCTCTCGTAGCCCACTGTATCGGTTGCCCACCTGGAGAAGCAAGAGACTCCTGCGCAAGCGTGCGGTAGTCGGCAATGATGGGGTATCCTGTCTCTCATCTTTGGCTGTTTGTTGTACGACGATCGTGTGGGTGCAGACGATCAAAGGAGGCTGCAGTGCTGGCGATTCGCGGAGGGGCAATACTGACGCCGGGGGCTCGCATCGAGGACGGTGTCATCTTGATCGAGGACGGCAAGATTCACTCGATCGGTGTCGACATCGATATCCCGGTTGGGTGTGAAACAATTGACGCGACGGGTACGACGGTCATCCCGGGCCTGATCGAGCCACACTGCCACGTGGCAGTGTTCGCAGACGGGATCGATCCTCGGTTCTACGATGCTAACGAGATGACGGACCCGGTCACGCCGCACCTTCGTGCGCTTGATGCGATCCATCCCGAGGATCTAGCGTTTGGCGATCTGCGTGCAGCCGGAATCACGACAATCAACATCAGTCCGGGAAGCGCAAACGTGATCGGTGGGCAAACCGCGGTCGTGAAGACGGCGGGATGTGCAGTGGATGATATGGTCGTCAAGGCTCCGGGTGCGATGAAGATGGCGCTTGGCGAGAATCCGAAGCGAGTGTATGGAGAACAGAAACGCTGCCCGTCGACGCGAATGGGAAACGCGGCCGTGATGCGGGAATGGCTTGCGAAGGCGAAGACGTACATCGCCAAGAAAGCGCGATACGAAGAGAAGATTGCTGCACACCGAGCGGGGCAAGAAGGAGCGCAGCTCCCGGACCCGTTCGACCCTGATATGCGTCTGGAGATGTTGGGGAAGGTAATCCGCCGAGAACTTCCGGCACATATTCACGCCCACCGGGCCGATGACATTGTGACGGCGATGCGAATCGCAGAGGAGTTCGGTTTAGACCTTGTGCTGATCCACGCGACCGAAGGGTACAAGGTGACGGAGCGCATTGCGGAACGCGGTGTTCCGTGCATTCCGGGGCCGATCCTGTTCTCGCGGGCGAAGCTCGAGCTACGTGAGATGACGCCGGCGAACGCAGGCCTCCTGTCGAACGCCGGGATCAAGGTGGCAATCCAGACCGACGAGTCATCAGCGACCAAGTATCTAACGCTGAACGCTGCGGTCTGCGCCCGCGAAGGCATGAATGCGGATCTGGCGTTTCGCGCGATCACACTGACCGCTGCGGAGATCCTGGGGATCGACGATCGCGTCGGAAGCCTCGAACCGGGGAAGGACGCCGATTTGGCTATCCTCACCGCACACCCGCTGGATGTTGTGAACAGCCGTGTGTTGCGTACGATCATCGGAGGAGACACGGTGTATCGGAGCGAAGGGTAGGAGGCCGCGATGGAGTATCGCCCGCTGGGTAACACGGGAATCCGCGTATCGTCGCTTTGCTTCGGCACGATGTCGTTCGGAGACGCGGCGGATGAGCCGACGTCACGTGCGATGTACGCACAGTGCCGCGAAGCCGGCGTCAACACCTTCGATTGTGCAAACGTGTACGCCGGCGGGCGTTCCGAGGAAATCCTCGGTCGGTTGGTGGCGGACGAGCGTGCCGACGTGGTCCTCACGACGAAGGTGGGGTTCGCGATGGGTGACGGGCCGAACGACATTGGCCTTTCAGCACGGCACATCGGCGCGTCGGTTGAGGCGAGTCTACGGAGACTGGCAACCGACCGTGTAGAGGTGCTGTTCGTTCATACAGTCGATCCGCGCACGCCGGTCGAAACGACGCTTCGCGCGCTCGACCGGTTGGTGCAACAGGGAAAGGTGCTGTCACTTGGCGCAAGCAACTGGGCCGCGTGGCAGATCGCCCATGCGCGCGGGATCTCAGCGCGTGAGAGCCTCGCGCCGTTCGACGTGATCCAGCCGATGTACAACCTGGTCAAGCGGCAAGCCGAGGTAGAGATTCTGCCCATGTGTCGAGCCCTCGGTTTGGGTGTGATTTCGTACAGTCCGCTCGGTGGCGGTCTTCTTACCGGGAAGTATGCCCGATCGGAGCGGCCGGATGCCGGGCGGCTCGTCGACAATCGCATGTATGCCGCTCGATACGGCGACGCAGCGTACTACGACGTTGCAGAGAGTTTCCGAACGCTTGCAGGGGATGTTGGTGTGCCCCCAGCGACGTTGGCGGTTGCGTGGGTTGCACGCCATCCTGGAGTGACCGCTCCGCTCATCGGTGCGCGTAATCTGAAGCAACTCAAGGAGTCGCTTGCGGCAACGCGGGTCTCCCTGTCGGACGAGTTGTACCAGCAGATCAGCAACCTGTCGCCCGCTCCGCCGCCGGCGACCGACCGGACGGAAGAGAGGCGAGGCGTGCAGTACAAGGGCAGCGAGGAGAAGTACAAGTAGTGAGCGTTGTCGTCCTTGACTTCGGATCGCAGTACACCCGCCTTATCGCGCGACGGGTGAGGGAGCTTGCTGCATACTCCGTGATTCTCCCGGGGACGGCTTCGCTGGAGCGGATCCAGAAGGAAGACCCAAGCCTGCTCGTTTTGTCCGGTGGACCGCGCTCGGTGTTCGAGGCAGACGCGCCGCGGCCGGACGAACGGGTGTACGATGCGGGAATCCCAATGTTGGGCATCTGCTACGGGATGCAGCTCATGGCACAGCACTTCGGCGGCGCCGTCGCCGACAGCGGGAAACGCTCGTACGGATCCGACGTGCTGGTTCGATATCACGATCGGTTGTTCAGCGGGTTGTCCGGAGATCTCGCGGTGTGGATGAGTCACTCCACTTCGGTGACAACGCTCCCGGTCGGATGGTCCAGCGTTGCCGAAACGGCCGGTAACTCGGTGGCGGCCATGCAGGCCGATGATCTGCCAATGTGGGGAGTCCAGTTCCACCCCGAGGTCGTGCACACGCCGTGCGGTGAACAGGTCCTCCGGAACGTTCTCGACGCGGCAGACGTGCCGAGAAACTGGACGACGCAGCAGACGGTGGATCAGATGCTCGCCGACGTTCGGGATCGTGTTGCCGGCGACCGTGTTCTGGTTGGGGTATCGGGTGGCGTAGACTCATCCGCTCTCGCGCTCCTGCTTGCCCGCGCAGGTGTCAATCATCAGGCGGTATTGGTCGATCACGGCCTACTCCGGGCGGGAGAGGCCGAAGCGGTGACGGCGGCGCTGCGGCCGCTCGGCGTGTGTTTGCAGACGATGGATGCATCCGAGCGATTTCTCGCAGCGCTATCGGGGATCGACGATCCGGAACAGAAGCGCAAGGTCATTGGCCGCGAGTTTATTGAGGCATTCCGTGCGGTGGCTTCGGAGAGCGGGCCGTTTCGTTTTCTCGCGCAGGGAACGCTGTACCCGGACGTCATTGAATCTGCGGGTGGCGAAGGCACGGCGAACATCAAGTCACATCACAACGTCGGTGGGCTGCCTGAGGACCTCGGGTTCGAACTGATCGAGCCGTTCCGCACGCTGTTCAAAGATGAAGTTCGTCGCGTGGCGGAGATCCTTGGATTGCCCGATCCAATCCGGCTTCGTCATCCGTTCCCCGGTCCCGGACTGGCCGTGCGCATCCTCGGCGAGGTGACGAAGGAGCGTCTTGACATCGTTCGTCGGGCCGATGGCATCTTCATCGACACGCTGGAGCGTCACGGAGCGTATCACGACGTGTGGCAGGCGTTGGCCGTGCTGACGCCGGTCCGGAGCGTCGGCGTTGCCGGAGACGAACGCCGATACGGCTACGTAGTCGCACTGCGCGCTGTGACCAGCGTCGACGCGATGACTGCAGACTGGGCTCATCTGTCGCCGGAGATCCTCGACGCCGCGGCACAGCGGATCACACGCGAGATTCCGGCAGTCAACCGCGTTGTCTACGACATCACCAGCAAGCCGCCGGCGACGATCGAGTGGGAATGAGGGGGAGTTGTGAAGCCAGGCTCTGAGAGCGAAGCCGGTGAATCGAGACGAACGGATCCGAGGCCGCTTCCCTCTGCGCTGACTGACGAGCCGCTATGGCGGGAGCTGGACACGCATGCCCTAGCCCTCTTCCTCGATTACGACGGGACACTTGCCGCGCTTGCCTCCCACCCGGATCTTGCAATGCTGTCCCAGGAGACTCGCGACACGCTAAGGCGTCTGGCCGAGCGTGTCTTTACGGCGATTGTCTCCGGGCGGGATCGTGTCGATGTCGAACGTCTGGTCGGTCTTCGTGAGATTGCCTACGCCGGGTGTCACGGGCTGGATATCGTGGGACCCCATGGGCGTGCGGTCTCGCACGCCGCGCCTGCATGGATCACGTCGCGAATGACGCGCATCGGGGAGCGTCTTCGCCGTACCTTGTCCGATGCTCATGGAGTTCTCGTTGAGTCGAAAGCGTTCTCTGTGGCGGTACACACGCGCCAGGCGACAAATGAAGGACGAACAGCAGCAGCGGTTGCGGTTCAACAGATTGTTGAAGCGGACACCCAGCTAGCCATTGGCTACGGAAAGGAAGTCGTCGAGGTCCTGCCGAACATCGGCTGGGATAAAGGGACGGCAGTATCGATCCTTCTGGCGGAAGCGCAACGGATTCAGGCAGATGCCTTGCCCGTATACATCGGCGATGACGCCACGGATGAAGCTGCGTTTGCCGTTGTCAAGGACCGGGGAGTGGGGATCCTGGTGAACGACGTGCCTCGGGAGACGAAGGCGACGCATACTCTGCAGGATCCGGATGAGGTACGTCGGTTTCTTGGACGCGTGCTCGAAAGCTTGTAGCTGCTAGCGTGTCACGCGGATACACGTCCCCGCTGCGATGAGCGCATTGCGCATCACGACCCCCTCCAACTCGACATCCTCTGCGACGACACACTCGGTGAGTGAGCAGTCGACAACTCGTGCGTTGCTCAGGATCACAGAATCGGCAATCCGCGAGTTCTCGACTGCGGCATTCGGTGCAATCCAGTTCTCGGATTGCGTGAGTTCTTGGTGCGCGGCAATGTATGATGCACGATCGCCGATATCAAACCATGCGGATTCAAACACGAACGGTTTGATCTGCGTGCCACGCTGTTCGAGAAGCCATTGGTTCAGGTATCCTGGGGCATCTTGACCGGGCTCGGCCTCGTCCAGATAGCGCGTGAACTCGCATAGACATCGACGGGGGTAGATGTAGCATGCAGTACTTACCAGCGTACTGGACGGATGATCCGGTTTCTCCTGGAATCCAATGACGCGCCCGCCTGTCACGAGTGCGACACCGTATCGATTTCTCACACGCTCCACATCGCCGATGTCATGGAGTGCGATCAGAAGCGATCCGTCGTACGCTGCGAGGAAGCGGTCGATTGAGAAGGAGAACAGGTTGTCTCCTCCGATAACCAGTACGTCATCATCGAGGTTCTGCTCTCGAATTGCGTATGCAAGAGCGCCGATTGTCCCGAGTTTCTCCTCCTCGGACGTTGACTGCTCGATCAGGATATCGACGTTGGCTCCGCTGTTTTGCTTCCACGTCTCGAACTGGTCTGCGAAGCGCTGATTGGTTGATAGAAGGGGCACTCCAGGGAGATCCCCGGCTCCCAGGATGTGTTCGATGATTGGGCGTCCGGCGACCGGAAGTAGCGGTTTCGGCCGATCTTTCGTCAGCGGATGCAAGCGGGTTGCGTAGCCACCTGCCAGGATGATTGTCTGCATTCGGCTTCCTCCAGTCGTTTAGCCTATCGTACTCGATGCGACCGTTGCATCGACTGCGAAGTAGTAAGATGGGCACATGGAGAAGCACGCGAACGGAAGACTTCTGATCGTGTCAAACCGCCTTCCAGTATCCATTGGGCGTGGAGAAGACGGTACGCTAGACGTAACGCCGAGCGTCGGTGGGCTTGCGACAGGTCTTACGTCATTCTATAGAACGCGAGACAGTGTATGGGTCGGGTGGCCCGGGATTGTCGATGAGGACTGCTCGTCGGAGGAGAAAGAACAGATCCGCGCTCGCCTTGATGAGCTGAACTGCATTCCAGTCTTTCTCTCCAGGTCGGACATCGAGGGCTTCTACAACGGGTTCTGCAATCAGACGCTCTGGCCCCTATTTCACTACTTCCCGCAGTATGCGGTCTACTCCGACGCTGCTTGGGCGGCATACCAGCGCGTAAGCCGCAGTTTCTGCGATGTGTGTGTGTCAGTAGCCACTGGAAGCGATGTGTTCTGGGTGCACGACTACCATCTCATGCTGCTCCCGGGTCTGCTGCGTCGCCGACTTGGGGATGCGGCCATCGGATTTTTCCTACACATCCCATTTCCTTCGTCTGAGATCCTGCGTCTCTTGCCTTGGCGCGAGGAGCTGCTCGGGGAACTGCTCGGGGCCGACTTGATTGGGTTTCACACATATGACTACACGCGTCACTTCCTGACGAGCGTACGTCGCGTTCTGGGAATCAGTTCAGTGGCAATGGGACGATCGTTCCTGCCTGTTGGTCGGCGGATTGTCCGCGCCGATGCGTTCCCAATGGGAATCGACTTTGAGCGGTATGTGAAGGAGCCGCCGTCGGAAGAACTCGACCGGATCCAAAGTCTGATCAAGGATCGACAGATGATTCTCTCGATCGATCGGCTTGATTACAGCAAAGGCATGCTCCAACGACTGGCCGCGTACGAGGAGTTCCTTGAGCGCTGTCCGGAGTATCGTGGGAAGGTTGTTTTCATCCTGAAGGCCATTGCATCACGATCCGGAATTGCACGATACGATCAGCTCAAGCGGCGACTCGACGAACAGGTCGGGAGAGTCAATGGACGTTTTGCAACTCTAGATTGGACACCGGTTGTGTATCTGTTTCGGTTCCTCCCGGAGGAAACGCTCCTTGCGCTATACCGATTGGCGGACGTTGCCCTTCTCACCCCCCTACGCGATGGAATGAATCTCATTGCCAAGGAATTCCTCGCAGCGAAGACAGATGAGAGTGGGGTCCTGATTCTAAGCGAGATGGCGGGCGCCGAACAGGAGCTTCGCGAGGCGTTGATCGTGAATCCAAACGACCGATTACAGATCGTGGAGGCGATTGCGCAAGCCCTGGACATGTCGGTCGAGGAGCGCAGGCTACGCAACCGGCCAATGCGCGAGCGTGTGAAGCGGTTCGGCGTCGTCCGGTGGGCGGAGGAGTTCACGGCAGCGATTGGCCGCGTCCGCAGCTTTCAGGAGGAACTAGAAACGCAACGCTTCTCGGGACGTCTTCGGATTGATCTTGTTCAACGTTTTGAGCAAGCACACGATCGACTGTTTCTCCTTGATTTCGATGGAACCCTTGTCCCGATTGCAGATGATCCAGACCAGGCGGCTCTGCCGAGTGAAACACGGGACACGCTGTTGCGGCTTGTGCGAGCTCCATCAACACGCGTGGTGGTGTTGAGCGGTAGAACGCGGGAAGAACTTGACGCATTGCTGAAGGGATCGGGTGTGGATTGCGTCGCCGAACACGGGATCTGGTACCGGAAGAGCAATGAGGAGTGGCGGATGATTCAGTCGGCTACAGCCGAGTGGAAAAGCGACGTTCGATCTCTCCTGGAGTGGTACGTAGATCGTACGCCGGGATCGAGGCTTGTCGATAAGGAGTACAGCCTATTCTGGGACTACCGACAGGCAGATGAAGTGTTCGCGCAGGTACGCCAAGGCGAACTGAAGGAAGATCTTCTGCCCCTTCTCCAGAGCTACGCCCTGCGAGTGCTGGAGGGAAGCCGATTCCTTGAGGTCCAGAGCGGGAACATCTCGCAGGGCGAGGCAACGCGTCAGCTTCTGGGCGAGCGGGATTGGGACTTCGTCTTGGCGGCAGGAGACGACGCGTCCGATGAGGAGATGTTCCATGTGTTACCGGATCATGCATTCGCCATCCGCGTTGGCCGCGTACTGTCACGGGCTCAGTACTTCGTAGATAGCCCAAGTATCCTAATCGACGTGCTGTGTCAGTTGGCTGCGACGTGCGCCAGCAATACTGCTCGGTGATCGGAAAATCCAGTGTGCGAGCGTTGTGCACAGCGAGATGATCGCATGGAGCTTCCGGAACAGGATCACAAGATGATGGGATCCTTGTGGAGCGAGGAGTGTGCTGCCCGATGTGTCAGCCGATTGGCTGTGGAGGCGGCGCCTCTGTGCGCGGCTCTCTGTATAGCGCCATCAGCGCTGCGGCGGCAAGCGGCAGGAACGCGACAAACGCCATCACCGAGACGAGACCAAAGCGATCGGCGAGCCATCCGATTGGCGTCAGCGCGATGCCGCCGACTCCCCACGCCAGCCCCATGACCAGACCGGACACCAGGCCGGTCCGTCCGGGCAGGCACTCCTGTGCAGCGACCACGCCGACGGGGATCGAGGAGAGGCCGAACACGCCGGCTGCTGCGATAAACGGGAGCGCGGCCGAGATTGGGCCGTAAAGGAACAGGATGTAGAACGGCGTTGCCAGAACGAGCGACGTAGTGATCGTCCACTTCCGGCCAAACCGGTCCGAGAGGTGTCCCGCAACGAATCCGGCGAACGCTCCCGTGAGCAGAAATACGCTGATCGCGCTTCCACCGACGAGTGCGGATCCGCCTCGGTCGGTGATCGCTACGGCGAGGAACGTGGAGAATGCGGTGGAGCACGTCGATGACAGTACGATCACGAACCACAGAAGCACCAGTCGCGCCGGCAGCTCGCGCAGCGACGGCACACCTTCCGTGGCGGTTCGAACTAGGGGCGGAAGGTTCTTACGAAGGAGCAGCGCGAACCCCGCAAGGATGAGCAGCCCAGGAAGAATGAGCCAGGGAGTGCGACCGAGCGAGAACCGCCCGACGAAGGCAACGATAGCAATGGGAGCGATAGCTCCCCCCAGTGTTCCGCCGGAGGAGAAGAATGCCATCAGTGTGCCGCGACGAGATGTGGGTTCAGCGGTGACCAGTGCGGCGGCTGCCGGATGGAACAGCGCCGTTCCTACCCCGGCGAGGAGCATCACGACGAGCAGCGGGACGAATCCGCCGACACGTCCGATCAGCGACATCGCGATCACCGTGATGAGCGGTCCGATAATCACCAGGGCCGGACGCTGCACGCGGTCGACCAGATGCCCTAAGCCGGGCTGGAGAAGTGAGTTGGCTACGATACGGATGGTTCCGAGTGAGCCGGCAAGTGCCAGCGACAGGTCGAGTCGATCGATCAACAGCGGCAGAAGCGGCGCGAACAGACTGGCAAACCCGTCGTTGAGCATGTGGCCGACGAATAGCAGGGCGGTGCGACGCCACGGGTGGGATGCCGGTTTGGATTCGGAAGGCTGAGCCATGGCAGGAGATGGTAGTCCGGCCGCACAGGCGGCGCAACGCCAAGAGCGGCCGGCGTCCGCGGCGTAGGCGGCGCAAAGGCAACCGGCGGCCTACGTGTCGGCGTGCGCCGTACGAGAGATGATCTCCTCTTGCAGCGCAGCGTCGAGTCGATTGAAGTAGTCGCTGTACCCGGCGACGCGAACGATCAGATCCCGATACCGGTTGGGATCGTGCTGCGCTGCACGGAGCGTGTCCGAGTCGACGACGTTGAACTGAACGTGGTGCCCATCGTAGCGGAAATACGTTCGCACCAGCGCGGCGACCTTCCTTCTCTCCGCTTCCCCGCGTAGCGCATCGGGAAGGAATCGAAGGTTGAGTAGCGTGCCGCCGGTGCGAACATGGTCGACGGCTGTCGCCGACCGGATCACCGCCGTGGGGCCGTGCGTGTCGACGCCCTGTGAAGGCGAGATGCCGTCGGACAGCGGTGCCCCGGCCGGTCGTCCGTCGGCGGTGGCGCCGACCCGCGTGCCGAAGTACACGTGGACCGTCGTCGGCAGGAGATTCACTCGGTAGGTGCCGCCTTTCGTATTCGGGCGTCCGTCGATGACGTCGAAATACGCATCAAACAGCCGGCGAGCGAGGGCGTCTGCGCGCTGATCGTCGTTCCCGTACTTCGGAGCCGATCGCAACCGCGCAAGCGTCGCTCCGTCGCCGCCGAAGCCGCTTGCGAGTGCTGTCAGCAGCTGTTCCATCGTGAGCTGTCCCGTGTCGAATACGCAGTACTTGATCGCCGCCATCGCGTCGGTTGCCGTTCCCAGTCCGACGCCTGGGATGTACGTCGTCGGATACCGTGGACCACAGCCGTTGTAGTCGGCTGCGGTTTCGATGCAGTCGTCGACCAACGCAGACAGGAACGGGACCGGCATCCGGTCGGCGAACAGGCGCTCGATCCGGTCGTTGCCTTCGATCTTGAGGTCGACGAAATACGCAAGTTGTGCCTGGTACGCTGCGAATACGTCGTTGAACGTGGCGAACCCTTCTGCGTCCCCCGTTTGCGGGCCGATCTGCTTGCCGGTGGCCGGATCGATCCCGCTATTGAGTGCGAGTTCGAGAATCTTCGGCCAGTTCATGTACCCCGTTAGCACGCAACTCTCCTTGCCGAACGCGCTGATCGTCACGCAGCCGCTCGGCCCGCCGCAGCGTGCGTCTTCCAGACTCTTGCCTGCGCGGAGGGACTCCTGCACGATTGCGTCGGTGTTGAAGATCGACGGTTGCCCGAACCCGTGCCGAACGATCTCCATCGCTCGAAGGAGAAACCGGTCGGGATTGCGCTTGGACAGCTGAATGCACGAGCCGGTATACGGAAGGCGCATCTCCTCGATTACGTCGAGGATCAGATACGAGAGGTCGTTCACCCCATCGTCGCCGGATTCCGTTACGCCGCCAGTGTTGATCAGCGTGAAGTCGTTGTACGTTGCGCTTTGCTCGTCGGTTACCCCAACCTTCGGTGGGGCCGGCTGCTGGCTGAACTTGATCCAGAAGCACGACAGAAGCTCCTGTGCATCGTCGCGGGTGAGACGGCCCGCAGCAAGGTCGCGGGCGTAGAACGGGTGGAGATTCAGATCGACCCGGCCGGGGTTGAGCGAGTCCCACTCGTTGAGCTCACACAGCACGCCGAGGTGGACGAACCAGTATGCTTGCAGCGCTTCGTGGAACGTGCACGGCGGTCGAGCGGGAACGTGTGAACACACGTCTGCGATGCGAAGGAGTTCTTCGCGGCGCGGTTCGCGTGTATCCGCGGCCATCGAGCGAGCGAGCTGCGCGTGACGTTCCGCGAAGCGGATGACCGCACGGCAGGCGATCGCCATTGCCTCGAGTTGCTCCCGGCGCGCGGCGCGATCCGGACCGTCTATCGCGTCGATCTCCATGGCGGCTCGTTCGATCCGGTCGAGTAGTCCGGAGAGGCCGAGACGATAGATCTTGTCGTCCAAGACCGCGTGACCTGGTGCCCGCTGCTCCATGAACTCGGTGAATACGCCGGCGTCGAACGCAGCGTGCCATGCCGGTGACATGGCGCCGAACAACTGGCCGCGCATGCAGCGGTCGGCCCAATAGGGGATGATCGTCTCTTCATAGATCGTGCGGACCGAGTCCGGAACCGCATATCGCGTACGCGGCCGTGTATTCAGTTCGCGTAGGTCGGCGAGCGAGTGACAGCAGAGTTCGGGATACGTCGGCGTTGCCTTGGGTTCGCCTCCACGTTCTCCCACAATCCACTCGTCGTCTCCGATATGGATCGTCTGGTGTTCGAGTAGGTAGTGGAGTGCCTTGGCACGGCATACGGGAACCGAGGAGGCGGTGCGGGCTTCTTCGCTGTTGTAGAACGCTGTCAGCAGTGTAGCCCGCTCTGCGGTCAGCGTTGGCTGTGTCGTTAGACAGCGATCTCGAAGCCGTGCGATCCGCTCATTCATCTCGTCATCCTCCGATGCGGACCGGCGGACGTACGTGCCGAGCAAGCAGTGTGGCTGCGTCCTCCGTCGTCGCTGGTGCGAGGGATGCGTGGTTGGTTTCCGTAGGAAGCCCAAGCCGTTCTCGCTTTGGCGCTGCTCCTCCATGATACGGAAGGAGGCACACGGCTTCGACGCTTTCAAGTGTTGCGATGAATCGTGCGATGCCGGTCAGGCTTTCTTCGTCATCGTTCACGCTTGGCACAAGCGGGATCCGGATCCACAGCGACTGATGGCGGGCGGCCAGTTCCCGCGCGTTGGCGAGGATCCGCTCGTTCGATACACCGGTCAGCTGCATGTGGCGGTCCTCATCGATCAGCTTGATGTCGTACAGGAAGAGGTCGGTGTACCGCGCTGCGGCGCACAGGATTGCTTCGTCGGCATAGCCGCAGGTGTCGAGGGCGGTGTGGATGCCGCGCTGTTTGCAGGCGGCAAGGAGCGCAATGCACGCGTTGGGTTGGACGAGCGGCTCTCCGCCCGACACGGTGACACCACCGCCGGATTCGTCGTAGAACAGCGCATCTGCGCATACCGCTTGAACGAGTTCGTCATGCGATGCGGCGTGTCCGACGACTGATCGTGCGCCGCCCGGACAGACGTCGATGCATCGACCACAGGCGGTACACAGGGACCGATCCGTTTGCGACACGGCGCTTTCGACGGTTACGGCATCGACTGGACAAGCGGCGGCGCACGCGCCGCAGCCGCTACAGCGGCTGTGATCGATCATCAATTCCGGATCTGCGTTCTGTCCCTCGGGGTTGTGGCACCACGAGCAGGCCAGCGGACACCCCTTGAAGAACACGGTTGTCCGAATGCCCGGTCCGTCGTGAGTCGCAAAGCGTTTGACATCGAACACGACGGCACCGGGCGCAACGTATGGCGCCTGCGCATCAATGGCCTGGTATACGGCATCTCCTGCTGTCACACGGTGACCTCCCGGGCGCACACCATACGTCGTGGTCACACACCCGACAAGGTGTAGCCCCGTGCCGCGCGAACGATGTCTAGAAGTCCACCTCAAACGCCAGCCCGTATGACCACAGCCCTAAGTTCCGTGTGTCCACTTGCACGAGGATCCGCGCGTTTTCGGACAACGCAAGACTCATGCCGATCGCGACGTCGTGCCACACGCCGAAGTCCTCTCCGCTCAATGGGATTGTGGGACGGTACGCGAAGTAGAGCGGAAACACGTTGAGATCCAGGAACGCCTCGGCGAACACGCCCCATCCGATGAAGTGCAACCCATACCCTCCGCCGAAGCCGATGGCAACAGACACGGATTCCGGATCGTCGAACAGGGCGAACTTCAGGTCGCCGACAACACCGAGCCATCCCGGGTCGCCCGTCGAGAGCGGAACCATGGCTCCCGTATGCAGGCCGAGGTTCACCTTGTCGGACAACCCGAACGCCATGCGCGCTTGCGGCGTCAACGTCCACACCGGATCATCTTCGATCGCTACGTTGAGCAGCCCCGAGCCGATCACGATACCGACGTCGCCGGACTGCAGCATCTTCGCTGTTTGGAACACGTTAAGCAGACATCCTGTGCTGAGAACGGCGACTGTCACGAGCAGTAGAGCCGCCGCCAGCCAACGTACGTTGCTCTTCATGGGTCCCCCCTTGGTCGTTCATAGTCTGGCGCAGCCGTGGCGAGTGTGTCAAGCGCGGAGGGTATGTCTACCGTTTCCCGTTTGTCCGTCGTGGCTACGGTTCGACGTCGAAGCACAGGTGCGGGCACGGGTCGCTCCACCGGTTGGCGTAGACGCCGCGGTATTCAGGTGGGAGCAGCCGGGCGATTTGAATCATGATCTCGTCTGCGATTTCCTGGCGCACGTCGCTTCCGAGCCGTTTCTCCTGGGGAGCAATGCGAAACGGCTCGCCGACGGCGAAGTGAAACGGCGTTCGACGTAGCTTGCGCATGTACTGCTTCAGCTTCTCTCCACCCCAGAACGCGACCGGTTGGAGCGGCGCGTCGCCTCGCAGGGCGATCGTCACGGCGCCCGGGTGTCCGCGGCGTAGTTGGCCATCGCCGCTTCTTGTTCCCTCCGGCGCGACCCCGAGAATCCGTCCATCCTTCAGCGCCGTCACCGAAGCGCGAAGTGCTGCGATGTCGCTTTCCCCTCGACGAACGGGGATTGCTTCCCAGATGTCGAACAGCCGGCGAAGGATGGGATTTTCCCACGACTCCGCCTTTGCCAACCCCATGACGCGGCGTGAGCCCAAGTATCGCCACAGGACTGGAATCTCGAGGAAGTTGATGTGGTTGGTCACCAAGATGAGCGGTCCGTCCTGCGGGACGCGGTCGAGCTGTTCACTGCCGTGGACTCGGCAAAGGAGTCGAACGACAAGACGATCGGCGAGGTTTACAACGCGCTTTGAGAGCGTCACTCTACTCCTCGCTCCGCGTGCACGAGCACCTCAATCTGCCGTGGCAGGATCTCGAGGCAGAGCTCCTTCCCCTCCGTGCACAGCGTCTCACCGTCTGCGTGCGCTGGAAGACTACCCGCTTGCGCTGTGACGTGAACGGTGCGTGCCTGCCGGGTGAAGATAGCAGGATGCGACGCCTGCGTTCCCTTCATGAAGCGTGCGATCAGTGCAAAGATTCCGAGCTTGCCTACTTCTTGTGCCACACAGAGGTCGAACAGCCCATCGTCCGAGGCGGAGGTTGGGGCCATCATGAACCCTCCTCCCATGCGGCGGCCGTTCATGATCGAAACCATCAACGTCTTCATCTGTCGCTTGTCGCCGTCCATCTCCATCAGAACCAGCGGGGCCTTGAAGAACAGGAAGATTGTCTTGAGAGCGGCAACAAGATACCCGGCGAATCCGCGAAGGCGTTTGAGTTTCTTCGCTTCGAATCCGACGACAGCGTCAAACCCGATGCCAACGCCGTTTCCGAAGAACCGCCCCTCGGGGAACAGACCTCCTGCAACGCGACCAACGTCGATTGTCCTGCGCACATCGGCACCGAGGTCGCGGCAAGCGCGATCGAGTTCCTGTGAGACGCCGACGCCGAACGCGAAATCGTTGCCCCGGCCGACGCAGAGCACTCCGAGAGCGGAGGTGACGCCGCGCTGTTGCTTCGCTTGCATCAAGCCGTTGAGCACCTCGTTCATTGTTCCATCGCCACCGACGGAGACCACGATGTCGATCCCCTCGTGCGCTGCGTTCTCGGCGAGTTCGATTGCGTGCCGGGGGTACTCGGTGCGCACGATGTCATACGGCAGCCTCTGCATCTCCAATGCCCGCTCGATCTGAGGTATGGCCTGCTCGGCCGAACCGCCACCCGCGGCGGGATTCACGATGAGTCGATACCGTTTCACTGTCTTGGTCTCCCTTTCTCTCACGATGCCGTACGCAATCGGCACCACGCTTGCCGGACTTCGATTCTATGCGACGGACGGCGAGTTGACACCTTCTTCTCCGCCGGTGGGCTGCAAGCCGGGGAATGCGACGTTTCCTCCGCTCAACACCACGCCGACTGTGCTTCCACGGTTGCGTACGGCGCCGGAAAGGAGTGGGGCGACAGCGACGGCGGCGGACGGCTCGATCACGATCTTCAGTCTCTCCCAAATCATTCGCATTGCAGGAAGAATCTCCTCTTCCGGGACGACGACGATGTCATCCACGAGATGGCGGATGATCGTAAACGTACTCTCACCCAGCGGCGTGCGCAGACCATCGGCAATCGTACGGGGGACGAAGTCCGTGATCCGTTGGCCCGTCGCCAGAGAGCGCGACGCATCGTCGGCTCCCGCCGGCTCGCAGCCGATCACAATGGCGTTGGGGAGCAGTTCGCGGACTGCAATCAGCGTGCCGGACAGCAGGCCGCCGCCGCCGACCGGAACGAGAATCACCTCGGGTGTTGCGGTGTCTTCAATGAGTTCACAGACTGCTGTGCCTTGCCCGGCGATGACAGCCGGATCGTCGTGCGGATGCACGAGCGTTGCTCCCGTCTCTCGGCCGATGCGATCGGCCGTTTGCCATCGATTCTCGTTTGTGGGTGCGCAGAAGACGACGTGCGCGCCGTATGCCTTGGTGGCTGCGATTTTGGCGGGGCTCGCGTTGTCCGGCATCACGATGTGGGCGGGTACGCCGCGGACCCATGCAGCCAACGCGAGGGCCTGCGCGTGATTACCGCTCGAATGAGTGTACACGGCGGTAGGCTCGTGCAAGCTACGAACGGCGTTCGTTGCCCCGCGGTACTTGAACGAACCGGTTCGCTGGACGTTCTCGCACTTGAAGTACACGTGTGCTGAAGCCGACGCGTTGATTGTCTGGGACGTGAGGACCGGGGTCCGATGAACCAGCCCATCGATCCGGCGACGAGCCGCTTGGACGTCGCTCCACGCTACCGGCAGCATCACGGGTCCTCCCGGAACAACAACTGCTTGTACAGACGCAGCTCTTCGATTGATTCACGGATGTCGCTGAGTGCGCGGTGCTTCGATTCCTTCTCGACGCTGGGAACTCGACCGGTGAACCAACGGGCGGCCAGTTCGCGGATCGAACTAACATCAACGTTGCGGAAGTTGAGGTACTGGTTGAGCGCGGGCATGTGACGCATCAGGAACCGTCGATCGAAACAGATCGAATTGCCGCACAACGGGGCGCGGCCGCGCAGACAGTGCCTCCGGACGGCTGCTAGCGTCCTTTGCTCCGCGTCTTCCAGCGACACGTCCGATCGACGAGACGCAGCGAACAGACCGGACGTTGCGTGTTGACGGATGCACCACAGGTCGCTTGCTTTCAGAACGCCTTCCGGTTGTCGAATTACGAGGTCGGGCCCCTCCGCCAGTACGTTGAGGTTCCCATCAGTGACGATTGTCGCGATCTCCAGAATTGCCGACGTTTCTGGGTCGAGTCCGGTGGTTTCCAGATCGATCCACACGAGGTTGCCTGGATCTTTGGGCAAAGCAAGTCCTTTCCGTACACGGCAAGCGGAAGTGATCTCCAGCATACTGCACAAAGGCGTCGTCTGCGAAACCGTTCCAGAGCAAGCAAAGGAAATGGGGAGGGCGGAGTGCCCTCCCCGTACTTACATGTCAGAGCAAACGTTAGTTGACCGTCTTCACCGGCTTCAGCCACAGGAGGCTGACAAGAATCCCAAGAGCAGCGAGGCCGATCACCGGCAAGAAGACGGGAAGATACGCGTCCGTATGGTCCTTGATCATGCCGGACAGCAGCATACCCAGGATTGCGCCGATGCCATAGGACGTGAAGATCAGTCCGTAGTTCTTGCCATAGTGGCTTGTCCCGAAGTAGGTGGCGGTGGCTGTAGGAGCAATCGCAAGCCATCCACCGAGATTGAGATACAGGACGGAGAATGCGATGAAGTAGAGTATGGGGCTAGATGCTCCCCACAGGTATACAAGTGCAGAGGAAACCAGAATCAGCACAAACGACAACGTAGCCGTTCTCCGAGGGCTAAGCTTGTCGGTCAGCCAGCCGAAGATTGGGCGCCCAATGCCGTTGAATACAGCGAAGAGGGCAACCATCGTTGTGAGGATGCCAGCCATGCCTTCCTCTGTGTACCCTGCTGCTCCCAGAATCTCCTTGCCGAACGGCTTGGCGATTCCAATAGCCATCAGGCCAGCGAGGCAGCCGATGGTGTAGGTTCCCCAGAGTGCATAGAACGAGCGTGTCTTGACCATCTGATTACGGTCGAGATTGACAAGGCTCCCATTCGACTTGTCCTTCTTCGGACTCCAGCCGACTGGCGTCCAACCTTCACTCGGATTGCGCAGCGGCAAGGATAGAAGGACGAGAACTGCAAGGAATGCGATTCCCAGGTACTTGAAGGCTCCCAGCGCGCCGATACTCGGGCTGTTGATCATCGTCGTCATGATTGGGACCATCAGTAAAGCGGAGAGGCCGAACCCCATGACGGTGAGTCCCACAGCCAGCCCTTTCCGATCCGGGAACCACTTGGCCGACACGGCGATCGGACAGCCGTAGATGATACCGACGCCGCCTCCAGCAATGACGCCGTAGAAGATCGTGAGCCACGTGATGTCCGGGGCGAAACCTGAGAGGATCCACCCGGCGCCAACAAGAGCTCCGCCCAACAGGCTCGTCCGCTTCGGCCCCCACTTGCCGACGAGCCCGCCAGCAAGGGCCATGAACAGAGCAAATACTGCCAAGAACACCATGAAGGGTAGCCCACTCTGCGTTGCGCTGATCGCCCATCCACCTTCGGAGAGTGGCTTCTCAAGCGGTCCGCGAAACACACTGAATGCGTACACCGCACCGAGACAGATGTTCATTAACAGGCCCAGCAGGACAAATACCCACCGCCCGCTCTCCGCCTTCATCCCGAATACCTTCTCCTCCGACATACCCACCCCTCCTCTAGAAAACGGCGCGGGGACGGCTTGAACGTCCCCGCGCTTCGATCGTTAGCTTCCTACTACAGACGTAGCCACGCTACCCCTTGTAGTCGATCAGTCCCTTGAGCGTATCTACGCTCTCCGGGTTCTGCAGCGTCGTGAGGTCGCCGACCGGCTCGTGGCGGACGAGAGACTTGAGTACGCGGCGCATGATCTTTCCGCTTCGCGTCTTGGGCACGTCGGGCGCAAAGACGATTTGGTCCGGGCGTCCGGTTGGGCCGATGACCTGATTGACGGTGGTCATGAGTTCCTTGGTGATGTCCTCCGACGGTTCGACGCCCTTGCGGAGCAGGACGAACGCCACCGGGACCTCACCCTTCAGGTCGTGCGGGCGACTGACGACGGCGACCTCGCTGACCTTGTCATTCTGTGCCAGTGCGGACTCCACTTCGGCCGTCGCCAACCGATGGCCGGCAACGTTCATTACGTCGTCGACGCGGCCGGTTATGCGGATGTTGCCCATGTCGTCCTTACGGGCACCGTCGCTGGTGAAGTATTTCGAGTCACCGTACTCGGAGAAGTACTGGTCCTTGAATCGCTGCATGTCCCCGTAGATGCCGCGCGTGAGGGCGGGCGGGAACGGACTGAAAATGGCGAGGTAGCCTCCGTCGCCTGCCGGAAGCGGCTGGCCGGAGGAGTCGAGGATGTCTCCGAGGACGCCCGGAAACGGGCGGCCGGCGATCGTCGGAACAAACGGGCCGATCCCCGGTAGGCTGTTGACCATGTTAGCGCCAGTCTCGGTTTGCCACCACGTGTCGACGATCGGGCATCGTCCGCCGCCGATTACGTTGAAGTACCACATCCACGCGTCAACGTTGATCGGTTCACCGACGGTCCCCAGCAGGCGGAGCGACGACAGGTCGTACTTGTTCGGCCATTCGTCCCCCCACTTAACGAACATGCGGATCGCGGTGGGGGCGGTGTACAGCTGCGTGACTTTGTGCTTCTCGATAATTGCCCAGAACCGACCGTAGTCGGGTGCGTCCGGAGACCCTTCGTACATGAGCGAAGCGACACCGTTCATTAACGGGCCGTAGTTGATGTACGTGTGACCGGTAATCCAGCCCACATCGGCCGTGCACCAGAACACATCGCCTTCGTGCATGTCGAAATTCCACTTCGCGGTTGCATACGCCTGAACCGCGTATCCGCCGGTGGTGTGCATGATCCCCTTTGGCTTCCCGGTGGTTCCGGATGTATACAGCAGGAACGCAAGATCCTCAGAGTCGAGCGGTTCCGCCGGACAGTCGGCCGATGCCTGCTCGACGATCTCGTGGTACCAGAGGTCGCGGCCCGGTTTCATCTGTAGATCTGCGCTGGTACGCTTGACGACGATAAGCTTCTCTACGTCGGTCCCCTCAATCCCGGCATCGGCATTCGTCTTCAGGTCGATGGCCTTTCCGCGTCGGAAGTACCCGTCGGCAGTGACAACGACCTTCGCCTTGCAGTCGACCATGCGGTCTCGTAGCGAATCCGGACTAAACGCACTAAACACAACGGAGTGCGGTGCGCCGATTCGGGCGCATGCCTGCATGGCGATGACGGCTTCGGGGATCATCGGAAGATAAATGCCGACGGCGTCGCCCTTGGATACACCCAGTGCCTTTAGCGCATTGGCAAACCGTCCGACGCGCTCGTGCAGCTGCTTGTAGGTGAGTTTGACTGGTTGTTCATCAATCGGCTCGGGCTCCCAGATGAGGGCGATGTTGTCCCCGTTGCCCGCTTCGATCAGGCGATCGAGACTGTTGTAGGACAGGTTGGTTTGCCCGCCCACGAACCATTTGTACGCCTGTGGGGAAAACTCGTATGCCTTGTCCCACTTGCGGAACCAGTGCAGGTCCTCCGCGTGGCCCGCCCAGAACTTCTCCGGATCGGCCTTTGCGGTCTCATAGATTGCTTCGTCGGAAACCCACGTTCGCTGCTTCAGCTCGTCTGTGGGCCAGAACACATTTTCTTCATTGGGGTCCTTCTTGACCCACTGTCTCGCTTCCGGCACAGTGCAACCTCCCATGGAGCGAAGTTTCAGGATATTGAGCGAGTCTAGCCAACACGGCCGGACTCTTCAACGGCGCAATCCAAGGATCGATGGTGTTATCGATACGATGAACCGGCAGCGAAGCCAGAATCGGTAGATCGGGACGCGAAAACGGACCCGCTGCACGTAGAGGACCGTCTCTACGTACAGGGAGTCCGGATTTCCGCACCACTGCTCGGCGACGGACGGGCCGGCGTTGTACGCGACGAGGGCCTGGTCGAGAGATGCAAATCGATCGATGAGGTACGCAAGATACCACGTAGCGAGGCGGAGGTTGACGGATGGATCGAGAAGCCGTGCGTCATCGTAGTTCTCTAGCGAGAGCTGGTCGGCAATCCACGCACCGGTCGTCGGCATGATCTGCATCAGGCCGACGGCTCCCTCGGGAGACCGAGCGTTGGTCACGAAACGGCTCTCGGTACAGATCATCGCGGCAACGAGTGCCGGGTCAAGGTCGTGTGCTTCCGCTGCCGCCGATAGCGCGTCGACGTAGTCAATCGGGTACACTATCCGCAGCCCGACGAAACCGGCGTACGCTAGAGCCATAAGGATGGCGACGCATGCTATCCATCGTTTGCACCGTGAGGCGACGTGCGGCATCCTGTTATGATAACGCGTTCTCGTAGAATCCCGAACCGTCGATACCGACGTGTGGCGTCGACAAAGGGGTGACAGTGAAGCGATTTCTGTTGTGGTTCCGCTCAACGTTCGTCAGCGGGCTCCTCGCCATCCTGCCGATCGGCATCACGGTGTATGCGCTGTGGCTTCTGTACAGCTTCGTGATGGGGTTCGTAGGAATGGACACTCCGTTCGGCGGTGCGATCGAACGGGCGTTCGGGCGGTGGATTCCCGGGCTCGGCTTCTACGTGATGGTGCTGGTCATCCTTGTCGTTGGTGTCATCACCCGAAACGTCGTCGGCCGTTCGGTTCACAGGTTCCTTGAGCGCATCTTCTTCTCGGTTCCGGGGATCCGAAAGATGTACGTGACGCTAAAGCAGTTCACCGGTGCGGTGCTGAATCGATCGCACACATCCTCATTCAAGCAGGTCGTGATGTTTGAGTATCCGAAGGCTGGGATCAATGTACTTGGCCTGGTCACAAACGAGAACCTGGGCCGATTGCAGGACATGACCGGGGAGGAATGCTTGTTGGTGTATACGCCGACCGCGCCGAACCCGCTGTCCGGGTACATGCTGATCATTCCCAAGCGGCTCGTAACATACGTCGATATGCCGGTCGAGGATGCTTTGTCCATGGTGATTTCCAGCGGTTCGGTGCTTCCGGAGAGCTTGCAGACCGAAGAGCAGACCGAAGAGGCGTCGCCCCGTTTCCTGCAGTTTCGGCGACGCAAGTGAGGTGAGTGGCTGTGTCGATCTTCAAAGAGAAGCGCTACGTTCGTGTTGACGTTGAGAGCAAGCCCGAAGAGGGCTTGTGGATGAAGTGCAAGTCGTGTGGAGATCTGCTGTTCAAGCGCCGAGTGAAGGAGAACAACAACATCTGTCCCAACTGCGGCGAGTACTTCTTCCTCACGGCGATGGAGCGGGTGGAAAGCCTCGTCGATGAGGGCAGCTTCACGGATATATCGAAACCGATCGAGTCTAACGATCCGCTGATGTTCGTCGACAGCAAACCGTACAGCCAGCGACTCGACGAAGCGCGCGAAGCAACAGGTTTGCCCGACGCGATCGTCGTGGGCAGAGCCCAGGTTGAGGAGATCCCCATCGTGCTTGCCGTGATGGATTTCCGATTCATCGGCGGAAGCATGGGCTCGGTGATGGGAGAGCAGATTTGCCATGGGATGGAAACGGCCGTTTTGGATGGTGTTCCGTTCGTCCTCATCTCTTCTTCAGGGGGAGCGCGGATTCAGGAGGGCGTCTTCTCGTTGATGCAAATGGCAAAGACGGTCACCGTTCGTAGGAGACTCGCCGACGCCCGTTTGCCGTTTGTCTCGATCATGACCTATCCCACGTCGGGCGGTGTGCAGGCGTCGATCGCCAGCCTGGGAGACGTCATTATCGCCGAGCGAGGAACGATGATCGGATTCGCCGGACGGCGCGTCATCCAGTCGACCCTTGCGAAAGAACTCCCCGCGAACTACCAGACCGATGCGTTCGCATTGGAGCACGGCGGAATCGACCGTGTTGTAAACCGCGACGTGCTTCGGGGCGAACTGGCAGGTGTCTTGTCTTTCTTCGTCGGGGTGAAGCGATGAGCGACGAGCGAACGTTGGACCTCTTGGAAGCGAAGATCGAAGAACTTCGGTCGCTGAATCGCGAGGATGGAATCGATCTTTCGGGTGAGATTGCGCGGTTGGAGAAGAAGCTCGAGGGCATGCGGCGCGAGTTGTACTCCAATCTGAGCGATTGGGAGCGCGTTCGCTTCGCGCGGCACCCGAAACGGCCGTATGCGCTGGACTACATCGGGGCGGTATTCAGCGACTTCTACGAGTTGCATGGAGATCGGATCGTCGGCGACGATCCGGCACTACTCACCGGGCTGGCGCGCCTCGACGACCGCCCGGTCGTGATCCTTGGCCAGCAGAAGGGGCGGAGCACCGAGGAGAATCAGCTTCGTTTCTTCGGAATGACGCGTCCGCACGGATACCGGAAAGCGCGTCGGGCGTTGCTTCTAGCCGAACGATTCTCATTTCCGGTCATCACGTTGATTGACACCCCGGGCGCGTACCCAGGGGTGGAAGCCGAGGAGCTCAATGTCGGGTGCGCGATCGCGGAGAACTTGCTGACAATGTCGGCACTTCGGACGCCGATTGTATCGCTCGTGATCGGCGAAGGCGGGTCGGGCGGTGCGCTGGCGATCGGTGTCGCGGATCGTGTGTTGATGCTGGAGAACGCGATCTACTCAGTGATCAGTCCGGAAGCGGCTGCGTCGATTGTCTGGCGCGACAAGGAGCGAATGAAGGATGCAGCTGTTGCGCTGAACCTGACGGCGCCGCACCTCGCTGAACTTGGACTGATCGACACGGTGATCGACGAGCCACTGGGCGGGGCCCATCGCGATTTCCAGGCGACAACCGAGAATGTGCGGAGCGAGTTGCTCCGACATGTGGAGGAACTTGCGGAGCTGCCGGTGAACGAACTCGTGGCCGCGCGGTATGAGCGATACCGAAACGTTGGGCGATTCCGGACGATTACAGACGGCGATTGATGCGCGTTCTGGTCGGAATCGGCAATCGGCTGTCGACGGACGACGGTGTGGGACCGATCGTCGCCGAGCGAATGACCGGCGTACCGGGATGGACGGCGATCGACTGCGGAACGGCGCTGGAGAACGTGGTGGGGTGTATTCCCGGCGATTCTGATGGCGTGATCCTCGTCGATGCAGCGCAGATGGGTTTGCCCCCCGGGAGTATTCGTCGACTCGCGATCCCGTCGGCCGAGCGGATGTTGGCGTCGACGCACGGGCTGCCTCTATCGTTTGCGCTGGAGCGAATCGCCGATCGCGTTTCGCGGGTAACCCTCATCGGGATCGAACCCGGCCACCTATCGCTTGGCGAACGGCTGACGCCGGCGGTTCGCACGGCGGCTGATCAGCTGGTCTCGTTCCTGACGGACGATCAGTTGGATTCTATTGAGTGGCTGGAAGGATCGCCGACCGGCGAGCCGTGAAGCTGCGCGGGTGTGTCGGTTATAGTATGCCGTTGCTAGTTCTTCCTTGCCGCTTCAATGAGGGAAAGGTTCCGAGGGAATGGCCGGACTGACGTTTCGATGGCTATGTTGCGACGGCGGTTCGCAGATCGAGTTACAGTAAGGAGGACAGAATGCCGTTCTTTGGCGGTGAGAAGCTCCGTGAGGCGTACCGCCGCGCGGAACAGGGTGCGTACGCGTTTATGGCAAACAACGTTGCGGAGAGCAACGTTCTCATTGGATTACTCGAGGCGTACGGTGAACGCCGGTCCGACCTGATCGTTCAGGTGTCCGCCGGTGCCGCGAAGCACGCCGGAGCCGGGGACAAGGCGGCCGGCTTGCGTGCACTGTCCGGAGTCATCCGCGAACTTGCCCAGCGGTATCCGATTGGCGTCTTTCTCAATCTGGATCACTTTACGACGAAGGAGAACGATCTAATCGGCGAGGCGATCGAGCGTCGCCTGGTTTCATCAATCATGATCGATGCGTCGCAGGAGACGTTCGATGACAACGTACGAATCACGCGTGATGTCGTTCACCGCGCCTCCGGGTCCGGAATCCTGATCGAAGCCGAGCTTGGTAAGATCAAGGGCGTGGAAGATGAGATCGCGTCGGACGAGGCGCTCTACACCGACCCGGACGAAGCGGTGGAGTTTGTGCAGAAGACCGGAATCGACCTGCTCGCGATTTCGATCGGAACGCAGCACGGCGTGTCGAAGGGGCGCACGCTCGACTTGCGGATGGATCGTGCACGAGACATCCGGGCCAAACTCCGGGAGAACAGGCTCGAAGTCCCGCTGGTTCTCCACGGATCGTCCGGCCTGCTTCCGGATCAGGTGAAGACGGTCATCGGTCACGGAATTCGTAAGCTGAACAAAGACACACACTACCAGTACGTGTATGGGCGGGCGGCGTGCGCGTTTTATGCAGAGCGCAGAGACGAGATTCTTCCGCCGCCGAGCGTGGAGGACGATGTGGTCAACCTGTTCTCCGGAAGCGATTGGAGCCCAAACAAGAAGGCGTTTGACCCGCGCGTGGTCGGCACAGAGATTCGTGAACAGATCAAGCGGATTGCTCTTGCGTTGCTCGAACAAGCGGGAAGCGCCGGGCACTCGGTGGTTGAATAGGAGGACAGGACATGCCCAGGATCGGCGTGCTGACGGGTGGCGGAGACTCGCCGGGGATCAATGCGGCGCTGCGTTCCATCGTTCGATTCGGTGTGAAACAGGGCGTTGAGGTTGTTGGGTTCCTCGAAGGCTGGAGAGGCCCCTTGGAGAACATCGTCCAACCGCTGACGATCGCCGATGTGTCGGGGATTCTGCACATCGGGGGAACGATTCTCGGAAGCTCGCGTACGAACCCGTTCAAGACCGACGGCGGACCGGAAAGGGTCGTAGAGAACCTTGACGTGAACGGGGTCGATTGCTTGATCGCAATCGGCGGCGACGACACCATGGGGGTTGCCCATCGTCTTGCGCCCTACGGTGTCAAGGCAATTGGGATTCCACAGACGATCGACAACGACATCTGGGGAACCGACTACACCCTCGGGTTTCAGTCGGCATTGGAGGCAATCACCGACGCATTGGATCGACTCCACACGACCGCGGCCTCACATCACCGGGTTCTGATTCTTGAGGTCATGGGGCGGGATGCCGGATGGCTGAGCCTGATGGGAGGCGTGGCTGGTGGGGCTGATGTCATCCTGATTCCGGAACAGCCATTCGATGTCGACACGATCTACCGCAAGATCAAGCGACGCGAGATGCTGAAGAAGCGGTTCAGCATCATCATCGTGGCGGAGGGTGCGTCGCCCGAAGGGCATGCCGGCCAAGTTGTGCATGAAGCAGAGGTGGATGCATTCGGTCACGTGCGGCTGGGCGGTGTTGGGCAGTTCATCGCCAACCGGCTGTCGGAGCGCATGCAGATGCCGGTCCGGGTCACGAACCTGGCGTACCTGCAGCGGGGCGGCAGCCCGGCGCCGTTCGATCGAATCCTCGCCACGCGGTTTGGAGCGGGTGCAGTCGAGTTCGCGTTGCAGGGAACGTTCGACGTAATGGCTGCGATTCGTGGCACGAGGATCGAGCCGGTGCCGCTCGAAGAGGCGCTCGGGACGCCGCGTCCGGTTGATGAACACTTGCTGTACATGCTCGACCTGTTCGAATAGGGATTGCGCGTGCTGTTGTGAGAGGGCCTATTTCGATGGCGAGCGGAGTGCAATGAGGCCTCGGCGCTGGTCTCCGTCGACGAACGCATCGAGGCCCTCGGGTACGGCGAAGTGCGTTACGAATTGGTCGCGGTATGCGATCTCCTGTTGGTCGAGGAGGGACCGGTTCAGTGTGTCGCCGTCCGGTTCGTCAAGCGGCATGTACAACACGTCGCTGGCCACCATGTCGGCGTAGAAGTGTGTGCCGTACGACAGTTCAGGCGCAAACGACTGGGTGGACATCTCAACGATCACGACTGCGCCGCTGATCTCGTTGTACTGAACCGGAACGCCGAGTTGCGGGTTCGATGATGCCCATCGGCCGGGTCCAATCAAGATGTACGGCGTATCGTCGGCTACCAGTTGCTGATTGATGCGGCCGACGGTACGGGCAATCTCATACGCGCGGTCCCAGCGATACATCTCGGGCTCGACCAGGATGACGTGGTGTATCTTCCGTCGTCGGCCGTTTCCGAGTACGTCCTTGCACTCGACGATGGAGCGCTCGTGCGGCACGTCGGGAATCTCGATCCGTTGATGCTCGGGACGGTTTCCAAGCGGACGTGCCTGCAACAGGTAGAACAGCGGGCATCCCTCGCTTGATGCTTCCAGCCCCGAGAACTCAACGGCGAACTCGATATCGACGTCGTAGCCGACCAGGGTTTGCAGTCGGGACAGAATGTCACGAATCAAAGGGGTGAACGGCATAATCGATTCGCCCTCGATGAAGCGCGTGAACGAAGCGAGCAAGCGATCGTTGGAGGAAACCATTGCCGCCGAGGACAGGGGTTCGGATACGGTTCCATCTTGCGAGACAACGGAGCAGATCCGCGTGAGAAGCGGATTATCGAGCTTGTTCAGTTTCGTTTGCGTTAGAACGCCGGCGGTCATGTCCAGGACATCCACGGTTTCCTGCGAATGGCGGACGATGATTCGAAGGTCGTTTCCTTCCGGCCGTAGGCCGGGAAGCCGCGGGGAGAAGACGCGTGCGTACTCGCGGCCGACGGCGCGAGTGCCCGTGCCGACGACGAGCCGTACGACGCCGTCTTCCGGTCGAAGGCGCGTCGACCACGGGTAGTAGTTGCGCGAGAATGCAACGCCGCCGACCAGCGGATAGAACAGGCCATGACTGTACTGACTCCCGATCATGTTCTGGATGAGAACGGCCATCTTCTCGTGGTGCCAGTCCAGTCGGTGCCGTTTGCGGTACGCGCGAGCATTCGGAGCAAACGTCGAGGCGTATACGCGCTTGATCAGGTGAATCAGGCTGTGTAGCCGGCCGTCCAGCGATCCTCGGTTTGCGAGGAAGTCGGACAGGTAGATCCCGGCGAACGAATGGTCGGGGTCATCCTCCATGACCGAAGACGAACGAACCGCTAGTGGCCGCGTCTCGGATTCCAGGAAGCTTCGAAGCGGTGGGATCCACCGTTTGGGAAATGGTGCGGCGATGATCCGTGCTTCGAGGTCTTCGAGGGTCAGCTCCCCAGTGCACCCGGCGGCCACATCTTCTCGAAGGTGGTTCGCGTCGATGAAGTCGTCGAACACCTCTGCGGAGACGACTACCGAGTCCGGAAATCGAAGGAGGTGGGTGTAGTCCGTCAACGGATACCCGCGTTCGATTGCCTGCATGACAAAGACGAGGCCGCGCGCCTTCCCGCCGATCTCTCCGTCGCCGATCAGGTGGACCTTGGACGGCAAGTCGGATGAGGAGAAACGATAGCGCCCCGTATCGTCCCGACCGTACTCGTAGAAGTCTGCGCCACCCATGTCGGTTGTCTGCTGCGGGTCAGAAGCCAAACGTCCCCTTGCTCGAGGCATGATTGCGCGATGTGCCTCGTTATCCCGTTCGCCTACGCTGCGGCTGCGTTGTAGCCGGCGTCGAGTGCCTGCTCGTTGATCGCGATGAGCTTTTGCTTTCCGCCCTTCTCCATCGCCTTGGCCATGGCCGCTTTTACGGTCTCGAGCGGTACGGCTCCAGAGGCTCGTACGTAGGCAGCGAGCGCGATCATGTTGATCGTGCGTGGGTTGCCGACTTGTGTCGCCAGGTCGTTTGCGGCGATGTACGTTGTCTTGAGATCTGATCGCTCGACCGTGCGCTCGATCAACGAGGAGTTGATGACGGCGGTTCCGCCCGACTCGAGAATTGGCTCGAACTTGTCAAGCGAGGGAAGATTCATTGCTACGAGCGCGCTCGGTTCGTCGACGATCGGGCTGCCCACTGTCTCGTCCGAGAAGACCACCGTGCAGTTGGCGGTTCCCCCGCGCATCTCCGGGCCGTATGACGGAAGCCACGTGACATGCAGGCCGTGGTCCATCGCCGCTTGTGCGAGAATCTTCCCGGCCAGGATAACGCCTTGCCCTCCGAAACCGGCGATTACGACGGATCGTTCCATGCTACCCCCTGTCCACTAGGTCACCGAGCGGGAACACGTCGGTCACCACGTTCTTCACATGCTCGTTGGCCTTCGTCGGCGACATGCGCCAGTTCGTCGGACACGTCGAGAGCATCTCGACGAGGGAGTATCCCTTGCCTTCGACCTGATTGGTGAACGCCTTCTTGATGGCCTTCGTCGCGTCCAGGATATGTTTCGTGTCGAACAGCGCTTGCCGGGTCACGTACACCGGAGCTTCCAACTGTGCAATCATCTCCGAGAAGCGAATCGGGTACCCGAACAACGCTGGGTCGCGGCCGTCCGGTGTGGTCGTCGAGTGCTGCCCGACCAGGGTGGTCGGTGCCATCTCGCCACCCGTCATCCCGTAGATCTGGTTGTTCACGAAGATCACAGTGATGTTTTCGCCACGGTTCGCGGCGTGAATGGATTCGGCGGTCCCGATGCTCGCGAAATCTCCGTCTCCCTGATAGGAGAAGACGATCAGGTTCGGGCGCGCACGCTTCACCCCTGTGGCCGCGGCCGACGCACGGCCGTGTGCGACCTGCAATGCGTCGCACTTGTACCACAGGTACGCAAACACCGAGCAGCCGACGGGAGCAATGCCCACCGTACGCTCTGCGATGTCCAGATCGTCGAGCACGTTTCCGATGATGCGGGTGATCAGCCCGTGGTGACATCCGGGACAGTATGTGAAGCGTGCATCGGTCAGGCTCGCCGGTCGCTCGAACACCTTGTTCATCGAAGCGGTGTCAATGGGCATGCTTCTTCACCTCGCTTAAGATTCCGCGCGGCGTTGGCACAACGCCGCCCATCTCGCCGTAGAACGGCGTCTTTGCACGTTCTCCGACTGCGAGTCGGACGTCTTCCCACATCTGTCCGGCGGACATCTCGACCGTTAGTACGATGTCCATCCGTTCGGACAAGGCACGCAGCGCATCGTACGGGTACGGCCACAGCGTGACTGGTCGGAACAGGCCGAGCTTGATTCCTTCCGCCCGTGCCATTGTGATGACCGATTTCACGATTCGGGCGACAGTTCCGTACGCCGCGACCACGATGTCGGCATCCTCAGTCGCCGTCTCTTCGTACCGGATCTCGTTGGCAGTGATCTGCTCGTACTTCTCTTGGAGTGCGAGGTTCATCCGCTTGAGGTTCTCCGGCCCGAGATCAAAGCTCAGAATGATGTTCGGATCCCGTCCTTTGGCGCCCGTTGTTGCCCAATCCTTCTTCGGAAGGGAGTCAAGATCGATTGGATCGGGGAGCTCAACGGGCTCCATCATCTGTCCGAGCAAACCATCGGCGAGGATCATCACCGGCGTGCGGTACTTGTCCGCTAGATCGAACGCGAGCATCGTCAAATCCCCGGCTTCTGGTACCGTTGACGGACCGAGGACGATAATGTGGTAATCGCCGTGCCCTCCGCCTTTTGTCGCCTGGAAGTAGTCGCACTGGGACGGGGCGATGTTGCCCAGGCCCGGTCCACCACGGACGACGTTCACGATCACGGCCGGTAGGTGTGATCCGGCGAGGTAGGAGATTCCCTCTTGCTTGAGGCTGATCCCGGGAGACGAGGAGGATGTCAGCGTTCGCGCGCCGGTCGACGCTGCGCCGTAGACCATGCTGATTGCAGCCACTTCGCTTTCCGCCTGGATGAACGTTCGCCCGAGCCGCGGCATGTTCCGTGCCATGTGCTCGAGCAGTTCGGCCTGGGGTGTGATCGGATACGCGAAGTAGCACTCACATCCCGCGCGGATCGCGGACTCGGCAATCACTTCATTGCCGCGAAGAAGCAGTCGCTCTCCCATTACCCCTCCTTGACGGGAGTCTTCTCCCGGTAGACTTCGATTGCGATGTCCGGGCATGTCAGTGCACAGAACGCACAACCGACACACGCGTCGGGGTTCTCCACGCGAGCGACGTTGTACCCGCTCTTGTTCAAGGTTCCAGAGAACGCCAGTACGTGCTGCGGACACGCTGCGATACAAAGGCCACATCCCTTGCACCGCTCGGTGTCGATGATGACCGCACCTTTCGGCATCAGGACCTCCCCTATCCGGTCGTTTGATTCGACGTTAGATCTGTTCGTTGAGACGTTTCGAGCGATGTCTGCGCAACTCGACGAGCTTGCTCTCGGTGCGCTCCACCCACTGTTTGATGCGTTCTTCGCCCAGCGCGTCCTGGTGAACCTGTTCATCCGCACGACGGCTCACCGGGCCATGGTTCGACAGCGCGCGATGTAGACGGTGGACCTCACGATCAAATGCGTGTTCAGAATCCTGGCCGGCACCAGCGATGGAGACCAGAGATAAGGTGATACGGCCGTCGGCGTCCGATCCTTCGACCCGAAATTGGCCGCGGTCTCCAACGCCGAGGGTCTCTTGAGATACTCCGGAAGACGGAATAATAGCAGGAGCGCCATCGTCTAGCCGAATCTGGAAACCAGACTCGTCTCGCGAGACGACCTCGCCCCAACGCAGGATGACGCCTCCCTCTCCTTGCAACGGCATCGTCCTCCCTTTGCGGTGTTGCAGGCGGATCGCCTGCCGACAGCGCCGCCTAGGCGGCCTTCGTAACGCGTCCCGACTTGATGCAGCGGGTACAGGCGCGAATCCACTTCTTCTTGCCATCGACTACCGCGTGGACTCGCTTGATGTTCGGGGCGCGAACACGTCGAGTTCGACGGTGGGAATGGCTGATCGCGTTTCCGGACGCCGGCCTCTTGCCGCAGATGTCACATACTCTGGACATGATCTTCTCTCCTTCTCTCTCCGGCTGTGCCGGCACCTTTCGCCGCCGGCACCCTATGCCAACTGGGCTTCAACGTACACCGGTTCCAACTCGAACAGCTGATCCGTCTCGTACGCCAAATGTCCCAAGCGGGCCACGGCCAGCGCCGAAGGACGTATCGCTTCGTCCGGAGCGATACGGACCCACGGATGATCATCGAGTGCCTCACAGATCGCAACTGCGCCGCTTCCGGCAACGACCAGCTCGCGATGTTCCTCGCGCAGCCGGCCGACGATTTCATCTCGGTGCATCAGCCGGACAGCGTCCTTGGGGCGCTGCCGGGCATACCACCGTACATAGTACAGATCCCGGCGGCTGCCGATGACGACACAGACGCGCGAGTCATCGGCAACCAGCGACCGGTACATCGCTGTTCCTTCAACCCCGACCACCGGGCAATTCAACGCTTGGCCGAGCCCTTTGGCCACGGCCAAGCCGATACGCAGCCCGGTGAACGACCCCGGTCCGCGATTGACGCTGATCAGGCCGATGGCCTGACAGGTACGATCGGCGGAGCGCAACAGGTCCTGAATCGTCGGGATCACACGCTCAGCATGCTGCAGGGGCTCATCCATCGTCTGCACCAATGCAATAGACGACTGCTCAAACAGCGAAACGCCTCCGATCGGCTCGGACGTCTCAAGACCCAACGTGAGCATGCTGCGCTTATGGTAGAAGAGGGCCAAGGGCATTTCAACCGCTGATTGGATGCCGGGTCAGCGGGTGACTCACCGCCATGTCCGTTGCCTGCGTTACATCACGTGCGATCTGGCCTCGCAGAGCATCGAGTGACGGGAATGCACGGTCGGGGCGTAGGCGCTTCAAGACGTGAACTTCGAGATGATGCCCGCACAGGTTGCCTTGCGGGTTACTGAGCAGGTGTACCTCGCAGCGGAGCGTGTTTCCTCCGATGGTCGGACGGGTCCCCACGTAGAGAAGCGCGTGCGAGCGCGTATTCCCATAGAAGGCATGAACGTAGTAGATCCCCGCGCCCGGGGGGAGAACGTACGGATCGAGATGAAGGTTTGCCGTCGGGTAGCCGAGCGTTCGGCCGATGCGATCTCCGGACTCGACGCGGCCGAAGACCAAGTGGGGCCGTCCGAGAAGCTCACTCGCGTCCTCAGCGCGGCCGTCGGCCACCATTCGCCGGATTCGTGTGCTGCTCACAATTGCTCCGTGTGCGGAGACCGACGGTACCGTGACGAGCGAGAACCCTCGATCCTTTCCCAGTGCAAGAAGCGTTTCCGTCGAGCCTTCGCGCCCCTGTCCGAACCGGAATCCCTCCCCGACGACCAATGTGTGCGTGTCGAGCTTTCGAAGCAGGATCTGCTCCGCAAACTGCTCCGGGGGCATCCGCGAAACCTGCGGGAACTCGGCACACTCGATCGCGTCCACATAGTCCAGAAGAATACGATGTTTCAGATGCTCGGGTAACAGGAGCGTACGGCCTGGGTCCGTTCGGCTCAGCGTTCTCGGCGGACGTCCGAACGTGTAAGCAATGCTCGAACGACCGGCCGTGGCGGCGTGGCGGCGTACGGTGGAAAGAAGCGCCTGATGTCCTCGATGAACACCGTCGAATGTTCCGATGGTTACGATAGCTTGGCTCACAATCGCCCCTGATGGACAAGTGTACCCCACAGGACCCGACGTGCACGCTCTCATCCGGGATGTCCGTGTTGAACGGGTTTGCCGGCGACCGGTACAATGCCCCTACGATGAGAACCGAGTGGATTGCAGGCCAGCCGCTGGAGGAGGACGCGTCCCAATCGACGCTGCGCCCACGGTCTCTCGACGAGTTCATCGGGCAAGAGGACATCAAGGAGAAACTCAGGATCTACATTGCAGCGGCAAAGGGGCGTGACGAACCGCTGGATCACGTTCTGCTGCACGGCCCCCCCGGCCTCGGGAAAACGACGTTGGCCCAGATCATCGCCGCGGAGATGGGTGTGAGCATCCGTGTGAGTTCCGGCCCCGCCGTAGAGAAGACGGGAGACCTTGCGGCAATCCTGTCGAATCTGCACCCACGTGATCTGTTCTTCATCGACGAGATCCATCGGCTGCGCCGGAATGTGGAGGAAATCCTGTACCCGGCGATGGAAGACGCCAAGATCGACATCATCCTCGGCGAGGGGCCGAACGCGCAGACGCTCAGGATTGATCTTCCGGAATTCACCCTGGTCGGCGCCACGACGAGGACGGGGCTGATCTCGGCACCGATGCGAGACCGGTTCCAGGTAGTCTTCCGGCTGTCGTTCTACGCCGTCGAGGACCTGATGCACATCGTCGTTCGGTCGAGCGGACTGTTGGGTATTGACATCACCGACGACGGCGCGCGAGAACTGGCACAGCGGGCTCGCGGCACGCCGCGTATCGCGAATCGACTTCTCCGGCGGACTCGCGATTTCGCCGAGGTCAAGGGAGACGGAGCGATTGACAGCGACATCGCGCGCCGCGCGCTCGAGATGTTGCGGATCGACAGCGTGGGGCTAAACGATCTCGATCGTGCGTTCCTTGATTCGCTCGTCACGAAGTTCGACGGAGGGCCGGTCGGCTTGGAGACGCTCGCCGCGGCACTGTCGGAGGAGAAGGACACGCTTACGGACGTCGTTGAGCCGTACTTGCTGCAAGAGGGTTTTCTCCAGCGAACACCACAGGGGCGTCTGGCCACCGAACGGGCGTACGATCATCTCGGACGACCGACGACACAGCGCTTGTTCTAGCGTTGCGCGAGCTGCCGGGCGTTCTGGATGAACTCTCGCACGACACCCTTGAACCGCTTCCAGTCCAACACGAGCGCGCTGACAATCCACGCCAGATACCACAGGAGGGCGTGGGGTGCTTCGAAAAACGAGACGACAAGCGGCAGCGCGACAATGGGGGCCGCAAACGACATCGTGATCATCTTCGATCGGAACATGACGATGCATAACGCAGCGACGACGCAGTAGATGACGGCGAGAAGCGTGTCAATGAACCCCGCCATCACGAAGTAGCACAGCCCGGAGAACACCATCACCATGTCGAAGGCGAACTCCTGTTCGCCGATCCACGTAGGAGGTTTGTTGATACGGCGGGCGATACGACCGTCGAAGATGTCGGTCGTCCATCCGAGCATCGTCAGCAGAATGACGGCTTCGAGAGCGCTCGTGCCGACGAACCCCAGCCCGAAGATCGCGCACGCAATCAGGCCACGTGAAAGCGTCAGGATATCCGCAAGTCGTTTCACCACACTCATCCTCACCCCAACATACCATTCTAGGCGTGAGTGAGGGGTTCGGCAACTGGCGGGTGGCGACTTCGCAGGCAGGGTCCGGTGAGAATCCGGGTGTGGGGTTGGTTCATTGGCGCAAACGTCCTAGAATGAGTGGCGGTGCATCGCGGTGTGGGGGTAGGCTGCTGCAGGGAGGAGATCGAATGAAGAACGCAATGCTCTTGCTGGGGATTTGGGTTGGCATCATCCTCACCGCGTACGGCCTCGTCTACTGGGGGGGCGACGTAGGGACATCTGCGGACGCTCTGATGAGTGCGTCGTTGTACGTGGATGCAAACGGTGCATTCGAGGTTCCGGTTCCGGTGGGATGGTGGGTGGACGAAACGGAGAGCGGCGCGGTTCTGCATGGGCCGCTGCAAGAAATCACCGTTTGGGCGGCCTCGTCTCGTGAGCTTGGTGCATTCCAGGTACTTGGCCTAGCATGGGAATCCATCGCACCGTGTCGTTCGCCTTTCTTCCGGATCACCGATTCGTTGTCCGACGGTGTTTCGGGCTGGAAGGTTCGCATCGCGGTCGAGTGCGATAGCCCAGATGTCCCACGACTGGCGGTCATTCACATGACAAGCGGCGCAACAGCAACGCTTCTCATACAGTACGAAGACGAGTACCCGGAAGACCGTCGGGCCGACGATTTGAAGACCATCGTCGAAGGGTTCGCCAATCTCCTGTAGACCTTATACGGCTAAACAGTGCTTGACGCGGAACGCTTCAGATCCCACTGCAAGATTCCTGATGCCCGTCCATGCGCGAGGTGTCCACGATGATGTAGGGCGTATGTGCCTGCAAACTGAGCGGCTCGGGATTGAGAGGAGAGACGATGCTGACCAACCCAGTCATCGAAGTGCTGATGCAGCGCAAGTCGATTCGCCAGTTCACGGAGCAGTCTCCGTCCGACGAGGTGCTCGAGACCGTGGTGCGGGCGGGTCAGCAGGCACCGTTTGCGGCGCAACTTGGGAGCCTGCTTCTGTCACGGAAGCGCAACAAGAACCCGTTCAATGCTCCACTTCTCTTCACGATTTGTGCTGACATTCACCGGCTTGAGGCGGTGCTGGAGCGGCGAGGGTGGACGCGCGTGTCTTGCGATGAAGCGATGCTCGTCTTTGCGATACAGGATGCGTCATACATGGCGGAGAACATGGTCATTGCTGGCGAATCTCTTGGGATGGGGAGTTGCTATTTGGGCGCGGCACCATTCATCGCGAAGGCAATCATTCGACAGTACAAGCTGCCGCACCGCGTTTACCCGGTCGTGCAACTGGCGATGGGGTATCCAGCGGAGAACCCGCCGCCGAGACCGCGGTATCCGATGGCCTTCTCATTGTTCGAAGACGAGTACCCGGAGTTCACCGACGTACAAGTCTGTGATGCAATGGACGTGATGGATTCGGGGTATCTCGCACAGTCATACTACGTGGCACAGGGAGCGCGGATTCCACTCAATGAAGACCGCGAGGAGACCTACACGGAAGAGACGTACTCGTGGACCGAACACATGGGACGCAAGTGGGGGAAATGGCTTCGTGACGTCGAAGAGGTTCGCGGCCCACTCGCGGATTGCGGATTCGTGTTCGATCAGTCGAAGACGAGAGCTGACCAGGCGTAGCAAGATCGGCTTGGAGGCGCCGCATATCTGGCCTTGACACGCAAACCGCACCCCACGTAACGTATTGACAGCGGAGTACGGGTCCATAGCTCAGCGGCAGAGCAACCGGCTCATAACCGGTTCGTCCCAGGTTCGAATCCTGGTGGACCCACCACATGAGCAAGCTCTTCGTGTACGTGGACGGACGTTCTGAAGGTGAGCCCGGTGACGCCGGAATCGGCGTTGCGATCGCGGATCCGCAGGGGAATGTGATTGAGGAGATTTCCCGGATGATCGGGCGAGCGACGACCGAGGTGGCGGAGTATCGGGCGCTGATTGAAGCTTGTCGGTATGTGCTGTCGCTGGAACCGGAGTCCGTGATCTTTTTCACCGATAATCAGCGGGTGGCTAACCACGTGAACGGAGTGTTCACAAGCCGCGAGCCGGCAATCCAGCACTTGGTCGAGGAAGCCCTCGGTTTGCTCAATCGATTCCCGCGGTGGCGTGTGAATTACGTGGACCAGTACGCAAACGTTCGTGCGCCCGGGCTGGTCGATCGGGCCTTTCATCGATCGTCACAGACTCACATCGTACGGGACCGACTCGAAGCACAGCTTCTTGGGTGCACCGCCGCGCTGACCGAAGAGGAAATGCGCCGTCTCATCGCCTACGCGGAGCAATTGCGCGACGAGGGGGCGTAGTCGTGCGTGTGGTGCTTCAACGCGTTCGGTCGGCGAGCGTGGCCATAGACGGACGGGAGATTTCCCGTATCGACCGCGGGTATGTGCTGCTTGTGGGAATCGCCACGGGTGACGAAGAGACGCTGGACGTTTCAAGGGCCGCATCGCGCATCGCAAACCTCCGTGTGTTTGAAGACGAGGGCAGCCGGATGAACCAGTCGTTGCTTGACGTCGAGGGGAGTGTGCTTGCCGTGCCGCAGTTCACGCTCTGCGCGGACACACGCAAGGGACGCCGTCCGAGCTTCACGGGGGCCGCGGCTCCCGACATCGCGGAGGCGTTGTTCGAGCAATTCGTGTTGGCCTTACGGTGCGAAGGTTTACAGGTGGAAACCGGCCGTTTCGGGGCCAAGATGCTCGTGACGTTGGAGAACGACGGTCCGGTGACGTTGGTTCTCGATGTTGAATCCGCGCAGGAGTGAGGCTACACTTCGCGATTGGCTGACTTCCATGCGATGCGTTCCGTGTCGCGTTATGGATATTGCATGAAGTAAGGAGGACGGATGGCTGTTCCGAAATACAGGACGTCCCGGTCGAAGGGAAGGATGCGGCGCAATCATTGGAAGCAGGCGGCATCCACTGCGTCCGGCACGTGCCCGCACTGTCACGAGGTCAAGCTTCCGCATCGGGCATGTCCTCACTGCGGATTCTACAACGGTATGGAAATCGTGGAGCAGAAGACAGAATCAGAGTAGGCTGCCTCGACGCGCCGCGATAAGACGGAGGGATTATCCTCCGTCTTTGCTTTTCTTCTCGATCTTCGCCTGGGCCTTTGCCCGCTTCTTCTCGATCTTCGCCTGTTCTCGGATGCCCGTCTGCTCGGGTGATTCTCCGGGTTTTCCAATGATGGATTGTCCGGACGGATTGTCGGCTGAGTCCAGCACGCGAGACGTTTGCCTGCGATGGATGAGGCGCAGGGCAAACGACTTCCCGAACTGCCCGATGAAGCCCGCGGCAAGGGCAGCCAGAACCCATTTGAGAACACCCCATACGTCTTCCATGGTTACGGTCTGATGGTAGTCGGCAAACGCCGCTACGACAACGGCGGGATGCATGCCACTGGGATTGACTTGCACCGTGTTCACCGTCAGAATGGCGAAGGGGAGATCGTATGTTCGAATGGACGGAGAAAGAGAAGACATCGCCGGACAGCTCGTTCAAGGAGCAGTGGAGGGAGATTCGTTCGGCAATTGACGATCGGGTTCTTCGTGCTTGTCTGCCGACGGACGTTCGCTCCGTGTTTGCCGACGAGAAGAGCGTTTCGATCTCAGTCGACAGCGAATTCAAGAAGGACTACTGCCAACGGAAGCTGCCTGAGATCGAAGCAGCCGTGTGCAAGGTAGTTGGCGTACGACAGGTTGTGATCGGTGAACTCCCTCTAGTCGAGCAGGTCAAGGAAGACGAAGGCGATCATGGCCCGTCGTCAGCACGCATTCTCGTAATCGGGGTCGGCGACGGCGGGGTTAACGCAGTCCAGCGCATGCGTCAGGAACGCCTGCATGGCGTTCGCCTCGTTGCGGTCGACACCGACAGACAGGTTCTGGATGCATCGAATATCCGGGAGAAGCTGCAGCTCGGAATGGACATTACCGGTGGTCGCGGTAGCGGAGGTGCGCCGGACAAAGGGCGGCGTGCGGCTCTCGAGTCGAGGTGGGAGATTGTCAACCTAGTACAAGGAATGGATCTGGTGTTCATCACAGCCGGTCTTGGTGGTGGAACGGGAACAGGAGCTGCCCCGCTGATCGCAGAGATCGCACGCGAAAACGGGGCACTAACGGTGGGCGTGGTGACTCGTCCATTCTCGTTTGAAGGAACCGTCCGCCGAGAGCATTGCGAGGAAGGACTGAAGGAGCTTCGAACAGCGTCCGACGTGATGATCGTGGTGTCGAACGATCGACTGCTTGAGACCAGCGCACGCGGACTGCCCGTGACCCGGGCGTTCGAACTGGCAGACGGCGTGCTGCACCAAGGCGTGAGAGGGATTTCCGATTTGATTACCATCCGCGGACTGGTGAATCTCGACTTCGCCGACATCCGAAGCGTGCTCGCGGGTGCGGGGGACGCAATGATGGCGATGGGCTCGGCATCGGGAGAGGGACGCGCGATGACGGCGGCGAAGATCGCCAGCGCGAATCCGTTGCTTGAAGGGAATACGATTCGCGGCGCGCAACGCGTCATCATGAACGTTACAGGCGGAGAGAACTTGACACTGGGCGAGGTAACGGCCGCTGCAGACCAGCTTCGGAAGATGACGGCAACGGAGTGTGATCTTGTGTTTGGCGCGGTCGTTCGTGAGGAGATGGCCGATGAAGTTCACATCACGGTGATTGCGGCCGACTTCCGAGAGGCGGGAGCCGTCCAGCGCGAAGGTCGCGGTCCAGTGAAACGCGAGCGGATTGCCGTTGACGAACAGCTTGATGTGCCAACGTTTCTTCGGCGGCAGCGTGCGTCGAGTGAGGAGGAGTCCGATCAGTAGTACTGCGATCGAGCTCCGGGCGGGAGAGCAATGCGGATCCTAATCTGTGAAGATGATGCGGCAATCGCCACACTACTTCGTGATGCGTTGCAGGAGGCGGAGTACGAGGTGCTCGCGGTATCGCGTCGTGTAGACGCGGAGGAGCAATTGCTGCAGTGGAGCCCTGACCTGTTGCTTCTCGATGTGATGCTTCCTGAGTCGCCCGACGCGGGATGGGAACTCCTGAGGTCGATTCGTGACCGAGGGATCAACGTGGCCGTGATCATGGTCACGGCGCTCAGCCGAGTTGATGATCGCGTTCGAGCACTTCGCGCCGGCGCGGACGACTTCATCGGCAAACCGTTCAGCCTCGAGGAAGTGAAGGCACGGGTTCACGCGGTGTTGCGCCGAACGCGGCCCGCGCTCGGAGAGCATGCCGTACACATCGATGATGTTCGCAAGGAAGTGCAGGTGGGGTCACGCAGTGTGTCTCTCTCTCCAAAGGAGTACCAGCTTCTGAAGCTTCTTGCTTCCTCCCCGGGGCGGGTGTTCTCAAACGATGAGATTCGTGCCGAGTTGTGGCCGGACGAGGAGTCGTACGCTACGGAACAGGACGTACAGAAGTACGTCTACCTGCTGCGCAGGAAGGTCGAACGGGATCCGAAGTCTCCGCAGATTGTGGTGACTGTGCGCGGGTTCGGGTATCGACTGGCGGTATAGGGCCTCACAAGGACCGCTCGGCCCTCGCGCCACCATAGGTACCGTGGGCCTCTCTTCAGATGTCTCGAATATCGAGGAACAGCGGCGGGGTCGGCGGTTGTTTCGAGCACAGCGGACGAACCACCGTGTAGTAGTGAAGAATCTCCTGAGGGAAGAAGCGCGGCCGAGTGGCAAGCGGATCGTCCTTGTAGATGAAAAGTGTCACGATATCCAGGTCGTTGTGATACGCGTATCGACGGATCGTACTGATCAGCTGGTGGAGAAGCCGGTGGCCGCGTGGGCCGTGGGCGATCGGATCGAACAACTGCAGGTAGGCAAGTTGCTGCCCGACCTTGGGAATTCGCGGCAATGGGAGAACGTGTGACGGTGGATTCAGTACTGCGCCGAGCGCACGTAGCGACAGAGGCATGTGCAACACCCGACTGCGGTAGATTGTGGACAGATTCCATGCGCTCACTTGGGCGAACGAGTCGTCCTCCTCTATCCGGAAGATCCCATCCAGGTACCCGAGTTCCGCCCCTCGCAAGTATGCATCAGCCAGTGAAACCGGGCGCATGGTGCGCGGTCCCACAAACGATTCCAGTCGCCTGATCTCCTCATCCAGGGAACCAAGGTGGGGGTCGAGTTCCACCAACGGCCCGCGCAGGGAGGGCACGGTCAGGATGTCGAATACCGATGAAACACGCGCTCCGGCCTTCGTGGACACGCTGAGTGAGTCGTGGTTGTCCGCTTTGACGTGGCCGTATACGCAAAGCGCCTTGGCGGCCTCCATCTCCTCGAGCGCCGCCTTCCACAGACGGAACAGGCCTCGCTTCATGCTGCGCCGGTAGGAGGCCTCCCCGCGTAGATCGTAGAAGTACGCAACGGGTTCGATTCCGCCGTCCCACAGGACGTCCTTGATCGCAAATGCCATCACACCGACGAGCTTTCCCTTCTCCTCGGCAATCAACACGTGGGCGCGGTCGTGAAGACGCGACCGGTAGAAGTAGTCGTCACGATCGATGAGGATCGAGATCCCCGTGCCCTGTGGACTCTGCGACTCTAAGTGCAGCAGGGCATCGTTGTCTGCGTGTGTGGCCTCCCGGATACTGAACACGGCGCGTCCTTTCTACGGCTCAATGCGGACGATGCGGGTGATCTCGCCGATGCTCCCCTGCTCGTCCATGACGATGAGTGTAACGGAATACGTGCCGGATTCAGGGAACGTGTGGATCGGGTGCCAAGCGTCGGTTCCTCCACAAGCGATGGTCGTGCCGGGACAGGTTGTGCCGTCGCCGAAGTCCCAGGCCACGTGCACCAACTCGCCCGTCGGGCTCGGGTCATACGACGCGGATGCATCGAACCGAATCGTGTACGGTGTCTCGAGGCCGGTCAGCGACGCAGACAAGGAAGCGACTGGGGCCGCATTCAAGACGTCAACCGTCACACAGTATGGAGCGGAGGGGGCGCCGTCGTCGTCGGTGACGGCGAGGCAGACATCGTACGTTCCGTCGTCGTCGAACGTGAGCGTTGGGGCCTGTCTATCGCTTGCGCCAGTTGCGTCCACGAACCAGCATACCGAGACGACGCTGCCGTCCGCGTCGGAGTACGACGCGGAGAATGCCGCGGCTTCGCCGTCGCTGAAGGTCTTAGGGGTCCAGACGACGTTCGACACCGTGGGAATTCGATTGAGAACAGCTAATTCGACTGCGCCTGAGATGTCAGTTTCTCCGGCATCGTCCGTTACGCGGACAGCCACGGCATACGTTCCGTCTTCAGCGTAGGCGTATGACAGCACTGCAGACGTGGTTTCGCGGTCGAAGACTCCGTCTCCGTCCAGATCCCACTCGTACAGAACAAGACTTCCGAGCGGACTCGGATCCGTCGATCCGCTCGCATCGAGACGGAACGCGCTTCCCGTTTCCTTCTCCGGTTCGGCGACGACAAGGCACGCAACCGGCGTGAGATTGGACACCGTGACCTCGGCACACGTGCTGGCGACGGCGCCGACTTCGTCGGTGACTTCGAGACAGATTGGATGAGTCCCGGCGGAGAGGAAGGCGTACGCGGGAGACGACTGGGTGCTTTCCGCTTCTTCGCCGAACGACCAGTTCCAGGCCACGATCGATCCATCCACGTCGTACGACAAGTCGTTGCACTCGATCGTCTCGTTCTCGGCGACCGAGAACGACGAAAGAGCAAACTGTGCGATAGGCGGCTGGTCGACGTAGACCCGACACAGCACGATGTCG
>Ga0272442_10000950_pt1 | contig 44880 bp, 35 predicted proteins | sample SSMForm2O_FD_200262 | JGI IMG/M metagenome (GOLD analysis project Ga0272442, IMG submission 200262) | Marine sediment archaeal communities from Little Sippewissett salt marsh, Falmouth, MA, United States - SSM-Form-2O | ecosystem: Environmental > Aquatic > Marine > Wetlands > Sediment ...
TTTCGTCGTCGCCCTTGGCGGTTACTGCCTGAAACGTCAAAGGGAACGCATCATCGGCTTTTTCCGGAACCGCTGGAAACTGATCCTGGTATATGAACTGATCTTTCTTTTCGCCTTTCTGTTTTTCGTGAACGTCCGCTCCTATCGGCCCGAGGCCATGTTCAATCCCTCGGAAAGCGGAGCGGAAAAAATGCTCAACTGTGCCTACCTTCACGCCCTTTTGCGAACCAGTCATTTCCCACCCGGCGATACCTGGTTCTGGGGCGATTACGCCGTCAAAGAGGAACCCACGGGGAAGGACGGCGAAACCAGGGAAAAACTCATCGAAGCAGCGGATGCCCCCGAGGGCGCCGCGATCAAAACCTTTCATATCAATTACTACTACTTCGGTCACCTGATGTGGGCCACGGTGGCCAGGTTCTCCTTCAATGAGGCCCGCTACGCCTTCAACCTGGGGCTGGCCTCCATCTTCGCACTCTCCTTCCTCGCCGCCTTCTCCCTCGGGGTCAACCTTACCCGGCGGTACAGGTGGGGAGTTCTCGCGGCCTTCATGATCGTGCTGTTCGGCAATTTCGACGCCCTCCAGCAGATGATGGAACGGATGGGGCAATGGCTGGCAAGAAAAGGGCCGGACCAGACCGCCTGGGAATTGCTCATGGACAATAAGGACGTGGTCTTTTACAGTGTGGACTTCTGGAGGACCTCACGGATCATCGAGTATACGGTTACCGAGTTTCCCTATTTCTCCGCCATCCTGGGGGATCTTCACCCCCATCATTCGAGCCTCCCCCTCGTGCTGCTCGTGATTGGAACCGGCATGAGTCTGGTCATGAGCGTTTCCCGGAGCGATGGCAGTCTCAAGACCTTTTTCCGTCGTTACGGCCACGTGTTTCTCTTCCTGGCCCTCGTGATCGGGGGCACGTTTGTCACCAATACGTGGGATGCGATTGTGATGGGATTTTTCGGGGCCGTGCTGATGAGCTATATCCACCTGAGGCATCACGGCAATTCCTGGCGTGGCTGGGGATATACCATTGTGACCACCGCCGTTCTGGGGATCCTGTCCGTGTTCCTGTTTCTCCTTTTCAAGCTGTTTTTCCAATCCCCGATCCAGAACGAGATCCGGCTTGCCAGCCTCTTTCCCTTGAAGTTCGAAAAATTCAAACTCATGGTGGCCCCGGTTTCCCACAAGCTCCGAACCGAGCTTACGGATTATTTCGTTCTGTTCGGACTCTTTCTCTTTCCCGTCATCGTTTACTTTGCCACGCTCGTGATCAGCTACCTGAAGAAAAGAGATAAAGCCATCCGATGGACGTGGTTTTTCGCGGCTCTGTTTTTCCTTATCTTTTCCCGCAATGCCTGGCGGTTCTGGCTGCCCGGGATGGCCATCGTGACCCTGGCCCTCACGGTTTCCTTCCTCATCGATGGCAAAAAGGGAAGGCGCACCAACTTTTTCCTTCTCCTTTTCCTGGTGGCCGCCTTTTTCACCCTGTTCGTTGAAACCCTGTATTTCGACGACCGCATGGTGGGGGAGAACGAGCGTTACAACACCCTTTTCAAGATCTACTACCCCCTCTGGTCCATCCTGGGTGTATGTGCGGCTTTTTCGTTCGCGAAGATGTTCCGAAAGGTGATCATCCGGAAGAGGTGGGGAATCCTGGCCTGGCTCTCGCTCTTTCTCCTCTTTATCGTGTTTTCGGGAATGCTCTACCCGGTTCAATCCACAGCCATGCGAACCGATTTCTTTCAGACAACCGAAAAGTACGAAACCGGCCGGAAAGAACGTCATCGCACCCTCGATGCCACCGAGTATATCTCGAGGGATATGAGCGTGCGGGTTGATATCGGCGGCAATCAGAAACGGAGCGTGAATCTGAAAAACGATGCGGCAGTGATTTCCTGGATCAGGGAGAACGTAAAAGGCCAGCCTGTTATACTCGAGGCCATCGGCGGCTGTTATGTGCCCTTTTCCCGGATGGCCTCCATGACGGGACTTCCCACCCTGGTGGGGTGGTCCCATCATGTGGCCCAGCATCGCGGCGGGTCAATTTACGATCTCCTCGGGCCGCGGGAACAGGATGTCAAAGAGATCTATACCTCGGAGGACGTGAAAAAAACCAGGCGTCTCCTGAAAAAATACAAGATCGAGTACGTGATGTTCGGATCCCTGGAGCGGGCGAAATACTCCCCCAGGGCGGAGGAAAAATTCAGCCAGATGCTGAAAGAAGTCTTCCGTAACGGGGACAGTCTTCTTTACAAGGTTCCCTGGGAAGTGCCGTGATTTCAGGAATGGAATAATGGAAAAGGAAAAAAGCAAAGACATCTGTATCCGGTTGAATCCACGGGTCATCATGATCGTGCTTCTTTTCGCATTTGCCTTTTTCACCAGGCTCTATAACCTGCAGGTGAAGGCCCTGATGCACGATGAGTGCATGTTTACCTATTACAGCTGGCACCTGTATGAACACGGGGATTACCTGTATCAGCCGATCCTTCACGGGGCGGTTCTCCAGCAGATGAATGCCCTGTTTTTCCTTTTACTGGGTGACTCGACGTATACCATGCGGCTTTTTCCCGCACTCTGCGGTTTGGCCGTGATTTTCGTTCTCCTCGGTTTTCGATCCCGGCTCGGAAAAGAGGGAATGGTGGCGGCCATCGCCCTTTTCGCCCTTTCTCCCTTTTTCATGTTTTATGCCAGGTTCTGCAGGAACGACATGCCGTTCGCCCTCTTTTCCATCCTCACGTTTTATCTGTACTGGCGGTTCTTCCGGGAAGGGGGCGGCAAAACCCTTGTGTTCGCCATCCTTTCCTCCATGATGCTGATCTGCATCAAGGAAAACCAGCTGATCTATTTCTTCACGATTTACACCTTTGCGGGATTGCTCTTCCTCGTGGATGTGGTGAAGGGTTATCTCGAGGATAGAAAAAAGCCCGGGAAAAAGAAAAAACCCCATCCACGGATCGCTCCTGGTCGATGGTTCAACGTGGATCCACTCTCCCTTTTACTCCTGGTTGCGAGTTTCGGTTTTTATCTTATCGGCCACTTCTCCGGGTATTACGAATTCAAGTCACTCGGGTTTCTGGGAGTGGTCTGTTATCTCGCTCATATGTTCAGGCGGTATTATCTCGAGGTGAAGGAAAAGCCTCCTGCCTCCTTCCGGGATATAAGCATCGGGTATACCACCATTTTTATCAACGCCCTCGCCCTGGTTTTGCTGTGCTGGATCGTTTACGAAGATCTCTTTTCAGGGCTGGTGAAGATCCAGTGGGCCTTCTGGAAGACCTCTGTGCTTTTGGCCTGCTTTTACGTTTTCCTCTTCATCGTGAATTTCTGGATTCGAACCGGGGCCGGGGAAGACCGGCTGATGCGGCGATTTTTTCTCTATCTGGGGGATCATCTCCCTTATCTCTTCATCGGACTGTTCGCATCCTGCATTATCTATATTATCTTTTTCAGCACCTGGTTCAAACATCCGGAGTCGCCCTTTCAGTTTTACAAAAAGACCTTCCAATACTGGATGGGACAACACAAGGAACACCGGATCAAGGGGGCTTTTCATTACTACCTCCCGATCCTGGCGGTGTATGAGCTCCCCGCGCTCCTCATTGTCATTGGCGGTGCGATCGCCGCCCTGTGGAAGAGTAGAAACATCCGCCGTTTCGGTATTACCTTTTATGCGGTGGTGTTTATTGCCGCCTTTCTCTACTTTTCAAAGCATCCCTTTTCCACGGATGACTGGAAGAAGCTCGATGAATCCATACACATGAACGCCTATTTTCATTTCTTCTTTTTCGGGACCGTGGCCTTTTTCGGAACGCTCCTCACCATTCATTATCTCTGGAAAAAGGAGCGGTTCAACGCCCTCCTGGTTTACTGGTCCATGGGGAGCATTCTCGGGTATTCCTACGCGGGTGAGAAGGTGCCGTGGGTGAGTGTCCATATCATGCTCCCAATCCTCATCCTGGCCGCTGTATACATTCAGAAGCTCTGGAACACGAAGTTTTTCCGGAAAACCGCCCTGGCTTGGTATATCCTGTTCATCCTGTTTGCCATGTGGAACATCAAGAGCTCGGTTGTGGTTTCATTTATCAACCATTCCAACATTGCGGAACGGATGATCTATTCCCACGCATCCATGGATGTCCCGAGATCCGCGCGGGTGGTGAAAGACATCGCCTTCCAGCTCGGAACCAGGGAAAAAACAAAGATCCTGGTCAAGGGATGGGCGGTCTGGCCCATGAGATGGTATCTCAGGGATTATGAATGGACCGAATGGGAAAACCCCGAAACCACCGCGTTTCCCATCGTGATCATGGATTACGACAAGGCCATGGACATCAAGAATATCACGGAAAATTACCAGATCTCGAAGCATAAGGTGATTCAATGGTGGGTTCCCGTCCTGCTCGATTTCGATCGCCTGTTTGACATCTGGCTGGTGGTGATTCCGAAACAGTATTACAAAAGGGGGAACACGGGACAACGGATTCAGAACTCCAAGGCCGAGTGGAACAAAATCCGGGATTACCTGCTGCATCGGAAAATCTACGAAGGACACGACAGCAAGTGGCCGAGCGTGAGCGCCCCGGAAATGGCACTCTGTATCAGGAAGAACATCCTCGATAGATGACCCCCATTTCTCCATCCCCCGCTTTCCCGGATCAACCGTTCCCCAAGGGAATTTTCGCACATCCAAAGCAAAAAAGCGAAAGCAAAGTCGTGAAAGAGATCCTCTCATCCTTCATCGCTTTTGTATTCCTGTTCTTTTTCCCCGGAGCTCCCCTCTGCCGGGAAAACGCACCCACTCCCTGGTGGAACAATGGCTGGTCCTGCCGGAGAAGGGTGGTGGTGGAGGAGGATTTTTACAAGTCCGCCCGCACGGATGTGGCCGTGGCAAAGTTTTACACTTATGGACGGCTCGCACCCGATGCCCGCGGCTTGAGAGTCCTCGATTCCCGGAAAAACCAGGTCCCCTTCCAGCTCATGTTTTACCATCCGGACCTGTATTGCATCCTGGCCTTTAAACGCCTTCCGGGTGATCGGTATTACTGGATCTATTACGACAATCCCCAGGCAAAGAAAATCTCCGGTTCGTGGAATCCCGAGGCCGGCGTTTTTCTGACCACGTATCGAAAAAAAAGCGGGGGTGCACATTACTGGAAACAGATGCAGAGGATTTTCAAACAGAGCCGCGACCAACCCTCGGGGGCGGGGTATCGCGGGAAAATCTTCGATGGATACAACCCCTTCGGACCCTCCCTCAATTTCGTCAGCCGTTACCTCGCGTATATCGATGTCCCCAAAGACGGCCCTTACCTTTTCTGTACCGCTTCCGATGACGCCTCCTTTTTGCTCGTGGATGATAATCCGGTGGCCGAGTGGCCCGGTTGGCATGGACCCCACGGCGGCCTCCATGGACAGCATCGCGGGAAAATCAATCTCGCGAAAGGCGTCCATAAACTCTCCTATTACCACCTCCAGGGATCCGATTCCACAACGTGCGTTGCAGGATGGCAGCCCCCGGGGGAAGCCCACGTTCAACTGATCCCCGATCAGGCCTTTGTTCCCGTGCTGAATACCAACTGCATCCAGTACGATATTCGCGGTCAGGAAGCGGCCCCGGATATGACGATCGAACAGGGGGAAACACTCAACTTCAAGGGAAATCACTACGTGATGTATCGTTTTAACGATGTAACCACGTCCCTGAAGGAGCCATCCCGCCGCCGCTGGGATTTCGGGGACGGCGTCAGCACGTACGAGGAAAATCCCTCCCACCTCTATCTCACCCCCGGAAAAAAGACGGTCAGGCTCATTCACCTGACCCGAGAGGGGGAAAAACTCGAGGCTGGCCAGACCCTCGAGGTTTATCCCAATCCCTATATTACAAAGAGCGATCCCTTTTATCTCGAGGGGCAATTTGTCAAATGGATTGCGAGTTATCCCCTGGATTCCCTTTCGGACAGGGATCTTTTCGCCGCCGTGCCGCTCCTTATGAGCGAGAAGCGGGAGGAGGCCGTGCGCAAGGTTCTGGAAAAGAGAATGAGCAGGAGGAAGGCCGCCACTTCCAGGCGCGACGTGATCGCCATCGGTCTTTTGGCTGAAATCTACGGGGAGATTGAGGGACAGACCCCAAAGGCCGCCGCATTCCTTGGGGAATGGATCGACAAGGGAAGGCAGGGCAAGCCCGAAATCGCTATGAGGGCACCGCTTTACCTTGCCCTGGCCCGCATGCAGAAAAATTCCCGGGCGGCTCTTCAAACCCTCCAGAAACTCCTCACCGCCGAATCTGAAATCGACCCGGAACGTCGCTTTGAATTGTACACGGCCCTCGGGGACGCATACATGGATACCGGCGATCTGAAACGCGCCAATTCTTTCTACCTCGAAGTGGAGGGCCTCACCTCGGAAAAGAGGAAGCAACCCCCGGATTTCTACAAGAGCTCCTATACCCTCACCGTGGAATCCTACCTGCGTTCGAAAAAGTATGGCGAGGCGAAGGAAATCATCGAAACGTGGCAAAAGGAATATCCCACGGAAAAAATCAACGGCGCCTCCCTCCTCCTCGAGGCCAAACTGGAAAGAGCCGGGAAGGAATACGATCATTCGAACAGGATCCTCCAGGAACTCCTCGAGAACGATCCCGGTTCCAACCTGGCCAGGGAGGCCCTTTACATTCAGGGATCGAATTACATCGCCCTCGAGGAATTCGAAAAGGCGGAGGATATCTTCAGGCGGATATTAAACCTTTACGACGATCCGACATCCAGGAGCGAACTCGAGGCCAGGATCAGCTATTGCGAGCAGAAAAGGTCCGTGAAAAAAGCGAATCCCAAGTAAATAGGGGGTCATAAATAGGGGGTCAGACCCTAACGAAATACTACACTTTTGAGATCAGTTATGTAATTATTTTCCGTAAATAATGGACAATTCTTCCCTGATAAAGGAAAAAAGCATTTTTATCCGGTTCCGCGAATTCGTTATATTTCGATAGGGTCTGACCCCCCGATGGTTCAGTTCCGGAGGCTCCTCAAGGGAGCGGGGATGCGGCCGCCGAAGTCCACGAACCTGCTCGATCGTCCATCCCGGTGAACCGGCATGATATAGGCCTCCCCGAACAGCCCCCCGAAAACCGCCTTTTCCCCGGCCTTTTTACCCGGAACCGGGATGATGCGGCAGGCCGTGCTCTTGTGATTGATCACGCCGATCGCCATCTCGTCCATGATGAGGGCCGCCAGGGTATGCGGGTCCGTATCCCCGGGAATCGCCACCATGTCCAGCCCCACGGAACAAACGCTGGTCATGGCCTCGAGTTTTTCAAGGCGAAGGTCGCCGTTTCCCGCCGCCTCGCTCAGGGCGGCATCCTCCGAGACCGGGATGAATGCGCCGGAAAGCCCCCCCACTGACGAGGAGGCGAACAAACCGCCCTTTTTCACGGCGTCGTTCAAGAGGGCGATGGCCGCGGTGGATCCCGGGGCCCCGATGGCCTCGATCCCGAGCACCTTCAGAATTTCACCCACACTGTCCCCCACCCTCGGGGTGGGAGCCAGGGAGAGATCCACGATGCCGAACGGAACCCCCAGGCGGCCGGCCACCTCACGCCCGATCAGTTCCCCCACACGGGTGACCCGGAAGGCCGTGGTCTTGATCTCCTCCGTAATGTCGGTAAAGGAAACTCCGCCCGATTTGATCTGGATCTCGAGGGCCCTTTTCACTACTCCGGGACCGGATACCCCGATATTGACCACGCATTCCGGCTCTCCCGAACCGAGATAAGCTCCGGCCATGAAGGGATTGTCCTGGGGGATGTTGGCGAACACCACGAGTTTGGCCGCTGCGAAACCGTCGTGATCCGCGCTTTTTCCCGCCGCCTCGATGATCACCTCGGCCATGCGTTTCACGGCATCCACGTTGATCCCGGCCGCGGATGAGGCCACGTTTACGGAGGAACAGACCCGCTCCGTGGAGGATAAAACCATGGGGATGGAATCGATCAGTACCCGTTCCCCCGGGGTCCATCCCTTCTGGACCATGGCGGAAAATCCCCCCACAATATCCACGTTCACCTCCCTGGCGGCGCGATCGATGGTGCGGGCCAGGGCCACGGCAGCGACCCCGTCGTGGGGCTCCAGAAGCTGGCTGACCGGGGAGAGGGAGATCCGTTTGTTCACAATGGGGATGCCGAAACGCCCGGCGATCTCCTTGCAGACCGGGACCAGGTTCCGGGCCTTTTCCACGATCTTTTTAAAGACCCGTTCCTGCTGCCGGTGGGGATCCTGATCCGCGCAATCCAGCAGGTTGATCCCCAGGGTAACCGTACGTACATCCAGGTTCTCCTTCTGGATCATCTCCACCGTACGCATGATCTCTTCCGTGGTAAAAACAGCCATGACTAAATTCCCTTCAGGAGAGTATGTTGTCTGTTGCCTGTTGTTTGTTGTTTCTCGAAGCGTTTGTTTTTGGTTCTGTTTTAAGGGTTTTGATATAAGCCCCGAGCCGGGGTGTCAGATCGTTCACTATTTTTTCTAAAAGGCCAATTTCTTCCCTGGATAAAAGATTTCGTCTACAGGCCCTTCGCAGCCAGTGCCTTACCTCATATAAGGAACCGCGGGCAATCAGGGCAAATCTGCGATTCTCTTTTCTGCTTCCTCTTCCCGTTCCCTCGGCAATATTCGCTCCTATACTATCTGCGGCTTTAACCAGCTGTATCCCAACTGTTGATCTTGGGAAATGGTCCCATTTCAGTACGATTTCCCAGATATGATCAGCCAGTTCTTCAGATAATTTATAAATTCTCAGATTCTCGAATCTCGAACGTTCCATGATATCTTGTCCTTATAAGAATCAGAATCATAATCAACAAACAACAGGCAACAAACAACAAGCAATTATCAAATCCTATTCGTCTCCTTGAAGATATTGATGTGCTGGAGGTGGACGGAGAGTTTCTGGCTCATACCGAGAGCGGCCAGTTCATCCTTCAGGCAGAAGAGATCCACACTGTGGGGCACAAGGACCTGGGCCACGATCATGACCTGATCCTTTTCCTTGTATACCGCGATATCCAGGATGTTGATCCCCCGGCCGGACAATGTCCGGCTGATGTGGTGGATGATCCCCTTGTTATCCGGTCCGGTGGCGGTGAGAACGTATTCCGTGGCGTCTTTCTCGAGGTCCGCGGGGAGCCGGGGCTTTTTGTAATCCCTCACAATCACGCTGTATTCCCCGGTTCCGCCCGATTTTTCGATTGTTTTCCGGATCCCTTCCGAGGTGACGGTTCCGGGGAATTCCCCCACCAGGATAATGGTAAAGTATCCCTCGACCACGGTTTGGCTGAGGCCCAGGATGTTCCCCTCCAGCTCGAAAACAGCGGCCGATACATTGGCCACGATCCCCGGACGATCCTCGCTCACCAGTGAGATGGTAAATTTCCCTTTCATTTTCCGTACTCCCTGATCATTTCCTTTTCAACCGGTATGTGAGGGCCTTGTATTCCGGCAGGTAGGATTCCTTGGCGCGCCGGAGACCCTCGATCCCCAGATCCTGCTCCCGGTTCAGGTACTGATACTGATCCCGGAGAAAAGACGCGGTCTCCTGGTTGATGGCCTGGCCCGAGCCCTTGATCCCGCGATCGAACTTCTCGAAATGAACCAGCCCGGTATCGCTGCATTGCCTGTTAAAAATGGAAAATCCCACGACACGGTCTCGAATCAAAAGAACAAGTCCCTTCATATCGAGGGGTTTTACATATTCGAGGGCCTTGCGAAGGGCGTCCGTTTCGTAGGCGTATGCCACGATATCGCAGGTTTTGTCCATGCACCACACCTCGCTGAGATCGATGCAGGCCTGGTGATGCTTCGGGGCCAGTTCCTCGACTCTGTAATCCGGGTTGTTTCTCTGGAACTGCCTCAGGAGGTTTTTCTTTTTATGGAGCTTTCTTCCTTTGAGTTCCGCAAGCTTTGGAGTGGAGTAAATATAATCGGCGTTGTTTTCATCCGGTTCAATTTCGAAGTGTTCCTCGAGCCCGGGGTGGTTTTCCACGAAAGAGGGGGGAACGAAACAGAAATGGCCTGGCCGTTCCTGATTCGTGAGGGCATCGGAAATCTCGAGGAGATCTTCCGGTGTTATATCATCCGACGGCGGAAACACGGCGAAATTGTTGTTTTCGAGGTAGAGAACCAGCCTCTGCCCGAACATGGTAAAGCGATATTTATGGAGGCGTCCCCAGGTGAAAAGGTTGGCAAAGTTGTAAATGGAATACACCTTGTCAAAGGGAACCAGGAAGCGTTCGAAAAGCTCCCTGTCCTCGAGGTTGATATCCCTGAATGTCCCCAATCGCTCCGTCATTCCCCATCTCCCTTTTTCTTTTTTTCCGGCGGGACGATCCCGGTGACCTCCACATCGAGTTTTCCCCTCCAGAGCCTTGCCTCGAGGGGCTCCGACAATGTCACCTTACGGGAATCCATGACCACTTCCCGTGTATCCTTTTCGAGAAGGATGCTGTATCCCCTGGAGAGAACGGCCTCGGGATTCAGGGTTCGCAGCCTGGCCTCGAGGATATCGAACCGTTGACGCGCCGACTGAAGAAGGGCGTCGATTTGGAGCCTCATGGCCTCGGTCAGTTCGTCGAGGCGCTGCTCGGTCTGCCGGAGGCGCTCCACGGGGGAGTGAAGGCTGTGGCTGGCAGCGAGTTCCCGGATCCTGAGTCGCCGGAGCTCGATCCAGTTCAAAATGGCGCGGTCCAGGCGGGAACCCAGTATCTGCATACCCTCCATGAGATTCTCGTGGTTGGCCGTGACCAGTTCCGCGGCCGCGGAAGGCGTCGGGGCTCGAAGATCCGCCACAAAGTCCGCAATGGTGAAATCGGTCTCGTGACCCACAGCGCTGATGACCGGGATCTTCGAGGCGAAAATGGCCCGGGCCACCTCTTCTTCGTTGAAGGACCACAGGTCCTCGATGGAGCCTCCCCCCCTTCCCACGATAAGAACATCCACCATGCCAAGTTCGTTCATTCTCCCGATCGCCCGGGCGATCTGACCGGCGGCCTCCTTTCCCTGCACCAGGGTGGGATAGACATAAATTTCCAGGTGGGAGAAACGACGGGTGAGGACATTTATGATATCGCGCACCGCGGCCCCGGTCGCGCTTGTGATCACGCCGATCCTGCGGGGGAGATAGGGCAGGGGTTTCTTATGGACGGGATCGAACAACCCCTCCTCTCCCAGGCGTTTCTTCAGCTCCTCGAACCTCCGGAAAAGAATCCCGATTCCCGCCTCCACGAGCCTTTCCACCACGAGCTGGTATTGACCCCTTGGTGGATACAGGGTGACGTTTCCCGTCGCCTCCACCTGCATGCCGTCGGAAACGGGAAACGGAACGCGACCAAAGGAGGAGCGAAACATGACACAGTTCAGGGCCGCGCCCTCGTCCTTCAGGGTGAAATAGGCATGTCCAGAGGAGGCCAGCTTGAATCCCGAGATCTCCCCCGTGACGCACACCCTCCCCACCATGGACTCGAGGGTGTCCTTGATGTATCTCGTGAGCTCTGTAACAGTGAGGATTTTTTTCTGCATTAAAGTATTTGGATCAGGATGACGAGTGCCAGGAGAACCACCCAGATCGCCACACTGAACCAGGTCACCTTTTTCGCCGAACGTTTCTGGTACCAGTACTGGGGCTCGATGCCCTCGAACCGGAAGGTGGCCATGGCCGCGAGATTCAGACCCGCCAGGTTGGCCAGGAAGATCAGGAAGGCCCCGATGGCCCCCTGCCAGTGTCCCTGGGAAATCGTGCCCCCGAGGGCCACGATGGGGGGCAGAAGCGCGATCCCCACCATCACTCCCACCAGGGCCTCGGAGAGCGCGGTGGTGAAGCTCAGGGCCCCGGCCACACCGGAAACCAGGGCCAGGATCAGGATCGGCCAGGAAAAATTCATGCGGGAAGCCATCTCCCGCAAGCTTACGTCTATGGGAAACAAAAACCCCAAAAGGCAGGAAACGAGAAACGCAAGGCCGATCCCCGAAAGGGCCGCCTGCATGGCCCGACGCCACAGGGGGAGGTGACCGATCAGGGAGGCGAATCCCGCGGCGATGTTCGGTCCCAGAAGGGGGGCGAGCACCATGGCTGCGATCACGATCGCCGGACTGTCCAGGAGGAATCCGATATACGCCACCACCGTGGATAACAGCACCAGGAGGTAGAAATTCCGGGAGGGCTCGGCCCGGGCGCTGACATTTGTGAAAAGCTCCTCCCGGCTCGCCTGGGCGCTCAGCTCCTTTTCCTTCTCCGGGTAGGGAAGCGAACCCTCCGCATTCAGGATCGTTACAAGGGCCGTCTCCTTGCCGTCCACCAGGATGATTCTCCGGAGGCGATCCAGGAGGCTCTGAACGTTCCCCGTTCGGGTGATCACCATGAACAGGCATTTCTTTTCCTCACCGGAACCCTCGATCAGGCTGAACGTGTTGGTCGGTTCCTCCTCGAGAAGACGCATGATCTCGTCCGCCTTATTCTTGGGGGCGATGATCTGTATCTGCCGGATGCTCATTCCGTAATGATCCCCTGTTTTTTGTTATATTCGATTCTGTCCCTACCCTTTTGGGGGGCAAAGGGGCAAGGGTAAATCTCGTATCGACGGCAACACGGGCTAGCGGGCCTTGGCCATGGTGATATATTCCAGGGTGCTTTTTTCCTCTTCCGGACGGGCGTCAAAGTAATAGACGAACACCTCCGCCCCGGTTTGGGAGGCCGCGATCACGAAGGTGTCCTGGTTCAGGGTATAAATTTGCCCGGTGATGATGTTCTGGGCATCGGCCCGGGAGGCCAGGGAGGGCGACCCTTCCGGAAGGATCGCCTGGAGAGCCAGGATGATCGCGGTCGTTAAAAGTGCCGTCACAACGATCTGAATGATTTTCTTCTTCATTTCCCTTCCTTCCTTTCCTCGATGATTTGAAAGATGTAAACGTTATTCTTTTCATATACCGGACGCAGCCGGGGAGATGCCAGGAAATCCTTATAACGCTCGTATTCCTCCCGAGTGAACCTGGGGCGGAAAAATTGGTCATGATACCTGGACAACTCGGCGTTGTTGTAAAACACGTGAGTGCAGTTTTGCTCCCCAAGGAGGGAGAAAATCCCCCGGTTGTCACCGGTCTCCCTGATCAGGTGACAGATGGCCGGGGTATCGAACCAGTCGCTGAAGATCAGGCGGGGTCGGAAGCCGTAAGAGCGGTGCTCTCCAATTAATAACACCGCCTCCTCCCGGGGCACGATTTCGTTCAAGGCCCTCATGGCCGGGTAATAATCCAGCGCCTCGGTAAGGTACTCCTCCCTCTCCCTGATCCCGAGGAAGGCCGGCAGGGGATGGGGGCGGGCCTCGGTGAGGATCCATCGGACGCTCCACAGGGAGGAATAGCTGAGGCAGATAAAGAGGCCGGCCGCGAGGATCCTGGCCCCCACCGGGTATTTTTTCTTCAACTCCATGACAAAAAGTAAGACAATCACGGCCTCGAGCCCGTAAAAGGGAATCAGGAAACGGTTGCTCTGGTATCCGAAGAACCACATCAGATAATATATCCCGGAGAAAACCAGCAGGCAGATAAGGGGCCTTCTCAGCTCTTTCCCCTTCAGGACAAGAGGGGAAAGCAGGAAAAACGGGAAACCCAGGAGAAAAAAAGGTCCCGGATTGAACTGCCCGAACCTGTCCCAATGGAAGCTTGAGCTAAAGGGAGAAGAGAAGAGAAGCGGGATCGATTTGCCGAACCCCTTTCCAGCGGCCTTGGAAGCGTAAAACACAGCATTCGCACCACTCCAGTTCTTACCCCCGAAAATGCCGTAAAGGAGGGGATAAAAGGGATTTCCCGTGTAAACGAGGCTTTTGATATACCACGGAAGGGCAAAGGCAAGGGAAACAGCCCCCACCAGGAAGGCATCGGAAAACCGGGAACAGAGCGGAACTGGAAGGGCGCCCTCATTTTTTCTCCTTAAAAGGAAAAGCAGAACGCATCCCACGAAAATCATGGGAAGCATGGTGTACTTGGTCCCCAGCGCGGCCCCTCCCAGAAGGCCGCAAAGGATCAGAAGCCCTTTCTCCCCGGTTTCAACAGAAAGAACCAGTGCAATCACGAATCCCAGGAAAAAGGCCGCGATCCCAAGATCGATAAAGGACCAGCACGCCAAAATGGAAACCGCCGGCATGGAACCGAAGAGCAGCCCCCCCATAAGGGCGGGGAACCGGGGATGGAAAACTCCCCTCCCTTCCCTCCGATCCCTCCACAGATATAAAAGGAAGCCCCGGATCAGGAGGATCGAGAGGAACCAGAGAACAAAATGCATCATCTTGGCGGTCAGGTCCCCGAAGATGAGTATTCCGTAAAGGAAAAGCATTTCAATCAGAAAGGGGGAGTTGGAAAGGGCGGATAGGGGAAGGGAATGGATCCTGTGTTCCTTGATGTATTCCTGAGGGGCGGCCAGGTGATATCGGAGCCCGTCGCTCTGGAGGGGCGGGGTCAGGGTGTACATCAGGCAGACAAGGGCCAGGAGAAAAAAGATCGCAAACAGGCAAAGGGTTCCTGGGTCCGGTTTCCGGGGGCGATATTTCTTCCACGGCCCCTTTTTGATAATCCGAAAAACTCCGGCAGCAAGCATGAAACACGTGATAAAGATAAATATCCAGCTGTAAAGCAATCCCAGGATTCCCAGGAAAAAGCTAAGGATCGATATGGCGAACATCCCCAGAAGGACCTGAAGGGTAAGGGAGAGGGGAGAGGGAATTCGTCGAATGTTTAAAAGGGAGAAAAGAAACGAGCCCGCAACCCAGCAGGAGAACGTGAGGATCAATCCCCCGAAAAAGGGGAGGAAAACGGGGGCCAGATTGATCCCGTTCCCTGTGAATTGCCCTGTGAACCCTTTGAAATAAAGGGAGAGATACAGGGGGAAGCGGGTATAATAGATCCCTGCAACTAACAGGTTCCAGAGGAGGATGCCCCCTCCGATCATGAACTTTGATTTATTTCCCAAAATCCCGTCCTGAAAAAATAATCCTGCAAGATAAGCATTTTCAATCTATCGTAAGGGTGGTTTGTGTCAAGTGCAAGGGGTCTTTCGATCGATAAAAAAATATATATCTATTGTCTTTTTGGGATTGACAGCCTTTGATAAATCCCCTAAAGAAACATAGTATAATTGGGTTATCAGCTCTTTAAAACTCATTTGTCGTCTTAATTAAAAAAAACGGTCACAAGAGATCTTGTACCCGTTCCCGTTGATGTTGTTTGAAGATGGATGTATGATGGCACTATTTCCCGTTGAAAAAGGAAGACCTGTAGAATGTTACTGAAGCGCGTGGAGATGACCGGTTTCAAATCCTTCGCTACCAAAACCACGGTCGAATTCCTGCCTGGTATCACAATCATCGTCGGTCCCAATGGATGCGGAAAATCGAATATCTTCGATGCCGTTCGCTGGGTGCTCGGGGAACAGAGCGCCAAATCGCTCCGCGGCACCCGCATGGGCGATGTGATATTTGCCGGCAGCTCTTCCTACAAGGCCCTCTCCTATGCCCAGGTTACTCTGGTGATCGATAACAGGGATCGCAAGATCCCCATGGATTTCACCGAAATCGCAGTCACCCGCCGCCTGTTCAGAAGCGGGGAGAGCGAATACCTCCTGAACAAGGTCCCCTGCAGGCTCAAGGATATTGTCAGCCTGTTCATGGACACCGGAATCGGGACGGATGCCTATTCCGTTCTGGAGCAGGGGCGCGTCGATCAGATCATACGGGCCAAACCGCTGGAACGCCGGTATCTTTTCGAGGAGGCCGCCGGGATCTCGAAATACAAATCGAGGAAGGAAGAAGCCCTCCGGAAGCTGATCCGGACCGAGGAGGATCTCCTCCGCATCGGCGATATTGTCGAGGAAGTCCGCCGAACCGCCGGTTCCCTCAAACGCCAGGCCGCCAAGGCCGAACGCTTTAAAAAACTCAAAGCCTTGCAGTACGATATCGAAAAAAGCCTCCTGGTCCTCAGGTACCAGTTTCTCCTGGAGCACTCCTCCACCATTGAAAAGGAACACGAGGAAGTCTCCTCCCATCATGCGGAGCTGTCCGCCCGATTGGCCACTCTGAATTCGAGAAATGAAGAGGGCAAGATCGAAACCGATCGCCTTTCCGGCAATCTCTCCGAGGCTCAGGGCAGATCCTACAACGTCGGTTCCGAAATCGAACGCACGGAAAACCAGATCCAGATCTTCAAGGAACGCATCATCAATGCCGACGAATCGAGGGAAAAGATCGACGGGGAACTGGCCGAAGAACAAACTCAACTGGCCGCTCTCGAGAAATCAAAACTGGAACTGGACGACCAGCTGGAACAGTCCGGGGTAAACCTCGCCCGGATCGAAAAGGAATACGGAGAGTTCAAATCACGGTTCGATAAGCTGGAGGAGGCACGCCGGGAAAAACTCGCCGATCTTGAAAAACAGCGGCAACTCCAGGCGGATTGCCTCTCTGACAAAACACGCCTCCAGAACGAAATCCGTTACTCGGAGGCCATGAAGCAAAGGTTGACGGATCGCCTCAGGGAAGAACATGCGCTCCTGCAGGAGGAACAAAACCGCCTTGGCAAGCTGGCCGCGGAGGTGAAAAAGCGAAACGAACAACTCGCCACGTGCGAATCCGAAATCCGGGACATCGAAAAACGATTCCGCGACGAATCCGAATCCATCAGAAAGGCCGAGGCGGCCCTCGAGGCCACCCGCCTGAAAAGTGAAACCACCGCGTTGCAACTCCGCCAGATGGAATCCAGGCTCGGAGTGCTTCGGGAATTGATACAGAACTACGAGGGGTGCCAGCAGGGGGTCAAGGCCGTCATGAACGCGGCCCAAAAGGGAGAGATGAAGGGCATCAGCGGGATGATTGCGGCCTGCATCTCTCTCCCCCGAAAGTACGAAAAGGCCATTGAAGCCGCCCTGGGAAACGCACTCCAGTGCATTGTCATTAAAGGATCTCAGGAAGCGGTAAACGCCGTCTTGTTTCTGAAGGACAAAAAGGCCGGCCAGGCCGGGTTTATCTCCCGGGACCTTGCCCGTTTCGAGGATACGGGGAAACAGCTCAAAGCTCTCCTTTCCGAAAAAGGCGTCCTCGGCCTTGCCAGGGATTTCGTTGAAACCGACAAAGAAAACAGGATCCTCCTGAATGCACTCCTCGGGGATACCCTGCTAGTGGATCAGCTCGATACAGCCATGTCGCTGTTCAAGAGGGGACACGGAGTTTCCTTTGTGACCCTCGAGGGGGAAAGCCTCGAACCGAGCGGAGTGATCCGTGGAGGCTCCTCCGGGAAGGCGGGACTCCTCTCCCGGGAACGCGAGGCCCGCGATCTCGAGGATAAGATCGGAGAAGTGAAAAAGGAATGCAAACGCCTGGCCAAAAAAATCCTCGGGGAAAAGAAACACCTCGAGGAGCGAAAACAGGCAGTCTTGAGCCTCTCCGGGGAACTCCACGAAAGGGCCGTCAGAAGGGCCTCCCTCCAAAAGGATCTGGAATCGGCGGACAAGAACCTGCGCGAGAAACAAAAGATCTTACAGGATCTCGAAACCAGGGTGGCGGCTCAGAGGGCGGAACTCGATAAATTCCAGGGGACCATTTCGAAAAATACCTCCGATATCGGAAAGATCGATATGAAGTCGCGGAAAATCTCCGAGACGATCCAGGATCTCCAAACCGCCATCCAGACCGACCAGGAGGAAATCTCGCGACTCGACGAAAACGTATCGGGGCTCCTCCTCGAACAGACCCGCCACCGCGAAAGGTGTCACGCCCTGAAGGAACGCCTCGCAATCCTTCAACGCAACCTGGAAGACGGGCGGGCCTCCATCTCGCGGAAAAAAGAAGAAATGGACTCCCTCGCGACAAAAAAAATCGAACTCTCCAGCGCCATCGGAGAAATGGAGGAAAAACTCCAGGATCTGATCGGTGAGAGGGAATCGATCGACCAGGAAATAACCTTTCAAACCCAGCAGAGGGAAACCCTCGTTTTAAACCTCAAAAAACTGGGACAGGAACTCACCGTGGTTCAGAGGGATTTCAACGAAGTCCAGAACAACCTCCATGAAATCGATCTCAAGAAAACCCAGTATGCGGCCCAGGAGGAAAGCCTGAGCCAGCAGGCCGAGGAGAAATTCCAGAAAAACATCGGGGAGATCGTATCGGAAATCGGAGAAGTCGAGGGCGAACGGGAAGAACTCCTCACACAACTCAATGAAATCAGGTCGAAAATCGACCGCATCGGGATCATCAACGCGGCTGCCGTGGAACAGTACGAGGAGGCCATCGAACGCTTCGAATTCCTCTCCACCCAGCAGAAAGACCTCCGGGAGGCCAAGGAATCCCTGAAAAAAACCATCGCCCACATCGATCAAACCACAACCAAGCTCTTCACCGAGGCCTTCGAGACGATTCGGGAACACTTTATCGAAGTATTCCGCACCCTGTTCAACGGGGGACGCGCCGATCTCATTTTGATTCATAACGAAGAAAATCCTGACCAGGAACCCGGAGTCGAAATCGTGGCTCAACCGCCGGGAAAGAAACTTCAGAACATCTCCCTGCTTTCCGGGGGCGAAAAATCCCTCACCGCCATCGCCCTGCTTTTCAGCATCTTCATGTTCAAACCCAGCCCCTTTTGCCTCCTGGATGAAATCGACGCCGCCCTGGATGATGTGAACGTGGGGCGCTTCAAGGAACTCCTGCAACGATTCTGCGAAAAAACACAATTTGTGATCGTGACTCATAACAAGCAGACCATGAACCTCGCCGACAGCATCTACGGGGTCACCATGCAGGAACCCGGGGTCACGAGGCTCGTGTCCGTTCGGTTCGAAGATGTGGAGGAAAAACTTCTTGTAGGATAATGATATGTCATTCCATCATTCTCAAAGGGGGGAGTAAAATGAAACGCTCATTCCTGTTACCCGTTGCCGCCGTCGTTCTTTCGGGACTCCTTTTGTTTTCCTGTACACAGAGCCCGGAACAAAATCCCATCATCCAGGAAAAGTTTCAGAAACTGGGTGATATGGCCGAGGAAGTGGATCAACTGAAAGGCAAAATCCGCGATATCCAGAACGATATCGATACCATTACACAGGATCTCATGACCCTGAAACAAATGCCCAGGACAACGGGTGTTTCTCCTACCGAACTGGAGGCCCTGAAGGCCCGGCTGGGGGAAATGGACGGGGAAATGAGTAAGCTGAAAAGCGAACTCTCAATGCTCAAGAAAAAGGCCGTTTCTGCTGTCAAGTCCGTGGAAACCTCCAAGCCCAAAACCTCCGTTTCCAAACCGGAACCCACTCCGGAACCCAGGAAGCGCGGCCAGTATTACACGGTCAAAACCGGGGATACCCTCAAATCCCTGGCTGAAAAGTTCAAGACCACGCCTGAAAAGATCCGTGAGGAAAATCACTTGCCCCAGAATAAGGAGCTGATCGCGGGCATCCGGCTTTATATCATCCCCGGGGATTAATCCCTTCAGCTTCACCGGAACGCTTCGAACGCTCCTTCTCCTCATCCCCCCCGGCGAGATTAAGGAAGCACGGCAACATGAGAATTACCCTTGTCTACGATAACGACCTGAGTACGGATGGTTTGAAAAACGACTGGGGTCTGTCCCTCCTCATCGAAAGGGAGGGCGTTCCCCGCATGCTTTTCGATACCGGCGCCAACGGTCGAACTCTCCTTTTCAACCTGGCCAGGCTCGATATCTCTCCACGCTCCATACAGGATGTGTTTCTCTCCCACTCCCATTGGGACCACACCGGCGGGCTTGCGGATCTGTTCGAAAAAAATCCCGACTTCAACCTTTACATGCCCCCCGATTTCATACCCCCCATCGAAATGAAAAAAGTAAGGAAGCTGACGGAACCGGTCCATATCCACGACGGTTTTTACTCGACCGGGTGGATCGGAAACGTGGAACAATCACTCCTGATCCGGACGGATCGTGGAATCGTGGTTCTCACCGGTTGCTCCCATTGCGGCGTCGAAAATATCCTCGAAGAGGCCTCGCGCCTCGGGGACGTTTACGGCCTTATCGGCGGGCTCCACGGATTCCGCGATTTCTCCGTATTGAAGGACCTGGCCATGATCTGCGCCTGCCACTGCACTGATCATAAATCGGAAATAAAGTCCCTTTTCCCCGAAAAATGGATCGACGGGGGCGCCGGAAGAGTCATTGCCCTTTGATGCCGGGTCAAAGCCTGGAGCGAACTTACATAATGGGAGGTTCCGGCATGAGTTTTCACCGCCCAACCAGGGCCGTCATTTCACTGGCCGCGGTACGGCACAATACCAGGGTCATTCGGAAAAGAATCGGCAAGGCCTCCGGGGTGATGGCCATTGTCAAGGCCGATGCTTACGGTCACGGCATGATCCCGGTGGCCAGGGCCTCCCTCGAGGCCGGGGCCAAGTGGCTCGGGGTGGCCACGGTCGATGAGGCCCTGGCGATCCGGAAACAGGGGATCGACTCGCCCCTGCTGATCCTCGGACCCACATTCCAAGCCGATGCCGACACCCTTGTCAGAAACAATATCTCCGTTGCCGTGGGATCTCTCAAGATCGCCCGTGCCCTGGGAAAAGCCGCCGGGAAACGTCGAACAAAGGCTAAAGTCCATATCAAGGTGGATACCGGTATGGGACGGTTCGGTTTCTGGTGGAAGGAACTGATCCGGCTCCTTCCGGAGATCTCCCGTATCCAGGGGATCACCCTCGAGGGCTGCTTCACGCATTTTGCCGTATCCGATGCGGCAAATCCCGGCTATACCCGGAAACAGCATGATCGGTTCAGAAAATTGATCGAGGCGGCAGCCATGGGGGGCATTCGGTTTCCCCTTATTCACTGCGCCAATTCCGGCGCGATCCTCCAGCACCCCGGGACCTTTTACGACATGGTTCGGGCCGGGGTCGTCCTGTATGGCATGCTCCCGGATAAGGAGACCAAACTCACACTTCCACTCAAACCCGTCATGACCCTGACCACCAATATCATTGAGATTCGCACCCACCCCTCCGGCAGATACCTGAGCTATGGATGCACCTTTCGAACCAGGAGAAAAAGCCGTATCGCCATTTTACCCATCGGATATGCGGACGGCATCTCCAGGAAGATGTCCAACAGGGGAGAGGTGATTATCCGGGGCTGTCGCGTCCCCATCGTGGGACGTGTCTGCATGGATCAGATCCTGGTGGATGTGACGGATATCCCGGGGGCTCGAGTCGGAGATCCCGTGCTCTTCTGGGGCAAACAGGGGAAAAACGTCCTCAAGGCCGAAGAAGTGGCCGAGTGGATGGAAACCATTAGCTACGATGTCACCTGCGGCGTGAGCCGGCGGGTCCCCCGGGTGTATGTCTAAGGCGGCCTCCGGCCGCAACCTGAAGCGGTGAGCGGATAGCGGTTGGCGGGGAGCGGGGGTGTTGTGAGATCCGGTTGAATTTCCGCATTTCTTTCCAACGGTGCCCTTCCCTCCCTTTCGTCCCTTCGGTCTCTTGTGTCCCTTGTGTCTCTTCTTGTGTTTGTCTTATGATCTCAAATGGTATAGAACCCCCAATGGAACGCTCTGACACGATACCCCTGTTTTCTGATCGAAGGTGATATTCCAGGCGGTGTTTGCCCCTGTTTGTTCCTGTACTCGAATCAAACAGACCGAATGTCCGGGAAACGGACGGCTCATGGAATGGATTCGTGGAATTCCCTTCAAATATCCGTAAACCCCTGAAATTATTAAACTTCAGTCGGGATTGCCGATGGCACGATAATTGCCCCATACTGTAATTGAGCTTAAAGGATTTTCAAACACGAACAGGAGGTAAATCGAAATGAGAAAGAAAACATGGTTGGCAGCGATTGTGATTCCGGCGCTTTTTCTCCTCGCGACAAGCGCCCTGGCTCAACGGACGGTACGAACCAGATCTTCCGGCAGGGTTCCGAAAGGGATCTCCACATTCTCGCGTCACGTTCCCCAATCCCGCACATCCACGAGGACTCCACGGGAATCGATCAAGTCGAGGCAATCTCCATCTTTGAGATCGCCCGCCACACGGGTAAAACGACCGGTTCCCACCACGCATCGGGTGGAACCCGTTAAAAAGTCCCGATCCCCCGTGGAAAATCGCGTTCACGTGAAACCGCAGGATCACCATAGGCGCCACGAACCCCATCGTCCCGTGCCGCGCGATCCTTATATTCACCCGAAACGGCATCACCCCGAGCCCCATCATCCGAAACGGCATCACCACAAAAAACCGGATCACAGAACCAGCATCTGGTACGATTGGGGAGATTGGGGCATCAGCTACTTCGACGATGACTTCTCCATCCGGCTGAATGTCGGCAGCCCCTCTTATTCCTATTGGGGCGATGCCTGCGGCAGCGACTCGTGGTATTGGAACACATCCCTTTACAACGGAGACTGCGAGTACGTTTATACCTCCACACCGGGTGTGACATATGTTCGCAAACTATGGATCCCCGGGCACTGGAAGTATGAAAACAGGCGGGTCCGTTACATAGGACATTTCGGGCGGGTCTGTTACCGCACCGTGAAACACAAGGTGTGGGTTCCCGGATACTGGAAGGTCTACTGAAATACCTCCGGGAGAATCCTTTGAGCCAAAACATCCGCCCGGGTCCTCGGGATCCGGGCGGTTCGCTTTTGTCGGGAAAAACAATGAGAGCCTTCGGTTGAGATATGTTTTCGTTTCGGGTTCAAAATAAATACACATCCAGAGACGGAAGAGACAAAAGAGTCATATGGATCGAAAGAGGCCGCCAGCCGCCAGCCGCCAGCCGCCAGCCGCCAGCCGCAAGCCTCCAGCCGCCAGCCGCCAGCCGCCAGCCGCCAGCCGCCAGCCGCAAGCCGCCAGCCGCCAGCCGCAAGCCTCCAGCCGCCAGCCGCCAGCCGCAAGCCGCCAGCCGCAAGCCTCCAGCCGCCTCAGACGATTTCCTCTCCCATGATCTGAACCACCAGGCGACGGGTGCGGGGGCGCGTGTCGAAGTCGATGAACACCAGCTGTTGCCAGGTTCCCAGGCAGGGCGTCTTTTGAGTGAAGGGGATCGTAAGGGACGGCCCCACGAGCGCGGCTCGAACATGGGAACTTCCGTTGTCGTCGTGCCAGGTATCGTGGTGATGGTAGGGGGCGGAGGCCGGCGCGATTTTCTCGAGGGCCTCAGGGATGTCCTTTATCAGGCCGGGTTCATACTCGATCGTGGTCAGACCCCCGGTTGAACCGGGCACGAACAGGGTAACGATACCGTCCGTGATGTCGCTTTCCCGGAGAAGGCGGGTCACTTCCGGAGTGATGTCGTGGATATCCGTGTGTCCCCTGGTGGAGAGCTCGATGTATTCCGTTTGAATCATGTTTCACTAAATCGATCCCGGAGTGAATCCCTTAAGGATTTAATCGAAATATTTCGATTCCAGGGCGTATTCCCTTCGGGCCGTTTCGTACTGGTCGTTCCCGTGGACGTCATTGATGCAGATAACGGGGAAGCGTTCCACTTCGAGTCGCCTGACCGCCTCGGGGCCGAGGTCTTCATAGGCGATGATTTCCGCCTTTTTGATGCATTGAGAGAGGATGGCGGCGGCGCCCCCGGTGGCCATGCAGTAAATGGCTTTATGCTTTACCATGGCGTCACGGACCTCTTTCCCGCGGGGGCCTTTTCCGATCATGGCCTTGAGCCCAGCCTCGAGCAGACGGGGGGAATAGGGATCCATGCGGTATGACGTGGTGGGTCCGGCGGCCCCGATGGGGCGACCCGGCCGGGCGGGAGTGGGTCCGACGAAAAAGATCGCCTGTCCCTGGATATCGAAGGGGAGCTGCTCCCCGGCGTCCAGGGCCTGGATCATGCGATCATGGGCGGCGTCCCTGCCGGTATAGATCACACCGCTGATATAGAGGCGATCCCCGCTCTGGATCTTCTCCAGAATGTCATCCGTCAGGGGAGTGATGACTTCAACTTCCTGTGTCATGGTAAGGACTCCTTCATCCGGGGTGCGGATTTTTTTTACAGTATCATTTCCTTGTGCCGGTGGGCATGGCAGTCGATGTTTACGGCCACGGGGAGGCTGGCGATGTGACAGGGCGCTTTCAGGATTTTTACCGCCAGGGCGAAATTCCGTCCCCCGAGCCCCATGGGTCCGTGTCCGGTTTTGTTGACCTCTTCGAGGATTTCTGTCTCCATTTTCTCGAGCACGGGATCGGGATTGTTCCGGGCCAGCGGCCGGAGCAGGGCCTTTTTGGCAAGGATGGCGGCGTATTCGAAGGTTCCGCCGATACCCACACCCACCACGATGGGTGGGCAGGGATTCCCGCCGGCCTCGAGGCATCGCCGGATCACGAATCTCTTGATGCCCTCGGCTCCGTCAGCGGGTTTGAGCATGGTGACCCGGCTCATGTTTTCGCTTCCCCCCCCCTTGGCCGCGAAGATCAGTTTCAGCTTATCTCCCTCGACCATGGAGACGTGGACAATGGCCGGGGTGTTATCCCCGATATTTTTTCTCGTGAGGGGTTCGCACGTGCTTTTTCTGAGGTAGCCTTCGTCGTAACCCTGGCGCACTCCCTCGTTGACCGCGTCGGTGAGGAGTCCGCCCTCGATGTGAACCTCCTGTCCGAGTTCCGCGAATACAACGGCCAGTCCGGTATCCTGGCAGTAAGGGATGAGTTCCTTTTTGGCGACCTCGGCGTTATCGATGAGTTCCTGGAGGATGATTTTTCCCACAGGGGAGGGTTCGGATTCCCTGGCCGCGGCCAGGGCCTCGGTCATCTCGGAGTTGATATAGTGACAGGCCTCGATGGCCATTTTCTTAATTGCTTCTGTGATATCGGCAGCCTTGATTGTTCTCATCTTTGGAAGATCCTCCCCACTTGAAAATCGCCTATTTGTATATTTTTCCCCCAAAAAGTGTGCAAGCTTTATTTTTCCTTTCCACTTTTGAGTTGATCCACAAAACAGGGGGTCTTATGGTCTTTAACATCTTGGTGACGCCTCCTCGAGGTTGGGTTTTATGACATTTTCAAGCAGCAATCCGGATGTCTCCATCATTATCCCTGTTTTTGACGAAAGGGAAGGGCTGGAGGCCGTGTTGAAGGATATCCGCTCCGTCCTGGACGGGCGTTTCTCCTTTGAAATCATCGTGGTGGATGACGGTTCCACGGATGGGCTCGATATCGCACCCTTTCGGGAAAAAATCGACAGGTTTCTCCGACACAGAAAGAACATGGGATACGGTGCGGCCATAAAAACAGGCCTCCGCCACAGTTGCGGGGAAAAAATCGTCATCACCGACGGCGACGGCACCTACCCGGCCCGCGCCATTCCGAAACTCCTTTCCCGGCTCGAGGAGTGCGACATGGCCGTGGGGGCTCGAACCGGCAAAAACGTCCAGATCCCCTTCATGCGCCAGCCCGCCAAGTTCATCCTGGGGCGGCTGGCCAATTATCTCGCGGAAACGAAAATCCCGGACCTCAATTCCGGCCTGCGCGCCTTCTGGAAAAAGGAGGCGGAACCCTATCTTCATATCCTTCCCCGGGGATTCTCACTCACCACCACCCTGACCCTGGCCTTTCTGTGCGACGACCTCCGGGTGGACTATATCGCCATTGATTACCATAAACGGAAAGGCAAATCCAAGATCCGTCCCCTTCGCGATACGAAAAATATCCTCCTGACCATTTTACGCACCATCGTGTATTTCAATCCCCTCAAGGTCTGCCTCCCCGTGGCCATGGCCCTCTTCCTCCTGGCCTTTCTTATCCTCCTTTACAGCGGATTTGTCCTGGATCGAATCATGGACGGAACCGTCTCGGTTCTCACCATCGGGGGCATTCAGATCGTCGCCATCGGGCTGCTGGCCGATCTCATCGCCCGGAGGAGCGGACGGTGAGGATCTATTTTCTCAATCCCCCCATCATGAAAGGCGGCCTCTTCATGAAAGAGGTGGGGCGGTGCGGTCGAAAGGCCGTGGCCGGAGAACTGTGGCCACAGACCGGGCTCGCCACCCTGGCGGCCGTGGCCCTCGAGGAAAAGTGCGAGGTGGCCCTCGACGACGCCATGGCATCCGGCCTGGCAGTGGAGGATCTGCAAAAGATCCTGGATGATTTCAAGCCCGACTTCGTGATCGCCAACACCACCACACCCACCTTCCGAAACGACGCAGCCGTGCTCGAGCTGTTGAAAAAAGAACATGACGCCGTGTATTCGTTCACTGGAACTCATGTGTCCGCCCTTCCAGGGGAATCCCTGCAGGAATCCTGTGCCGACCTGATCTTCATCAACGAGGCGGAGGGCACCCTCAGAGAATCCATCCATAAATGGAAAAACTGGAGCGACGTCCCGGGAATCGCTTATAAGAAAAATGGCGGAATCGTCGTGAATTCCCATTGCCCCTATCTCCCCGATCTGGACGAGCTGCCCTTCCCGGCCCGCCACCTCCTCCCCAACGATCGGTACAAAATGCCCTTTTTCGAGAACGAACCATACGTCACGGTCATTCCCACCCGGGGCTGTCCCTGGAAATGCACCTTTTGCCGTGCCGGAAAGGTATGGGGCACAAAGGTTCGGGCCCGCAGCCCTGAGAACGTGGTGGCCGAAATCAGGGAGGTCAGGGACGAACTCGGGATTCGGAACGTCGTATTCATGACCGATTCCCTGACCCTGGATAAAAAATGGGCGAATGACTTTTTCGATGCGATCCGGGAGGCGGGCCTCGAGTTCCGATGGATCTGCAACAGCCGGGTGGACGCCGTAACACCGGACATGCTTCGGAAAATGAGGGAAACCGGCTGTATCCTGGTCTCTTACGGGCTGGAATCGGGCAGCCAGGAAATCCTGGATGCCTCGAAAAAAAAGATCACACTCGAAGACTCCCGGCGCGCCGTCAGGTGGACCCGCGAGGCAGGCATCATCTCCATGGCCTACTTTATCGTCGGTCTGCCCGGGGAAACCCACGACACCATCGAGGCCTCCATCCGTTTTGCCATCGAACTGGAACCGGACTATGTGAACTTCCATGTGGCCACCCCCTTTCCCGGAACCGAGCTGTTTGAGATCGCCCGGGAACACGGATGGCTCGAAACCACGGACTGGACCCGGTTCGAAGAGGAGGGATCCGCGGTTCTTCATACCGATTCCCTGACCGCAGAAGACCTCGTCCGGGCTCAGAAAAGGGCCATGCGGCGGTTTTATATCCGGCCGAAACGGCTCCTGAAAGAACTTTTCCGCATCCGGAGCTTCGGACAGCTCGCCGCCCGCATCAAGGCCGGATGTTCCATCTTCTCCACCCTCGCGAAAAAGGAGTAAATCAAGATGACCCGCTGGATTCCTCTCATCGTATTTTTGGCAATGGTGGCCGGCATTGTATGGTGGGCCGTCCGGAACAGGGACCGCATCGCCATCCTGAAGGAGTTCTTCGAATTCCTGAGGGAACGGAAACTCTGGTGGATCAGCCCCATCATCATTGTTCTCGTGCTGCTTGGAATCCTCATCGTGGCCTTTGAAACGGGGGCCCTCAGCAGTATCATGTATGTCCTTTTTTAGGAAAGGAGGCAGGGCCGTGTACATGCCCGACTTTCAAACGCTGGTTCCCGAGTCGCTCGAAAAGGCCCTGGATTTCCTGGATCGACATGCCTCCGAAGGGATCATGCCCCTGGCCGGGGGAACGGATCTTGTCGTACGTATGAAGGAGGGAACCATCAAACCGCGAATCCTCCTTCTCCTCGAAAAAGTAAGCGAGCTAAAGGGCATTAAGGAACATGACGGTACGATCATGCTCGGGGCACGGACCACGCATGAGGAAATCATCCGTTCCGGCCTCCTCGGGAAAAAGGCGCCCGTCCTTGTGGCCGCGTGCCGGAAAATCGGTTCCCCCCAGGTTCGTTGCCGCGCCACTCTGGGGGGCAACATCGCCAATGCCTCGCCCTGTGCCGATTCGGTTCCAGCTCTGGTGGTTCTCGAAGCCCGGGCCCTTATCGTCTCGAAGGAAGGAGAAAGGCTGATTCCCCTCGAGGATTGTTTCAAAGGCCCCAAGGAAAATACGTTGAATCCGGGGGAGCTCATTGCACGGGTGGAATTCCCGGTTCCGGCTCAACCGGAAAACTCCTTCTATCTCGAGAAGGGACAGAGGGCATCGCTGGCCGTCACCAAGCTGTCTGTCGCGGGGCAGCTCGAGCTTGCCGGGGATGGAACCGTGGAAAAGGTCCGGATCGCATACGGGGCAGTGGCCCCCACCGTTCTCAGGGGAGGTAAGGTGGAGGCGTTTTTGAAGGGAAAAAAGCTCGAGGACCGGATACGGAAAGAGGCCGCAAGCCTCGCCGCAAAAGAGGTTCGCCCTATTACGGATATCCGTTCCACACAGGATTACCGGCGGGACGTGACCGCTGTCCTTTTAAAACGCGGGCTCGAACAGATCTCTTAAAAAAAAGGATTGAAAAAACACCCTCCACCTGTTTTGATCTGTAACCAGTTGCTGTTCAAGTTGTTTTTTCTTCTTGCAGAGGTTCGTCATGTTCCTGCGGATCAAACGCGCGTCCGGCTGGTTCCTGGCCGCACTCATTGCCCTCCTTTTCCTTTACTATAATTTTGTAAAGCCCCGATGGAAATACATCATTATTCACCACAGCTCCACGAGACTCGGCAGCGTTCGCATTTTTCGCAACGGTCACGAGGAACGCGGGGGGGCCTGGCCTTTCAACGATCCCATGTTTTACCACCTGGTGATCGGGAACGGGCACGGGTCCGGGGATGGCGAACTCGAGAGGGGTCGCCGCTGGCTCAGGCAGCAACTGGGGGGCGGATGCTGCAGCCTGAAAGGACTGGATCGCGTGGAACGCATTTCCGACCTTCCCCTCGCCTTTTCGGATTACTACAACTACACCGGCATCCATATCTGCCTGGTGGGCGAATTTTCGAAGAACCCGCCATCTGGCGCGCAGATCTCCACACTTTGCCCGGTTGTTGAAAAACTCTGCCGGCGGTATCGCATCCCTCCCGAGAGGATCCTGGGGCATCGTGATGTTCAGATGGCTCCCACCGATTGCCCGGGCAGGGCCTTCCCCATGGAGCGTTTCCGTCGCCAGATCGAGCGCCGCCTGAATACTCGCCTCGAGGGGAGAAAGGTATCGCTCTTTACCTGGAGGATCACCCTTGTAAATCTCTGGCCGGTTCTCGGGTTTTTTTTCGGGGAGTATTATTTCGCAACCGCACTCCTCCTTTTTAACCTGTTCCTTGCGTTTCTTTTCATTAAGGCGGCCCTGCCGCTTCTTCGTGCCAGGCCGGTCTCCCTGGAGGAAGAAGAGCCGGAAACCCAGCTGCTTCCCGTTCCCGCATGCCGGGAAATCTGCGAGGAGGCCATGGCCCTGGAGGATGAGATGTTTTCTCCCGATGATCCCGCTCCGGAACAGATGATGCAGCCCGCTGAAATTCTCGAATCGGGCGGGAACCCGTTGACAGGGCAGGAAGAGGGCGATAGTACTATTCCCGTTAATCGATGCGATGATGAAAAGATCGACCCATGATTGAAGAGGGCACCATTATCGAGGGACGTTGTGCGGATTGCGTTCTGAATCTCCTTCAGATCTCCGGCCGCGGCCCCGGAAAGTACGGCTACTGCCGGCTTCGAAGGCTCGTGCTGGAATTCCCCTGGGCCATGATCTGCCAGCATTACCAGTACTGGGGGGATCGTCCCACACCCGGAAAATCCCGCCTCCTGCTCGAACGCCCCTCTCGACCACTGCTGGATTACAGCTCCCAGAAACCGATACAGGTTTCCCTGTCGCCGGGTGAACTCAAGGTCCGCCACAAAGATGAGGTCGATGACGATGTCAAACGCAACGTCGGAGCCGCCCTCACTGCCCAGGAATTCATCGATGCCCCTTTCCAGAGGCAGTACGACCTCCTGTGCGGGTTTCTCTCGGGTTTCAATCCCTATAATTTCGTTATTGCGGTGAACGCCCTGCATCATTTCCCCGTGGAGAATCTTTCCCCGGAAAAAAGGGACGCGATCTTTGAGAGGCTGTTATCGGAGGAGAGAAAAGTGGCGATCGAGGAAGGTCCCGGCCTCATCGCCGACAAGCTGGTTTACTGCACCGCCTTTTCCCTGGCCCGGGTGGGACGGGATCTCCTGGAGTACATCGATTCTTTGAGGCTCAGGAAACACCGTCCCGGATACGAGGATAAAATCCTTGCCGCGGCCCGGAAATTCGTGCAAAACCCGGAACTGAAACCACGCGGAGGCATCCTTTCCTTCCTGCTGGGAAGATAATTCCTTATAAATTCTCGTGAAGTTTCCTCTGGTGAATACGGTACCGCCAGAAATACAGGGAGGCCCTTGTGATCCAGTCCACGGTTGTCGCGATCCAGATTCCCGCGAGACCGAATCCGAAGTATACCCCCAAAAGGTAGGAGAGAATAACCCTGGGGATCCATACACCCACGGCCCCGAGAACAATGGGGGTTTTGGTATCCCCTGCCCCGTGAAACGCCCCTTTCAGGATCTGGACCATTCCCAGAAAGGGCTGCTCCGCGGCCCCGATCATCAGGCAGATCGAGGCGATGGCGATCACCTCCCGGTCGTTTGTGAAGATCCGGGCCAGAAGATGGGGGATGGTCAGGAACATGAGTCCGAGAAAACAGGTCACTGTGAGGGATACCTTGAGGGATTGCTTTACGCTTTTTTCCACCCCGCTCGGGGACTTTTCGCCGATCTTTTGTCCCACCAGGGTGGCGCATGTGGTGGAAAAGGCGTGGCCCGGCATGAAGGAGAGGGATTCCACCGCCAGGGCGATCCGGTTGGCGGCCATGGCGAAGGTGCCCAGGGAGGCCACGATCTTGGTGAAAACAAGAAACCCCGAGTTGACGAAAAAAGGTTCCGAGGCGGCGGGAATGCTGACCTTAAGGAGGCTTTTTACATAATGGCGGTTCACAAGGCCGAAGCTCGAGATCCCGAGCGGAACCTTGCTCTTGCGGGAGAAGACATAAAGGGTCATGAGCACCCCCTCGATGGTTTTGCAAAACGCGGTGGAAATGCCCGCCCCGTAAAGACCCAGGGCCGGGAATCCCAGCTTGCCGAAGATCAGGAGATAATTGCCGATGATGTTCAGGATATTCGAAATCACAGTGATAATCATCGGGGTTTTGGTATCTCCGGCCGCCCGGAGGATGTTGGCGCCGATCATGGAGGCATAGGTGAAGCAGAAAAACAGGAACGTGATTCGGAGATAACGGCCGGCCTCGAATACAACGGCCTCGTCATCGATGAAAAGGGCCGGGATTTTATAGGCGAAGAGAACCACAATCGCCGTGGTTATCACCCCGGCGAAAACAGCGAGGGTGTATGCGGTGGCCGCATAGGAGCGGGCCTCCTCCATGTTTTTTGCCCCGATGGACCGAGCCACGGTGGCCACCGTACCGATGCACACCCCGAACACCACGGCCATGATGGCCCACCTGACGGGGCCGATGATTCCCATGGCGGCCAGGGCCACCTCGTTCAGCCTCCCCACCATGGCGGTATCGATGTTGAACATCAGCATCAAAAGGAAGTTCTGGATGATGATGGGCCAGACCAGTTTGATGAATTTTTTGCGGATTTCCCTTGCTTCGGCGTCCATGGAGTCCTTTCCGTCATTCGTTCGCCCGAGACTTTATTCCCTGTTAAACAATGTGCGTTTCAGGTAACAATATATAATATAATAATTAATTACTTATGTCCCGCCTACTCGCTCCAGTTTGTCGATTCACCTGTTTCCATCGACCCCTGTCAAGTGAATTCAAACATTTTCTTTGACATCCCACCCGTATGTTCCTATGAATCATAATCGTTTCTCCGGACAGGGGCAAAGGGGAATCGATTTCCCGATGCCCTTCATATTTTCAGGGCGTGGATCAATGAAAGCCGTTATTTTAGCAGGGGGAAAAGGGACCCGCTTAAAGCCGTATACCACATCCCTTCCAAAACCCCTCATGCCGATCGGAGAAAGACCCGTACTCGAACTGGTGCTCCGGCAACTCAAAAGGTACGGCTTCACGGAAATTACCCTGGCCGTGAACCATCTTTCCGAACTGATCCAGGCCTTCTTCGGGGACGGCTCCAAATGGGGGGTACGGATATGTTATTCCGTCGAGGATAAACCCCTCAGCACCATCGGACCCCTGAAAATTCTAACCGATCTACCCGACACGTTTTTGGTCATGAACGGAGATGTGCTCACCGATCTCGATCTTCGGGGATTCTGGCAATCCCACAAGAGCTCCGATGCCATTTTATCCGTGGCTACCACTTCCAGGGAAACAAGGGTGGATTTCGGCGTGATCAACTACGATCCGGATCTGGGCGTGACCGGTTTTCTGGAGAAACCGGCGTATCTCAACCATGTCTCCATGGGGGTCTATCTGATGGATCGCCGGATCCTGGATTATATCCCGGATGGACGTCCCTTCGGTTTCGACGATCTGATGAAAACCCTGATCCGGAAAAAGGCGCCGGTGAGGGTTTATCCCTACACCGGTTTCTGGCTCGATATTGGAAGACCGGAAGATTACGATCAAGCCAATACGGAACTTCTTCCGACCATCAATGAACTCATTGGTGTTCAAGCCGTCACAGGAGAAGAGAATCCCAACTAGCGGAGGTTTGGAAAAATGGCCATCAATCCCAAAACTCAAAGGCGGGTTCAGGGGATCTTGAAAAAGATCCAGGATTACATGGATATCCGCTTCGCTCATGCATGCCGCGTGAATCCCAATATCCGGCATATCTACGAGGATGTCCGCTGGCAGCAACTCACAACGTTGCGCCTGCTTATCGAGAGCACAAAGGCATGGGGCCCCGACCGGTATTACGTGGCCGATGTCCTTTGTGAAGAAAACGAACTGCGAAAAAAATCCCTGTTCAACCCCACGGACCAGAACTCCATTCTCAATGAAATCATCGACATCAAGGAGGAACTGGACAAGGAACGTCGTTCCGGGCAGCTCCCGATCCGGGATATGCGCACCTTTTTCACAGCCCTCGATCCCTCCCTGGAACGAATCGTCGAACTGATCCAGACCTGGATCTGGTGGGATCTGGCCGATGCCTGCGATCTGGTGGCCTTCGAACACCAGGCCCAGGTTATCAAAAAGGTACAGGGGCTCAAAATTGAAGGGGCCGTTATGGAGCATTACCAGAAAATCCTTCGCAAGGCAGCCTCCGAAATCGACAAGAAGCTTGTTTTAGATTATGAATTCAATCGGCTGAACACGATTTTTGAAAGAATCAGGGAACGGCGAACCCTGGATGCCGGCCATGAAATGATCATTAAACGCGATATGAAAAAGGATAAAACCCTTGGTGAACCCTACAATTACAAGCAATTTCAGATCGAAAAAGTAGAGGCCATTATCAAACAATTCAGGTCGGTTCTGAATAAATAGGAACTCCGGATAAATCAAAAATCCAAAAGAACGACAATGGGTTATTGTTACAGAAGGCTGTCATACCAGGCGGATCAATATGCAAATCGGCATCCTCGGATTTCAGAGAAGCGGCAAAACCACGGTCTTTAACGCCCTTACCGGGAGCCATGCTCAAACCACAGGTCACGGTGGCGGCAAGGCACGCGTCAATATGGCGGTGGTGAAAGTTCCGGATGAAAGACTGGATCGCGTCGCCGAACTGATCAAACCTCAAAAAGTCACACACGCCACTGTGGAATACGTGGATGTCGCCGGCATCGAACGCTCCGACGTGGAAAATAGAACGGGACTCGGCGAGGAGCAGCTCCAGGCCCTTTCCCACACCGACGCCCTTCTGGTTGTCATACGCGCCTTTGACGACGGCAGTGGAATCGCCCCAGATTGCCGGGGAGACCTGGAAGCCATCAAGCTGGAACTGATCCTCTCCGATCTCCAGAAAATCGAAAATCGCCTGCCACGGCTGGGCAAACTCGTAAAAAAGGTCACCGGCAGGGAAAAGGAACAGGCACTCCTGGAACAAGCCGCCCTGGAAAAAATAAAAACTCATCTCGAAATGGAGCGATCCATCCGTTCCATGACGCTCTCGCCGGAAGAGGATAAGGCAGTGAGGGGGTTTACCTTCCTCAGCCAGAAACCCATCCTTTTCCTCCTCAATGTGGGGGAGGATCAACTCTCCGCGGAGAAAAGCGGATACGATCTCACCTCCTTTTCCGAAGAAAAGGAGCAAAAGGGCGAAAAAACAAATGTGGCCTCCATGTGCGCCCGAATCGAGGAGGAGATATCCCAACTCTCCCCGGAGGAAAGCGCCCTGTTCCTCCAGGATTATCATATCCCGGAACCCGCTTCCAGACGGGTGATCCGACTGTGCTACGATCTTCTCGGATATATTTCGTTCTTCACCGCCGGTCCCAGGGAACTGCGTGCCTGGACCATCACCAGGGGCACCCCGGCCGTCCGGGCAGCAGGTGCGGTTCATTCCGATTTCGAACGGGGATTCATTCGGGCTGAAGTGATCCACTGGGACCGCTATATCGAGGTCGGCGGTTATTTCGAAGCCAGAAAGGCCGGCCTCCTTCGAATCGAAGGCAAGGAATACATCGTGCAGGATGGGGATATCTGTAATTTCCTGTTCAATGTCTGATCTCCCCCGGGTCCTTTTTGAACTGCCGGGGGAACAAGGGAGGTTATCTTGAAAAACAAGGTTCTCGATTTCATCAAAAGCGGGAGACGTTGCTTTGACGGCGCTACCGGGTCCATGCTCATGAGGTTTGGTCTGGAAGTGGGAGGATGTCCCGAAGAGGTCTCCGGGGACGTCATAAAACGGATCCATATCGCTTATATCGATGCCGGGGCCCGGTTTGTCACAACCAATACATTCGGAGGCTCCCGGACCAAGCTGGATAAATACGGGCTGGGCGACAAGGTATCGGAGATCAACCGGCGAAATACCCGCCTGGCCGTCGAGGCCGCCTCAGGGAATGGAACTTTCGTCGCGGGCGACATCGGCCCCACCGGAGAATTCATCGAGCCGTACGGCGAATTCACCATGGATCGCTTCATCGAGGTGTTCTCGGAACAGGCACGCGCCCTCGAGCAGGGCGGCGCGGATCTGATCATTATCGAAACCATGGCGGCCATCGAGGAAACAGTGGCCGCACTGAAAGCAGCCAGAACCTCCACAAGCCTCCCCGTGATCGCATGTATGACCTTTAACCGCAATCCGGGAGGAGAGTATCGCACCATGATGGGGGTCTCGCCCGATCAGTTCGTCAGCACCCTTTCAAACGAAGGAGCGGATGTCCTGGGAACCAACTGTTCCCTTACCCCACCGGATATCATCGACCTGGCGGACGAATTGCGCAATCTCACCGAGCTCCCCCTCCTGGTTCAACCCAATGCGGGAGCGCCGCGGCTCGAGGACGGCCGAACCGTGTACGACCCCATTCCGGATCTCGAAGGTTGTCTAAAGAGGATCATCGCGACTGGAGTGGATATGGTGGGAGGATGCTGCGGCACCGATCCCGAGTATATCCGCCTGTTGAAACGCCTCCTCGAGGAGGCCGGCCGGGAGTCCGATTCTTCCTGACTGAAAAACGGCAACCCCGGGCATCCCTCCCCTTTATCCCGATCAAATAATGATTGAAAGGGAGCATCGATAAAGGTATGTAATATACGTTTTCATTGAGGAAGAATTGGATAAGGTTTTACGGGATGATCATGATACGAGATTTGTTCCTTCACCTGAAATCCCTGATATGGTGTCTGAATAAAAATGGAGATCGATATAATCTCAAGATGATCCTCGACAGCCTGAACGCGAGGCATATCCCGGAGTCCATACAGATGACCCCCCTGGGGAGGAACCTGACTTATCTCATTCATGAGTTGTCCACCCGTGGAGGGGTTCAACCCCTGCTCAAAACCCTTCGGAAGATACGATCAAGCGAGACGGGTCAGAAGACGCCCGAAGGCGAGATCGAATTGGGACAGTACCTCCAGACCACGAGAGATCTGGACGAGCTGCCCCCCGGCACGTTCGGGGTGATCAGTTTTCTCGGCCCCATAATGCGGGGCCTTTTTTATCTGGAAGATCGCGGTTTGGTCGAAAAGCCCGTTACCCTGAGTCAGGTCAGGGTCCTCCCGGGAACCACGATTGAATGAGATGGAAATGAAAGACGCAATGCATCATACCGGGGAAGAGGAAGAAACCACAAGATTGTATGAACCGCCACAGGTTTCCCTCTCCCGGGAGCTCGAGAAAAGGGAACGGGGACGACTGCGTCTTGTCATCGCAATTCCCGCCCTCATGGTTCTCATTACTCTCACCAGCGGGATCATCAGTTACGAGCTGGTTCTGGATATGACGGAACACACCGATTCTCTGACCCTGAAAGCCATGCTGGAAGGGGCCGGAAACAAAATCCTCCTGGCGAACTTCCTTGCCTGCGGCATTGCCCTTGTCTTCGGTGTGGGGCTGGCCACCTACATCATTCGGCCGATCCGGGCCATCACCCAGGAGGCCCGCAAACTGGCCAGCGGCGATCTTTCCCTCAAGGTCCAGGTATCCAGTCCGGATGAACTCGGGGAACTGGGGGAGAGCTTCAACACCCTGATCGATCATCTGAGTCACCTGTTCAAGGAGCGCGACAGGTATATCCTGGAGGGGCTTTCCGAGGGACTGATCAGCACGGGGGCCGCGGGAGAGGTCCTGGCGATCAATACCCAGGCGGAAAAAATCCTCGGCCTCAAGGCCGATCAGATGATTGGTCAAAATCTCAACCAGATCCTCGGTTCCATCAAGCAGGATAATGCGACGTTCAATACATATATTCGAAAAAGCATGCAGGATTATACCCGCATGATCCTGGACAAGGTTCTTTTTGTCAATGCAAAGGGCAACCAATACAAACTCTCCATGACATCCAATCCGATCAAGGATAAACGGGGATATCGCATGGGATGCATCATCACCCTGCGGGATTTGGCCATCCTGGACAGCTTTGCGGAGCAGATCCACCAGGCGGACCGCCTCGCCGCCATCGGTTCCTTCGCGACCGGCATCGCCCACGAACTGCGCAATCCTCTGGGTTCCATCAAGGGGATCGCCCAGCTGGTGAGCGAGAATCCCCGGGATGAACGTATTCGGGATTACGCCAGTCTCATTATCGGGGAGGTGGATCGGTTGGATCGGGTGATCCGCACCATCCTGGATTTTGCCCAACCCGAGCCGGAGCCCGCCGTACCGGTCGACCTCAATACGATCCTCGATCGCGCCCTTAATGAAGCCGGCAACCATCCCTCCGTGCAAAAAAACCTCTCGAAAATCAGGATCGAGAAAAAACTGGGAGAGATCCCCCCTTGTTCCGTTCAACCCGGGAGAATTACCCAGGCCTTTTCCAATATCATTCTGAACGCCTTTCAGGCATTGGAACGGGGGGGGAAAGTGGAGATTATGAGCGGCGCTCTGGAAACCTCTTCCGGAGCAGGGCATGTGGAAGTCCGTATCGCCAATGACGGCCCCTGCATCATTCCCGAACACCACAGCAAGATCTTCGAGCCCTTTTTTACCACTCGGAGCGATGGAACCGGCCTGGGGCTCCCCCTGTCATACCAGATTATCGTGTCCAATGATGGAACTCTGGATGTGGATTCCAGTGAAGATATCACTGTTTTCATTGTATCGTTTCCCGCCTTTTCTCCCAGCAGGGAAGAGGCCGGGGAAACGAAAATACTTTCCCAGTAAAACAGCCCGCGCTGGGATATTCAATTCGACGAAGGGGGAGAAGGGTGCATCAATATCGCATTCTGGTTGCCGATGATGAGCATATCATCCGTCTGGTCCTCAATGAATCCCTGAAAAAGGAAGGTTATGAGGTGGATGAGGCCTCCAATGGGGAAGAGGCCCTCCTGAAGGTCCGTAATGAACGCTATGACCTTGTCATCCTGGATGTCAAAATGCCGAAGCTGGATGGGATTGAGGCCCTCAAGCAGATCCGGAAAATCGATCCCAATATCCCCGTGGTTATGATCACGGCCTATGGAAACACGCAGGTTGCCATGAAAGCCATAAAGGAGGGGGCCTTCGATTATTTCACGAAACCGTTCGATGTGAGCGAGATCCGCATCGTGGTCAAGCGGGCCCTGGAAAAGAGACGGCTCGAAAACCAGATCGATCGCCTCGAAACCCAACTCCTCAATGATCATCGTTTCGACCGGATCATTGGAACCAGCACCAAGATGCAGGAGGTCTTCGCCCTGATCCGGAAAGTCACCAATAACGACGTCACCGTTCTGATCTGCGGGGAGAGCGGTACTGGCAAGGAACTGGTGGCCCAGGCCGTGCATTATAACAGCTACCGCTCCAGAAAGCCCTTTGTGAAGGTCAGTTGCGTGGCCATTCCTGAAACCCTCCTCGAAAGCGAGATGTTCGGCCATGAACGGGGCGCCTTTACCGGCGCCCATCAGATGAAGCCGGGCAAATTCGAACTCGCCCAGGGAGGAACCCTCTTTCTGGACGAAATCGGGGACATGCCCCTCAGCCTCCAGGTGAAACTCCTTCGCGTCATCCAGGAACGCGAACTCGAACGCATCGGAGGAACAAAGACCATCAAGGTGGATATCCGGCTTGTGGCCTGTACCAACAAGAACCTGGCCGAGGCCGTGAAGGAAGGGGTTTTCCGGGAAGATCTGTATTTCCGGATCAACGTGCTTCCCATCTATCTCCCCCCTCTACGGGAACGGGTGGACGATATCCCCCTCCTGATTCAGCACTTTATCAAATACTACAACCAGAAACTGGGAAAACAGGTCAAAAAGGCCTCTCCGGGTGTCTTGAAGATCCTCACCGAGTATTCCTGGCCCGGTAACGTTCGGGAGCTGGAAAACCTCATCCAGAGGGCCATTGTCCTCTCCTCCGGCGAAAAACTCATGCCCGAGCACCTCCCTCCGAATATTCATTCCGAACCCATCCTGCCCGATATATCCGCCCTGACCGACGATTTTTCGAAGCCCATGCCGGAGCGGATCCAGGCCATCACCGATAAACTCGAGGCCCAGATGATCCGGGCCGCTCTTCAAAAAATGAACTTTCGCAGGCAGGAAACCGCCGATCTCCTCGGCATCAGCCGGAAAAGCCTCCATAACAAGATGCAGAAATACAACCTGTTCGAAACATAATTATAACACCTTCCCTGAAACAATCCCTGGAAGCATGCAATTCGCATTCAGAGCGGTTTAGAAAAAAAAACAGGTTGACTCATGGAAATTCGATTTATACTGTAACTCCAATCTAAAAAACAGCAATAATCTTACACTACTGAATAAAATTCATGGGAGATATGGTATGGAAGAGAATGAAAAACAAAATGAAGTTGAAGCGGAAGAGGAAGTAAGTACCGTTCACCAGGGAATGGCGGATGCCCGGGGGAAACGAATCACCCCATGGGCCTGGATCGGAACCGCCTACTTTGCCGAGGGAATCCCTTACATGCTGGCCACCTTCATCTCCGGAATCCTCTACAAACGCATGGGTATCCCCAATGACCAGATCACCTTCTGGACCGGACTGATCAACCTGCCCTGGGTGATCAAGCCCTTCTGGGGACCCCTGGTCGATATCTACTGGACCAAGCGCAAGTGGGTGATCTGGCTCCAACTGGCCGGGGCGATCTGTTTCGCAACCGTCGCCGTGGGTGTCGGCACCCCACAGTTTTTCACCATTACCATGATTGCCTTCATGAGTATGGCCTTTGCCTCTGCAACCCACGACATCGCCTGCGACGGGTTTTACATGCTCGGGCTCACCAAGCATCAACAGGCATGGTTTGTGGGAATCAGGGCCACCTTTTACCGCATGGCCATGATCTTCTGCATGGGCGGCCTGATCTGGCTCGCCGGTTATTTCGAGAGCCATACGGGACTCAAACCGGTTTACCTCCAGGCATCTTCCGTGGCCGCGGAAGCTCAGGCTTCTCCCGAGGAGATAACGGAAATTACCGACCAGCAGCTGTCCGGCGATCTTCACATCGTGGTCACGCCGGAGGAACTGAAAATCCCCAAGGGGGGGGGGAAGCGCCCCGTATTCATCCAACTCTCGAAATCCCCAGAGGGGGAAAAACCGGTTGTCGTTACGTTCGGTTACAGAAAGGGACACAAGGGCATCAGCCTGAAGGAAGGGGATCGCTTCGAATTCACCGCGGAAAACTGGAACCAGCCGCAAATGGCCGTGATCGGAACCCACCCGAACATCAAGCCCGGTGAGGAAACAACCTTCTGGGCCACCGCGGGCAATATCCCCCTCAGCTGGGCCCTGATTTTCTTCATGAGCAGCGGTCTCTTCGTGATCTTTTTCCTGTATCACAGCGTTGTTCTTCCCCGCCCCAAGGCCGATAAATCCGTGGTGGAGGATCGCCCCATTATTTTGAAACCCATCTTCTGGCTGATCGTGGCATTCGGAGTCCCCGCCCTGGTCTGTATAGGAATATATCGCGTGAATTCCCTTGCCTTAAACCAGGTGAAGGATTCGATCGTGCAGGAGGAGAAGGGGAGCGCGGCCGTGGATCAGCCCGTTGAAAAGGCGGATATTCCGGATGCGGGGGGGGAGGGAAAGCAGAATTTCATCCAGAAAATACTCTCCAACAAGAAACAGGGCCCCACCGTCATCAAACTCATAAATTATATCATTATCGTCGTGATCATCTTTATCCTGATGAAATTTACACCCATCCGGGGACTTGCCGACAGGGGCTTTCATTTCACCTCCGATCAGAGCGGCGTCCCCTTTTACAAAATGTTCGTGTCCTTTTTCCAGAAAAAGGGGATCGTCGCCATGCTGGCCTTTCTGCTCCTGTACCGGTTCGGGGAGGGGCAGCTGGTGAAGATGGCATCGATCTTTCTCATCGCCCCGGCCGAGGAGGGGGGCCTGGCCCTCACCACCCAGGAAATCGGAATCGTATACGGCACGGTGGGATTCATCTGTCTGACCATCGGGGGGATCCTCGGGGGCTGGCTCGCGGCGACCGGAGGTTTGAAAAAGTGGATCTTCTGGATGTGGGCCGCCATCAACCTCCCGGATATCACATATGTCTATCTCTCCCAGGTCAGGCCGGACGACCTGTTTACCATCAGTTTGTGCGTCGGCATCGAGCAGTTCGGATACGGAATCGGGTTCACCGCTTACATGCTTTACATGATCTACGTGGCCGCCGGCGAGTACAAAACCTCTCACTTCGCCATCACCACCGGACTGATGGCCCTGGGTATGATGATCCCCATGATGATGAGTGGAAGCATGCAGATGCTCATGGGTTACAAGGCATTTTTCATCTTCGTCCTGTTCTGTACGCTCCCGGGCCTCGCAACCCTCTTTTTCATTCCGCTCGATCCGGAGTTTGGAAAGAAGGAGAAGAAAGAGAAGAAAGCCGCGGCCTGACCGGGCGTGGATTTCAGGAAATAGCAGGCCCCTTTTCCCGCCGGATGGGAAAGGGGGCTTTTCTTTAGTTATTTTCGGGCGGGGACTCCTCTTCCCCGCTTCCCAGGAGAAAATCGAGATTATCGGAAAGGGATTCGAGTTGCGGACCGGCCTCGGCGGCCTTTTGCCGGAGAAGCGCCAGGGTTTCATCGAATTCCCTTTTCAAATCGTTCCACAGAGGGCGGGAGCGTGATCCCCATTTCCCGCTGTATTCCACCAGATCCGCCCTGATTTCCTTCATTTTTTCAAATGCCGCTCCAAGATCCCCCGATTCCTTCAAGCGGAGCCTGATTTTCTCCAGGTTTTCCCTGATGCGAAAAAGCGCCTTTTCCGATTCCTGATCGAACTCGCCGGATGATCCGGAATCTTCCCCTGCATCGTCCTCACCCCGGTTTTCCAGGGTTTGCCTGATCTCCTCCATCACGATCCGGCCGTTCTTTACGATCCTGCCGTTATCATAGGAGAGCAGCAGAGCCGTGCCGCTCATGAGAAAGGCCGCAAGGGCCATGAAAAAGGTCACCATGTTAAAGAAGGTTATCCTGTTTTTCTCCTTTTTCGCCATAGGAAACGCACCTCCGGATCGTTAATCTATCCTTCGCCTTTTTCCGGCCCCCGTGTCAAAAGATAAATCATCTTTTCACTTGACTATTGTTCAAATTCAGGGGTATGAATAAGCCCTGAAAAAAGCCGAAGAGATTCGATATCGGTTTTCTCCCATTTGAGATGCATTATCCCCTTGTTTTTCCGATATGAATTCTCTGTGAATCATGTGATTTTTCTCGAGATTTCCGGTTCGATGATAGTGCGAAAGGAGGTGGTTCTGAAAGAGAAATTCATGCCTTCGGGCATGATGAGTATGGGTGATGAGATCAAAAAAAGAAAGGAAAGGAGAGGAATCGATTATGAGAGTCAATCACTTATTCAAGATTATATTGTCAGTGGCGGCGATTATGATTGTCGCCCTTCCGGTCTCCGCACAATTGACCCCCTACCGGGTGGATAACAGCTTCTCCTCCGAGTGGGAGGCCACCGCCTTCAATAATGGGAGACGGCTGGTGCGGGACTCGGATGGATATCTCCACACCGTATGGCACAGCCGGAACACAACCGGAACGGCACCCAATGGCTCGGGGTGCAGCATTTTCTATTCCTACACAACCACACCCTGTAAGGGCGACGGGATCCCGGATAATGATGACTGGGTTGCCCCCATTAATATCGTTGATGTCATCGAAAATCCGTTCGATAACCGCTATCCGGCCCTGGTCATCGAGCATGGCTCGAAAACTGATCCCAAGGGAAACGACGTCCTCCATGTCGTGTGGCAGAGGGACGCCACCGGAGTGGTGCCGGGTTCGGGCGATTACGAGATCTGGTACATGAACACCTATGGACAGGATATCGATATCGCCGGAGGCCTACCGGCCATTTGGGGCCCCCCCATTCAAATATGGAACCTTCCCGGCCATCACGACCTCGTGCCCTCCATCGCCTGCAATTACAATAACCACCTCCATGTCGCCTGGCAGTGTGAAAACTGGGACGGGGACAGCGAGATTCTGTATGCCAGAAGCACCGATCACGGGATGACATGGACGGATAACATGGGGAGCAATCTGACCACGTTCGGCGGTCCGGCCATCCCCTATAACATCAGCAACAACATCTGCAGCTCCCAGTGCCCCTCCATCGCATGCGTCATCGACGCCCCCACAACCCCATCTCTTGCCCCACAGAGGGAATTCTATGAGCCGCTGGAAGGTACCGTGGAATCCTATACCTACACCACCTGCACGGTTCACGTCGCCTGGCATGATAAAGATGCTGGAATGGGTGGTTGCAGCCCGCTGCCCGGTGACTATCATATCTGGTATGGCTACAGCCCTGATGATGGAACCAACTGGCCGGTCCTCGAGGATGTTACCATCTTAACTGCGGGGGATTACGACACCTATGTGTCCCTCACCGTGGATTACTACGACCAGCCCCACATCGCCTTCATGCATAACTGCGACAACGAGCATGATCCCGATCCCCCGGGGCCGGCCACATATATCGCCGGCTTATCGCCCGTAAATCCCGTCTCATTCCCGGGACCGGATCCAAAAATGTACGGGGTCTTGCCCCAGATTATCATTTATTCCTTCCGTGCCTGGGCGCCTCCCTTGCCCAATGGCATATGGCAGGGTCGCGAAATGATCACCATGGGCATGACAGACGACGAGTTCCCCTCGGTCGCCATGGATGAGCAGATGGGCGTTCATATCGCCTGGCAATCCTGGGGAGCGGTGACCATGGAATATATCATCATGGTGAACCACAATCCCTTCAACTGGATGGCGCCCGGATTCATCAACTGGATGGGTTGGGGGATGAACATGGAACTCACCAGCGAGGGCTTCATGGGGCCGTATTTCGACGACCTCTTCCCCAGCGAGGCCCATAAGAAACTCGGCATGTATTCCGGCGGGGCCTCCACGGACCTCGACCTGGTCTGGACCCGGATCGGTGGACAGGGATCAGCGGCGGCCATTGGTGGCAACAACGAAATCTGGTATCTCGGAGCCACCACGTGGAAGAATCCCCCCGCCTTCCCCGGAGCGCCCACGAATCCACAGGTGGAATCCAAAACCAATCCCACCGATGTTTCCACACCGAATCCCGACATGACGTGGACGTTTGTCGATACTGACGTGGGTGACAGCCAGACCGCCTATCGCGTGCTCATCGCCTCCTCCTCGGCGCTTCTCTCCATGGACATCGGCGATCTCCTTGATACCGGACCGGTGGTCTCCACACAGCAAAAGCACAATCTTACTCCCGCACTCTCCGGCGGCAGCACGTACTACTGGAAGGTGAAGAACTGGGACAGCACCGGTCTGCAAAGCGATTGGTGTCCCGAACAGACCTTTGCCTATGCCCCCGGAGTTCCCGTGGAACTGTCCATCTTCCGCGTGGAATAATCAATGGATGACCAAAGGGGAGGAACCACTTGGTTCCTCCCCTTTTTTTTTCTCTCGAAGTTTTTAAAGCGAGCCGTTTTCTATTCGTTCATCATTCCCCTGATCACCAGTTTGAGATCCTCGAGGATATCCCCGGCGCACGTCACGGACTGGGCCCCGTCCCTGATGAGGGCGTTGGTTCCCTCTGAGTTTTCATGAAACACATCCCCTGGTACGGCATAAACGGAGCGGTTCTCCTCGAGAGCGGCCCGTGCCGTGATCAGGCTCCCGCTCCGCCTCGAGGCCTCCACGATTAAAACGCCCAGGGAGAGCCCGGCGATAATCCCGTTTCTTTCCGGGAAGTTGGTTTTTCGCGGTTCCATGGTCATGCAATACTCGGAGAGAACGGCGCCGTTTTGAGAGAGATCCGCCATCAGGGTTTTGTTCTCGGGAGGATAGCATCTGGAAAGC
>Ga0272442_10000951_pt1 | contig 44865 bp, 35 predicted proteins | sample SSMForm2O_FD_200262 | JGI IMG/M metagenome (GOLD analysis project Ga0272442, IMG submission 200262) | Marine sediment archaeal communities from Little Sippewissett salt marsh, Falmouth, MA, United States - SSM-Form-2O | ecosystem: Environmental > Aquatic > Marine > Wetlands > Sediment ...
TACTTTGCAACACGGTTTCTGAAAACGTCGTTGATGGTTCTTTCTTCTGATTCCATTCGGATGCCCCTTGTTCATAAACGGATACGGGTAAGTATCCCACAAGCCCCGATGCTGCAAGCTGTTATTCTGCTTTACTGTAATGTTTCCTGGTAAACCGCTACATCGTCGCCGAATTCATCCTTGATTTTCCTGAGCTGATCCGCAGCGGTTTCTGAACAGTGGAGAGTCTCTTCAAGAACTCCGGCCGACCCGTAGTTGAGTATGTCGATGCCCGTAAATACGTTTATGTACGGTTCGTCATCATCGATATGTTCATTGCATCCCTTGAAAAGGCCCGCGGCCATTGAGGATATGGCCACCCCTCCGATGTTCTTCTCCTGTATGAAGTCCAGGAGATCGCGCGTGGGGTCGTTCGGATCCCTGAGCACGCACATGCTGGTCCCGACCAGGTGCTCTCCCCGGTCTATTGTCAGAAGACGCTTGACCGCGGGTGCGCTTGCGTATGCTCCTGGAGCACCCGTACCTATGCTGTCTTCGTTTCCGCGTGTAAAAAGCGCTGATTCGGCTTCGGGTGACGGGGGGCTCGCGGTACCGGCATGCGGAATAAGCACCAGGCATATGTCACCCAGCTTGCTGATCGCTCCGGCGCCCGCGCTGTGTCCCATAGCTCCCTTTTTCGACATGTCGATATGGCCTTCGAGAAATGCAATGTCGCCGGTGGGTGCGTTCATTGCCAGGAAAACCTGCCTTACATCCCTTGCCTGGTTTGCGGTTACAGCTCCCGCCGGGTTCTGCAGAAGATCCTTGAAACAGATGCCGGGATGATCCGACGACACCACTACGAATCCACGGCTCGCCCAGTGCACGCACTGCTCGAGATCCTGGGTGCGGAAACCAGCGGTTCCATGCACAAGTGCGACCACGGGGTAAGGTCCGGCCTCTGTGTCAAGCGGCAGGTCGCGGTAGCAGTCGCAGTGCTGAAGCGGATTCTCCTCGTCGGATATCACACCGGGATTTTTTATGTGCTCGCGGATGTCGTATGCGTGCTTTTCCTTTCCGGCCTCGCTGCCGGGCACGGCGGGATACCAGACCTCGGTTGTAAAATCCTGCACAATGTTGGTGGTAAGGCAGCCCACGGGCCATGGCCCGGGTTTGCCAAGATCAACCGGATTCTTCCTCAGCTTCTGCCCTTCGCAGCCGTCTACTATGGTATCGGCGTCTGCATCCGTGTCAGTATCGGTGTCGGCATCGGTATCTGAATCGGTATCCGTGTCAGTATCGGTGTCCGTATCAGTGCCCGCGTCATCGTCACCTTTGTCTTCGTTGTTTTTATCCTTGTCTTTTTTTGAATTATCATCTTCTTCTTCAGGAGAATCGGAATCACAGGCAATAAAAAGGGGAAACGATACAAACGTAAAAATCATGAAAAAAAATAATGTGATACCTGAAAATAATAGTTTTCGTTCAGAGTGATTTTTACGCATGTTTTTCCCTCCTTTTTCTTATTTTACACTGATTTGAACAAAACGGGACCATATTATCTTTTTAGCAGCACTTGATTGACCAGTCAATCAAAATCCACCATTACTGTAAGCATTGCCTTCATTTAATTCTGTTCTTTTGAACCGCTATTAAGTTAACTACCTTATTAGCAACTTGAAATAGACAAATTACAGCAATGTGAGCTTTTTTGATTGACAAGTCAATCAACTACTGTTAGACGGTCAGTTATGAATACCATAGGCGCAAAACAGAAAAATGACAAGCAGTCGGCAATCTTTGACGCAGCATGCAGGGTTATTATGGCCAAGGGATATCACAAGGCCCGGATGGCGGACATAGCCAGGGAGGCTGGAATCTCCTACGGACTGGTCTACCATTACTTCAGAAACAAATCCGACCTGTTTGATGCACTGATAAGGGAATGGTGGCGGGGCCTGGACGACCTGATGGACAATCTGGTAAAGCAGCCCCTTTCCGTTGAGAAGAAACTCAGCGGTATCACGGACTATTTCCTGGATCAGTATGAGAACAGACCCGAGCTGGTGCACATCTTCATCACTGAACTGTCCAGATCTTCCGTCAACCTGACTCCTGATCGTCTCAACCAGTTCAAGAAGCTCATGAGCAGGACGCAGGGCATTATGGAGGAAGCTCAGAAGTCCGGATTCCTCAGGTCTGATCTGAAACCGCGTTATCTTACTTTCTTTTTCCTGGGAGCCGTTGAAGCCCTGCTCTCTACAATGGTTCTCGAGAACCAGAAGCTGAAAAGTGAAAATCACAAGAAACGTCTTACCCAGGCCGTGCTGGCGATGTTTCTCGAAGGAGCAAAAGCAGAAGGCGCAAAAACCTCAACCTGAGGTGCATATACCTTTCACGATCATGGTGAATTTTTAAAGCGTCTTTCATAAGGAGTTCGAAAATGGATTTTTCCCTTAACGAAGAACAGCTGATGTTCAAAAACGAGGTTCTGAAATTTGCACAGAACGAGATCGCGCCCCGTGTACAGGAACACGACCTCGAATCAAAATTCGATTTTGAGTCCTGGAAAAAGCTGGGCGAGTTCGGCATTCTCGGACTGCATTTTCCCGAGGAACTCGGCGGAAGCGGCGCGGATGTCATGACATCGGTGCTTGCCTCAGAGGCGCTTGGCGAGGCCGGAGTGGACGGGGGTCTGACCCTGAGCTACGGCGCCCACACCTTTCTGTGCGGTGATACGATCTTCACTCACGGCAATGACGAGCAGCGGAAAAAATACATCCCGAAAATCGCATCCGGAGAGTTCATTGGCTGCATGGGACTGACCGAGCCCGGCGCCGGTTCGGATGCAGCATCGCTGAGAACAAAAGCTGAAAAAAAGGGTGGCAAATGGATCCTTAACGGAAGCAAGACGTTTATCACGAACGGCTCGATTGCGGACGTGGCCGTAGTCTACGCAAGGACAGGGCCCGAGGCCATCTCGGCGTTCATAGTCGAAAAAGGAACGCCCGGTTACACGGTTTCCAGGGACATTCACAAGATGGGCTGCAGGACCTCGTGCACGTCGGAACTCGCCTTTGACGACTGCGAGATCCCCGAAGGCAACCTGCTCGGCATGGAGGGTGCCGGGTACATGATGTACATACAGACCGTGGAATGGGACCGCAGCACGCTTCTGGCTCCTTTCCTCGGTTTTGTTTCCTTCATTCTGCAGAGAAGCACCCGCTACGCGCAGGAACGCGAGCAGTTCGGCCGCCCGATAGCGAGCTTCCAGGCCATGAAGCACAAGATAGCGGATATGAAGATATTCCTGGAGGCCGCTCGCTCGCTCGTATACCGGATTGCATGGTGCAAGGATCAGGGACGCCCGGTGAACCATCTCGAGGCCGCGGTGGCCAAGCTCTTCGTGGGTGACTGGTCACTGAAGCCGTGCAATGACGCAGTGACCCTTCACGGAGGTTACGGCTACTGCCACGAGTACGACATGGAACGCGTTTTCCGGGACAGCCGCCTGGCTCCAATTGGAGGTGGCACGTCGGAAATACAGAAACTCCTTATCTCCAGGCTCATGTGAGGGAATAAAATGAATTTTGACTGGACAGAAGAAGAAAAACAGCTCGCACAGAAGGTGAAGGATCTTTTTTCCGGTGAAGCAGGAAAAAAGATACAGGATATGGAAGACGCCGATGTGGAAAAGCTCAAGGGCATGACGCAGGGGTTTCTCAAAAGCCTCGCCGGTACCGGGTACCTCAAAGAGGCGCTCGGCCCGGGCAGCCGTAAGGAACTTTTGAAGATCATGGCGGCCCAGGAAGAGCTTTCGTCGGTTTCGTCTTCTCTTTTCACGGCAGTGGAGACCTCGACCAGGTTGTTCGGAGGACTCCTGGCCGGATGGGGCAGCGGAAAAACACCAGGTGAAATCCTGGATCAGCTCAGAAGCGGCAGGACATTAGGCGCTGTTGCTCTTTCCGAACCCGGATCAGACGCCCCTTCAGAAGGAATGAATACAAAGGCAAAGGCTCAGGGAGACGACTATGTGCTCAGCGGCGAAAAAAGCTATGTAACAAACGGACCGTTTGCAGACTTCATCGCCGTTGGGGCAGCGGTTGACGGCAAGAATGTATTCTTTGTCGTAAAACCTGATCAGGACGGCGTCGAGACCGGCCCGAGGCTGAAAACGATGGGTTACAACGGACTCGCAGTATGCGCGCTTACGCTCAAAGACGTGAAGGTGCCGGCGGACTGCGTCCTGGGGCCTTTCGACGATGACGGCGCGATTAAATATCTGTCCGCCATGCAGGATTTCATACTGACCATGGCCTCGCTCGGAGTCACGGGCAGGATGCTGGATGCCTCCAACAAACATTCAAGGGCGTACTTCAGGGGCAAAAAACCCATATATGCTCATCAGGAGGTGCGATTTAAAATCTCCGACATGTTTGTTCTGTACCAGACATCGCAGCTCGTTGCCCGCAGGGCCGGCTGGTTCTGGGCCACTGAGGATCCCGAGGCCGATGTGCTCATAAGCTGCGCAAAGGTTTTCTCTGCCGAAGCGGCGGAACAGGTTGCCGGACCTGCCATGCAGATAATGGCGGGCCGGGGCTATGTGTCGCCCAATCCTGTTGAACAGGGTTACAGGGACTCGAAGTATGCGGCACTGGCCGGGACAAGCAGCGAAATATCAAGGATGAACATCGCGGATGCGATCCTGAAACGTTATGCGATTTAATTCTTAAAGGAAACCGTCGTGCATCTTAAAGGCGCCCTTCACGTACATACGACCTGCTCGGACGGAGAACTCAGCGTTCAGGAGACCATAAAAGCGTACGGGGACCTGGGATACGACTTTGTAGCGCTTACGGATCATGATTATCTGTTAAGGCCCGGATGTTACGACGTCATCGAGAAACTGGACACTGAAATTATTGTATTCAGGGGAGTGGAACTAACCGTGTTCGAAAAGGGATACTGTCACGTGAACCGGATAAAGGGTGAAAAGGAAACCCTTCATATCTTCAATCACCCGGCACAGCTTGACCTTCCCTTCGAAAAAGTCATCGAGCGTATCGAATCGGTGGCAAAGAAGCTTCCGCTGGATGCAGTTGAGGTTACGTCCAACGGGTTCAGAACGCCCGAGTACGACTGTCAGGAAATCAGCTATCCGGGGGTTGCGACCGACGACGCACATCACAGACACATGGTCGGACGCGCCTGGATCGAAATGGACTGCCCCAGGAACATGGATTCGATAATAAAAGCAATAAAAAGAGGCGACTTCTGGAACTGTTACAACAACTGAAAACGAAAATGTTTTATACGACAAAAATACTACAAGGAGGCCGGTAACAATGGGAAACAGAGTAGGTATTTGTGCCGTTGCGCAAACCACCTATGAGCGGGACAAATGGCACCAGAGATTTCAGAACATGGCGCTGGATGTGCTTGAGCTGCTGCTTGAGCAGACGGGGCTGGATTTTGCCGAAGACACGGGCATCAATACAACCATAAGCGTTTCTGACGACGTTTTTGACGCCCGTACCATCTCCGACAACGGCATGACTGACGTTCATGGTGCCCACTTCCGCTGCGAGGAAAAGGTGGCGCAGGAGGGTATACAGGCCGTTTACTACGGGATGGCCACGATTCTTTCGGGACACCAGGACGTGGTTCTCATCGTCGGGCACTGCAAGGAATCCCAGCCCGCAAGCCGTAACATGGTCACGCACATGGCGTTCGACCCGTTTTACACGCGGCCGGTGGGAATGGACTTCTGCACGGCTGCCGGCCTGCAGGCGCAGGCATACGCCGAAAAATGCGGCATCACGGAAGAACAGCTGGCAAAGGTCGTGGTCGGAGCACGGAAAAAGGCCGGACGCAATCCTTTGATAACTGATCTTCCGGAAGTCACCGTAGACGAGGTCATGGCGTCTGAAATGCTTGCGGATCCCATACGCGAGCTGCATGCATACCCCGTATCCGACGGATGCGTGGGTATGATCCTGGCATCAGAGGAAAGGGCGAAAAAACTCACGGACAGTCCGGTATGGATAACGGGCGTGGGCAACTGCATAGACAGGTTCTTCCTGGGAGATCGCGACCTCGCATCCGACTTTCCGCTGAAGACTGCCGCAGAACGAGCATACAAAAGGGCAGGCATCAAGGATCCTTCCGGTGAATTCGACGTTGTCGAAATCTCGGATCAGTATGCTTACCAGTACCCGATGTGGCTTGAAGGCCTCGGCATTGTGAAAGAGAACGACGCCGGCGCATGGATAGACGGCGGCGGTGCCAACGCCGCGCATGTAAATCCTTCGGGCGGAATGCTGGCCGGAAACCCCCTTATCCTCGGCGGTCTTGTCCGTGCGGCAGAAGCAGCGCTTCAGCTGAAAGGAAAAGCCGGGGACAGGCAGGTGAAAAACGCGAAAAAGGCCCTGGCCCACGGAGTCATGGGGCCGGCGGGACAGTTTCATTCCATTGCGATTCTTGAAAAAGACTGAAGAGGTTTTAAGCAATGAAGAAAAACAGAAATACAGCGATAGTAGGCGTAGGACAGACACAGTACAGAAGTCATTACGAGGAATACAACCAGCCCGAACTGGTAAGCATAGCGGTAAATGCCGCGCTTGAACACGCAGGCCTGGGCATGGATGACATCGACTGCATAGTGCACGGAAACATGGAGCTCTTCGAGATGATTCATCAGCCGGATCTGTGGCACAGCCTCGGCAGCGGCGCCTATGGAAAGGAAACTCTGAGGGTGACCACGGGCGGAACCACGGGCACGACCATTGTGGCCGCAGCGGATCATCTAGTGGCCTCGGGACTTCACGACGTGGTCATGGCCGTAGGCTTTGAAAAGCTGCAGGAAGGCCATACCACCGGAGGCATCACCAACATGGCCGACCCCCTGTGGGCCAGGCAGCTTCAGACCGGTGCGCTGACGGGAATGACCGCGGCCGAGCTGATCGAGGAATTCGGCGAACAAAGGGCCAAGAAAGCAGCGATGAAATACAGGATTCAGATGGACAAGCATGCCATGAAGAATCCCCTCGCCCACCGCCGGCTGGGCCTCGAGTTCGATCAGGCCGAAGAGCTGGCCGTAAACTCGCCGCAGCTCGTGGGCGAGCTTCGCATGATACACATGTGCTCGCAGAGCGACGGGTGCTGCGTGATGATCTTCGCATCCGAAGACCGGGCGAAAAAAATACGGAAAAATTCCGCCTGGATCAGGGATCACATCACGGCCCACCGCGAGGAGATGTTCGTTGTCTTCGGCGACGCGCCTGTGCTTTCAACACACAGGTACGTGGCCCGAAGGCTCTTTGAAAGAAACGGAATCAAGGATCCGCAAAAGGAAATCGATGTATTCGAAATGTACGATCCCTCGGCCTGGTGGGGCCTGGACTGGCTCGGCGAGTTTCTCCAGTTCGAAGGGGACGAGCACCTGAAAATGGTGGAAAACGGCGATATAGCAATAGAAGGATCCTTCCCTGTCAATCCTTCGGGTGGCGTTATCGCTTCTAACCCCATCGGTGCCACGGCCATGATACGCGTGGCCGAAGCAGCGCTTCAGGTAATGGGCGAGGCCGGGGAACGACAGGTTCCGAAAAAAGTAAATCAGGCAATGGCTTCAGGGTTCGGGGGGACGATGTGGTCGGTGCTCTTCCTCCTGACCAAGCAGCCCCCTGCATAGGAAAACGGGAATTGCAAGAGGAGAGCAAAATGAACATGGGGACATTTCTGGATGAGAAAGTTGCGAAACACGGCGACTTTCCATTCATACGCTTTTACGGGGACACGCTGACCTACTCCGAATTCGGACAGAAGGTCAACAGGTTTGCAAATGCACTGAAGAAACTGGGCTTCAAAAAAGGCGAGTTCATTCACGTGCTTGTCGAAAACAGCCCCGAAACCATGATCTCGTATTTCGCCATTCAGAAGATAGGCTGCGTGGCCGGGCCTATTAACGGCTGGTGGAAAGCGGCCGAAGTCGAGTACCTGCTCAAAGATTCAAAGGGCCGCGGCCTCATAATCGAGGATCAGTACCTGCCGGTTCTGGACGAAATACGTTCAAACTGCCCCGCCCTCGAAATAGTGATTGAGGTAGGGGAAAAAGCGGACCCGGCTCATGTGTCATTTTCAAAACTCATGGAAGAAAGCGAAAGCACCAGTGTGGTCTGCGAGGCTGACCCTGAGGATGAGGCATACATATTCTACACTTCGGGTACCACGGGAAACCCCAAAGGCGTGCTGCTGACGCATAAAAACGTGTTTGCGGACGTAGACGGTATAGGAAAAGCCCTGAACATGGATAAAAACGGCTGCATGCTCATTTTCCTGCCGCTTTTTCACGTCAACGCAATGCTCACGAGCACGTACTGCATCGCCTGGGGGCATCAGATGGTCCTGAGGCGCAAGTTCAGCGCATCAGAGTTCTGGGAGGTTGTGGATGAATACAGGGTCAACTTCTGGAGCGCGGTACCCGCGGTATACCAGATACTGCTTACGGATCCGGGAAGGCAGAAGTACGACCTGAGCTCGCTTCAGTTCGGAATCTGCGGCGCAGCGCCCCTGACCGAAGAAACCATGCAAAACTTCGAAAAAACCTTCAGCATCCCCATTGTGGAGGGATACGGCCTTACCGAGGCCACGTGCGCGAGCACCCTCAACCCGAGAAACGGTGTGCGAAAGGTTGGATCAATCGGTAAAGCCCTGCCCGGCCAGGACGTGAAAATCCTGGACGACGACGGCAACGAACTGGGGCCCGGGCAGACAGGCGAGATCTGCATAGGCGGCGACGTGGTCATGAAGGGATATTTCAACCGCCCGGAGGAAACAGCAGAAGCAGTTGTAGACGGATACCTGCACACGGGCGACGTGGGCTGCATGGACGAGGACGGGTATTTCTTCATCGTCGACCGCAAGAAAGACATGATCATCCGCGGCGGCGAGAACATCTACCCCAAGGAAATAGACAACCTGCTGGCAACGCATCCCAAGATAAAGGAGGCGGCCACAATCGGCGTGCCTGATAAAACCATGGGTGAAGAGGTAAAGGTTTTCGTCATTGCCGCTGATAATGGCCTTACAGAAGACGAAGTCATCGAATTCTGCAGGGAGAACCTGGCACAGTTCAAGGTGCCGAGGTTCGTGGAAATAATGAGCGAGGATTTCCCCAGAAGCCCTGTAGGCAAGGTGCTTAAAAAAGAGCTTCGAAAAAGGAATTAACAAAGACATGCACGGCCTTCATATCAGGAGGAGGAAAAAATGAACCTGGGAACTTTTCTGGATAATGCGGTTTCAAAGTACGGCGATCTGCCCTATATTCAGTTCTACGGCAGGACGGTTTCGTACAATGAATTCGGCGAAAAGGTAAACCGCCTTGCATACGCCCTGAAGAAACTGGGCTTCAAGAAGGGCGATTTCATCCACGTTCTCGTGGAAAACAGCCCCGAGACACTTGTAGCCTACTTCGCCATTCAGAAAATCGGCTGCGTGGCAGGCCCCATCAACGGCTGGTGGAAAGCCGCGGAAATAAAGTACCTGCTGAACGACTCAAAGGGCCGCGGCCTTATAATCGAGGATCAGTACCTGCCGATTCTGAACGAGATACGCGGGAACTGTCCCGATCTTGAGGTGGTGATCGAAGTAAGCGAATCACCTCAGGCGGAACACGTTGACTTCGCTAAACTGCTCGAGGAAGGGGATCCGGCGCACATCGAATGCAAGAGCAGCGATGATGACGTCTGTTACATATTCTATACATCAGGAACCACGGGAAACCCCAAGGGCGTGCTCCTTACCCATAGAAACGTTCTGGCAGACGTGGACGGCATATCAAAAGCCCTGAATCTTGAAGAAAACATGTGCGTGCTCGTATTTCTTCCCCTTTTCCACGTAAACGCCATGCTCACTTGCACATTCTGCATGGGAATGGGCCATCAGATGGTGCTTCGCAAGCGCTTCAGTGCATCCGAGTTCTGGGAGGTGGTTGATGAGTTCAAGGTCAATTTCTGGAGCGCGGTCCCTGCCGTGTACCAGATCCTGCTGACGGACCCCACGAGGCAGAAATACGATCTCAGCTCACTGCAGTTCGGCGTGTGCGGAGCGGCCCCGCTTACCGAGGAGACGATGAAGAGCTTCGAGAAAACCTTCGGCATCCCCATTGTCGAGGGTTACGGACTCACCGAGGCCACGTGCGTGAGCACCATAAACCCGCGCGACGGGGTCAGGAAGGTGGGCTCAATCGGGCTCGCGCTTCCCGGGCAGGACATAAAGCTCCTTGACGAGGACGGCAACGAAGTTCCAGCCGGTGATCCGGGCGAAATCTGCATAGGCGGCGACGCGGTGATGAAGGAGTATTACAACCGCCCCGAAGAGACGGCAGAAACGATTATTGACGGCTACCTTCACACCGGGGACATAGCCGTACAGGACGAGGACGGGTATTTCTTCATTGTCGATCGCAAGAAAGACATGATCATCCGCGGCGGCGAGAACATTTATCCAAAGGAGATAGACAACCTTCTGGCCTCGCATGAGAAAATACAGGAAGCAGCCACCATAGGCGTTCCGGACAAGACAATGGGCGAGGAGGTAAAGGTCTTTGTCATAGCTCTGGACGACAGCCTTACCGAGGACGAAGTTATTGAGTACTGCAAACAGAACATGGCCGAGTTCAAGGTTCCCAAATACGTTGAGATACTAGAGGAGGATTTCCCCAGAAGCCCCATCGGAAAGGTGCTCAAGAAAGAGCTCAGGAAATGGGGCATCGAGCCAAGGCCAAAGAAAAAGGGCCCGCAGGTCACTGTGGAGGACATCTTCAACACGATGGAATCCCGGGTGCGTCCCGAGGGCATAGCCGGCATCAACGCAAATTACGGCTATGTGATCACGGGATCCGGCGGCGGTGAGTGGACGGTGAGCGTGCATGACGACACGGTCAAAGTGCTCGAGGGCATTCAGGAGCCCAACGTCACCACCACGGTCTCGGCAAGGGACTGGATAGACATCACACTCGGCAAGCTGGACGGCATGTCCGCGTTCCAGTCCGGGCGCATGAAGGTCGAGGGCGAGATGGGCCTTCTTATGCATGCTCCCAAGTTCTTCAAGAAGTACACACCGCCAAAGCCCGCGCCCGAAGTCACGGTCGAGCACATATTCGGCACAATGGAAGAGCGTGTTAATCCAGAAGGCATAAAGGGCGTGGACGCCAACTACGGCTATATTATCACGGGATCCGGCGGTGGCGAGTGGACGGTGAGCGTGCACAACGACACGGTGAAAGTACTCGAAGGAATTCAGAAGCCAAACGTCACCACCACTGTCTCGGCAAGGGACTGGATAGACATCACGCTCGGCAAGCTGGATGGCATGACGGCTTTCACTTCCGGGCGCATGAAGGTCGAGGGCGAGATGAGCCTTCTGATGAACGCGCCCAGGTTCTTCAAGAAATACGTTCCGCCCAAGGCCGCTCCCGAGGCAACTGTTGAGGACATATTCGGCACCATGGAGGCGCGCGTCAGGCCCGAGGGCATAGCGGGCGTTGACGCGAACTACGGCTACATTATCACGGGCACGGGCGGCGGAGAGTGGACTGTGAGCGTACACGACGACACGGTGAAAGTGCTCGAAGGCATTCACGAGCCAAACGTCACCACCACTGTCTCGGCAAAGGACTGGATTGCGATAACGCTCGGCAAGCTGGACGGCATGACGGCTTTCACTTCCGGGCGCATGAAAGTCGAGGGCGAGATGAGCCTTCTGATGAACGCCACCAAGTTCTTCAAGAAGTACACGCCTTCCGGGGCTGAGGAGGAAGAGGAAAAAACCAAGGAGGAGCTCATTATGCTGCCGCAGGTGCTGTCCATTCCACAAAGGTTTGCCACAGGGCCCGTCATGGGCAGGTTTTTCCAGGGGCTCAAGGATAAGAAGATTCTTGCCAACAAGTGCCCCGAATGCGGCAGGCTGCAGCTTCCGCCCAGGGAAATCTGCGCAGAGTGCAGGGTGCGGGCCGAGGAATGGGTGGAAGTGGGCCCGGAAGGATCCCTCACCCACTCCATAGACATCACTTACTATGCGAGCCCTGATCCCCTCAGTGGAGAAAGTCGCGAGACCCCTTACTGTTCGGCGCACATACTGCTCGACGGATGCAAGGGCCATGAGACCTTCTGGCACGAGGTTAAAATCGACGACATGGACAGGGTGAAGAAAGGCACACGCGTACGTCCGGTATGGAACGACACGCGAACGGGCGGTGTAAAGGACATAAAATATTTCGAGGTCATTGACTGAATAAAGGCGAATACAGGAGGAGCCATGCAGGCGAAAAAAGACGATTCCTTTGTTGTGGAAGGCAAACTTGCGCTGCCGTACCAGTATTTTGCAGGCAGAACGGGCAGCCGTTTTATTGTTTCCCTGAGGGATGAAAAGAAAATCAGGGCCGTGAAATGCAAAAACTGCGACAGGGTCTATGTGCCCGTTCGCAGCAACTGCGATGTGTGCGGGGAGGATCTCACGGATTCATGGGTGGACGTCAAGGACACCGGAACGGTGACGGGATTTACCGTGGTACGCTACGAAGAACCTCATCAGCCCGTGAAACCTCCCTTTATCCAGGCGCTTATCAAGCTCGACGGAGCCGACACGGCGTTCGTTCACATCGTAAGCGGCATTCAGCCGAGCAAAATGAAAACGGGTCTCAGAGTCAAGGCCGTGTTTGCAAAAGAGACTACCAAGACAATCATGGATATCGATCACTTCGAACCTCTCGATGAAGGCAGGGGTGATTTCAGCATCGAGCTCGGCTACTCTTACGAAGAACTCGAAGTCGGCATGAAGGCGTCTTTCAGCAAGACGATCACGGAGACAGACGTCTACCTGTTCGCGGGCATCTCCGGGGACTTCAATCCCATGCACCTGAACGAAGAGTTTGCTAAAAAGACTCCCTTCGGTACGCGTATCGCGCACGGCGCCCTGCCCAATGCCCTTATCGCGCCCGTACTCGGTATGAAGCTGCCCGGGCTGGGCACGGTTGCGATCGAGATCACTCAGCGCTTCAAGGGCCCGACCTATTTCGGTGATACAATCACTGCCACCGGCGAGATAATCGAGATGCTGGAAGAAAAGAAATGGGTTAAGATGAAGCTCACGTGGACTAACCAGAGGGGCGAGGTCATAGGATCGGGCACGGCACTCGTAATGCCTCCGAGGAAATGAGGATAAATAAAATGAAGAGCTTTTCGAGACGCGGTTTTCTCCTGATCACGGGAGGTGCTACGCTTGCAGGCCTTTTCGGCTGCGCACCGGTGCAGAAGCAGCCCGAGACGGCACAGACAGCTCAAAGCGCTTTCGAGTGGACAGAACTGGAACAGGCAAGAATCTCTCAACAGAGGCCTGACTTTGACGTTGTCGTGCAGAAAGGCCCGGAATGCGCCGTTCTCCGGCAGAAGGCGCGGCCGGTTCCGACTGATCTGGACCTTTCCGAAGTTGAAAAACGCATGAAACAGACAATGAAAACCGCCGGGGGCGTGGGAATAGCCGGCCCGCAGGTGGGCCTCGGGATTCAGGTTGCCGTGCTAATGCTCGATTACAAGTCACCTGCTCCGAGAACGATTTTCGTCCGCAATCCCGTCATCATCGAACGCTCGGACGAGGTAGAGATCGGCTACGAGGGTTGCCTGAGCGTGCCCGGCGTGGGCGGGCAGGTTTACAGAAACCGGTGGATACGGGTCGAGTACATCAACGAAAACGGGGAAAAGGTGACAGAAGAGGCCGAGGGCTACAATGCTGTACTCTGGCAGCACGAACTGGATCACCTCGAAGGCATCCTGTACGTGGACAAGCTCCAGGGCGAGCTGTTGCCCATGGAGGAAGTCCGGCGCCTGAGAAAGGAAATGGAAGAGAAGAAAAAGGCCGCAACCGCTGAGAATCCTTCAGATACTGCCGAAGAACCCGACAAACCCGCTTCAGACTGACTCAAGCCTCTCCAAATGGTGCCAGACACCCTTTTCCGTGAATTTCCATACCCTTTGCTGAAACCTGTTGTATAATTCTTCCATGATTCCAGGGGGTGACATTTTCAGAATATTGATTTCTGCCGTACTGGTAATTGTACCCGCGGCTTCCTGCTACGGAAACAAGGCGGAAGTGCATGACTCGGGGATTGATGCATTTTTTGAGAACGACGGTTCGGACACAGGGGCCGGTGATATGGACACGGATTCGGACAATGATACTGACAGCGATAATGATACGGATACTGACGGTGATATGGATGCTGATGCAGACACTGATACAGACGCCGATGCGGACATACTGGAGCAGGGGGGATTCTTAACATGGGTGAGGATGGCCGGAGGAAACAAGAATGATGAAGCACATGACATAGCAGCGCTACCTTCCGGAGCGAGTTATGTGATAGGGAATTATATCAAAGAGGCTACTTTCGGCATAGGGGAACAGAACGAGACAACACTTGAATCAACAGGACATGACGCTATGTCAAACGTCTTTTTAGCCAGATACAGTTCAAAGGGCAGACTCGAATGGGTCCGAGGCATAACCAGCAACCACAGCGGATACGGAAATGGGGTTGCAGTCCTTTCTGACGGCTCCGCTCTGATAACGGGACATTCATACACCCCTGTTACGTTCGATACTAATAATAGTTACGAAACACTGCCCAGTGGAGTTTATGTTGCAAAGTATGATTCAGACGGAACGTTTGTCTGGGCAAGAAATGCAACAGCGAGAACCAGCAGGGACATGGCCGTATTTCCGGATGGCTCATTCGTCATAACGGGTACTTATTCGGACTCAGCAACGTTCGGAGATAAAGATGAAGATAAAACAACATTGAAGTCTGACAATGAGCCTCCTGATATTTTTACAGCAAGATACAATGCTGACGGAACCATTTCCTGGGCCGTAAGCGCTGGAGGCGACTGCCTGTACGAAGGAAGCGGCGGCACTGCTGTCCTTTCTGATGGATCAATAATAGTAACCGGCTGGTTTGCGGGGTTCAGCATATTCGGCAAAGAAGATCCAAATGAGACAACCCTCATCTCGGATGGAGATGTCGAGAGAAGCGACATTTTTCTTGCCAGATACAATTCGAACGGAGTGCTCCTGTGGGCAAAGCGTGCGGGGGGATACGGGTATGACCAGGGCCGGAGTGTTGCTTCTTTCGGAGACGGCACATTCATTATTACGGGCTCATATGAGTACAGTTGTTATTTCAACGAAGGTGAGCCTGATGAGGCCCGTATCGACGCACTCTCAGACAGCGATATTTTCATTGCAAAGTACGACCTGGAAGGAAATCTGAAATGGGCCAAGAGCGCCGGGGGGATTTTCTATGATGAGGTCATGGACATCGACGCATTCTCTGATCATTCATTCGTGATAACGGGGAATTTCGATCATGCCGCCACATTCGGAAAAGGTGAGTTATACGAAACCACTATCAAATCCCAGCCCCATGATGATAACTTCCCGTACCGGCAGGATATTTTCATAGCAAAATACAATAGTAACGGCAGAGTATTATGGGCAAAGGGCGCGGGAGGAGTTCCGGAAGATTCTGGATATGGAATAGCTGCACTTGAAAACGGCATGAGCCTGGTAACCGGTTGCTATTTTCCAGAGGCGGTTTTTGGGGAAGGGGAAGCCCGGGAGACGATTCTGGATATCGTTTTCCCGGAAGGTGGTCACGACATCTTTATCGCCAAGTTTTCTCCGTGATCTGTGTCACTGGTGAGCAATCAGTATCCGGGATCATATCATTCAGGACAAACGAACTGAGTTATTGCAGGAGTGTCCTTTATGCCTGCGTCTGAATCGGCCGGAACTTCGCCGGTCTGTTTCGTTTCAAAGTCTGCTTCCTCAAAATCCGCCAACCCGGTGCTAATTTCCAGGTCGTCCAGGTTTTCGATCAAAAGGCATCCATCTTCGATATTCCCGTTCATGTCTGTCTTAACAATATTGTTACCACCGGAAAAAATGATCCTGTTTTCATGAGTCCAGGCAACAGATCCAATGTGGCTTATCGACTTTGTATGTTTAGACCATTTCAGTTCTCCCTGCTCATCCATGCATAAAAGGTAGTTACCCGCGCCGCTTGATTCCATTTCCGTCTGTACCCAGTCAGCTCCCAAATACAGGTCGTTATCAGGTCCTTCTGCGATGCAGAAACCCCATTCCTCAGGTGGATGATCTCCATCCCAGGGAATTTTCAGTATCTTCTGCCAGATTATGTCTGCATTTAAATCCATCATCATCAGAAGCATATCCTCGGGGTCGTAGGAACCTGACCGGATGCTCCCCGCCAGCAGCAGGTTATGATCCGATGTCTCATATATTGAATGTGCAGTACCCGCTTCTGTATTAACAGTGCGCATTATCCATATAATGCTGCCGTCCAGCGCAAGCTTCACCAGAGGTATGTCATATACCGCTGAATCGGAATATCCGGAAAAAAGAAGTTCATTCTCACTTGTCTCAATAACCGCCAGGGCTTTCTCTTCTTCATCCCCTCCGATTGTCTGCTGCCAAAGAACCTCCCCGTCCGCATCAAGCTTTATCATCCACATGTCGCTGTCGCCTGCTCCGAATGACCATGTTCCCGCTGCAATAACAATGCCCCGGTCGCTGCTCTCAATTACTTCATATGCTTCATCGTCCTCTTTTCCTCCAAGGGTTTTCTGCCACACAGGATTTCCGCTGCCGTCCAGTTTTACAACCCAGATGTCCCTGTTTCCCGCTCCAAACGATTCCGTGTAGCCTGCAAAGACAAAACCCTTATCCGACGTTTCCGCAATGAAACTGGCACAGTCCCTCGAAGGTCCGCCCATTGCCTTCTGCCAGATAATTTCAGCTTCAGATGTTATTCTGACCATGCGTGCATCGAAGTCTCCGAATCCGAACACATTGGTCATGCCGGCAGCTACCAGGTCCCTGCTGGATGTTTCTATTACTGAATAATAATATGAATCTCCATCAAGCTTGATCATCCATGTTGATGCGTCGCCCACTATATCTGCGTCGGCGTCGGCATCCGCGTCACCGCCTGCGTCTGCATCCGAATCTGCATCAGTGTCACTGTCTGCATCTGCATCCATGCCCGAATCCCTCATATGAGATGCATCCATGCCGGACGGAATGTATCCTCCGTCAAGGGGTTGATCTTCTTCTGTCTTTTCACTCTTGTTGCACCCCCCGGATGCAGAAACAAGCAGCAAAAAAAGTATGAATTTAAACCTTTTGACCATTGCCCTGTGTCCGTAATCATATCAGACAATCCAGCTCGTCAAAAGTCGAAGAATCGCTCAGACTCCGGGTGCCGGACACCTTTTTCGAGGGTGTCAGACACCTCTGATATGACATTCATGTCCTGGTTTGCCTTGAAAATCCAGGGCCTGCTTTTTTTACCGCACGGTGTAAGGCCCTTCCATGACTGGATATTCCGCCCCTGCTAAGCATTGGCACCGCAATTGCAGCACTTATTGCCCAAAACACTGAATGAGAGGGGCTGGTCATGAAAACAAAAATAAATGTTTCAAAAATACTGATATTGATCGCGGCTGCTCTGCTGTTTTCCGGATGCTCGGGCCTTTATGACTTTGACGCTGATGGAGCTGCTGGAGACTTCGGCGCCACGCAGGGCGGAGTACAGGATATGGGGCTGGCTCGTGAACTGATAAAAAACGGCTATGTGCCTCCTGCAGAAGCCTTTACGGTTGAAGGCATGTTTTCCGAGCATGATCTTCCGCTTGATGGAGAAGCATGCAGTACGACTCTGTGCCTCCGGGCAGCGGGCGGAGTGGCTCCAACTCTTGACGGACAGGTGGCTGGATGGGTTCAGGTGGGCATGTCGTCCACAATCGACCCGGAAAAATTCAACAGGCCGTCTCTTACTGTTGTGGCCTGCGTGGATGTGTCCGGGTCCATGGGATGGGAATATTCAGGCAATGAAGAGTACGCAAGTCCCGGGACAGTTTCGAGAAGACTTTTAAAGTCAATAGCATCGAAGCTTGACCACCGGGACAATATAGCCATCGTAAGCTACGGAAGCGACGTAGACATTGTTATGAACTTTGTTCCCGGCGACCGGAAGGATGAAATCCTGGAGGCTATAGATTCACTCTCGGAAAACGGTTCCACTAACATGGAAGCCGGACTGAAGACCGCGTTCCAGCTTGCCGGAGCAGCTGACTTCGCCACGGATGAAGCGAGAGTTATGCTCTTTACAGACGTTCAGCCAAACGTAGGGGCGACATACGGTACCGAGTTCGAGAGCATCGCAGCCGAAGGCGAAAATGAAGACGTGAGTCTTACGGTATTCGGCGTGGGCGTGGGTCTGGGCCAGGAGGTGATGAACCACATGGTCCATATCTGCGGAGGAAATGCATTCTCCCTCTTCGATGTGGAAGACGTTGACAGGCTCATGGAAGATAACTGGCCCTGGATGGTAAGTCCCATTGCGTACTATCTGTCGCTGGACGTTGATACGCAGACGGAATTTCCCGTAGTGGACGCTTATGGCTTCCCTTCCGGGGAAAGCGGCACGGAAATTTCCATGTCTGTTGCAACGGTTTTTCTCTCAAGGCGCAAAGGAGGCCTTCTACTGCGCATGGATCCGTCACTGCTCGGACTGGAAGATTCCCAAAAAGTTCACATTAATCTGAGTTACCTGACAAAAGCCTTGAAGCAGAAGCAGGATCATCTGGTTGTTGATTTTCCGGAAGGTTCTTTTATGGAAGGGGAAACTTATTTTGAACAGCCCTCCGTCGGCAGGGCCACTGCACTGGCCATACTCGTCTACAATATGAAGAAGGCTGCCGAAGCCTACGCACAATCCCGGGAAGAAGCCGTCAATATAATGACGGACGTCGTATCCAGAATAAGCTCTGATGCACAGAGCCTCGACGACTCTGCCCTGGACCCGGAGGTAGAACTGGCACAGGACCTGCTTGATCTGATGAGAAATGGCGCCGAACAGGGCGACATGTACGGAATCTAGGATTCGACGACGGTATGAGGGGACATTAAATGAAAATCCGCATGTTTTCTGTAATGCTGATGATTCTGTCCTGCGCACTCAGCGCATTGGCTGACATTCCTTCGCCGGCTTACATCAGCGATATTACGCAGAAAGGACAGGATGTTCTGATTAATATCAGTGATTCAGATTACGCCTGGCATAGTGCAGGCGGCTTCGACTACAGCATCGCTCGAGTCCGATCTCCTGAACTGTGTGATTACGTCTTTATCTTGAGAATGGATGATATTTTCAGCGGAGATACTATAGAAAAAGGCAGCTACTGTGCAGGCTGGCAAAATGATGAGGATTGCGGGAACGACGCGGGCGTTGACGGAGGATGCGAGGATTGTGATGAAGACGGTGTCCCTGAATGTGCTGGATGGTGCGAGTGCTGTTACTACCGAATCCAGTTCGTAGACAGGTGCGTACAGCCGGGTAATTATGAGTATTATTTAATGATTCCTTCAGACCCTTCAGACAGTGATCCTCATGAAACATACGCCATAGATACTGATAGAAATAATATCGTTTTTGAAAGTATAGATGAACAGTTGGTTCTGCAGGCTGTAACATTCGAGGTTACTGATTCCGTAAAACAATGTAACCGGCCGGAAAATATAGAAAGTGAAAACCAGTGTGAAGATGCTGCCGGTTCCGGAGCTTCGTGCTCGCACCCGGGAAATGATAATAAATGCGATTGCCAGGCACTAATTTTACTTTTCGCAATGAGCCTTATCGGTTTGTATTTCTTGAGAAAAAAACCATACTATTGATTAGTGTTCCAGGTAGTAACCGGAACCCTTGTCGGTTTTTTTCGGGTGCCGGTCACCCTTTTCGGACACTTGCGGCATAATGTTTGACGTTGAACGTTATATATGAAATAGACACGGATATGATCCGGAAGTTCAAGGACAGAGAAACCGAAAAGATATTCAAGCGGCAAATCTCAAAAAAGCTGCCGGAAGTAATTCAAAGAACGGCTTTTCGCAAGTTGAGAATGATTAACAGGTCTTACAGTATCAATGATTTACAGGCGCCGCCGGCAAATCGTCTGGAAAAGCTGAAGGGAAAAAGGACAGGACAGTATTCAATCCGGATCAACGATCAGTGGAGGATCTGTTTCGAGTGGAAGGGTAATGACGCTCTTAATGTGGAGATAGTCGATTACCATAAGGAGTGAACATGAGCGGAAAAAAGACAGAGCCGTTACATCCCGGAGAAGTACTTCGTACAGAATTTCTTGAACCACTGGAAATGAGCCAGAACAGACTTGCTATCGCAATACGGGTGCCGGCGCGCAGAATCAATGAGATAGTTCTGGGAAAAAGGAGAATAACGGCAAATACCGCCCTCAGGCTTGCGCGGTATTTCAAAATGTCGCCCGAGTTCTGGCTCGGTCTGCAGATGGACTATGATCTGGACCTTGAGCAGGATCGCTGCGAAAGCGAAATCACTGCCGAAATCAAACCATTGGCCGCATCCGGATGAGTTCCCTCAAATGGTGCCGGACACCCTTTACACGAGGTCGATACAGCATTTTTTATTGAAAATACTGGATTTCAGGGATTCAAAGCAGAGGTCAGATAAAAAAAGGAATAAACGGAATAACTGGGCCGCATGATTAAAGGAGCACTTAACTATCTGTAATAAAAGAATATTACTAATAAATACCAACGGATTTATCCGGAAATCCCTTTCCATAAATAAAAAAGGCCACATATGTGGCTTTTTAGTATGCATTCCGAAAAACGGTGTCTGGCACCCAGGGACGGCACCCCGGGGTGGAGTATAATTCTGCAAAGATATCATGCACTTATCTGACAGCATAAGGGGAAGATTCGACGGACTGAAATTCATTCTTTCCTCATTCAACAAGCGCCGTGAAGACATTGTCCGGTTTCAGCAGCTGCAGATGCGCAGAGTACTGAACCATGCCTATGACCATGTGCCGTATTACAGGAGACTGTTCGACAGTCACGGCATCAGACCCGGGCAAATCCGCAACCTGGATGACCTTTGTCAGGTGCCGATGACCACAAAGAAAGATTTGAAGAAACTGCCTGCCCGGGACGTGGTTTCAGATGGAATCAATGAATCACGATTGCTGAAATACACGACAAGCAGCACATCCGGAACACCTTATACATCCAGACGCACATGGATGGAGCAGAGAATCAATGACTATGTCAGATGGAGGGCAAAATTCCATATGGGATTGAAACCCGGGGACCGTATTGCAATGGTGCATTTTATAGGAAACTTTGATCCTGGCGGATGGTCACAGCGTATATGGGGTCTGTCAGACCTTTTTGACATTCATGAAATCGACTGTCTGGATCCTCCTGAGAAAATCCTGGCTTATCTACAAAACCTGAATCCGGATGTTATTATCAGTTATCCAGGCGTTTTAAGCAGGGTCGGGGAGTTGCTGCACAGGCACCCGGAGAAGGACCTGTCAGTGCGCCTTGTCATTACGGGCGGTGAAATCCTGACACCGCACGTGCGTTCCATTATTGAGAACTCATTCAGGACCCGTGTCTTTAACAACTACGGGTGCACCGAAGTGAACCAGATAGGCTGGGAGTGCGGACAGACCGGGCTTTTTCACGTATGCGACGACAATGTCATTGTTGAAATAATCAGGAATGGTCGGAGTGTAGAAGAAGGCGAAGCCGGCGAGGTCGTTGTTACCGCACTAAGTGCATTTGCAGCGCCGGTGATACGTTACCGTCTTGAAGATATTGCAGTCAGAGGCCCTCAAACATGCAGCTGTGGTGCGAAATGGTCAACGCTGGGTGAAGTTGAAGGCCGGACCATGGATTATCTCATTCTGCCGGATGGCAGGCAGCTGCACAGCTGGGTATTGTTTGAACCGATTTTCAGGCATGCCTACGAGTGGATAACACAGTATCAGATCATTCAGGAACAAACCGACCTCGTTGTCCTGAGGCTTGTTCCGACAGGAGACTCAAGACCTGAAGAGATAGAGCGAATCTCAGGTCTGATGAATAAAATCCTGGGACCCGGAGTTAGGTTTAAAACTGAAATTCTCGATGAAATCCCTCCGCTTCCAAACGGAAAGTACGCCAACTATGTTTCCCTTGCCTGATATTGACGATATGCCGCCCGGCATGGGAAATTCATGCTTCATCATCACAAGGAGCACGAAATGACAGACCTTATGCATGATTTCCTCAAATCAGACAGGCCCCACATCGCCCAGATTACGAACCACGGATACGCCGGGGTGGACATTCCCGTGGGCGGGGCCCCTGACACGGGCGGGCAGAACTTTTACGTGAATTCACTTTCCACCACGCTCTCGGAAATGGGATACAGAGTGACGATCTTTGCACGCGGAGGATTTCCGTTTTTCAACAGCAACCGCATGCGCGGTGAGCCCGAATTCCTGAACCCGAACGTAAGATATGTCTACATACCCAGAGGGCCTGCCGAGTTCATCCGCAAGGAAGACATAGCTGAGGTTCTCGAAGAGGAAACCGACTGGCTCGAAAACTTCATCCATAAAGAAGCTTCAGACGCCGGGGTTGATCCCTGGAATCTGTTCGAATACGTGAACACGCATTACTGGGACGCGGCAGTGCTGGGCTACAGACTCGTTGAGCGCTGGCAGAATGAGTTCGCGGCCCGCGTTGTTCATTCCGCATGGGGCCATAAACTGGGCGACTTTCTACCACGTCCCGGAAGCAGCGAAATCCACAGGATGAATTTTTCAAAAGAGCTTCCCCTGTGCCTTGGCGAAGCACTGCTGGGCGCATTCAGGGCGTCTCATGAAGGCCGTCCTTTTCGCCTGAAACCTGATACATTCTCAAAAGACGCAGTTGAGATCATCTCCTGGCTCGCGGATTACGAAGGATGCGATCTGGAAGTGGAAGAACCGGGCAATATGAAAGGCACCGCGGTCGAAATAATCGAAAAACTCCTGATAATGAAACTGGGCGGCTTTATTGTTGAAGGGATCGAGACACATCATTTCAGTTTTCAGAACATACTCGAATCACTGGACAGGCACCTGTGGACGCCGCATTCGCTGGGCATTCTCAAGGAAAGAAATTTCTGGAACAAGGAATACGAAATAAAACGAAAACTCAAATTCCTGGAAAGAGGCCATCACGAGCAGGTGGCATGTGACAGAACACGCTTTTTTGCCGCCACGTCGAGCGAGATTGCAGAAGGGCTTCTGAGCCATCACTCAGTGAAGCCCGGTTCAATTTTCTTCTTCCCGCCATGCATTGACACAAAGCTGTTCAGGGAAAGGTCTGCCGAAGAACTTTCGGATCTTTATTTTTACCTTGCAGAAAAAAGCGGGCTTGACGTGGAACGCATTAAAAGGAGCCCCATTGTTTTTGAAACATCCAGGATGGACAGGACAAAGCGCAAGGACGTGCTCCTTGAGTCGTTTGCACAGGTCGCTTCACAGACCGAAGAACCCCTGCTCTTTATCGGGGGCGGCCCCGAGAACGATGTGTTCAGAGAGCTCGAAGATGTTCATTCACGTCATCCAGAACTTAAAGGCAGGGCGTTTCTTCTTGGTTTCGTACCGGATGAAATGCTCGCTCCCGCATTCAGCGCGGCAACCATATTCGTGTCAGCGTCCGAGATGGAAGGCTTCGGCATGTCAATCTCGCAGGCTGCGGCTGCAGGAAAAGCGGTCGTGTCCTCGGATCTCATCCCATTCACCGTGGAGTACGCGCCCGACGTGGCCGTGATCGTAAAAGCCGGAGACGTGAACGCTTTTGCCGGGGCCATGATTGATTTGCTGAAAAACACTGACGACAGGAAAAAAAGAGCAGCCGAGCTGAAAAAAATCGCCTCCTCACTGGACTGGAAAAACACGGCCGATCGCATGCACGGCTGGCTCAGAAGGCGGAAGATTCCCGTGTCGGATGTAAAGCAGGTGTTTCAGAAAGATTAATACCCGGGACTAAAGCATCACTGCTCACTGCGTATATTAATATTTTCATCCAGGTCAGAGCCTGTCTCATGCACATATTTCAACGCGTCTTCGTTTCCAAGAACATGTGCCATAAGCCATATGGCGCTCCAGCGTGCGATTGTCTCGACAGCAACATCCTGATCAATGGTCGGTGTTGACGTGTCCTTTATTGCTCCCTGTGGATTATTGACATCACACTGGCCGTAATGGTTTGCGCCTGCAACACCGATAAATGCCTTTGGAGGATCCTGGATCTTTTCATAGGTGGCAAGTGCTCCACCCGGATTCGCCATGCCGTCCACCGTGCCCTGGATCAGGGCGATGGGAATTCCCTGGTTCATTGTCTTAGGCGCAACGCCAGCCACTGCCAGGGTGGTGCCCCACAGGGCCGCGCCCTTGAGTTCGGGCGGCCTTGTAAAGCTGCCCTGGCAACATGGAATCTGACAGATTTCACGAATCGCGTTCATGGAGCACATTCCGCCGTGCGAGTGTCCAGTCAGCATGAGAATACTCGTGTCGATTTTCCCTGCGATTGGAGAATCTGTATTTTCGTTTTCGGATTTAATAAAACTTAATACGTCATGAATAAGGTACTGTTCGACCATCAATCCAGAAAGCCCCATGATTTTTGTTAAATGGCTGGGAATAATGACAATGAATCCATAGCTGGCAAGTGTCGTTCCGAAACCTGTATAGAACATCTTTTTAACATTAGCGCCAGACATCATCAGAACTACAGGGAATGAATAATCACCATCAGCAAGACCAGGCGGGTTGGGATAACAAACGTCAGCGGGATCATCGTTGCCAGGAATTACGGTTTCGTATGACTCAACTTCATCATACACTGGACGGGCAATATCCGGTCCACCCCCATCTGAATCACCATCCGCATCCGTGTCAGAGCCGGTGTCGGTATCCGTATCGCTTCCAGCGTCGGCATCGTCATTGCTCACGTTTTTATCATTTTCTTTCTCATTACCGATGTCTGTCTCACAGGCGTTCAGACAGACGAGAATCACAAGCAATATGGATACTGAAAAAACGAATTCCCTGTTCTTGCTGAATTGTTTTCTTTTTGAATATATCATTACACCGTTTGGGGAAATGACGTTTTTACTGCAAACTCTGGACACCGGCTCATGCAATGAGGTTTGTTTTGAATTTCAGATAACGGGCGTTCATTTCTTCCACTTGAAGATGTAAACGACGTTGGCCTCGTAACTTCCGGCCACTATCTCATTTATACCGTCACCGTCCAAGTCGGCGATTTCGCCGATTCCGGCCTGTCCCATTCCGGTCGCAAGCACGCGCGTTGCGAACTGTCCCGAAGTTGTCTGTTCAAGCACGAAAACACGCGGGTCCCCGTCGCCTGATACGACAATGTCTATATCGTCGTCGTTATCAACATCCCCGTATGCGAATACACCCGGCGCGCCCTGAGGACCGCCGGCCGGACTTTTCCTGGATTCTATTCCCTCGGAAATTTTCCGGTACTGCCATTCCTCTGTCGGGTCGGATGGAATCTCCTCGAAAACCACAATCTGGGATTCAGGCGAATTGGCGTTATCCATGGTATTGGTATGATTTGAGCCTATGAACCGGTATTCGCCAGCGTCACCTGCAAAAAGATTGGGAACCATTGAAATCTGTATCGTGGGCCCGAGATCATTGGCGATAACGTGACGCTGCCATGTGCCGCCCGGATCCTGCGCAGTGGCAGCTCCCGTCTGCTCATACCATGCAAATGAAACATTGACGGCATTGTTGGCGAAATATTCTCCGCTTAATATGTCGAGATCCGAATCATCATCGACATCAAAAAGAAATGGAAGCGAGCCCAGACCGCCCCCGAGCACTATGGGACTCGTTTCAAACAGCGCTTCAGAATCATTTCCGAGGAACATGTGCACCTGGGCCATGCTCTGACCTACTATCGGCTTTTTCTCTCCTACGGAAATCAGGTCCATTTTTGAATCATTGTTGATGTCCAGAAACAGTGCAGCGTGGTAGAACAGCGTGGAGCCTACGGCTACCACATCACGCCTCGTCCAGCTCGATCCCGTATTCTCCCACCATGACAGTCCTCCGCAGTCACCGACAAGGGGATTGGCCCCGCACGCCAGGAATCCCGACGGTACAACGATGTCCGGGTTTCCGTCGTTATTAACATCGTGTACTACTGTTTTATTCGGGAATTTAATCCCGTCGGTGTTAGCCACCAGCACATTGCCCGTCCAGCTTTCAAGTCCCGAATCCGAGCGGTCGTAAATTATCACCTGACCCCGCATCTGAAGATCCGTGATGGCCCCGAAATACGACACTACGAGTTCGTCGAGATCGTCATTGTCAACGTCTGCAACAGTAATAAACGCAGGCCCTTTCTCTGAACTGTTCACCGTAAACCTGTCGAAGTTCTCGGCATAGTCATCCCCGCCACCGTCTGAATCACCATCCGCATCCGTGTCAGTATCCGTGTCGGTATCCGTGTCGGTATCCGTGTCCGAATCCGTATCTGTGTCAGTATCCGTGTCGCCTCCCGCATCGACATCTTCATTATTCCCGTTCTTGTCTTTGTTGTTATTTTCACTCCCGCTGTCCGCCTCACATGCGTAAAGACAGGCTATAATGGCAATAAGTGCGAATATTGAACTATGGATTTTCCTGTTTTTCATGGATTGTCTCCTTGTCTGTTCCGTGACTAAAAAAGCTTGTAAATTAGACTGATTGATTTGTCAATCAAAACACTACAAAAATATTGAAACTTGATAGACAATTTGTTCATTGTTTGAGCCAAGTATCTGTGATAACAGTACAAACTGCTTATTGACTAGCGGTAACATCCCATGAATATTGCTGAAACCGGCATCCTGAGCGTCATTTTCACTGCTATGCGCGGCATTATCTGCGCGTGCGTCGTGGCGTGTGCATCCGCTTCCTGTTCAGACCTTGAGAACATCGGCCAGAACGGCCCTTCAGGGAAAATGCAGGCATCTCCTTCTGAAAACGAGGGTGAGAATCCTGAAGAAGCCGCAGACAATCATTCCGGCGTTGAATGGATCAGGCCCCCTATGCCCGGTGAGGATCCCGATTACGCCGGACCTGATCCCGCAGGACCGGTTAAAAAATCTCCCTATGCCGTGCCCTCGACCATGGCCGTGCACAGGCGTGTTGTTCAACGGGATGACAGGGACCCGCATCTCGAAAGAAGCCTGGCAGCTGCGATGGAAAACGCTGGGGGAACAATAGCATACCTGGGTCGCAGGCCGGCCCGCCGTTTCTCGTATCTGGAAAACAGATTGATAAGCATTTCCGATAAACAGGTTAAGGGTGACGACGATCACCGGCTTGCTTCGCTTCTGAAATCGCAGGGCGCGGATTTCCTCCTCGTAGACACTCTTACCCCGGAGCCCGAACCATGGATAAGTCACTCAATGAGCGAGATCCGACTGAGACTTCGAGATGCGCTGCCTCTTGATCATTTCCACCCTGTCGTGATCAGCAGGACCTACACCCTTTACCGCATATCCGAGCCCCTTAAGCTCAGCAGATTCGAGAAGCAGAAGGTCACGAACCGCGTCCGCAACCTGCTTACGGGGCAGAAATCAGATCCTCTTGGTTTCAACCGCTCCTACGGTGCAGTGGGACGCAGGTATCACAAGATAGCCGTCAGCCTGCGCTCCCGTCAGACAGGAGGGATGGAAGGAAAAAAGCTTATAATGAGAAGCGGAAGCGGCGGTACTCTGGACGAAGCCCTGATAAACGCGGCCGCGCGCCTGAAAAAAGTGTATCCGCGCCTGAGAAAGTCGATCAAGACTAACTATGGAGTCGATTTCCCTGACAGGCTTGCAGATGCCATGAGCCGGATTGAACTCGAAATTGATCTGCTTTATGACCTCTGCAAGATCATCGACAGGTCCACCGAAAGACTTCTCTGGCAGGTGGAGCGTGGAATTGAAGGAGTATATATTTCCGATGGAAAAACCACGTATATCTTTCTTCCATCATCAGCCGTTTACCGGAGAACACCTACAGAGCTGAAACTCGTACGCTCAGTAACTGAGCTTAACGGTCTCGATCGGGATGCCTGGATGCAGCCGGAATTCGAGTTCGGCAGATTCCGCACGATAAACTGGATCGAGGAAAAGCCGGGTGGAAAAATCATCAGCCTATACAGAGGTGCGCCACTAAGGCGCATAGAGGAAATCAGCAGACAGAGCCTTATACACTCAATTAGAAAGGCAGCCGAATGGCTCCTGCGCAGCCGCAGGAAAGATGATGCGCATCTCGTTAAATACAGGCCTCTGTTGAGCAATCCGGAGCAGAGATGGCTGGAAGCTAAAAATCTATCAAGGCATTCGCTGAGAACATACGCTCTGCTTCTTGCAGGTGAAACTCTTGGGGACGAACGGTTTACTTCAGCCGCCGCGGAAGACGCCGGGTATGCGACCGGTTTTCTCGACAGGAGAAAAAAACGCTGCAGCATCAGACACAGGGACGTTCCTGCAAAGTATCCGAATGCAAAGATGGACGCTGTGGCATTTACACTTATGACCCTTTTAAAGCTGGCAGAAACTGAAAGCGGCGAAAAATATGAAGAAAACATCAAGTGCCTTGGCCATGAGCTTCTTTACATGCAGGATTTGAATGGACACTTCAGGCTCTACGATGTTCCCAAGTCTCATCCTTATTACGGAATGGAAAACACGGTCTTTCCGGGAGTAATATGCCTGGCGCTTTCGAGGCTGCATGCATTCACGCGGGACGACAGATACCTGAAAGCGGTACAGAAGGCCGTGGACTATTACATACAGTGGTACAATGTTACGGTAAGGAACAGGACCGAGGACAATATCTACAATGAACAGAACAGGGTGAACCTCACCGGTTTCGTCCCATGGTTCGTGCAGGCCCTGGACGAGGTACATCTGAACACAGGGAATCAGAAGTATGCTGAGCAGGCCCTGAGAATGCATAACTGGATTGAGAATTACTTTTACTACTCGCTTACGGCCTCTCCCTACCCTGATTATGCCGGGGGATACTTCTACGGACACTCGAAGCTGCTGTCAGTAAAAGGCTCGCTACAGATATCCAGCGCCGCAGCTGCCCTGGAATTATCGAAAAAAACCGGCCGCGATACGGCCACCCGCGTACTTCCCGTTCTGCTCGGAGCGAGGTTTTTACGGCAGCTTCAGTTCGACGGTTATGCATCCACCTTCTTCCTGCCGGATCCATCCGCTGTAGAAGGAGCATTCAGGAACGACCCTGTATCCGTGAAAACGCGCAGCGACTTTGTTGCACAGGCATTGATTGCATTATGCAGAGCCGTGAATGTCCTTGAGGACGGTGACTATCCGGAATCGACGCCCCCGGATATTCCGAGGACAATGCTGCGCCTGTCAGAGAAATACGAAAATGTACTTTATTCACGAACAGGCGCCGAAAGCACGGAAAACGAACGCAGAGCTGCAAAGGCGGAGGATGCGGATGCATCAACGTCTGTAAGGAGGTGAAGAATGAACAGGGAATCGCTGAAAAAAATTGTGCTTCACCAGGGTGATATCACAAAGCTCGATGTGAACGCAATCGTCAACGCAGCCAACCGTACGCTCCTCGGCGGCGGCGGAGTCGATGGAGCGATTCACAGGGCCGCGGGCAGGGATCTTCTTGCCGAATGCAGAAAGCTGGGTGGCTGCGATACCGGTGATGCAAAGATCACGGGCGGCTACAACCTCCCCGCCCGCCACGTGATACATACAGTAGGACCTGTTTATTCCGGAAAGGCTGAAGACGAAGCGCTCCTGGCATCCTGCTACTCCCGTTCTCTTGAGATTGCAGAGAAAAACAACATCAGGACGGTCGCTTTCCCGGCAATATCAACAGGCGTCTATGGTTATCCGCAGGAAGAGGCATGTGAAGTCGCTTTCAGAACGGTTCTCGAATTCCTTGAGAAGAGCGAGGCGATAGAAAAGGTCATCTTCTGCCAGTTCAGCGATCACGACATGAGGATTTACGAATCCCGATACTCCAGTATCAAGTCATCATGAACATGCTTCTGTACGCAGATGCACCGGATGGTTACTTATTAATCCAATAATATCATATAGTTAGATTTTGCAATTGCCGGAGGCCATGAATGTGGATAAACATGTTCTCCAAATACACTACAGGAAAGGCGGGGTTTTACATGTCAGATTACGAAGAAAAGAGCATGGTACACGTTTTCATGAATCAGGTTTCCAAACTTGGTGACAGGGCCTGCGTTGCCTACAAGAAGGACGGAGAGTTCAGGGACATCTCATGGAACCGGATGAACGAGATGGTAAGGCTGACTGCATCCTTTCTGATTCAGAAGGGGATACAGAAGGGCGACCGCATATCCATTTTTTCTCCGAACAGGTACGAGTGGTGGGTTGCGGATCTCGCATCCCTGTCCATAGGCGCGGCAGACGTGCCTGTCTATGCCACCAACTCGGCCGAGGAAGCCAAGTATGTACTGGGACATTCAAGCGCAAGAGGATGCTTTGTAGGCACCCGGGAACAACTTGAAAGAGTCCTCAAGGTAAAACCTGAACTGCCCAAGCTTGAGTTCATAGTGGTCTTTGATCCCACGGGCACTGATGATCCCAACGTTCTTACCTTCTCCGGGGCTCTGGAGAAAGGCAGGGAACATGATCACAGCGAAGAATTCGAAAAGAGAATCAGGGCAATAGAGCCGAACGATCTGGCCACTATTATATATACATCGGGAACCACAGGTCCTCCCAAGGGTGTAATGCTTTCTCACAACAATTTCAGAGCTAACGTTGATCAGGCCCTGGAGGATTTCAGGCATCTTCTCGGCGTGGATGACGTGATGCTGTCCTTCCTTCCCCTGTCCCATGCGCTGGAGAGGACGGCGGGGTTATACATGGCAATCGAGATAGGCGGGAAAGTTGCCTTTGCAGAGGATTTTACAAAAATCCAGGATAACCTCCAGGAGATCCGTCCCACTCTCATAATCAGCGTGCCGAGGCTTTACGAAAAAATACATTCCGGAATTATTTCAAAGGTTGCCGACGCTCCCGCTCTTAAAAAGGCCATGTTCAACTTTGCAGTGAACACGGCCGGAGAAAACCTGCCTTACGTGTGTGAAGCAAAGGAACCGAAGGGGTGGCTTGGATTCAAATACGGCATTGCCAACAAGCTCGTGTATTCAAAGCTCAAGGACAAGCTCGGAATGGACAGGATAAGGTTTGCGGTTTCCGGAGGAGGCCCGCTCTCGGTCTCGGATGCCGAGTTCTTCCTTGGAATGGGAATAGTAATTCTTGAGGGATACGGTCTTACCGAGACCACTCCGATTACGAACGTAAACAGGCTCGGAAAAATCAAGCCCGGGTCTGTGGGTGCCGCCGTAAAAGACACGGAGATAAGGATCGCTGATGATGGAGAAGTCCAGATAAAGGGTCCGCAGGTGATGCTGGGTTACTACAGGGACGAGGAAGCCACCCGTAGCGTATTTACCGAAGACGGATTCTTCAAGACCGGCGACGTGGGAGAGATCGACGAAAAAGGCCGCCTCAAAATCACGGACAGAATCAAGGAGATAATTGTCACCTCGGGCGGAAAAAACATTTCTCCTGCAAATATCGAAAACGTGCTCAAAGGTTCCAGGTTCATCGAGCAGGTTGCCGTAATAGGCGATCGCAGGAAATACCTGTCCGCACTGATAGTTCCCACTTTCGAGGAAATCGAGAAATGGGCGAAGGATAATGGAATAAACTTCAGCAGCATGGATGATCTTACCGGCAATGAACAGGTAATGGCCCTCTTTAACAGCGAGATCGAACATTTGATGAGCCAGTTCGCCCGGGCCGAGCAGATCAGGAAGTTCAGGCTCATGCCGGCCGAATGGACACAGGACACCGGCGAACTTACACCCACCCTCAAGCTGAAAAGGCGCATAATAGAGAAAAAGTACGCCGAGTTTATCGAGAGCCTCTATCCACCAGAAGCCTGAGCTTATTCATGATCCCATCGACTTAATCGAGTTCGGAATAGAAATTCTTCTGTCTGGTATGAACAGCCTGTCAAAAATGGCCAGAGCATACGCATCCGTCATTCCCGCAAGAACGTCGGCTACGGTTCTTTCGAGCGGTTCATCATCCCTGCGGCCGGGCCTGAACTGCCTGTAGAAACGGTCCTCATCGCGGGTGCAGTACTCCCAAAGGGAATTCATTACACCTTCCGCCTTTTTAAATTCCGACCTGTTTGCCGGATTGAAATAAACCTTTTCGTAAAGAAAATCCCTGAGGTCTTCGAGTGCCCTGCCCTTTTCCCTGCTCATGCATATGCGTTGAAGACCGTCATTCTGGGTCTCAGTGATGATGTCGAGTACGAGTGAATTTATCCGCTCTCTGTGGCTGGTACCCAGAAGCCTGTTTATGTCAGCCGGAATGCTTTGAGGAACAAGTATGGATGCGCGTATCGCGTCATCGAGATCGTGATTGACATATGCAACCACGTCCGCAAGGCGGACAACCTGTCCTTCCAGGGTTGCAGGCAGTCCGGAACCTGAATTATCAAACAGCGGTTTTCTGCCCTTGGAATGCAGTCTTATGGCATTTCGCGCTTCCCATGTGAGGTTAAGGCCCCTGCCCCCTTTTTCGAGAAGTTCCACAACCCTGACGCTCTGTTCATGATGGCTGAACCCGCCGGGAAGCAGCCTGTTGAGAACATCTTCTCCTGCATGACCGAACGGGGTGTGTCCGAGGTCATGTCCCAGGGCGACGGCCTCGGTAAGATCCTCGTTCAGCCTGAGCGCTTTGGCGATCGTCCTGGCTATCTGGCTTACCTCGATTGTGTGCGTCATACGCGTTCGGTAATGGTCGCCCTCCGGAGCCAGGAACACCTGCGTTTTACCCTTGAGTCTCCGGAAGGACTTGCTGTGAACGATACGATCCCTGTCGCGCTGATACACGGTTCTTATCCGGCATGCATCTTCGGGCACCTGCCTGCCCCTGCTGTTGACGCTGAGTGCGGCACCCGGGGCTAGAAGTTCCTTTTCCCGCTGTTCGGATTCTTCCCTGATAAGTCCTGAATTTTCCTGAATATTCATTTTCTGTCGTTTCCGGCCAGCGATGTTATTTTTCGTGAAGTGCGTAAAGCGAGCCGTCGTCGCATGCAACGTAAAGTGTTCCGTCTTCCGCCAGGGCGGGCGTTGAATCGACATCGCGGCCCATGTTGTATTTCCAGAGCACAGATCCGTCTACTGTATCAACTGCGTAAAGAAATCCGTCACCCGAGCCGAAGAAAGCCTTTCCCGCACTGTCGACAAGAGCCGAGCCTGCTATTGGGCCGCCGGTTTCCACCTTCCATCGCAGCTTTCCACTGTCCGCTTCCAGACCGTAAAGTGAACTGTCCCTCGACCCCGCGATGATTGTTCCATCACTGGTGATGGACGGAACCGCGCGCACGGATCCCTTTGTCCTGAAGCGCCATTTCATCGCCCCGGCCGGACCGATTCTGTAAATGGATCCGTCGTTTGATCCAAAGACTACCGAGTTGTCTTCGAGAGCCATAACTCCTCCGACAACGGGCCCCCCTGTTGCGAACACCCATTTTACCGTACCGTCCTTCTGAACAGCATAAACCCTTCCATCGTGAGAGCCTGCCATGATCAGCCCGTCAGGACGGATTGCGGGAGAAGAGGATACGTGACTTCCAATCCATACCTTGAATCTTACCTGGCCTTCGGCGGTGATGCAGTGAAGCGCGTCTCCGCCAACGAGAATCTCTCCGTCTGTCGTAATCAGGGGAGCCGAATCCGCATCCTCGCGCATCCGTACCATCCACTGCATCACTCCCTGCCGGTCAAAGCACATGAAAGTGTCGTCATCATTGCCGGAAAAAACCCTGTTGTCCCGGGAAACAGCGACAGAGGAAAAGAAGGGCTCTGATGATAAATAACTCCATCTGAGTTTTCCTTCAGGTGAAAGCGCATTGAAAGTTCCATCAAGGGATCCGATATATACGGTGCCATCAGGCCCGATTACGGGCGAAGCGGAAATTCTTCGGGACGTATTGAAAGTCCACACGACTTCAGGGGTCGTCTGCGGTCCTTTATAGGGGGAAGCCCCTGTACGGCCGGGGTTGTTCTTGAACATGCCGAATGGTTTCAGCGGCTCGATACTGCGGGGCATTTCAAGCGCATATATGCTTCTGCTGGCGCCCGAATCCCTGGGACCGGCGTCCATAATTCTTCCGGGCGGTTTTACTTCTTTTCCGGCCTCTGTTGTGTCTTTCGGGCCGGGTTTCGGACCACATGAAGAAATCATCACCAGGGTGATGGCATACATCAGGATATGTGTGCGTGTAAGGGCAGTTCGTGTAAGGGCAGTTCGTGAACTGCCCCTACTGCGTGAATTGTGTTTATTCGTCATCATCATCAAGAAATCCAAGTATGACTTCATCAAGTGAACGCTCACTGATAAGGTCCTCCCCGAAGCCTTCGTTCTCCTTTGCCTGTTCTGTAAAAATGCTCTTCGGCCTGCTTACGGGCGGTGGTGGTGACGGCCGGTGCTCACTCACGGTCGGCCGACCCTCAGGCTTGACAGGCTGGAGCTTATGATCGGTGGCAGTGGCAGTACCCGGCGCTTTCCTGCCCGGCACGGGCACCTCCGGGCTGGACCTTCTGAGCGTGGGAATGGAATCTCTCTTCGAAGCACCTGAAGGCCCGGGAATGGCGGGTAATGATTTACGCGTTGCACCCCTGCCATCGTCCACTGCCTTCTGGATGGATGATTTTGTCACTCCAGGCGCTCCGGATACCGCGGTTGCAGCCCGTGCAGCATGGCTTATGGACGTCGCAGCCGGAGGGGATTTTGCCCTGGCCACAGCTTTTTCCGCATGATCCTGCAGGTCCGCGGGCATCCGGGGAACCATGTCTTTTTTTGCATATTCCTTGTGAGTGCCGTCCCTCAATGCGAGAAACATGTTCTTGTGCTGATCCCGCATCATCTTGCGGATTTTTTCATCAACATCAGGATCGTCCACAAGTTCTGCGTATGAGGTTTTCTTTGTGGCCAGTATGTTCCCGCCGGTAAAGAGATGCGTGATTATATGAGGCCTGTCCAGACCAGAATCTTCGGTCTGAACATGGTATACGACCCCTTTCCAATTGACATTGTTGTTGAAACCCAGAAGGGGTCCTCTGCGCAGCTTTTTATCCATTTTAGATAAAACCCGGTTCTTCTATACCATTAAACTGATTAAAATCGTACCATTCACTTTCATGTACCACAATACTCATAAAATCCCGACACCTTGTCACGCCTGATCGGGATTCAGTGTCAAAATGTCAAAATACTGGAAGGTAAAGGTGGATTATGTATTAAAAAAATATAATAATATAACCCTGATCGAAAAGGACACTCACATGGACCGATATTTGCAACGCTTTTGCGTTATGAAAGTTCTGAACAGAATTTTTTTCGTCCTATCTGCCGTTCTGCTCCCGCTTCCGGCATTTGCAGTAGATGCTATCAACCTGGAAATCTGGGAGCGGGAGCGGGACGACAGCATCTCCAATCCCAAGCTCACCGATCCCCTGAGTTACAGGGACTGCTCGCAGGAGTACGAATGGACATTCAGGTACACTTATTCAGGTTTGGGCAGCGGTTACATGTACTGGTACCTAGGTACGGACTGCAGTGACCAGGAGAACCGCAACAACCCGAACATGTGCATCAATCTTCCGGAGGCAAACCCGGAAAAACCCCGCATTCAGGGAGGCACATGGAAGTGGAAGTCAAATGAACTTTACATGGCGGCAACGGGCCTGCAGATGGAGGAATGCGCGCCTTACGAAGGCGAGATGAACATCTGGCTCATCGTCATGGATTCACTTTCAGATGAGGATGTGTACTGTTCCGATCACATACAGATCAGGATAGATACACAGGGACCTCAACCCGCGACAGGAGTAACATCCATTTTCGCCGAAGAGGGCGCCAACGTCGAATGGGAGGAAGGTTCGAACAATGCGACTGACATCCGGGGATTTTACATACTGTGCTGGCCCGTACCTTCCAATGTTCCCTCGGCTGAAACAGAAGAGACGACCGAAGAAGAAGAGGAAGAAGACGACGACGAAAGCACGTCATCGGATGCTGGTACAAAGAGCGCCTCATACTTTTTCGCCTCGGACAGGGCAATGGACGGGGGCATGGATGCCGCTATGGATGCAGGTCCGGATTCCGATTCAGGAGTCGACGCATCAGAACAGACCGATGGCGGATCGGCGGATACCGACGTCGACGCCGATACCGACACCGATATGGACACCAATGACGACAACGTTGGACTGTGCGGCAAAGCAGGGGGATTCGGCCCGGGCGATGCGGTAAACATCGAGGACTACAGGTGCACGGGAATACTCGGAAGCAGCACAAGAAGCCATACAGTCAGGGGGCTCGAAAACGATGTTGAGTACCGTTTTGGTGTAGTAACCCTGGACGAAGCCCTTAATCCATCCGTGGTATCCAATGTTTCCTGCTCCACACCGCAGGATGTGCGAAGTTTCTTGGATGACTACATTGACTCCGGAGGCGAAGGAAACGGGTTCTGTTTCATCGCCACTGCGGCTTACGGCTCGTACGATCATCCACACGTGCGCATACTGAGAAAATTCAGGGACAGCTTTCTGGCCACGCTGCCCTGTGGTCCGGGCCTTATCAGGGCCTATTACAGGGTCGGCCCGGCGCTTGCGGAAATCACGACTCAAAATGAAACTCTCCGGAGCGCAGTACGTATCGCCCTTGTGCCGGTTACGGGTCTGGCCTTTATTCTTGTAACGATCGGTCCGGCCCTAAGTCTTGCATTACTGAGCATCATGATTGGCGGTACTGTTGCCTTGGCCTGCTTCAGAAAGAGGAGGCGGAGGATTCTGTCATGAAAAGTATTCGCCTGTTTAGTCTTTTATTCCTGTCTGTTTTTCTGTTCTCAGGGTATGCCCGGGCCGTCAGGGTCGAAGAGGTTAAAAGGCCCATTCCCGAGTCTCCCCAGAACGGCGCTTTCGAACTCAGGATGGGTCCGTACTATCCCGGAGTCGATGACGAACCGGCCCTTGGCGCTTCAACACCCTACAGGGATACTTTCGGATCCGATTCCCTTTTCCTGATCGAAATCGAGGTTGACTGGCAGTTCTGGCGCTGGCCCGGCGGAACCCTCGGAATCGGCGGCAGCTTCGGCTTCATGCAGGCTTACACACCTGCGGTATCGGAAAGCGGAGAAGAATCCGGTGAATACACGGTCCTCAACATCATGCCCTTCCGCCTTCCGCTGGTGGCTAGAATCGACTGGTTTGCCAGGGATCCGGGAATCCCGCTGGTTCCATACTTCAAGATAGGTCTTGATTATTACGTATGGTGGATTCTCGATGCGGGAGATGTCGCGGACTTCAACGGCAGGGAAGGTTCCGGCGGCACGTTCGGCTGGCATGTTGCAGGCGGCCTGATGATTCAGCTCGATCCGATCGATCACTATGCAGCCAGGACTTTTGATAACGAAATCGGGGTGAATAACTCATACATCTTCTTCGAGTACTACTACGCGGACATAGATCAGTTCGGAGCCGGCGACGCCATGTACCTGGGCGACGATGCATGGGTCGCAGGCCTCGCACTGGAATTCTGAAAACTGTCGGGCGGCCACAGTGGGCCGCCCCTGCAACGAATGCGAATAATCAAAATAACTGTTGCGTATGACGGGACACATTTTCATGGATGGCAGGTACAGCCCGCGCTGCGAACCGTGCAGGGTGAAATTGAAAAATCCATTGCACAGATAACGGGCGAGTCGATCAGGATAATGGGAGCCGGAAGAACCGACGCGGGCGTGCACGCGCTCGGGCAGGCAGCGAGTTTTTCAACCCCGAGCACACTGTCATGCGAAAAGCTCTGTGACGGACTGGATGCGGTTACGCCGGAGGATATTGCCGTTATTGAAGCTTACGACGTACCGGAAAACTTTGACGCAAGACATGACGCGGTAAGCAAGCTGTACAGATACAGTATTCACAACAGCAGATCGGGCCATCCGCTGCGCAGAAGGACGCATCTCCATGTAAAAGCCGGCCTGGACATACCGGCGATGTCGGATGCGGCCGGGATGCTTGAGGGAAGTCATGATTTTGCAGGGTTCAGGGCGGCCGACTGCGACAGGGAAGAGACTGTTCTGCCTCTGTATCGATGTGAAATACTGAAGGGTGATGCAGATGAAATACGCCTGGAAGTCGAAGGACCCGCATTCATGAAACACATGGTGCGCGTGATCGCGGGAACGCTTGTCGAGATTGCCAGGGGTAGGATGAAGCCCGGGCATGTATCGAAAATACTCGAAACAGGCGACCGTACCATTGCGGGTCCTACAGCGGCAGCGCACGGACTCACACTGGTGCGGGTGGACTACGACAGGGGATGGATCAGAAAAAACAAGCCGGCTTGAAAATTATAAGGTTAAGCGGAGCGGGATTCAGTGCCAGCGCAGGCACTGCACAGGATCGTCCTTTTCAATGAAGCCGTGGTAGCGGCCCAGCCAGTAGGCCATCATGTAGTCAAGACCCGTGAGTGTGTGAGTGGGCTGTGCATCACCGGTAAGGTACCAGGGATGGCGCTGCCACATGACGTCCTTCACCACCCTGATCCCGACGTCAACGGCTTCCTGGGCAAGACCGGAGCAGTCGGGATCCTCTGTATACTGCCCTGTCAGGTCAACGTCCACTGGCACCAGGGGCGCCTGCGGGAACTGTTCGAGCTGTTCCACGTGAGTGCTGACCACGCTCGAGACGTCAAGCCCGTCAGGAGGAACCGCTGCGTGCACGAATGCGAAAAACACATTCTTGTGATCCTCGACTCCGTTTTTCCACATGCGGTTGAGTATCACATTGCGGCGTATGACCTCGCGCCTGACCGTGCCGTATTCGAGGCGGCCCATGTTGTACACAGGCTCGAACGCGATATGCACGCCGTAATATTTTGAGCCGCAGACATTATCATATGTCCATTGCTTGGAAATCTTCAGCCAGTCGCCCACGTTTGCTTCGTAAAATGTTTTTATGGCATCGCGCCTGTCCTCGTAGCCCGCCACTCCTTCGGTGACCGTCACCGCACACGCACACGTTGTCTTCGTTGCATGTTTCGCCCGGGTCGCACGGGGGATCACACGTGTTCGAGCCCCCGTCGGAATCTGAATCGCTGTCCGAATCAGTATCCGAGTCCGCGTCAGAATCCGTGTCTGAATCAGCGTCAGCACCTGCTGCTGCATCAGTGCCGCTGTCCTTTTCGTCCTCCCCGGCCCCTTTGAGTCCCGTGGTCTCGCATGCGGTAAATAATAATGCTGCTGTAACTATTAAAGTAAGCCCCCGAATCATCCTCATGCTCCAGATTCCTCCTGTGTGCCGAACATATGCATAATTAGAACACACTTTTCAACAATGATTTCAAAAAAAATTCACAAATACAGTGCTACAGTAATCAAACGGTGCCTGATCGGTGCCACTCTTGCAGAGGTGTCGTTTGTGAACCCATTCTTTGCCCCTTATGCCCCTCTCTTGCTCCTTTGGTAGCGGGAGTTATTGCCCCTTATGCCCCTTTCTTGCCCCTTCGGTAAAACGCCGACGCGTCAATTGAGCGCCCGCTTTACGGATCAACCTGGCCATATCCGGATCGCGTGCTTTGTCGTCATCGCCCCTGACCAAAACCAGTCGTTCGCGCCCGGTTTTTGTGGCGTGTTCGAATTCCAGTTCCGTCGGCGATTTGCCATCTGCGTTCTTCCAGCCGTACTGGCTGCCGAAAAGGCCCAGATATATCTCACGTTTTTCTACCTCGGCCAAGTAGATATTGTCGGGCTGCCGATCGCATGCCGGAATGTCCTCAAACAGAAAGACGTCGCCGATAAATCGCCGAAGCAGGGGATCGCCCAGAACAAAATCCTTCACGGCCCGCCGCTCTTCGGATAGTTCCTTCTGCACGGAGCTGACGAAAATGCGGATCATTCCGGCGTCTCCCAGGACGGATTATCGCCGAAAACGATCCATGAGGAAAGAATCAGCAAGGCTTCCCAGCACATCTTCAGATGCACTGAAAGCTTTTTCCCATTTCTTCTCAGATATAATCTCTTCAATCAGCCACCTGGCCAGGGCATTCTGTTCCGGATCGGACAGCTTTGACGCTTCATGGAAGGCTTTCTCTAAAAGTTGTGTCATTATCTTTCCTCCGGAGCTACCTGCTCCTCTCTTTTTATTTTACCGAAAATGGATAATTGAGGAAATAATTAATTCTTTTTTTCCAGTACTGCGTATAAAGGTTTTGAATAGGTTCAGAAATAGGACTATTATTACCTGAAATTCAGATAAAACATTATGAAACCATGTCCTGCACATTTCCTGTCCTGCATATTTTTTACGTGCCTGCACATTTTATTGTGCGGATGTGACGAAAACAAACGAGGCGGTACAGAAGACGCGGATGCGGCCATGAACGATGCCGGGGATGCTTCATCCTCTGATGTTGATGCTGACACGGATTCTGATTCTGATTCAGATTCCGGTACTGACTCTGATACAGACACGGATTCTGATTCTGATACTGATTCTGACTCCGACAGTGACGCTGACGCCGACAGCGGGTGCTGGTCATGGGGATTAGAAATGCAGAATCCGGTTTTCACAACGCTCGACCTAAATGATGTATGGGGAAGCGGGGCTGACGACATATTCATAGTTGGAGACTGGGAAGGAACTATTCTGCACTATGACGGTAGTGACTGGACATCAGTAGAAATTCTCTTCTTCGGTCAATTTCGAGCCCTGTGGGGAACAGGACCCGATGATGTCTATGCCGCAGGAGATGAATATATATACCACTATGACGGCGCTTCCTGGACTCAGCACGCCCATTATCCTGATGATTCATTTAGTGAAATATGGGGTTCGGGGCCCGGCAATGTCTGGGTTGCAGGGTCCGACGGTGCAATCGCCCACTTTAATGGAACAGTCTGGCAGAAACAGACTCTAGACGGCGCTCCCGACCTTTATGGCATATGGGGTACATCTTCCAGCAATGTCTACGCGGTTGGATATCAAAACAGTGCGGACGGCGGAACGGGTAGAGGCGTCGTCTACCGGTTCAACGGATCACAATGGCAGGAGTTTGAATCTTTCGGGAACATTAGACTCAGAGCCATTACGGGAACAGGGCCGCAGAACTTCTATGTGGCGGCTGATAATAATATCATGCATTACAACGGCAGCTGGAATCAGATCACGACTGCAGCGGAATATATCCTCGATATCTGGGCATATGATTCCGCACATGTATACGCCGCATGCACAAACGGTCAGATCTTTCTTTATGACGGAAGCAGCATTGAACTCATGGCTGAAAAAGAAACACACAACCTCTCCGGTATATGGGGATGGAATGCTACCCGTGCTCTTGCCGTAGGAGAAAACGGGGCTGTCTACAGGCTGAACGGTTCTGAATGGGATTCAATAAACGGCATAACCAACTACACCCTTTTCGGCATATGGGGACGAAGTTCTGATGACGTTTATTCGGCAGGAGGCCCCAGCACTCTGCTGCATAATAGCGGTGATGGATGGGAAACAATCAATTGCCCTGACTCGTGGGGATTCTATTCCATATGGGGAATTGGACCGGATGATCTGTTTATTTCAGAATATTATAACCTGTTTCATTACAACGGCTCACAATGGAAGAGCACTGAGATAGATGAAAAATTTGTTTTCAGTATCTGGGTCAGTGAGGAAGGAAACCTGTACATGCCTTATTTTCAGATTCGCCCTCCGGAGCCTTTTCTGCATTCCGATGTTGAAAAATTCGATGGTGCATCATCCAGCAGCCTGGATTTTCCGGCAGATACATTTCTTTTCGATCTCTGGGGTTCGGACGAGAATGATCTTTATGTGACAAGCAGTTCCTTCATCTGGCATTATAACGGTTCCTGGTCACAACTTGATGCCGGGCCCGAAGGATTCAATCGGCACTCCTTGATACACGGGAATTCCCAAGACGATGTGTATGTTGCTTATTCAAACCTGGAAAAGCTTTTTCATTACAACGGCGATGAATGGTCGGTCATTCTCCAGAGGGATGGCGGCCTGGCCTATATTTCCCGTAAAAATCTCTGGGCGTCAGGGGTTGATGACGTTTTTGCAGCAGACGATAACACTATTTATCATTTTGACGGCGGAACCGACTGGAACTCGCATGTGCTTTACGGATCAGATGAAATCCGGGATCTGTGGGGCAGCTCGCACAGTGATGTGTTCGCAGTCGGGGTAGATAACGACCAGGGTGTTGTTTTTCATTTCAACGGAACGCAATGGTCCGAAATGACACTGCCAGCTCAGGTACAGGACTTTAACGCGGTATGGGGTACAGGACCGGATGATGTGTATGCGGCCGGGGACAACGGTGTCATTCTTTATTACAACGGTTCTTCGTGGACACTGCAGTCAACGGATACGATTGAGCATCTGGAGAACATCTACGGCAACAGCTCAGGAATCGTGTATGCAGGCAGTATTGAAGGCACTGTACTAAAAAAAGAAGGAGATTCATGGACAACGGTAATACAGGGTCAGTATTGTTCTGCTCCTGAAAAGTTATGGGGAACTTCTCCTTCACACGTGTATATGCTGTGCAAGAAAGGTATCAACTTCTATGACGGGGACAGCCTTAAAACCGTGTACGCTTCACCGTCTCATTCTCTTGAAGACATATGGGGAAGCGGCAACAACAGCATTTTCGTTACCGGATCCAGAGGCCTTATCCTGCATTTCAACGGATCTGAATGGGTTTCGATGGATTCAGGCACGACTGATAACATAGAGGCGGTCTGCGGCGTGGATGACGATCACGTTTACGCTGCCTCCGAGTCAGGGGAAATACTTTATTACGACGGGTCAGCATGGTCGCTTGCGGATGATCTCAGTGCAAAAAGCATAAAGGATATGCTGTGCTTCTCACAGAATGATATTTTTCTCCTCTATTTTGATCGTCTTTTCCATTTCGACGGAGCTGACTGGGCATGGGCAGATCTTGGTGACGACATACATGCTCAATCGCTCTGGGGCGGCTCAGCGGATGATCTGTACATTGTCGGCGATAACGGTCTTATCATGCATACGGAGTGTCAGTAACACGGCGTCTGCAGACGGTGCGTGCCTTCTTTTTTCACGAAGACAGCGAAAGATCGGATGAAGTGCTGAAGATCCCTTCTGTTCCCCTCATTGATACATCCCTGGATAGGCTTTGCGAATATCCTCGACTATCCGCTCAAAGGGAAGGTCCTGAAAATGCCCGTGATCACGAATGTACTCCATGTGCCTGTTGCCCTGTAAATCGAACTCGTGGAAAACCGCGTCGTGAATCCCGTTAAACTCGACCGGGCGCAACCCGTGCCGCGTGCACAATGCCGCATCAAAGGCAGGCGTGGCCTTTACCCACCTTTCGTTAAGATAAAGCTCGGCAAGTCCGTGATAAACAAAAACGTCCGTTCCCATCAATTCCTTTATCTCACCTGTTGTAAGATGATTACGGACATCCATGAACCTGAGCCTTGCAGGTATGCCCGCCGCTCTGCATACAGCGGCCAGCAGCACGGCCTTTGGTATGCAGAAACCCGATTTTCGCGCCAGAACGGCGCTCGCTCTGAAACGGTCTCTATCCAGCTTAAGTCCGTCCATGACGTCGTATTCAATGCCGTCGCGCACAGCGTAAAACAGCCCAACCGCACGCTCGACAGGATCCCGCGCATCTAATGCTTTTTTCTTCGTGAACTCAACTATCGATTCAGAATTGCTGTCGATAAAAAACGCAGGTTCCAGATATTGAGCAAGCTCTTCTGATTCATGCATTTTCATGATTTATGATTATATGCCGGACGGCACCAGTTAATAAAGACACTCTTACACACACAGGTGCGTTTTTTCATAGACTTGTCAGCTCCTGCAAGATATTAAAACCGTACAAGGAGGCATCCACATGGACATAACCGAAATCACTCTCGAAAAACTGGACTGCGAAAGCTTTGTTAAAAAAGAGACTGACACAATCTCAAATGCCGTAGGCGACAAAACCGCCATCAACGCCCTTTCCGGCGGGGTGGATTCTTCCGTGGTCACGCTTCTGGGGCACCAGGCGCTTGGAGGCAATCTCAAAACCTACTTCATCGAGAACGGCCTCATGCGTGAAGGAGAACCTGAGAGGATTGTCTCCATATTCAGGGACATGGACGTCAACGTGGAGCTTCTTGATGCACGGGAACAGTTCTTTTCCGCACTTAAAGGAGTGGCCGACCCTGAGGAAAAAAGGGAGGCCATAACACAGACATTTTACAAGGATGTTTTCGGAAAACTGGTCAGGGACAGCGGGGCTCAGTACCTTCTGCAGGGCACCAACTACACCGACGTGGAAGAAACGGTTGCAGGTGTCAAAAGGCAGCACAACATTCTGGAGCAGCTCGGAATCGATACGCAGAAGGAATTCGGTTACAGGGTGCTGGAGCCGATCATTCAGCTCAGGAAACCTGCTGTAAGAAAACTCGGAAAAACCCTGGGCCTGCCTGAAGAGCTTTACAACCGTCCTCCCTTTCCCGGGCCGGCTCTGGCCGCGCGCATAATCGGAGAGGTCACTCCCGAGAGAACCGAGCTTGTCAGGAAGGCCACGGCAATCGTTGAACAGGAGCTTGCATCTACAGATGCATTCCAGTACCTGGCAGTTCTGCACAACGACCGCGTATGCGGTGTCAGGAATGGAAAAAGGGATTATGGAAGGCAGATCGAGGTAAGATGCTGGGACAGCGAGGACGCCGTTACAGCCAC
>Ga0272442_10000953_pt1 | contig 44845 bp, 35 predicted proteins | sample SSMForm2O_FD_200262 | JGI IMG/M metagenome (GOLD analysis project Ga0272442, IMG submission 200262) | Marine sediment archaeal communities from Little Sippewissett salt marsh, Falmouth, MA, United States - SSM-Form-2O | ecosystem: Environmental > Aquatic > Marine > Wetlands > Sediment ...
ATGGAAGGGCCGTCGCTCAACGGATAAAAGGTACGCCGGGGATAACAGGCTTATCGCCCCCGAGAGTTCACATCGACGGGGCGGTTTGGCACCTCGATGTCGGCTTATCGCATCCTGGGGCTGGAGAAGGTCCCAAGGGTCGGGCTGTTCGCCCGTTAAAGCGGTACATGAGCTGGGTTTAGAACGTCGTGAGACAGTTCGGTCTGTATCCGCCGTGGGCGTTGGAGATTTGAGGGGAGCTGCTCCTAGTACGAGAGGACCGGAGTGGACTGACCGCTGGTGTACCTGTTGTCCCGCCAGGGGCATCGCAGGGTAGCTACGTCGGGAAGGGATAACCGCTGAAAGCATCTAAGTGGGAAGCCCCCCCCAAGATGAGATCTCCCGTACCATTGGTACCTAAAGGCCCGCAGGAGACGACTGCGTGGATAGGCGGCAGGTGTAAGCGTGGCAACACGTTCAGCCGAGCCGTACTAATCGGCCGTGCGGCTTGATCCTCTTCTTTGCATTCAAAATCGGCTCACCATACCCGATCAGCACCACCACGCGACCTCTTACCCCATTTTGGCACATACGCGCGCTGCTTGCGTGAGGCCGTGGGCTCTCTCCGGAGAACCCTGTGCTTTCGCAAGGAGAATCGTTGCAGGTCAAGGAAGGCGAGGAAGGACGAGGGAGGCGTATCGAGTCATACGCCGCACCGAGACCGACCGAAGCCTGACGCCGAGATGCAGCGATTATGCGCCGCGAAAAGTGCCGGTGGTTCTCGCGAGGGGGATACACCTGGTCCCATCCCGAACCCAGCAGTTAAGCCCCTCAGCGCCGATGGTACTGCAGCCTCAGGCCGTGGGAGAGTAGGTCACCGCCGGCTCTTATACACAACGCCCCACCCGCTATCCAGCGGCGTGGGGCGTTTGTACTTCCACTCGCCCCTCGCCACGAGCATGGCACTCATTGCTCGATGGCACGGTCCGGGATACTCTGGGCCTGTTGAGTCGATGAAGTTCGTCCTTTCACGTACGGAGAAGAACAAGATGAAGAGCTATCTCGGCCGCTGGGCCGTGTTTGCCGCCGGCCTGAGCCTGGCCGTGATCGCCATGCCGCAACGGGTCTCAGCACAGGAGACCGACTACGACCTCGAGAAGAAGAAGCTGGAGGTGGCACAGGCCATAGAGGGTCTGGTGGCGGACGACGCCGGGCTGCAGCGCTTTTTCGACGACTCCTACGGCTACGCGGTATTTCCCAGCGTGGGCAAGGGCGGATTCGTCGTGGGCGGTGCGCACGGCACCGGCCTGGTCTACCAGGGGGGCAGCCTCATCGGACGGTCCACGCTGAAGCAGCTGGACGTGGGCCTGCAGCTGGGCGGCCAATCCTTCATCCAGGTCATGTTCTTCCAGGGCGAGGAAGACCTGGACCGCTTCAAGGCTGACAAGATCGAGTTCAGCGGGCAGGCGTCGGCCGTAGCGATTACCGCGGGCGCGTCGGCGGACATCGATTACGCCAAGGGAGTGGCCGTCGTCAGCAAGGCCAAGGGCGGCCTGATGTACGAAGCCACGCTGGGCGGCCAGACGTTCGAGTACAAGCCGATCGGGTACTGATCAGGTGCCGGGTGCTTCCTGGGCCGCCGGTTCGTCTGCGGCCCGGGATAGCACCTGCAGCAGATCTCTGACGACGTCTCCCGGTCGCCCGGCCTGCATCACGGCTCCCAGCACCGCTACACCGGCTCCTTGCGCGGCGACCGCGGCGGCATTCTCCAGCGTGATCCCCCCGATTCCCACGCACGGCAGCCCGCACGAGCGGACCACCTCTCCCACCCGTTCCGGCCCGATGGCCTCGTCTTCCAGGCCGACCTTCGAGATCGTTCCGAACACGGCCCCGACGCCCAGGTAGTCCGCGCCCGCCACCGCGGCTGCCCGACCCACTGGCGGATCGTCCGTCGAGTAGCCGATCCGGAACGTGTCGGGAACGCGAGCCCTTACCGCCTCGACCGGGATGTCGTCCGGGCCCAGATGGACGCCATCGGCCCCGGCGGCCAGCGCCACGTCCAGGCGGTCGTTCACGAAGAGAAGGGCGTCGTGCGCGCGGACCAGCGGTAGCAGGTCCAGGGTCTGCCGATACAGGTCGGCGGCGGGCGCCTGCTTGTCGCGCAGCTGTATCGCTCGGCAGCCGGCCTCGAGGCACTCGGCCACGACGTCTACCAGGTTGCCGCCCGCGGGTCGCGGGTGGGTGAGGACGATCAGGCGGAGCTGCCGCCGCAGGTCACTCTCCCTGCTCACGTCGGATCCGGTTCCTGGCGTTGACGTGCTCCCGGTTGGTGCGGGTGAACTCGTGTGATCCGTCCGGTCGCGCGACGAAGTACAGGTAGGGTACATCGGCCGGGTACAGGGCGGCATCGAGCGACGACGCTCCGGGTGATGCGATGGGGCCAGGTGGGAGTCCCGCATGCGTGTAGGTGTTGTATGGATCGTCCGCCACCCGGTCGATGTCCGCGAACAGCAGTCTCGCCCTGGGCTCGCCGAGCGCGTACTGCACCGTGGGATCCGCCTGCAGGAGCATGCCGATCTCGAGTCGATTGGTGTAAACGCCCGCGATGATCGGTCTCTCATCGGCGACGCGCGCCTCTTCTTCGACGATGCTGGCCAGCGTCACCAGGCCTCTCTCGTCCAGCGACAGGCTGTCGAGCCGGCCGCGCCGCTCCGGTGTCCAGTAGGCCTGGTAGCGGGTGACCATCTCGCGCAGGACGTCAGCCGGGGCCAGTCCTTCGGCGAACCGGTAGGTCTCGGGAAACAGGTAGCCCTCCAGGGTCGGACCCGGCACTCCCAGCTCCGCCACGAACGTCGAATCCATGGCCAACCGAGCGACCGAGTCCGCGTCCACCCCTGTTGCCTCGGCCACGCGTGGGGCCAGCTCTCGAATGGTGAACCCCTCCGGCACCGTGAGCGGGAAGGTCACGACTTCCCCGGCCGCGATCACGTCCAGGATCTCGCCCCAACCCATGCCACCCGTCACCCGATAGCGCCCGGCCTTGAGCGAGCCTTCGACCCCTCGCGCCCTGGCCGCGAGGGCGAAGAACCGCGGATACCTGACCAGGCCCGCGGTCCTCAGCTGTTTGCCTATGGCGAGGGCGCCGGCCCCGGCGGGTACGACGATCTCAACGGTCTCGTCGACTCCCGGGCCTCCGCCTGGCGGGGTCGTGGCGAACCAGGCCCCTGCAGCCAGAGCTGCGAGCAGGAACACGACGACAACGATGAGCCAGCGCTTCTTCATCCGACTTCCTCGAGGTACTCCCTGAGCAGGACCGTCGCGGCCAGCATGTCCTTCAGACCCTTCTCCTGCCTCCGGCGACGCGAGAGGTTCATCTCGCGGAGCATCTCCTCGGCCTCGTAGCTGGTGAGGCGTTCGTCCCGTTCCAGTACCTGGATCTCCGACAGTGTCATCAGGCGGGCGGCGAAAGCTCTGGCCTCTGCAGCCATCTCGCCGAAGGAGCCATCCATGTGCACGGGGATACCCACGATCACGACGACGGGTGCCAGGTCCTTGAGCAGGTTCAGCAGTCCCTGGGGCGGTTCGGTGGGTGGGTCCGCGTTCTTCATGACGACGTGGGGCGATGCGATCGTACGCAACGGATCCGAAGCGGCCACACCGATTCGTCGCCGTCCGTAGTCCAGGGCCACCACCCGCCCGGGTTCCGGGGTCAGATGCCCTCCAGCGCCTGCTCGAGGGTGGCTCCACCGCGGAGACGCACCTGAACGTGCCGCAGGGCGACAGGAGAACCGATCACGAACCGGATTCCCTCTCCATCATCGAGCGGCGCGCGAACGACTCCGACAGGCTCCTCGGCCGCCGCGGTGAGGAGGCCCTCGATCAGGCCCTCGGTGAACGGGGTGCCGCCATTGCCCGATGTTCGGGCGCCGTCGGCGAGATCAGGCGCCCCACGGACCCGCAGTTCGGCGTGACCGCCGATGCCCCGCTTCCATTCGAACGTGCCCAGCCCCCGCGCGCCCGTCTCTGCGTTCGCGGCCGACCAGAAGTCGTCCGTGTCGAGCTCCGACAGCGAGATGGCTCCTGCAATGCGTCGGGCGATCTCCTCGCCCGCCGCCCGACCGGCATCTCTCACCGCGGCCGCTACGACCTCTCCACCCCGATCCGCCGCAGCCGACAGGGCCTGCAGGGCTGGAGAAGGCATGCGAACCTCGTCCTCGAGGCGATAGTCACTCATGCATCCACCCGTTTCGCTTAAGCGTCGAAGAGTACTGAAAGTAGAGAATGCCGCCCGACCGGCAAGCGAAGGCACTTTCCGCTCCCTGAAGGTTATTGGCAGGGGGGATGAATCCCGCCAACTTGCCTGTTCGTACCGATCGCATCTTTGGAGGAGCAAATGGACAACACGGAATACAGGGAAGCCCTCGGCTTCCTGTTGGGGCTGACCGTTGGCGCCGTCATCGGAACGGCTACCGCGCTGCTCCTCGCGCCGCAGAGCGGTGCCCGGACGCGCAGACAGATTGCCCGCAAGGCGGAGGAGTGGACGGACTCGGCGGGTGAGTCGCTCGAGGATGCCCGCGACGAGGCGCGCGAACTGGCTGACCGGGCTGCCAGGGAGACGCGTCGTCTGGCGCGACGCGCGCGGAAGAGCGCCGACCGCACCGGCGACCGAATTTCGGACGTCGTCGACAAGGGTCGGGACGTTCTGCGTACCTGACTGCCCCTCCAGGTGATCACCCCCCACCAGGGAGGCTCATGCTCGCCCAGGAGCTGATCGCGCGAAAGCGTGACGGCGCCGAGCTTGGTAGTGAGGACCTGCGACGGTTCCTCATCGACTACGGCTCCGGCCAGGTGCCGGACTACCAGATGTCGGCCTTCCTCATGGCGGTGCTCTTCAAGGGCATGAGCGCCGCCGAGCTCAGTACACTGACCCGGTCGATCATCGAGTCGGGCGAACAGCTCGATTTCAAATCGGATGGTGGCCCGCCCGCCGTGGACAAGCACTCCACGGGCGGGGTGGGCGACAAGGTCAGCCTCATCCTGGCTCCGCTCCTCGCCGAGTATGGTCTTCGGGTTCCGATGATGTCCGGTCGGGGGCTGGGGCACACCGGGGGCACGGTCGACAAGCTCGAGTCCATTCCCGGATTCCGAACGGATCTGGAACTGGACGAGTTCCAGGCCGTGTTGGCCGACGTGGGCTGCGCCATGATCCGCCAGACTCCGGCCATCGCCCCGCTCGATGGCCGTCTCTATGCCCTGCGGGACGTCACGGGTACCGTGCCATCGATCCCCCTCATTTCGGCGAGCATCATCTCGAAGAAGGTGGCCGAAGGAATAGAGGCGCTCGTGCTGGACGTGAAGTACGGTTCAGGAGCCTTCAAGAGGAACGCGGATCAGGCCGCCCTCCTGGCCGAGACCATGGTCGAGCTGGCGGAGTCGGAGGGGGTGAGGGCCTCGGCACTGCTGACCGCGATGGAGCAACCGCTTGGCAAAACGGTCGGCAACGCCCTCGAGGTCAGGGAATCGGTGGAGTGCCTGCGCGGAGAAGGTCCTGCCGACCTGCGGGAGGTCACCCTGGCCCTCGCGGTGGAGTGCGTGGCGGCGGTGGAGCCCGACGCCACGCCGTCCGACGTCCGCGCGTCGCTGGAGGCCATGCTCGACGACGGACGAGCCCTGGCCCGTTTCAGCCGTTTGGTGGCACGGCAGGGTGGGAACCCCGATTTCATCGAGCGAACAGGGCTTCTGCCGTCCGCGCCCCTTCGTCTGGTGTGGGAGTCGCCGGTGGACGGGATCATCACCCGATCCGACGCCTACGAGATCGGAGTGGGGACCGTCGAGCTCGGGGCGGGAAGGCGCCGAATGGAGGACGCGGTGGATCCGGCCGTCGGCGTCGAGCTGTTCGCCCGCCGGGGGGCGTCAGTGCGACGCGGGGAGCCCATTGCCGAGGTTCATGCTCGTACGGAAGAAGCGGCGCAGGCCATGATCCTGAGGCTCCAGGCTGCCTACGAGTTCGGCGAGGTGCCGCCCGAGGAGCTTCCGCTGGTATTGCGCCGGGTACCCTGATCGGGACGCCGGCCAGACTCCTGAGACCGAACCCCTAGAACTCGAAGTCGTCGGATACCGGCGGTGCGAGGGAATCCGGGACGGCGCCGAGGCTGTCCGCCCACTGGCGCGTCCCCCAGGGTCCGTGTATGTCGCATGGCTCCCGGGGCTCGGTCTCCGGAATGTAGACCTCGGTGTACACGGCTTCCGGCGGGCACCAGGCGGTCGCCAGCATACCGGTCGTACGGTCCACCCGCCGCTCGATGAGGCCCGTCGGCCGGGGCCACGGCGGAGGCGCCGGTCGGTTACTGTAGAAGTACTTGAGGACCTCGGCGTTCACCGGGGCGGCGTCGCGTCCCCCCTGGGCATCGTCCCGGATGTAGGCCGGCAGATCGAAACCCACCCACGAAATCGTGACGATCTCCGGCGTGAAGCCCACGAACCAGGTATTGGTGAGTTCGTTCGTGGTACCGGTCTTGCCTCCCACCGGGATCTCCCACGGCACGCCCAGCGAACGCACGCGAATGCCCGATCCGCGGTCCACAACGTCCCGGAGCATGGACACCATGATCCACGAGGTCCGTTCGTCCAGGACCTCCTCGCGCTCCACCGGCGCCTCCCACAGCAATTCGCCGTCCACGTTCTCGATACGAAGGATGGCCCGCGGTGTGACCCGGATGCCGAGGTTGGCGAACGTGGTGTAGGCCTCCGCCATTTCGATCGGCCTGACCGACGGAGACCCGATCGCGGTGGAGGGTACCCGGTCCACCCGCGAAGTGATGCCCATGCGGTGCGCGTACTGGGCTACGGTCTCCAGCCCGACGCGCAGGCCGACCTTGACGGCGACGACGTTGATGGACGCTGCCAGGGCATCTCGAATCGTGACCGGACCCCGGAAGTCGTTGGTGAAGTTGCTCGGGGACCAGATCGAGCTGTCCGGCTGCGGGAACTCGATCGGCGTATCGAAGATCACCTCGGACGCCGGCATGCCGCTCTCGATCGCCGCGGTGTAGACGAACGGCTTGAACAGCGAACCCGGCTGCCGCTCTGCCTGGGTGGCCCGGTTGAACTCGGAGTCCTGGAAGTCGCGGCCGCCGACCATGGCCAGGACATCTCCGTTAAGCGGATCGACCGCGATGAACATACCCTGGAGATACGGCATGTTGGGACCCGCGAGGCTGTCCGCCGGCCAGGCCCTGGTTTCCCGGTACGTCGGCGCATCGAAGCCCGGCTGTTTCTCGATCCACTCGAGCTGCGCGAGAACCGCGGAGTCGGCGACGGCCTGGAGGTTAGGATCCAGGGTCGTGTAGATCCGCAGTCCGGCCTCGTAGATCTGCATTCCGTAGCGGTCGATGAGTATGCGGCGCACCCATTCCACGAAGTAGGCCGCCGGTACCCGGTCCCGAGCATCGGGTCGCACCAGCAGCGGATAGGCGCGCGCCGCCTCTTCCTCCTCGGCCGTGATCATGCCCTGCCCGGCCATCAGCGACAGCACCAGGTTGCGCCTCGCGACCGCCCGCTCCGGATTCAGAATCGGGTTGTAGCGCCGCGGCGCCACCGGCATGGCCGCCAGGGTGGCCGCCTCCGGGAGGTTGAGGTCACGGGCGTTCTTGCCGAAGTAGCGCTGCGCCGCGTTCTGTACTCCGTATACGCCGTCGAAATTGATCTGGTTGAGATACGCCTCCATGATCTCGGACTTCGTGTAGGCCTGCTCCAGGGAGCGGGCCACCCGCATCTCCCGCAGCTTGCGCCTGACCGATATGTCCTGACGGTCCACGATGGAGGCGAACATGTTCCCGGCGAGCTGCTGGGTGATCGTGCTGCCCCCCGCGGCGTCGTAACCGGCGAAGGCGAACTCGACCACCGCCTTGGCGGTCCGCCGGTAGTCTATGCCGTTGTGTGACCAGAAGCGCTTGTCCTCGACGGCCACGAACGCCTCCACCACGTGCTGCGGGACCTGCTCGTATTCGATGGCCGTGCGCCGCTCTTCCGCGAACTCGTGCAGCAGGGAGCCGTCGGCCGCGTACACCCGAGTGGCCTCCTTGGGCTCGAACGCGTAGATCTGCGCGATCGAGGGACATTGATCGCAGATGTGGGACCAGGCCCCCCACGCCACGCCACCCGCCAGCGCGAGTCCGCCGAGGACGATGGTCAGCCCGATCCAGCGTCCCCGCGGGCCGGGCCACCTGAGCCGAAATCTCTTGTTGCCTGTGCTCTCCGCCATATCTATGCTGTGCGCTTCCAGGTGATCCGATGGTTCACGGTGCCCCTTCTACGAACGTGGACGGCGAATGTTTCTTCCGGTGGACGAGCAGTTGAACCGAATCCGCGACGGGGTCGCGGAGATCGTTCCCGAGGCCGAGCTCGTCGAGAAACTGAAGCGCTCTCTCGCCGAGCGTGAACCCCTGGTCGTGAAGCAGGGATTCGACCCGACTCGCCCGGATCTCCATATCGGCCACGCGGTGTCGATACACAAACTGCGGACTTTCCAGGAGCTGGGCCACCAGGTCGTGTTCGTGATCGGCGATTTCACGGCCCTCGTGGGCGACCCCTCGGGCCAGAGCGACATCCGGCCGATGCTGAGTCGGGAGGAAATCGAGGCGAACCTGCAGACGTACAGAGAGCAGGTATTCCAGATCCTGGACCCGGAGAAGACCGAGATCCGCCGGAACAGCGACTGGCTGTCGACCCTGCGTCTCGAGGATGTTCTCCGCCTCACGTCGCAGTACACGGTTGCGCGAATGCTGGAGCGGGACGACTTCGCCGCCCGGTACTCGGAAGAGAGGCCGATCTCGCTGGTGGAGTTCCTGTACCCGATGATGCAGGCCTACGATTCGGTCGCGCTCGCGGCAGACGTGGAACTCGGGGGCACGGACCAGAAGTTCAACCTGCTTCTCGGTCGGACGCTGCAGGAGAAGGCCGGGCAGGAGCCGCAGGTGTGCGTCACCCTTCCGCTGCTCCGCGGCACGGACGGCGAGCGGAAGATGTCGAAATCGTACGACAACTATGTCGGCCTCACCATGGACCCGGCCGACATGTTCGGTCGCACCATGTCGATTCCGGATACGCTGCTCGAGGAGTGGATCCACCTGGCCTCGGGAGTGTCGGACTCCGAGCGATCCCACTGGACCGATGTGGCCCGCGACGACCCTCTGGCCGCCAAGCGCTGGCTCGCCGAGACCCTCACGGCCCGGTATCACGGCACGGAAGCGGGCGCCGGGGCCAGGGACGCGTTCGATCGCGTACACCGTGAACGGGCGGTGCCCGAGGAGATCGAGACGTGTGTCCTGGAAGCGGACGCTGACGGTACGCTGTGGATCGGGCACGCCCTGACGCGTTCCGGCCTGGCCGGGTCCACCTCCGAGGCCCGGCGGCTGCTCAAGCAGCGGGGTGTGAGAATAGACGGAGAGGTCGTCGAGGATCCCGAGTGTCACGTTTCGCAGGGGTCGTACGTTATGCAAAGAGGAAAGCGGAGGTTCCTGCGACTGCTCGTGGATGCTGCCGGGGAACCCGACAATTGCCCCTCGACAACCGACGGGGATACCGGCTCAGGTTGACACGGGCGGCGCAGGGCCTCAGCTTTTCCAACCAAGTTCAGGCAGCGTTACTTACGACGGTTCGCGATGCCGTCGCGCAGGGCGCTGCGGAGGGATTACGGCTATTGACACCTGTACGGTGCGTCCGTAACCTTTCCACCGGGTCGAGAACTGGACTGCGGTTCCCGGCCATACATAGCGAGAGTCCGCCTGCCAAACCTTCTGGACTCTCGAAATGAGATGGCCCCTCAAGGGGGTCGTGTAGCTGAGGCATGTGCGCACGGGCGGTGCGCTGCATATAGAGCGAAGTCTTGATGCGCGTGAAGCTGTCCCTCTGATTGTTCGGCGTCCCTGCGGAAAGGGATGAGTCATGTCGGATGAACAGTCACGAGGCTCGACAGGAGGTCGGTCGGCACGAGGCCTTCCGGCAATCCGATTCCCCCAGCAAGGGGAGGGAACTATCGGCTCCACCTTCGTTCGTACCCAGGAGGCCTCAGCGGTTCTCCAAAACAGTCGTCTCTCTTCACTGGTCGACCCGTACGCAACTACGACGCGAAGGGCCGCGAGGGGGCTTTCGTCTCGTGGTCGCGTGGTGCGGTCGACTCATCTCCTTAATGCCCTGAGGAGGGTGATCCATGATTCGTGATTGGTTGAGAGGGGCTTTTCGGGCGAGTCTGGCGACGGCAGGACTGACGCTTGTTGCGATCAGCCCGCTGTTCGGTCAGGCGAGCACTGGAAAGATCCAGGGTCGGGTGACGGACGCGGGGACGGGAGCTCCTATCGCGGGAGCGCAGGTCCTCGTGGACGGATCGACGCTGGGTAATCTGACCAATGATCAGGGATTCTACTTCATCAACGAAGTGCCGGCGGGTCTGCAGAGCGTGCGGGCTCAGTTCATCGGTTACCGGCCGTTCGTGATTGAAGGCCAGCGAATCCTCGCCGGTCAGACTACGACACTGAATTTCGAGCTGGAGCAGACGGCGGTCGAGCTCGAGGCGATCACGGTCGAAGGTGAACGGAACCCGTTGGTTCCGCGAGACCAGACGTCGACCAAATCGATCGTCCAGGGTGAGGCCATCGATCAGTTTCCGCTGGACAATGCCTCAAGCATCGTCGTGCTGCAGCCGGGCGTAGTCCAGACCAACTCGGGAGTGACGATCCGGGGTGGTCGGGCCAACGAGGAAGCCGTGTTCATCGACGGCGTGCTCATTCGCTCGTTCGGACAGGCGCAGGCGAACAACGTCAACCTGCCCACGAACGCGCTGGAGCAGGTCGACGTGAACGTGGGCGCCTTCGCGGCTGAGTTCGGCGAAGCACAGTCAGGTGTGGTGAGCTACGTGACCCGTTCCGGCGGCGCGCAGTTCACGGGTTCGCTGGAGATGTTCACTGACCAGCTGGCCCCGAGTTCCTGGCGGACGAACTTCAACCGCGCGGAGCTGACGCTCGGTGGTCCGATCGTGGGTCCGCTGACGTTCTTCTTCGCCGGTACGGCGTCGGGACAGCAGTCGAACCGCACCGAGAACGCTCCGACTCGTTTCGTGGTCGACGGGATCGATACCTGCCCGGCCGGCTCGCAGTACGCGAGTCTGTGCACGGCGGGCCAGCCGGCGATCTTCGAGCAACAACGCTCGTCGGCCACTGCCGGCGCCACGGACTTCGTGGACATCACGGCCCTGAACTACGTGCCGTGGGACAACGGTCGAACGAATCCGGTCAACTGGAGCCAGGCTGACCTGATGACCATGAACCTGAACTGGCAGCTGCCGCGGGGTTCGAGGCTGAACTTCGCGTTCACGCGCAACCGGAATCAGGCGTACGGCCGTGGCGGATTCACTGGCCTGTACAACCCGGACAACTACGACGGCAACCTGAACACGCGTAACATGTTCACGTTGGGCTGGTTCCAGACGATCACCCAGTCGGCCGAGCAGCAGCTCGCCCTGGACGTCCGGGCCAGCTACCAGACGGACCGGTTCACGAACGGCACCCTGACGAACAGCTGGTGGCAGAGCAACCGGGATCCGTTCCTCGGGTTCGCGTTCTCGAACCCCGAGTTCCTGATTCCTGATGACTTCGAGGTCACGGGCATCAAGGCGTTCGACTTCGACGACGAGTTCCTGAACGCATACCGCTCGAATGGCGTGCCGTACGACAGCATGCGCGCCTATCCCCAGCGGAACGACCTCAACACGTCGCAGTCGCTTACCGGCCTCGCCGATAACCTGCGCGCCAACCCGTACGGGGAGCGCACGGGCTACGCGATCAACGGCTACGGGAACACCGGTCTTTCGAAGGTCAACGAGGATCGCCTGCAGCTCAGGGCTACCCTTGACTGGCAGATCGGCCGGTTCAACCGGGTGAAGCTCGGTGGTGAGTACCTCAACATCGACATGCTGGCGAACAACATCCCGCTGTACACGGGGATCCCGCTGCCCGAGACCGGAAACCCGAAGCGAATCGGGGCCTTCCTGCAGGATCGTCTCGACATCGGCGACCTGGTGCTCGAGGGTGGAATCCGGTGGGACTACCTGGATCCGGGAGCTGACTATTCACGGGTGCCGGGATACGTGTTCAACGTGCCCGACAGCCTGAAGCAGGGCTTCACGCGCTTCGACTCGGAAACGGGCGGATACGTGCCGCTGAACGCTTGCGGTCCGGATTCATTCGATCCGACGGCGCCCTGTAAGAGCAACTTCATCGAGGGCTCGACGAAGTCCGAGTTCAGCCCGAGGCTGGGAGCCAGCTTCCCGGTCACGCCGACTTCGACGTTCCGTCTCAGCTATGGCCGTTTCGTGCAGACCCCGGCGTTCTTCACGGCGGGTGGCTTCGCGAGCGGTGAGGCGGGCACGGCGGCGCAGACGGTCGGGTTCTTCCAGAACACGAACTTCGACCTCGTGAACGCCAACACCAACCAGACATGGGGCCGTGACATTGACATGCCGAGCACCCGGACTTTCGAGTTCGGATACCGGCAGTTGATCGGCCAGAGCCTGGTGATCGACGTTTCGGCGTTCAACAAGAAGCAGCGTTCGGCGCTCGCGACTCGGAAACTCCCGTTCGAGGATCCGAACCGGGCGGGCGCGACGACGTTCCTGAACGTCATCACGAACAAGGACTGGACGGAATCGAACGGTTTCGAGCTCAAGATGGACAAGGCCTTCGGAAACCTGTCGGTGACCAGCCTCTCGTACAGCTTCGTCGACGCGCGAGGCACCGGTTCCGATCCGTTCACATACACGAGCTTGATCCTCCGCGGGAGCTCCAACATTTCGGCGTTGACGGGCCTCCCGGAGAATCCGCCCGAGGTGTTGCTGCCGCTCGAGCAGAGCCGGAAGCACAACATCGGGCTGACGAGCAGCCTGCAGTTCCCGGTGGACTACCAGCAGGGAAGCACGTTGGGCGCGATCCTGTCCGACTTCGGCGTGTACGCGGTCCTCAGGCTGCGCAGCGGGCTTCCGTTCACGAAGCTGGTCAACTCGGGTAACGGCCAGGTCGGCCCGCCCAGTGTTGCAGGCCTCAATGGCACCCCGCAGAGTTCGATCAGCAATGTGCAGACGAACTGGACGACGGGGATCGACATGCGGTTCACCAAGGGCTTCCAGCTCGGCAAGGGCTGGAACCTGCAGGCGTTCCTGGATTGGCGGAATCCGTTCAACATCGCCAACGCCAACACGGCCTTCCTGGAGACGGCCGGGATCGTCAACCAGCAGCACAGGGACGCACAGCTGCTGACGGCGCTTTCGGACACGCGTCTCGATGGTGACGCCCTGATCCGTGATTTCGACATCGCGGTCGAGTCGCCGGAGACCGAGTTCAACAAGTATTCGCTCATGCGGGCCGAGGAGCGGTGGGGCAACGGAGACGGCGTCTTCACCGTGGAAGAGCAGGAGGTGGCTTTCGGTCAGGCGTACGAGAGCAACTTTGGTGAGAACGTCCGGTTCAAGACGTCCGACCAGCTGTTCCGCCTCGGTCTCAGGATCGCCTTCTAAGGCGCTGAGGTATTACGGCTTGGGGAGCGGTCACGGCCTGACCGCTCCCCGCTACCCGAAGAACCAGGAGTGGCCATGAGACTCAGCATGTTTGCACGGCTCGGCCGAAGCGGCCGTAGGCTGGTCTGGGGCGGGGCGCTTACAGGGCTCCTGCTCGCGGCCGGTACGACGGCTATCGGCGATGTCTCTCCGGAGGCTAAGCGTGCCAGGGGCCAGAACGATTCGTTCTCGCTCTTCGCCGGACCAACGGCGGTGCTAACGGGCAACCAGCTACAGTGCGGTCTGAACAACCAGGGATACATCTGCACGGATGTATTCGACAGTCCGACTGGCGGCGGTGGATTCTGGCCCGTTGGCTCGCCCAACGCGTATATCTTCAACACCGGTCTGCAGATCGCCGGGATCATTCAGGAAGACGGCGGACCGTGGGCGAACGACACCACGGCGGCCTTCTTCTTCGATCCGAAGGGGACGACGCAGCACGGTACAGCTCTCACGGACATCTACGACTCACTGAACCCGGACGATCTGGCGAACTGGCCCGAGGAGGCCAAGATCGCCGTGGGCGACCCGCTGTTCCAGCCGGTCCTGTGGGGGCGTGACGCAGCGTCGCAGCAGGACTCGTGGGTGAAGTACTGGGACGGGAACCCCGGGAGAATCTCCGGCCGCGTTCACCCGCTCGGCATCGAGGTGACGCAGCGGAGCCTGGCCTGGAACTACCCGGCCGGTAACGAGTCGCTGATCTACTTCATCTACAAGTTCGAGAACGTCACGGATTCGGAAGAGTTTCGCCGCCTCAACAACACCCAGTTCTTCGGTGGGGATGACGCCCTTCCGGCCGGTGGCTACACGATTGGCGAACTGTACGGAGCCTTCGGAACGGACATGGACATCACGGGGGTCGCTACGGAGAATTTCTCCACCGCAATCCTGCCGTTCGACGTGGGTATCTCGTACCACGGCGGCTTCACCGCGCCCGAGTTCGCCTATGATCCGGCTTTGTTCTTCCCGCCGTTCTTCACGAGCGCTCCGGGGATCGTCGGGGTCAAGTACCTGTTGAGCCCGATCCGACCGGGCAGTGATCCGCCCGAGCAGGTTGGGCTGACGCTGTTTTCGGCCAACCTGAACGCCAGTTTCGGGTTCCCGGATCCACAGAACGACAAGCAGCTGTGGCGCTACCTGTCGGGCAAGATCAGCCCGTCGCAGGGTGACAATCCCTGCAACGTGGAGCCGGAGGTGGTCACCGCGGATCCGAACAACACCCAGCGCTCCGTATGCTTCATCTACCAGGAATCCGCGGACACGCGATTCTTCCAGTCCTCGGGTCCGTTCTCACTCGGTCCGGACGACGAGCCGGCCACCATCGTGGTGGCCTACATCGTTGCGGCCACGGTCGAGACCATGCCGGACGGCTCTCCGAGTGGAATCGTCCAGTCGGCGGACGCAAATGCGAACACGCCGGGTGATCCGTCCTTCCACCCGGGATTCACGAGCGCGCGTGGCTGCACGCCCGAGGCTGTCGCTTCCAACGATCTCACCGGTTGCACGGACGTTCGGACCGCGAACGACGTGAAGCCGATCGAGCGTGGTGCTGGTTGGTTCCAGTACACGGGAGCCGCTCCGTCCGGACGACTGGCGGGCTTACTGGAGGGACCGGACAACAAGCTGGATCAGTTCTCCGTCGAGGTCGTTCCGAACAGCCTGCTCGGCCGGTCACTGGTCGCGCAGTCGATCTTCGACAGCAACTTCCTGCTCGGCTTCGCTCCCGACGCGCCGGCGTTCTACCTGGTGCCGGGTGACAACAACGTCACCGTGATCTGGGAAGAAAGCCCGACGGAAGTGCTCGGCGACCCGTTCTACGAGGTGGCCAGCGACGAAGCCAGCCCGCTGTTCAACCCGAACTATCGACAGTTCGATACAGAGGGTTATCGGGTGTGGCGGGGGACCGACCCCGGTACGCTGGACTTGATCGCACAGTTCGATAAGGACAACAGCACGTTCACGGACTACACTTGCGAGACGGTTGCGCCGGATGAGGACGTGGGCACGATTCGCGACGTGGACGGCGTTCCGACCGCGGTGGTCGGATACGCGGGTGGTGAACTCTGTGCCGGCGACTATGCCACGGATGACGCCGTCGCGACTCGCGCGATCAATAGCACGATGATCTTCAACAACGGTTCCGACGGCGGTCTGCCGGGAGCCGGTGTGGCGCGCCTGGCGGACCTGTCCGCTCTCGCCACGAACCTCACGACCGTCATCCTCGACGACGAATCAGGACAGGGCGGCCCGGCGACGGATACGGGAATTCCGTTCTTCTACGTCGACAACGACGCGGTGAACAACTTCACGTACTTCTATACCGTTACTGCCTTTGACGTGAACTCACAGGCTTCGGGCCCGCATTCTCTGCGGTCGGCCAGGGTGACGCAGTCGACGGTGCCGCGGAGGGACGCTCCGAACCTGCAGGGCGCCTCGCTTCAGGTGGCGCTTACGGGTGACGATGGCACGCCCCTGAACCCCAACGATCCGATGCCGACGATCGATCCGGAAGACGGCACGTGGTCGGGGCCGATGCCGCCGACCGACGGGTTCGAATTGTCGTTCGCTCCCCTGCTGCCGCGTCTGCTTCCGCAGTTGCAGCTGCAGGTGAGGATCGACTCGATCACCACCGTGTACGACCCTGCGTCGGACGAAGAGGTGCCGACCGCGGCCTGCCCGCTGGGCGGAAGCAGCTTCGGGGTCTGCGAAAAGGTGTGGATGAGCTACACGGACATCGATGGGAATCCGCAAGAGATTCTCGGTGAGATGAGCGTGCAGTGGTGGGGCGCGTTCGGAACCTCTCCCACGGTGACCCAGAACTGGGTCTCGATCAGCATTCCGTTCGACCAGGAGGCCCTGGACTCGTTCGGAATCCCCGAAGCTTCAGGCCTGGCCACCGTCTTCGCGTCGGCCGCAGAGGCGATGAACTACAGTTCGGCCGAGGGCCCGCAGAACCGCCGTGCCGGCGGCTCGAGCATGGTCGCGCGTCTGCGACACGGCGGGTCTTACTGGTGGGACGCCACCGGCCCGGTTCCGGACCCCGCTCGCTACATGCGGGTCGGACACCTCGAGGGCGTGGACACGATCTTCTCACCGATCGGCTACACGCCGTTCAACTCGACGACGCCGTCGGGTGGCGGCCAGATCGACTTCGAGAAGCAGTGCCACGACCGGGCGAACGCCCTCTACGGCCGCCAGGCCGACGTTCAGGTCACGTGGGGCGAAGGCGGAGCCATCACGGTGCGTGACCTCACGCACAACGTCGACGTCCCGACCACCGGTTACCCGGATGCCACGTACGGATTCGTGCAGGACGCGAACGGCAACGGCGTGATCGACTGGCAGGACTTCAACGGCATGCTCCGGGTGTTTGACCAGTTCAACCCCGCGTCGTTCGGTGGCGGTGACTGTGACGCCTTCAACGGTGGCGTGCTGCAGACCAACATCCCGGCGGCACAGCCGCTGTTGCCGACGGCCTCGCTGTCGACCGTGCACGTGGCCGACTTCGAGTACGCCTGGGCCGATCCGGCCAACGGAGCTGCCACCTGGACCGGCACGGGCCAGGGCTTCGGCCTCTACATCAGCGGTCAGCGCTTCATCTTCCAGATGGCGGCGCTGCCCCCAGCCGGCACGGTGTGGACTCTCACCAGCTACTCGGGCGGTGTCTCGTCCGATGCGGCGAGCTTCAACACCGACGACCCGACCGGGTACGCATACAACCCGACGGCCACGAACCGGAGTACGGGACGTCCAATCCTGATCCCCGGCCTCGTGTTCAACTGGTTGGTGGAGGATGCCACGAACTTCGCTGGCGCGACGGACCTCACACAGGTCCATACGGTTCCTGATCCGTACCTGGCCACCAGCCAGTACGACCTGAGCCCGTCGACCAAGCAGTTGATGTTCGTGAATCTGCCTCCGGTCGCCACGATCCGGATCTACACCCTGACCGGCGTCCTGATCGACATCGTGAACCACGAGGATGTCACGGGCGGCAGCCGGGCCGTGTGGAACCTGCGAAATCGCAATAATCAGTTCGTCGCGAGCGGCGTGTACTTCTTCCATGTGGTGACGCCGGAAGGCGATACGCACGTGGGCAAGTTCACTGTCGTCAACTTCGCTGGGCAGAATTAGAGAGAACCGGACCCGTGGGGGGGCTCGTCCCCCCCACGGAAATTGACCAGCTCCTTTAGGAGGTTTTCATGCGGCTAATCAGTCGAGCGGTAGCCACCCTGTTCATGGTGGTTGCGCTGCCGGGACTGCTCTGGGCGCAGGATTCGGACGACCCATCAGTACAGATCGAAAGCGATAACACCGCTTTCGGTGGGACGTCCGCGGAATTCCTGCAGTTCGGTTCCGGAGCTCGCGGCATGGCTCTCGGCGGGTCGTTTTCAACGATCGTCGATGACGTGAACGCGCTCTACTACAACCCTGCCGGCCTGACGGCAATGCAGGGTCCCGAAGTGGCGCTGACGCTGATGCCCTACTTCGCGGACACTGACTATTACTGGGCGGGTCTGGCGTTCCCGTTCTCTGACGGTGACTTCGGGTTGGGTTTCTTCCTGGGTCACTTCGGGTTCGGGAATCAGCCCATTTATACGGAAGCCGATCCCGATGGCCTGTCGGGTGAGACGTATGGTGTGAACGAGACCGTCGCCGGTATCTCGTTTGCCCACGCGTTCATCGACCGGTTCTCGGCCGGACTGACGCTGAAGTTCATCAACGATGACCTCGCTACGGGGGCTCTCGGTGGAGCCTCGGCCACGGCGATGGCTCTCGACTTCGGTGTCAACTTCCACAGCGAACTCGGGAATCGTCCCATTCGGCTGGCGTTCGTCGTCCAGAACCTCGGTGGCTCTCTCGCCCACTCGGGTGAGGCCCTGCGGTTCCGTGACGTGAACTACAGCGAGGCGGATCAGACCGTCCCGGACCAGCGAGTGGATCCGCCGCCAGCGATCCTGGTGTCGGACGCCTTCCCGCTGCCACGCCTGTTCCGAGTTGGACTGAACTACGACGTCATCTCGAACGAGTCCACGACTCTGGCCCTGATGACCGAGTTCATTGAGTCCAACAACACGAACGCGGCGTTTGGCTTCGGAAGCGAGTTCCGCTGGCAGGGCTTGGATACGCCCGTCGGTGTCGCGCTGCGTGCGTCGTATCAGACGCAGCCGGATGCCAGCGAGAGCTTCTCGACTGGCGCCATTGAGACCAGCAAGGGCACGGACGGCCTGGGCCTGGGCGGCGGACTGTTCTATCGGTTCGGCGGCACGTATCGGCTTCAGTTCGACTACGCCTACAAGAACTACGGTGTGCTCGGGAGCGCCAACGCGTTTTCGGTCACCTTCGGCGTGGACTGAGCGGAGTCGACGACCGAATGTCCGTACGTACTCCTCCGAGGAGTTGGGAGCTTAGAGGCATGAGCACCGCCATCCGGCGAATGGTGGTGCCGTGCCTCATGGTCACGGCCTGGGCGCTCGCGCCGGGGACGTGGACGGCTTCCGCTTCGACCGTCGTGCAGCAGGAGCAGGCTGCCGGGGGACTCGAGGTCACGCTTCTCAGGACGTGGGCCCCGGAGGATCTAACGGTGGTGGACGGGCTGGCGAACGTACCCCTCACCATGTTGGCCGGGGGGACCACGGGCGCGTACCGGTTCGAACTATCCGTGTTCGATGCGACGGACACTCAGTTGTATCGGGATAGTTGGGAGAGGCAGGTCAGCCGGCAGGCTGCAGCTTACGTGGAGTCCGGAACTTCCTATCTTCTTGAGCCCTTCCGGTTCGGGGTAAGGCCCGGTGAGTACGAGGTCGAAATACGCGCGTATCCTACGGATGCGCCGGACCTCGGCGAGCGGGTGCGTATGTCCCTGGTAGCGTTCGATGGGCGACCAACGGCGTCAGATCTGTTCCTGGCGGCGAGGATCGAACCCATCACCGAAGGTGCAGGAGGCGGGAGCTGGTCAGTGACCCACGGGGGTTTCGGGATCGCAGCTGCGGCCCGCATGTCGGTAATGCCGACGGAGCCCGACCTCTACTACTATCTCGAATTGTATGGCCCGGATAGCGAGACAACCTGGGTCAGCATCAATGCCGAGGTCATATCGGGCGATCGGGTGGTCTACCGGACGCCCGCCAGCGAGCTGGAAGTCGGACCGGGAGGCGTGCCCTTCACCGGACACATTTCCCTGGCCGGCCTTCCGCCGGGCGACTACCAGCTTGCTATGACCGTCGGTGACGAGTCGGAGGGTGACCGCAGGTTGGGCTCCTTCCAGATGCTGAGTCCGGAAAACGCGGTAGCCGCTGGCACCGCTGCCGGGAGCTACGAGGCGGATTATTTCGCCACGCTCTCGGACGAAGAGCTGGAGCAGACCTTCGGTGGCGTGGCGGTCCTTATCACGGATACGGAGCGCGCGACCTTCGAGGCGCTTCCGCCCGATGCAAAGCGGAGGTATCTGACGGAGTTCTTCCAGCGCCTGAATCCGAACCCGGGCTCTCCCGGAAACCTGTTTCTCGAAGATTACCTGTCCCGGATCTCGACGATTCGGGCCCGGTATGACGAGCAAGTGGGCACCGAGGAGCGCATGCCGTGGTACACGGACCGTGGTCGGATCTATCTGATGTATGGCGAGCCGCAGGACCGGGTGGTCAACTACTCGCCGTCTGATCTTGGCGCTCCCTCTGCCGTAGGCGGGAGCTACGCAGGGGAGCCACCCTACGAGATCTGGCAGTATCAGACGACGAGCTTCGTATACCTGTTCGTTGAGGACGATCGCTTCAATCACTGGCGGCTGATCTACAGCACCGACCCGAAGATCGCGTCGATTGGGGATTGGTACAATCGGTGCGGTCCGTCGGCGAAACAAGATCTAATGACGAACTTCGGAATCAACACCCGGTTTCTGACCGGACTTGAATAACTGATGCCGGCGGAGAACCGCTGTAAACGGTGTCACATCGAGAGAGAGGGTATCATGAGAGTTGGCTTGGTGCGTAATGTAGGGCTCAGCATTACCGCGCTGGCTGTCCTCGCTCTGGGGGGGTGTAATGACAATCCCCTGAGCTTTGACGTCAAGGACACGGTGGGGATCCAGGCAAATCCGACCGAGATGGTCGTGGCGGCCGGACGGACGGCTGCGCTGGAGAGCCGCGCGGTGAATCAGGGCAACGAGCCCACCTTCGACGCCGTTACGGCCGCGGTGGACCCAGTCTGCGGACCGGGATCGATCACGGTGGTACCGGACCCGGACGCGCTCGAGATCCAGCCTCCCGGGCTGTTTGACGTCACGGGTGGATCCGTTCTCGGTCAGACCTGCATCGTGTTGACCTCCGGGTCCAACACGGCTCAGGTCGATGTGACCGTCGTGGCGGATGCCATCGAGATCACCTCGCCCGAGGACGGGGTTGAAGTCGAGGCTGGGGCGACCGGACAGGTCGTCGCGCAGTTGGTCGGCCTGGATGGTGCGGTGGCCGGTCCGTATGCGCCGGAGGACGCGGTGTTCACGTCGGACAACACCGACGTTCTGGACTTCACGGACGACGTGGGCAGCTTCACCACGGAGACCTCGGGCAGCGCCACGGTCACGGTGACCTGGTCGGGGCAGGCCGCGAACGGCACCTCCGGACTCGGTGTCGTGGTGTCGGACGAGATCCTGGTCAACGTGCTGGCCGGTGATCCGGTCGCGGCCGCGTTCGAGAACGCCATTCTCGGCGCGTTCGAAGTCGGCGCTGTGGATGACTTCGAGGTGTTCGTGTCTGACGCACAGGGGAACATCAACAACAACGCGTCTGAGATCACGGGCGTCACGGTCAGCACTTCCGACGCGTTGATTGCGACGGCTACGGCCGCACTCGTGCCTGGCGCCACTGCGGAACTGGTCAACGTGATCGTCACGGTCACCGCGGTCGGTGGTGGGACAGCCACAATCGATGGAATCGTCCAGACGACCAACGGAGACCTCCCGTTCACGGGCACGTATCCGGTGGTTGCGCCGTCGATTACCGCACTTTCGGCAGCGGCCGGTGGCTTTGCTGAGACGATCACGATTACGGGCACGGGACTGGCGGTTGAGGGGCTGAGTACGACTGTACTCGTGGACGGAGAACAACTCGGCAACTTCACGGTGGACTCGGACACTCAGATCACGGCACAGATGCCGACGTACGCTGTGGCGGGAACGCACAATGTCGTGGTGTCCGTGGCCGGGGTCGAGTCGACTGAGACCATTACCTGGAATCAGACGAACGCCTGCTACGCGAACGACTTCCCGCCGGTAGCCGGGTATGACGGCCCGATCGTGGACGTTTCGCTGCCGCTGCGCTGCAACGGCACGGCCTCCGACCTGACGGTGGCGGATACATGGTTCGTGACGCAGGTGAGTGCTGACGTCAACGTGCTCTACGCTCCGACGTGGGGCGCGCCGCTCAAGGACATTGATTGGTACTGGTGCACGGGAGGCATTGGCTCGCCCTCGTGTGCTTTCGAGATCGACCAGCCGCCGGCGACGGTGAACCTGGACCTTGAGGCGGGCGAACAGATCTTCCTGATGGACGATTACGCTGCGTTTGTGAATGGCGACTTCACCCTTCAGGACTACACGGTGATAGTTACTATCAACCCGTAGCGAGTTGAATTGTGACGGTGGCCTCGCATGAGGTGACCGTCTGAAGGAACCGCGGAGCCCCCGGAGCATTCCGGGGGCTCCCGTGTTTGGTGGGGTATCGAGCGATTTGGGGCAGGACGAACTCTGATGGTTGATTCCCTGAGAGATGGGGAGCAGTTCGCGGTCGGACTGGGCAGCAACCTGGGCGATCGATTGGCGAATCTTCGCCTCGGACTGCGCGCGGTGGCTTCACACGCTACAGACCTGGTGGTGTCTGACGTCTACGAGACCGAGCCCGTACTCTTCGTGGCGCAGGGCCCCTTCCTGAACGCCTGCTGCGTGGGCCGCACGTGCCTGACGCCGCGCCAGTTGCTTTCCGAGCTGCAGGACGCGGAGCGAAGGGCGGGAAGGCGATCCGGCGGTCCGAGGTACGGACCTCGTGAGTTGGATCTCGATCTTCTCCTGTTTGGTGACCTGACCCTTGAGAGAGAGGAGCTGGTCGTTCCGCATCCACGGTTACGAGACCGGGCCTTCGTGCTCGCGCCGCTGTCCGAGATCGCCGCAGATTGGGTCGTGCCGGCTGCTGGGGACCAGCAGCCAGCCACCGTCCGGGAGCTGGCCGAGACCGTGACGCACGCCGGAATCGAAAGAACGGAGCTGAAGTTGTGAGGGAACCGAGGACGATGCAGCGATTCATAAGGGCGCTCTTGAGTGCAACAGACGGGGTGGTAGCGGCCATCGTGCTGGCTGCCGGCCTGGCCGCATGCAATGGAGTGGACGCCGCGGGTGACCAGGATGCGAGCGATGTCACTGCGGACACCGCCCTTCGGCGTCTCGCCGCGGATCTTCTGCCGGCGGCAGAGATGCGCTCCGGTCTTCTCGCCCGCGGCCCGATCCAGCTGGCCACGCGCTCCAGGGAGGACCTGGAGGCCTTCCTGGTGGCCCAGATGGCCGAACAGATGCCACCGGGTCGCCTGGAGGCCGTGGTGCGGACCTACGCGCGCCTGGGCCTCGTCCCGGAGACCATCGACCTGGAGCCTCTGCTGCGCTCCCTGCTGCTCGAGCAGGTCGTGGGGTACTACGATCCGGCTCGCGATACGCTGTACGTGGTGGACCGGGTGGACGAGAGCCAGATCGAGCCCGTGCTCCTGCACGAAATCGTGCACGCCCTGCAGGACCAGTACGTGGACCTGGACTCCCTGATGAAGGCCAACCTGGAGGCAAACGACCGCGGGACGGCCGCCCAGGCCGCCATGGAGGGGCACGCGACCTTCGCCATGCTCGAGTGGCAGCTGGCGGCAATGATGGGCGGCAGCGCGGATCTCACGACTTTGCCGGGACTCGACGGACTCCTCGGTGACGATCCGCTGGCGGCGGCCGGAATCGAGATGCCCGTACTGGCCGAGGTCCCGACCGTGATTCGCGAGTCCCTGCTGTTTCCCTACCTCGGCGGCCTGGTGTTCGTCCAGAAGCACTGGGCGGGCCCGCAGGGCCGCGTGCCGCCCCTCGGGCCCGACATGCCGGTTTCGACTGAGCAGGTCATCCACCCGGAGAAATTCGAGCCGGGACAGGTCGACATGCCGACGGACGTTCGGTTCCTCGAGACTCCACCCGAAGGCTGGACCGAGGTGTTCACGGACGGCCTGGGTGAGCTGGAGACCCGCCTCGTGCTGCGGGAGTTCCTGGCCGACCGGGAGGAAGCCGACCGGGCGGCCGCAGGCTGGGATGGCGACCGGTTCCGCCTGCTTGACGGCCCGTCCGGCGAGGTGTTCGTGTGGGCCACCGTGTGGGACACGGACCGTGATGCACTCGAGTTCGAGACCGCTGTGAGGAAGGCCCTGGTCGAGCGCTACGGCGGCGAGCCGGGGGGTGAGGGTCGCGCGCTCGAGGTGTTGAGGGGAACCGAGGGCCGGCGCCCGGTGGTCGTGGTGTGGGACCTGCCCGCCGGTCTCGACCGGACAGCCGGACTCGAGGGCCTCACGGCCTTCGAGCTCGAAGAGCAGGATCCGCAGGCGCTTCAGTGACCACCGTCCGCGTCGCCGTGCCGGCGAAGCCGGCCCACGAGTACGATATCCGCGTGGATCCCGGTGGGCTCGATCGCCTGGGCGAAACCTGCTCCGCAGTCGAGGCGCACCGCTACGCCGTGATCGCGGACAGCCACGTGGCCGAGCTGTACGGAAAGAGAGCTCTCGCATCGCTGACGAATGCCGGCCTGGACGCCGACCTGTTTTCCTTTCCGGCCGGTGAGTGGAACAAGTCGGCCGACCAGTGGGTCCATCTGTGCGCCGAGATCATGGGAGAGGGCTTCGGTCGCGACTCGGCCGTCGTGGCCCTCGGTGGCGGCGTCACGGGCGACCTGGCGGGCTTCGTCGCCTCCACCTACATGCGCGGGGTACCGGTCATCCAGGTCCCCACCACCCTCCTGGCGATGGTGGACAGCTCGGTGGGCGGGAAGACGGGCATCGATGGAGGGCAGGTGAAGAACGCCCTGGGCACCTATCACCACCCCGCCGCCGTGCTGATCGACCCTGAAGTGCTGGGCACCCTTCCGAAGTATCAGCGTATCTCGGGAATCGCGGAGGCGGTGAAGGTCGCAGCGATCCGTGACGAGGCGTTCTTCGAGTGGATCGAAGAGCAGGCGACCGCGCTGCGAGACGGAGAGATCGATGCGACCGCGGGCCTGATCGAGCGCAGCGTTCGGATCAAGGCCGGGGTCGTGGCCGAGGACCCGGAAGAGCGAGGACTCCGAGCGATCCTCAACTTCGGACACACGTTCGGGCACGCACTTGAGTCCCTGAGTGGTTTCTCGATACTGCACGGGGAGGCCGTGGCTGCGGGAATACGGATGGAGGCCCGACTAGGGGAGAGCGCCGGGGTGACCGAACCGGGGGTCGGCGAGCGGCTCGACGCCGTCCTGGCCCGCTGCGGACTGCCGGAGGTGCTGGAGCCGCCCATCGACCTGGACGCGTTGCTGGAGCGTGCCAGGCCCGACAAGAAATCGAGAGACGGAATCCTGCGCTGGGTGCTGTTGGCCAGGCTCGGGAGGGTGGCGATCGGGTCCGACGGCGATGTTACGCACGCCATACCGGCGGCAGAGTGCCGGGATGCGCTCGATGCTGCTTTACGTGGGGCCTTCGAGGCCGCAGATTCCCACGAGTGAGGAGCACAAGGAGTTGAGACTGGACCGAGACACATGCCGGGCGCGAGCCCAACGACGAGCGATGCCTTGCAGGTGAGATCCGACGCCGCCGGGGTCTTCGCGGCTTTCTACGCCCAGCGTGAGAAGCGGCCCGACGATGTATTCCTGAGATACGGAAACAGCACCTGGACGTGGGCGGACGCGGCCTCCCAGGCCCACGCTCTCGCCTGCTCTTTCCAGGATCTCGGCATCGAGAAGGGCGACCGGGTGGCGGTCACGCTGCCCAACTGGCCCGAGTTCGTCCTCACCGCGCTCGCGGCGGCCGAGATCGGGGCCGTCCTCGTTCCTCTGAATCCGGCGTATTCGGCGCGCGACCTCCAGTTCATCCTGCGAAACACGGAGGCTGCGCTGGTCGTGACGGCGGAGCACTACGGCGGTACCGAGTACCTGGAGCTCTTCGAATCGCTGTTCTCCGAGCTTCCGGGCCTTCAGTACCTGGCCACGGTGGGCAAAGAGGACCTTTGGTACGATGACCGGATCTTCCAGTTCGAGGACCTGGTCTCAGCCGGGCGCGGTCACGCGCTGATTCCGACGGACATCGATCCGACTGACCCGTTCGCCGTCCTGTTCACGGCGGGCACATCCACGAAGTACAAGGGCGTCGTGCAGTCGCACGACAGCCTGCTCCGGACGGCCCGTGCAACAGCGGCTGGACTGGGCATGACGGAATCGGATCGCACGCTGTGTATCGTTCCCCTGTTCAACATCTTCGGGCTCGGAGTGGCCCTGCTGACGTCGATCGTCACGGGCTCTGGACTGGTCCTGCAGGAGAGCTTCGATGTCGCCGGGGTGCTGGATCTCATCGAAGCCGAGCGACCGACGGTCCTGCACGGTGTCCCGACCATGTTCGTGATGTTGCTGCGTAACGCGGCCAGCCAGACCGCCGATCTATCATCTCTGCGCGCCGGACTCATCGCCGGAGCGCCCGTGACTCCCGAACTGGCCGATGAGATCAGGGCCCGGTTCGTCCCGGACCTCGAGATCGCCTACGGGCTCACGGAAACCGCTCCCACGGTGTCCATGACCTCTCCGACGGACGGACCGGAGCAGCGGTCCGGAACCGTGGGCCGCCCCCTGGAAGGGGTCGAGGTCCAGATCCTGGATGAGGCCGAGGATCCGGTGCCCAACGGCACCGAGGGTGAGATCGCCGTGCGGGGCTTCAACCTGATGTCCGGGTACTTCCGACAGCCTGCCGCAACGCGAAGCGCGATGACGGCCGGGGGGCTGTTCAAAACGGGAGACCTTGGAACGCTGGACGATGAGGGTTATCTTCGGATCGACGGTCGCAAGCGTGACCTGATCATTCGCGGCGGATACAGTGTCCATCCGCGAGAAGTCGAGGACCACCTCCGATCCCTTCCCGCGGTCGCTGATGCGGCTGTCGTCGGTATCCCGAATGAGGTGCTGGGGGAGTTGGTGTGCGCCTGCGTCGTCCTTATCGAGGGCGCGCTGGTCGCGGAGGACGAGATTCGCGAGTTGTGTCGGCCGACTCTCGCGGAGTACAAGTTGCCGGACGTGGTGCATTTCGTGGAGGAACTGCCGAAGACCACGACGGGCAGCTCTCGACGCGCCGAGATTTCACGCCGCATGCGGCTGGAGGTCGCGGCCCGTCGGGACGAACAGGCCAACTGAGACGGAGAGACTCTTCGTACTATCCCCCCCGGGAGAGCCCGGGGGCGAGGTCGAAGGGCCTCTCGCCCGCCTGAGGGCGGGTTATGCCGGACAAAACTGAGCAGTAGAAGAGAGGACATGAACGATCTTTATTCGCGCGCGCCGCATAGACCGGCCGCGCCCGCCGACGCGCATTCTCCGCACGCGGCCCTCCTGATCGATTTCGACAACGTCACCATGGGCATCCGGTCCAATCTGGGCCAGGAGCTCAGCAAGTTGTTGGATTCGGACATCATCCGTGGGAAGGTCTCGGTCCAGCGTGCGTACGCTGACTGGCGCCGCTATCCACAGTACATCGCTTCCCTGTCGGAGGCCTCGATCGACCTGATCTTCGCCCCGGCCTACGGGTCGACGAAGAAGAACGCCACCGATATCCGGCTCGCGATCGACGCGCTCGAAATCGTGTTCATCCGACCCGAGATCGGGACCTTTATCCTCCTGTCGGGCGATTCCGACTTCTCGAGCCTCGTCCTGAAGCTCAAGGAATACGGGAAGTACGTCATCGGCGTGGGGATCCAGGAGTCAAGCTCCGACCTCCTCGTCCAGAACTGCGACGAGTACTACAGCTACAACAGTCTGTCGGGGCTCACGAACGCCCACGACATGAAGAACATCGAGAAACACGATCCGTGGGAATTGGCGGCGAAGGCCATTCGCCGCATGACCGATCGTGGCGATGTGATGCGTTCGGACCGGTTCAAGCAGGTGATGCTCGAACTCGACCCGGGATTCAGTGAGAAGTCAATCGGGTTCAGCAAGTTCAACCGGTTCCTCACCGAGTCCGCGTCGCGGGGGATCCTCGACCTTCACAAGGCCGCGAACGGTCAGTACGAGGTCGCGATCGGTGCGCGGGTGGACGAGTACTTGGGCGGAGGCGTTTCAGCGCCCGCGACATCCGCTCCGGCTGCCACGACGACCTCCCAGCCCCCGAAGAAGGAGGCGGATGAGGGCCGCGGACGGCGCAGGGGGCGTGACGAGAAGACCCGGACCGCGAAGGCCGAGGCCCGGCCGGGGCGGCAAAGCCGGTCGCGAGGCACGCGAGAAGCGGACATGTCGCGTGAGGCTCCGCCGTCGGTGGACGAAGACAGACTGCGCGCCGCGTACGAGCTCCTTCGAGTGGTAGTGGCCGAGAAGGCGGCTCGCAGCGGCTCGGTGCGCGATTCCGAGGTCAAGCGACAGATGGTCGAGAAGAACCCGGACTTTGACGAAGCGGCCCTGGGCTTCCGAAAGTTCTCACGGTTCCTTCGCCAGGCGCACGACGAGGAGGTCATCAACCTCGAGAGGACCGGGGAGGGCAACTACAAGATCTCCGCTGTCGCCGGTAGTGCGGCGGTCGAGAAGGAGTCTCCCGCGGTCCAGGCCGAGGCACAGGAGTCCAGGGAAGAGAAAGGCCGCAGTCGCGGACGCCGCGACCGGTCGGGCAGTCGGCGAGGCCGGGGCTCTCGCGGGTCCAGCGGTGACGCCGCTGAGGCTCCTTCCAGCTCCGATGCCGGCGAGGCGCCGGTCGTCGAGGAATCCGCGGCCGAGCCGGCCGCCGAGGCGGTAACCGAGCCCGTTGCCGAGGCCCCCGTCGCGGAAGCACCGCGAGTCGAGCCGGTGGCCGGGAAGAGCGAGACGGAGGTGGCCCCGACTCGACTGACAGGACGGCGCAGGGCCCCGAAGCCGAAGGCCGGTCCGAAGGTCGTCCCCGGTCCGGTGGACTCGGATCACGCTCCTGCGAAAGACGTCGTGGCCGAGGAGAAGAAGGACACGGCCCCCCCGCGGCCGACGACCCGTACGATGGGGCGTTTCCGGCGCGGTTCGGTCGGATCCGGTGCGTCGGGTGCTGGCGCTGCCGCTTCAAGCGGTCGCTCCAACGCTGGTAGCGGCGAGGTTGGCGAGCCCGCTGCAGAGCCCGTTGCCGAGCCCGTTGCCGACAAGCCCACGGCCGAAGCCTCGAAGGCAATGACCTCCGGGCGGGAGGACATGGTCGAGCGGATGGCCCGCGGCTACCAGGGAGTCGGGCGCCGCACGGCCGAGCGACTCGTCGACGAGTTTGGAGATCGGGTCCTCGATGTCATCGACAAAGAGCCGGACCGGATCGAGAGCGTGCTCCCGAAGGGCAGGGCACAGGCAGTGATCGATGCCCGACGCGCGGAGCTCGAGGCTGGCGACGGCTAACAGCCCGCGCGAAGCAATGTCGACGGAGAGTGAAGGGAGAAATGGGGCGCTTCGAGCGCCCTTTTTCGCGCGTCCAGCCCATACCGTCGCGCCCGAACTGCTCGGGGCGCTGCTCGTGTCCGAGGCAGGTGGACTTCGGACATCGGGACGGATCGTGGAGGTCGAAGCCTACGAAGGCCCGCACGATCCGGCCTCTCACGCCGCCGCCAGCATCGGACGTACTCGCCGCAACGAGGGCCTGTTCGGTCCACCCGGCACGGCGTACGTACACCTCAACTACGGTGTTCACTGGTGCTTCAACGCTGTGACCGATGTAGAAGGCAGCCCGCACGGAGTGCTGATCCGGGCGCTCGAGCCCGTGTCCGGCGAGGCTCACATGCGATTGCGACGGGGTCGCGAGGAGTTGACCAACGGACCCGGACGCCTGGCCCAGGCGCTGGGGATCGGGCCGGATCTCCAGGGTCATCGGCTGGACGAGCCGCCCGTCTGGATCGAGCGAGGCCCGCCCGTGCCGGCCGCGTCTCTGGTCACGACGACACGGATCGGGATCACGAAGGGCGTGGAACTGCGGCTGCGTTTCTACGATTCCCGCAGCCGCTGGGTATCTCGACGCTGAGCGATTCACCCGGGGACGGGGTTTGACGAACCTGGCGCCAGCCGGTTTCTTGCAGACGGCCGAAACGCATCGCCACGGGAGGAAACCATAGAATTCGGGGCCCTGTCTCTGCTGCCGCCGCTGCTCGCGATCGGACTCGCGATCTACACGCGCCAGGTCTACCTGTCCCTGGCGGCCGGAATCTGGATCGGGTGGACGATCATCCTCGGCTGGAATCCGATCGCCGGCCTCGCCGGGGCGGTGGACGCCACCGTGACGACGGTGACCGATCCCGGCAACGCCCGGGTCATCATGTTCACCTTCGCGATCGGCGCCCTGATCGCCCTGGTCGAAGCGAACGGCGGCGTACAGGGCTTCGTACGCTGGGTCGAGGAGCGGCGCTGGGTCGATGACGGTCGCAAGGCCCAGATCCTGGCCTGGTTCCTCGGCGTCATCATCTTCATCGAGTCGAATATCACGGTGCTGGTGGCCGGATCGATCAGCCGGCCGCTGTTCGACCGTTACCGGGTATCGAGAGAGAAGCTGGCCTACCTCATCGATTCCACGTCCGCCCCGGTCTGCGTGCTGATCCCGTTCAACGCGTGGGGCGCCTACATCCTGGGTGTCCTGGCTACGCTCGGTATCGCGGACCCGGTGCCCGTGCTGGTGGCTTCGATTCCACTGAACTTCTACGCCATCGCCGCTCTGATCCTGGCGGGCGTCAGCGCGTTCAGGCAGGTGGACATCGGGCCCATGAAGGCCGCGCAGCGACGCACGGAGGAGGGCAAGCTGCACTGGGATCATTCCGTCGCCCTGGCCGATCCCGAAGACATGGCGCCCCCCCCGCGCGAGGGCATGCCCCTGCGCCCGGTGAACATGATCGTACCCATCGCCGTGATGGTGCTGATGATGCCCGTCTCGATGTACGTGACGGGCGAAGGCGACATCATGGCCGGCTCGGGTTCGACCTCCGTCCTGTGGGCCGTCGTTACGGCCATCGGTGTCGCCTGGGTGCTGTCGCTGGTACAGCGCCTGCTCGACCTCGAGGCCCTGAGCCGCGCGAGTCTGCAGGGAGCCGGGGCCCTGACGGGCATGGCGCTGGTGCTGCTCCTGGCCATCACCCTCGCGGCGGTGACGGTCGAAATGGGCACGGGCACGTACGTGGCGGGCATCGTGGGGGGGCGCATTCCGCTTCCGCTTCTCCTCCCGATCCTGTTCCTGGTGGCCGGCGGCATCGCGTTCGCCACGGGCAGCAGCTGGGGGACGTTCGGGATCATGCTCCCGATGGCCGTGCCGGTCGCGCTGACGCTCGGTCTGCCGCCCACTCCCTTCATCGCGGCGGTCCTGTCCGGCGGCATCTTCGGCGATCACGCCAGCCCGATCAGCGACACCACGATCGTGTCATCCCTGGCATCGGCGTCCGACCACATCGAGCACGTCCGGACCCAGGCTCCCTATGCGTTGCTGGCCGGGGCTGCGGCGATCGTGGGGTTCGCGCTCACCGGGGCGTGGTTGGCCCTGTAGCAGATTGACCGCCATGCGGGCGGCCGTTAGGTTTCTTCAGGGCGGATGTGAGGAGTGTTTTTTGAGCCAACACATGGGTGTGAGAGCCTTTGTCTTCCGGCGGACGCCAGGCCCCTGAGGGAAGGTGGAGAACCGGGAGGGAGGGCGAACCGTAGCTAACGGGTCTCACAAAAACCCCCTCATGTCAACCTTCAGGGGCGATCCGCGGGTCGCCCCTTTTTTTGCCCACGAAGTTCGCCTGGAAAGGAAGTCAGGATGCCGATCGCCCGCGTTACCCGGCGGGTGCATTTCTCCGCCGGACATCGACTCCACAATCCCGATCTTACGGACGATGAGAACCGGGAAACGTACGGTCTGTGCAACAATCCTACGGGGCACGGCCACAACTACGATCTCGAGGTGACCGTCGAGGGAGAGGTGGGTCCCGAGACGGGCTATGTCATGGACCTGAAGAGACTCAAGCTCCTGCTGGAGCGAGAGGTCCTGGCCGACGTGGATCACGCGAACCTGAACCTGGACGTCGACTGGTTGTCCGGGGTCATTCCCACGACCGAGAACCTTGCCGTCGCGATCTGGCGAAGGCTCGAGGGCGGCTTGCCGGGAGTGACGCTGGTGGCCGTGCGCCTTTGGGAGACGGACCGTAACTCGGTCGAGTATCGCGGCCGGTGATCACAGTGGAGGCGACACCATGACGGACGAAAGCGGGAAGTCGGACGGCCCGGATCTCAGCGGCGTCCCGTACGCCGAGCTCGTGCGCGAGCAGCTGCGCCGCCTTGGAGAAGACCCCGAGCGTCACAGCCTGCAGGGCACTCCGGAGCGTGTCGAGAAGGCGATGATGTGGCTCACGCGGGGATACCGAAGCACGGTCGAGGATGCCATCGGCAACGGTGTCTTCACCGAACAACACGACAACATGGTTCTGGTGAAGGACATCGAGCTGTATTCCCTGTGCGAACACCACATGCTTCCGTTCTTCGGAAAGGTGCACGTGGCGTACATTCCGGACGGAAGGCTCCTCGGGCTCAGCAAGATCCCCCGTCTGGTGGAGGTGTTCGCCCGCCGCCTGCAGGTGCAGGAGCGACTGACCGACGAGATTGCCGATGCCGTACAACAGGCTGCGGAGCCCGCCGGGGTCGGCGTGGTGGTCGAGGCCTACCACCTGTGCATGATGATGCGCGGGGTGGAGAAGCAGAACAGCAAGACGATCACCAGCGCGGTGCGTGGCCGGTTCCGCTCGGACAACCGGACGCGTGAGGAATTCCTGCGCCTGGTCCTGGCGCCACAGTTCATTTCCTGACCCGGGTCAGGAGAGCCGATGCTGCTGGAGTTGTCTGAAGTCCTGGCCTGCCCACGGTGCGGGCCGCCCCATGTCATGGTGGCCGTGGTGCACGAGTCCATCGGGTATCGCGTCACGCGTGGCTTTCTCGGCTGCCCGACGTGTGATTCACGCTTCCCGATCGAGGAAGGCACCGTCGACTTCCAACCGCAGGAGCCGCTTGAGCAGCCGGAGGCGTCCGCCGTATCTCCCGTTTTCCCCGCGGACGAGTCGGCCATGCTGATCGGAGCGGTACTCGGCGTGGCACAAGGAAGCGGCCACCTGCTTCTGGGCCCCGAGCTCAGCGAGGCGGCGGACGCGGTCGCGGCGCTGGCCGAACGCTGGGAAGTGGTGTCGCTCAACAGCGCCCGCCCGGCCCACGCGGCACGGTCCACGAATGTCAGCCGAATCGTCGTGTGGGGAGGCGAGTCCCCGCCCGTGCTTCCCTCGCGCTTCGGAGCGGCCGCGCTGGCCGGAGATCCGGCTCCGGAGCGAGTCGGGCAGTTCGCGGGCGCCCTTCGCTCCCTGGGACGCCTCGCGATCGTCGCGCCAGGTCCGGGAGCCGTCCGGGCGATGCAGGAAGCCGGACTGGAGGTCATCGCGGTGGATGAACGGGTCGCAGTCGCCTCGCGACGGTCCTGACACCCGGTCCCGACTTCGTTGCCTCAACCATACGGTGCGTCTAGTTTTGCCAGTGCTTTCGCGATCGAGCGGAAGCGTACCAATCATGAACCGAGGACGAGCCGAATGCGCCTTCAGACGAGAGCATTCGCCATGGCGACCGGGGCGCTGGCCAGCGCTGCCGTCTTCATGGTGACACTGCTCGCGTTGGCCGTGTTCGGCCGGGGCGCTGACCCGGGCCTGCTGGCAGGATTCCTCTTCGGTTATTCGATCAGCGTGGAGGGAGCTTTCATCGGTGCCATGTGGGCCTACGCGTATGGATTCATGGTGGGCGCTGCCTTCGCATTTGCCTATAACATCGCCGTGATTCCCCCGGCGCCGCCCCTCGTCGACTGGGATGTGGCGGAGCCGGGAGAGGAGAGCTGACCATGCCCTGGTGGAGCTTTCTGACCGGAGCGAGCGGCAAGGACGAGGGCCTGCCCGATTACTACCGGGAAGGCCTCGAACTGGCCCAGGAAGAGCGCTACCACGAGGCGCTCACATCGCTGAGGCTGGCCCTCCGCGAGCATCCTGGAGACGTCGCCACGCTGGAGCAGATGGCGATCGTCTATACCCGCATGGGGATGACCGACGAGGCGATCAAGATGTACCAGCGGGCGCTGGAAAAGGACCCGGACAGCGCCGGCGCCCACTACGGCATTGCCTTTCTGTACCTGAATCGAGGGCGTGATACCGAGGCGGCGGTCCATCTGGACGCCTTCCTCAGGTCGGGAGCCGAACTCCCGGGATCTGAGAAACACGCCAGCCACGCCCGGGAGACCCTGGAGCGATTGCGCTCGAAGGACACCGGGGAGGCCCCGCCCGAGCAGACCCCGTCACCCGATGCCGGATAGCGCTCCTCCGCCGATTCGAGAGGCGGCCAGGCCTTTCGAGTACGGACCCGGCACGCTGGTGGACGTATTTCTCCATGGACTCGAGCTCAACCCCGCCCGCAAGGCGCTGACCTCCCGCCACGACAACGGCACGTGGCGTTCCCTGACGGCCGGAGAAGCCGCGGAACGCGTCCGGAATATCTCCCGCTTCCTCCTGGCGGGGGACCTCGAGCCAGGCGATCACGTCGCCATCCTGTCCAATACGCGCATGGAGTGGGCTCTCGCGGATTGGGCCTGCATCATGTCGGGCCTCGTGGTGGTGACCGTATATCCGACCCTTCCGGCCGACCAGGTGCTCTACATCCTGAAAGACTCCGGCGCGAAGGCCGTGTTCGTGGAGGATGGCGACCAGTTGGCAAAGGTGCTGCAGGTACACGACCGCCTGGAGCACCTGAGCCGCGTCTTCGTGATCGATCCCCCGGAAGACGACCAGGTCGTCGATCATGCGGGTCTCCAGGTGCGCTCGCTCGACCAGGTTGAACGGGCCGGCCGGTCGGGGAGCGGGCGAGATGGCGCGTGGGCCGCCGCCGCAGCGGTTCGTCCCGAGGATACGGCGACCCTCATCTATACGTCTGGCACGACGGCACAGCCAAAGGGAGTGATGCTCAGTCATCACAACCTGTTCACCAACACCATCGCGGCCACGATGGTGCTTCCGATCACGGAGAAGGACAAGGTGCTTAGCTGGCTGCCTCTCTCGCACGCCTTCGAGAGACTGGCCGGGCACTACCTGATGTGGTACTCCGGGGCGGAAATCGCCTACGCCGGGTCCGTCACGACGGTGGCGCGCGACATGGTCGAAACCGGGCCCACGTTCGTAGTCGGCGTGCCGCGCCTGTACGAGAAGTTCTACGACGCGGTGATGACGTCGGTGCAGGAAGGTGGAGCCGCGAAGAAGATCGTGTTTCGCGCGGCCAAGTGGGTGGGCGACCGACGGGCCGACCGAAGACTCGCACGCAAGCCCGTGGGGCGGATGCTAGAGGGAGCATACGGGGTGGCCGACCGGCTGGTGTTCAGGAAACTGCACGAGCGGACCGGTGGCCGCGTGCGTTTCTTCGTCTCCGGCGCCGCGCCGCTGTCGGCCGAGATCGCCCGCTTCTTCTACGCCGGTGGCCTGGTCGTGCTGGAGGGATACGGGCTCACAGAGACGTCGCCGGTGACCAACGTCAATCCGCCGGACGACATCCGGTTCGGGTCGGTCGGCCCGCCGGTGGCAGGGACGGAAATCCGGATCGCGGAGGATGGTGAGATCCTGATTCGTGGACCGCAGGTCATGCAGGGCTACTTCGGTCGCCCGGAGGCAACGCGCGAGGCGATCAGCGAGGACGGGTGGTTTCATACCGGGGACATCGGGGAACTGGACGGTGACGGCTACCTCCGAATCACCGATCGCAAGAAGAACATCCTCGTCACGGCGGCGGGCAAGAACATCGCTCCGCAGCCCATCGAGGAGTTGATTGCGCGGTCGCCGTACGTGGAGCAGGTCGTGCTCCTTGGCGACCGGCGCAAGTTTCCGCTCGCCCTCGTGGTGCCCAGCTTCCAGGCTTACAAGACGGCATTCCCCGGCAGACCGATATCGGAAGCCGACATGGAAGAGCTGGAGGAGGACCCGGACCTGCAGCGCCTGATGGACGAGGAGGTGCTCTCGCGGGTTTCGTCCTGCGCTCGACACGAGCGCCCGAAGCGCGTTCTCCTGACGGGCAGTCAGTTTACCGTCGAGGGGGGTGAACTGACGCCGACGCTTAAGGTGAAGCGCCGTGTGATCGAGCAGCGATACGCCGATCGGATCGAGGAAGTCTACCGCCTGGTGGAGGAGGAGGCGGAGCCCTGTGCCTGAGCGAGCGGTCCGCGTCGTCTTCGTTACGGGTCCCGATGCCGACACGCTGGAATCGATCGGGCGCGCGCTCGTGGAGGAGGGGCTCGCCGCCTGCGTCAACGTGGTCCCCGGCATCAGGTCGGTGTATCGGTGGGACGGCGAAACTCGGGTCGATGCCGAGGCCCTCGCGATGATCAAGACAACCGAAGGTTGTGTGCAGGCCGCTCGCCTCAGGGTCGCGGAGTTGCACCCGTATGATGTACCGGAGTTTGTGGCTGTGGAGGTCGCTGAGGGTTCACCCGCCTACTTGAGTTGGGTGAGGGAATCCGTAACGGACGGGAGTGGGGATGGCGAAGCGTAGGAGAGGGGGAGGTGGCCAGGGAAGATCTCCGCAGAAGCGCCAGGCTCCGGCGGATTCCGCCGCGGACAACGCGGCGCCGGAACTCGATCCCGAGGACCCTCAGCTGGACCTGAGCGCGACGCCGGCCGACGAAGACACGCCAACCGATTCGCGCGAGCCTGAGACCGAGACTGACGCTGAATCTGACGCTGAACCTGACGCTGAGCCTGGTGAGGAGTTGGGAGACGAGCCGGAGGAAGAGCCCGAGGTTCTGACCGCGGAGGAAGAGCCCGGCGACTCCGCGCCCGCGGAGGATACAGGGATTCCGGATGCCCAGCTGGACCGGGTCTCTTCGCAGGACAGGGCCGAGATCGAGACGCTGTACCGCCGCGCCCGGAGCGCTGCCGAGGAAGGACGCCTGGTGGAGGCGGAGAAGGGTTACCGGGAGGTGCTGTTCCGCGATCCCGGACATCTCAAGGCTCGCAACAACCTCGGATACGTGTACGACAGCCGCGGTGAGCCCGCACGAGCCCTGGAGGAGTATCAGGCGGCCCTGGAGATCGAGCCGGAGAACGTCCAGCTCTTGAACAACGTGGGGGCGGTGCTCGGCACGCTGGGGAAGTATGGCGAAGCGGAGGAGACCCTTCGGACGGCACAACTGTTGGCCCCGGAGGACCCGGACGTCCATCTGAATCTCGGCCTGGTGTTCTTCCGGAAGGGCCTGTATACCGCGGCGCGCGAGTCCCTGGAGAGGGCCATCGGGTTGGACCCGGAGTCCGAGTCAGCCTACTACTACCTCGGGGAAGCCTGTAACCGCCTGGGCCAGATCGACAAGGCACTCGAGGCGCTGGAACGGGCGTTGGAGATCCAGCCACGAAACGGTCGGGCCTGGTACACGATCGGCATTCTGTACGATCGCAAGCGCGAGCCGGAGCGGGCGTCGGAGGCTTACCTGAAGGCCCGAGAGATCCTGGACGCCGACTGAAGGCACGCTGAAGGCACGCACCTCCCTCCGCGAGTCGCGCGGCGGCCCAACTCCGAGCGCACAGCCAAGGCCGCCGTGTATCCGCCGAAGAGGCCGTCTACCCCGGAGCGAGTATCGGTGGCGCTGGCCGGCTGAGGGCACGCTGACGCAACCGCCACCGCGGAACTCGCAAAGGGGTGGGCGGCTCTTCGGCGGGCGGCTCTTCGGTGGGTATGGGAGGGGCTGTCAGCCCGTGAACCGGCGGATCACCACCAGCAGCAATCCGATTCCGGCTCCGAGGAAGTAGCCCAGCCGAACGATCAGGTTCAGTTCCTTCTCGGTGATCGAGCGGACCAGGCGCTCCAGCTCGGCTATCGGGAACTCCAGGATCTTGGACTCCACCCGGTCGGCGACCCTCACTTTGGCCGCGACCTCGGGTACTTTGCCCGTGATCCACTCCCACACGGGGTCACCGATGGACTCGGTAAGACGCAGCGCGGCTCCTTCTCTGCCATAGCGCTCCAGCGACCCGATCGGCTGGTTGAGGATGCGCTCGGTCAACCAGCCCTTGAACTGGTCGAAGTGTGCGCGGCCGGCCTCCGAGCGCAGACCGGAGGCGATCCAGCCACCGGCGCGGCGGGCGGGGACCAGGCGGATCACGTCAGCCCAGCTCCGCTGCCCGGCCTTGAGTACCGCCGACTCACCCCTGTCGAGGAGGAACTCGCGGACCTCGGGATCACGCGTGGCTTCCACGGTCCATTCCGTGATCGACTCCAGGGCGCTATCGACCTGCGGATCTCCCGGCACGCCAAGCACATCGATCACGGGACGCCTGAGGAAATCGACGATGGCCTCGTTGATGCTCCGTGCCATGGCGTCCTGCACTTCGCCTTCGCGCAGCAGGTCGCCAAGACGATCGGCGCCCTCGGCTTCCAGCGTGTCGATGACCTTATCGACCGTCTCTTCCGTGATGATCAGTTTCGCCACGACCCGCTGGTGGAAGCGCAGGTCCTTCATGAAGCGGTCGAGAAGGTCGTGGATGGCCCCCTCGACGCGTGCTCGAGCCGCCGGGTCCTCCAGGAGGCGGCCGAGGCGCTCCATGGCGAGTGGCAGGTAGTCACTGATCGCGTGCTCGAGGGCCGCCACGAGGCCGACGGGCAGCAGCTCCTCGAACGAGCGCCCCGGGCGCAGCAGCCGCACGGCGGCCCGGTCCAGGTGGCTGCGTACCGTCACGCTGAAAGAATCGGAGTCGACCAGCTTCGTGATCCACTCACCGGCCTGGCCCCGAAGGGCTGCTATCCGCTCCTCGCCGAGGGACTCGGCCAGCGATTCATCTTCAAGGGACTCGGCGAGAGTGCCCAGGATTCGAGCCGCGTCGTCCGAGAACTCCTCAGAAGCAAGGGCCTCGACGACCCGGTCGCGAACGGAGTCGAGCAGGGTGTCCAGAATCCGCCGGACCTCGGTGACCGCCGATTCCGGGAGAAGATCACCTATCGCCGGCTTCTCACCTTCGAAAAGCTCCTGCACGAGTCCCTGCAGCTGCACATTGAACGCTTCGCGAAGCCGCTCGTCCTTGAGCTCCGCGGCGACATCCGCAGGCGTAAGAAGCGTGTCACCGACCGTGTTCCCGATCGTGCGCGCCATGCGGGTCTGGTTCTTGGGCACCGCTCCCTGGAGCCAGTGAACGGTTCGCCCGAAGACGCGGGGAGGCTTATACGGATGGAACAGCATCGTGATGGCCACGCGGTTCGTAAGTCCGCCGGCCAGCGCCCCGAACAGGACCGTGAGGGTATCGCGCATCCACTGCATGGCCAGGTCACTCAACGGTCTGCTCCTGGACGCCGATCCCCCGCATCGTCCACGACTGGCCTTCGAGGACCAGAGCTGCCTCTACGCGAAACACTTCGATTCCATTCTCATCGGCGGACCCGGCGTTGAGGGCCGGCCCGGCACCGCGCAGCTCTCCGAGCAGGCCAGCCTCCGGAATCTCGAACGACCACCGGCCCGGCGAGTCATCAGCCGCGGCCAGGGCCAGGACGAGAGCGTCATCCCACTCGGATTCCGCTTCGTCGAACCAGGTCCTCACGAACACCGGCTCGTCGGGCGAGGTGCTGTCACGCATGATGAGCAGGCCGTTGCCCGCGGTGTCCGACACGAGGAAATACTGACCTGGCCCCGCGCCGGGGAGTTCGTCAATACGGCGTGCTCTCTGCCGGGCCAGCAGCAGGCCCTCCTCAGCTCCCGATTCGCCCAGGAGCTCAGCAAGTCTGAGAGACTCACGCTGGCCCGTACTGCTGTTCCACGAGCCGATGCCGCCGCGGGAATCGAGACGCAGACTGCCCTCGGCCAGCTCCAGAATGACGGAAGAAGGTTCTCCGCCTTCCCCGGCCACGATACGTACCGGTCCGGACGGGAGAATTCGCCAGGCGGCCCTGGGGACGGGGAGAGAGTCGGATTGATCGAGGATCTCGCGCCACTCGTCACCGCCGAACCACCCACGGTAGCTCAGGTGAATCGACGCCGAGTCGGTTCGGTTATCGAAACGAAGGTGCAGCAGCGACGGTTCGGCCCCCCGCCCCACGAAGCTGAGCTCCGTGTGGTACAGGGCCCCCGAAACAGGCCGAGGCTGTGGCTGTGCGGCGGCCTGCGCGGTCTCGGCCGAGCGTGCGGGTTCCTCGGGTTCGCCGCAGGCCAGCACGGCCGCGCTCAGCCCGACGCCGATCACGCCGTGTGTGAGCACCGCGCGATACGAGCGCCTGGCGGTTTTGCAGAATCCGGTCATTTGTCGATCATGTGGGTCAGCCTCCATACGGTGCTCAAAGTACCGGTGGTGGTCAGACCTGTCACCGCCAGCCAGGCTCTCCTATCTTGGGCAACCGTCACGCGGGCGGACGTGGATCACTACACAGCGGTCGATATGCAGCTCTATACGAAGATCACCATCGCGTTGATTCTGGGTGTGGTCGCTGGCCTCCTGGCGAACATCCTCGACATCGATCCATTGACCCGCCTCCTCGTGTCGATCGAGCCGATCGGCACGGCCTGGATTCGCCTGATCACGATGGTAGTGGTACCGCTCGTGTTCGCCAGCCTGATTGTCGGTACCGCCAGTCTGGGTGACATCACCAAGCTGGGGAGGATCGGAAGCAAGACGATCGTCTACTATATGGCCACGACGGCAATCGCCGTGACCATAGGCCTTCTCCTGTCGAACCTGGTCCAGCCGGGAGCCCGCATGAGCCCGGAGGGGCTCGAGGCCCTGCGCTCGAACTACATGGCTGAGGGCGCCAGCCGGGTCGAACTGGCCCAGGATGCTCCTGCTCTGATCGACGTGCTGCTGAACATGATCCCGCGGAATCCCGTCGCGGCTCTGGCGGCCGGCGACATGCTCCCGATCATCTTCTTCGCGATCTTCCTCGGCGCGGCCATCTCGGCCCTCCCGATGGAGCGACGGGACCATATCGTGGGGTTCTTCGACGGGCTCAACGAAGCGTGCATGGTCATGATTCACTGGATCATGAAGCTGGCGCCGTACGCCGTGTTCGCGTTGATCGGTGCGGTGATCGCCCGTTTCGGCCTCGATGTGCTCAGCAGTCTGCTCGTGTACGTGGTGGCGGTGCTGATCGGCCTCGCCCTGCACGTGGCGATTACCTACTCCCTGGCGCTCAAATTCCTGGCCCGGCGCAACCCACTGGCTTTCTTCCGCAAGATCAGGGGCGTGCAACTGATCGCCTTCTCGACTTCGAGTTCCAATGCCACGCTGCCTCTCACCATGGAGACGGCGGAGGACGAGCTGGGGATCGAGAAGGAGGTGTCGAGTTTCGTCCTGCCCCTCGGCGCCACGATCAACATGGACGGAACCGCTCTGTACCAGGCCGTCGCCACGATGTTCATCGCCCAGGTACTGATCGGCGACATTTCGCTGACCGTTCAGTTGGGGATCGTGCTGACGGCTACGCTCGCGTCGATCGGGGCGGCCGGTGTGCCCTCCGCGGGGATCATCATCCTGGTGGTCGTCCTGGAAGGAGTGCTGGCCGGATCAGGGATCGACCCGGCGGCGGGAATCGCCCTGATTCTGGGTGTCGACAGGATTCTCGACATGTGCCGGACAGCGGTCAACGTGACGGGTGATCTGACGGCCGCGGCTGTGATCGAGAGGTCGGAATACGAGCACGCTCTTCGGGGTGGAGGCGCCAGGTAGGACTCAGGGACTCAATCGCGCGCCCGCTCCCAGGGCGTGGTCCAGGCTGCCCAGCAGTTCTCGTATGCGCCGCTCGCCGGCGCCAAGGTCCCGACGCGTTTCCGGCACGGAGCGCAGGTCGAGGCGCGTCAATCCGTTGTCGTCCAGGCTCACCCACACCGTGAGAAGGCCTGCGCCGGTGGACATGAACCCGCGACATCGAACCGTGATCAGTCCGAGTTCCTCGTCGTGATGCACCAGTTCCCACCGGCCGCGGGCGCGAACCTCCTCCAGTACGCGATCCCAGACCGCGGCGAACGATGCCGTATACAGACGTCCGTCCGGGCCCCCGCCGGTGCGAGTGTCCACGGCTTCGACGCTGGCGGGTCGCCCCGCATGGCTGGAAGAGTGGGTCGTCATGTCGGTCCAGTCCGGTGCGGCGCCGGCTGTGCGCGGCGGCGCAAGATGTTGCCCGGCTCGTGGAAGCCTCTTTACGTTCCGGGCATTCCACCCACGGATGAGAACCTCTGAGAAGGTCGCATGCAAGCCATACTCCCCCTGGCGGGAAAAGGAACAAGGCTCCGCCCGCACACGCACACGCGCCCCAAGCCCCTTTTGAGGGTCGCGAACCGCCCCGTGCTCGACTACGTGCTCCGTCAACTCGAGGAGGTCGGCGTCGACGAGATCATCGGGATCACGGGGCATCTGTCCCCTTCCATCGAGGCGTGGCTGGCGGATGAGCACCCGGACCTGTCGTTCCAGCCCGTTCCCCAGGAGCAGCAACTGGGCACGGCCGACGCGATCCGGCTGGCCGAACCCTACGTGGCCGGTCCCGTCCTGATCGTGTTCGTAGACACGCTGTTCGATGCGGATCTGGGACTCATCCAGAAGATGCCCGACCGCGACGGGATCATCTGGGCCAAGGAAGTCGAGGATTACCAGCGATTCGGTGTGATCGTCACGGACGAGGAAGGGGACATGGTCCGGATCGTCGAGAAGCCATCCGAGCCCATCTCCCGCCTGGCCAATATCGGTCTGTACTACGTGCGAGACTGGCAGCTGATGTTCGAGGGCATCTCGAAGGTCATGGCGGCACCACCGAACCACGGTGAGTATTTCCTCACGGATGCGTTCCAGTACATGATCGACCACGGGGCCAGACTCTTTACCGCTGAAGTCGATCACTGGTGGGACTGCGGCAAGCCGGAGACGCTGCTCGAAACGAACCGGGAGGTCCTGCTCTCGGGTGGTGCGTCGGAGCCGGCTCCGGCCGATGGGGTCCGGGTGGTCCCGCCCGTGTGCGTGGCGCATGACGTGGTGCTCGAAGATACGATTATCGGACCCAACGTCAGCATCGGGGCCGGGTCGACGATCCGGGGTGGACGACTGCGAGAGTGCATCGTGGGAGAGAACAGCGTTCTCGAGGGGTGCGACATTCACGATTCACTGATCGGCGATCACGTAACGGCCCGGGGACTGATGGGCACGGCCTCGGTGGGCGACCATACGCTGATCGACGCGCTGGAGTGAGCACGAGGCGGCGTCGCCGCAACCGGACCGGGAGGAACGTGTGGACCCCAACGACTTGATCTACGACTGGAACCGGCTGCCGGGCAGTTTCGCGTACGCCGGCGTGCACGTCGAGCTCAACGACGAAACGCTCCGTGACGGGCTCCAGAACCCGACGGTCAAGGATCCGCCGATCGGGCGGAAGATCGAGATGCTGCACCTCATCGCCGAGATGGGGATCCAGGCGGCGGACATCGGCCTGCCCGGGGCGGGTCCGCGGGCCCGCGAGGCCGTGATGGCGCTGGCCACGGAAATTTCCGAGCAGGGCCTTCCCATCGCTCCCAACTGTGCCGCGCGTACCGTGAAAGCCGATATCGCTCCCATCGTGGATGTTGCCCAGGCCACCGGGCTTCAGATGGAGGTGGGTGCCTTCATCGGGTGCTCCCCGATCCGGCAGTACGCCGAGGGCTGGGGACTGGAGATGTTGCTTCGCACCACGGAAGAAGCGGTCACCTTCGCCGCACAGGAAGGGCTGGACGTGATGTACGTGACCGAGGATACGACCCGGTCACGTCCGGAAACCCTGAAGGCTCTGTACACCACGGCGATCGAATGCGGCGCCCGGCGAATCTGCCTCGCTGACACCGTGGGCCATGCGACTCCGTTTGGCGTACGTCAGCTGGTGCGATTCGTCCGCAAAGTCATTTTCGACAGCGGCGAAGACGTGAAGATCGACTGGCACGGGCACCGGGACCGGGGCCTGGCGATGCCCAACGCGCTCGCTGCGATCGAAGAAGGCGCCGATCGGGTTCACGGAACGGCTCTGGGCATCGGCGAACGGGTGGGCAACACGGCCATGGATCTCCTGCTGGTGAATCTCAAGCTTCTCGACATGCACGATGTCGATCTGACCCGGTTGCCCGAATACTGCCGGCTGGCCGCTGAAATCTGCGGAATCGAGATCCCTCACTCCTATCCGGTGGTCGGAAGCGACGCCTTCCGTACCGGCACCGGAGTGCACGCTTCCGCCATCATCAAGGCCATGAAGATGGGGGACGAGTGGCTGGTCGACCGCGTGTACAGCGGTGTGCCCGCGTCTCTATTCGGACTGGAGCAGACGATCGAGGTCTCTCCCGTCTCGGGCCTGAGCAACATCCGCTTCTGGCTGCAGGAGCACGGCCACGATCCGCAGGACAAGGCCCTGTGTGACGCGGTCTTCGCCCTGGCAAAGCGAAGCGACCACACGCTGACCCGCGAGGAAATCGAGGACGAGATTGCCGCCTGGGCGGAGAACGCGGGGCCGGCCCCGTCGGGAGGAAAGAATGCGTGACAGACTGCACGTCCGGCGCCTCGTCGGCCTGACCACGATGATGCTCGGCCTGACGGCGGTGTTCGCCTCGCTGACCCTGGTGGCCGTATCGAAGCCCGGCCTGGCGGCGGCGTTCGCCGTGGCAGGCGTGATTCTGACCGTGACGGGTCTGCGGTTGCTGCCGACTTCCGCACCCTAGCTCCCGGGGTACCTTTTCCGTTTCCGAGTGTAACCACGCGTATCATGACTACCATTCGATCGAACATTGGCGGCAGACTCGGCCTGGTGGCTTTCGCCGCCCTGGGGTTGGCCCTCGCTGGCCCGGGGGAGGCGAGAGGGCAGGAAGAGCCCGAACAGAACGCTTCCATGCCGCATTTTCCGAACGGGACCACCGTGGTTCTGGTGCCCGTGCAATCCACGCTCCCCCTGGACGATGGGAGCTGGCCCGGGATGGCGCGCACGGAGGAGGACGCCCTGCGGGGCATGGATGCCGAACTCGAGTTCGCGTTCGGGGAAAGGCGCTCGGCCG